>OHWF01000683.1_pt1 | contig 13050 bp, 9 predicted proteins | sample 1579681 | NCBI WGS metagenome assembly OHWF01 (sample SAMEA3882554, study PRJEB24775) | human gut metagenome | biome: human-associated habitat; feature: intestine environment; material: feces | place: Netherlands | collected 2009/2010 | reverse complement strand
CGCCGTGAGAGGGCGGCGTCTTAACCGCTTGACCAACGAACCGTGTATTATAATAGCATACACCCCACGCTTCGTCAAGCATATTTTTCATATTTTTCAAAAATATTCAAACAAATTCGAAAATAAGACTTTTCCCTCTTTTTTAATTAATCCTCATAACCGTTTGGATTGTTCTTCTGCCATCTCCAGGAATCCGCACACATTTCCTTAATTCCGTACTGTGCTTTCCAGCCAAGTTCACGTTCTGCCTTGCCCGGGTCACAGTAACAGGTTGCAATATCGCCAGGACGGCGAGGCTTGATGCTGTATGGAATCTTAATGCCGTTTGCTTCCTCAAAATTCTTTACGATATCAAGCACGCTGTAGCCGTGTCCGGTACCAAGGTTGTAAATGCAAAGTCCGGCGTTCTCTTCGATCTTCTTTAATGCCTTTACATGTCCGTTTGCCAGATCTACTACATGAATGTAGTCACGAACACCGGTTCCGTCTGGTGTATCGTAGTCATCTCCGAATACGTTGATGCACTGAAGCTTTCCAATTGCAACCTGAGCAACATATGGAAGCAGGTTGTTCGGAATACCCTTTGGATCCTCACCGATCAGGCCGCTCTTATGAGCACCGATTGGATTGAAGTAGCGAAGCAGGATCACATTCCACTCATTATCTGCCTTGTAGATATCTGATAAAATCTGCTCCAGCATGGACTTTGTCCATCCGTAAGGATTGGTACACTGTCCCTTCGGGCAGTTCTCAGTAATCGGAATTTCTGCCGGATCGCCGTATACGGTTGCAGATGAAGAGAAAATGATGTTCTTGCATCCGTTCTGACGCATCACATCAACCAGTGTTAAAGTTCCTGCAATGTTGTTATTGTAATACTCCCAAGGCTTTGCCACAGACTCTCCGACAGCCTTCAGTCCTGCAAAATGAATACAGCTGTCAATCTTCTGCTCTGCAAAAATTTTATTTAAGATGTCACGATCAAGGATATCTCCTTTATAAAATGTAACTTTCTTTCCGGTCAGTGCCTCCACACGATCCAGTGACTTTTCTGAAGCGTTTGACAGATTATCCAGAACAACGACATCATATCCCGCATTCTGCAGTTCCACACAGGTATGACTTCCGATATAGCCTGCTCCACCAGTAACTAAAATTGCCATAATTCCACTCTCCCTTTCTGTGCTTTTGTTTTCTTCTGATACCCCTATTCTATCGCTCCCGGCTCTTAATGTACAGAACCAAATGTAGAAAAAACATGTAAAAATGTTGCATGTGCATAAAAAAACGTATAAACTCAATACTAGAATCGTGTAAGGAGCATTTCCAATGAATGATCAATATAAAAATTCCTACAAAGCAACTGCAAAAGAACTTGTTTCCCTGTCTGTCTATAATGTCGGATACCAGCTATGCGATGCCGGCTATCAGTGGGGACCCGGAATCCGCGACCACTACCTGATTCACTATGTGATCTCGGGAAAAGGCACATACGAAGTCAACAACGAAACCCATTTTCTTTCTGCCGAAGATGCCTTTCTTGTGTATCCGAATACGGAGATCATCTACCGTGCCGATGCAAAAACGCCATGGGAATATGCATGGGTCGGATTTACCGGAAGTGACGCTGCCACAATTCTGCAGGCAACCGATTTTTCCCGCAAACATCCATGTATTCATGCAGTTCCCAACGGCGAAGAAGTCAAACGTCAGCTTCTGCATATCTATGATGCCAGAGGAAACGGATTTGAACATGCCGTTGAAATGACCGGCCGGCTCTATACCACGCTGGCGCTCTTTCTAAAATCTTCCACCCAAAAAGAAACGCAGCTGACAGCCGCAACCTACGTCCAGAAAAGTATCGAATATATCAGCGCCAATTACTCCTACCCGATCACAGTGGAAGATATTGCCGCCTACGTCGGTTTAAGCCGCAGCCATCTGTTCCGTTCCTTTGAACTGGTGCTGCAGCAGTCCCCAAAAGAATACCTCACGGATTTTCGCATGAAACAGGCATGCTATCTGTTGGAACACTCAAATCTTTCGATCACCGCCATTGCAAATTCCGTCGGATTTGATAATGGGCTGTATTTTTCAAAAACCTTTCATAAGAAAAAAGGGGCCTCTCCCAAAGCTTATCGCATAAAAATAAGAGGGACAGAATAATTTTTGCCCCTCTTTTCTTCTAATGCCACGGAAACGTGAACATTCCATAAATATAAATAAATAAAATCCCTACAGGCACAAAATAACAGAACAGCGGTTTCATCCATGCCTTGATTTTTAAGCCTTTTCCCGCATTGGCCTCCTGCAGGAAATTGTTCCACCCCCATCCCCGGCGTGTACAGCAAAACAGCGCCAGTATCAGCGAGCCGAGCGGCATCGCATTGTTAGACACAATAAAATCCCACAAATCCAGCCATGCCGTGCCTTTTGCAAACGGCTGAAAACGAATCAGACTGTACCCCAGCGCCGTTGGCAATGCCACAAGAAACGTCCCAATCCCGCAGACAATACATCCCACCGGACGTGACCAGCCCGTCAGTTCCCGGATCATGGCAAGCAGATTCTCACATACTCCAAATACCGTTGACATGGCAGCAAACACCATGAACAGGAAAAACAGCGCACCCCACCAGCGTCCGCCCTGCATATGGTTAAACACACTCGCCATCGTATCAAACAAAAGGCTTGGTCCCGCAGTCACTTCAAGATTATAGGTATCGCAGGCAGGAAACATAATCATGCCTGCAACAACTGCTACAAACGTATCTAAAACAATGATATTTACGGATTCTCCCAAAAGGGAACGCTCTTTCCCGATGTAGCTTCCAAAGATCGCCATGCCACCCATACCGACCGACAACGTGAAAAACGCCTGATTCATTGCTTTTACAATCATTGTACCTGATATTTTGGAAAGGTCCGGAATCAGATAAAAAGCCAGCCCATCCTTTGCGCCGGAAAGCGTAAAACTGTGGATCGCCAACACCAGCATCAGCACCAGAAGCGCCGACATCATATATTTGGTAATGCGTTCAAGGCCTCCCTGCAGCCGGAAACTCAAAATCACAAATGTAATCACAACCGTGATCAACAGGTAACCAACATTTACGGATGGTGTTGTGATCATTTTTTCAAATCCCAAATCCGCATTCTGACCGGTAAGAAACTTCACAAAATAATAAATAATCCAGCCTGCAACAACGGAATAAAACGCGATCAGTGCAATATTTCCAATCAGACACACAATCCCCGGAATTTTCCATTTGCGTTTTCCGGAAAGTTTCTCATACATATACAAGGGACTTGTCTGTGCCGCACGTCCTACGGAAAGTTCCATCACCATTGCCGGAAGCCCTAAAATGAGCAGACAGATCACATAGACAAGCATGAAACTGCCACCGCCGTTTTGTCCGCACATCCAGGGAAACTTCCATACATTTCCGCATCCGATTGCACATCCTGCCGAGAGCATAATAAACCCAAGTCTGCTTCCGAGCTGTTCTCTTTTTTCCATTGTTTCCAATACCTTTCCCCGTATATTTTTCAAAAAACTCCGGACAAACAACTTGTCCGGAGTTTTCTACCCAACATTTTTCCGATGACTAAGCTAATGCTTTCTTTGCAACTTCTGCAAGCTTTGCAAAACCTGCTGCATCTGTAACAGCCATGTCAGCTAATACCTTACGGTTTAAATCAGCTCCAGCTACCTTTAATCCGTGCATGAACTGGCTGTAAGAAAGTCCGTTCATACGAGCTGCTGCGTTGATACGAGCAATCCATAACTGACGGAACTGTCTCTTTCTCTCTTTACGTCCAGAATAAGAACTTGTTAAGGCTCTCATTACGGACTGCTTAGCTACACGATACTGCTTGGAACGAGCTCCTCTGTATCCCTTTGCTAACTTTAAAGTTCTGTTATGTCTTTTCTTAGCGCCTAATCCGCCTTTAACTCTTGCCATTTCCTATATCCTCCTTAACAAATCTTAGATGTATGGTAAAATCTTCTTCATGTTCTTGATGTTTGTCTGATCCATCATTGCTGCTTTTCTGAGATTTCTCTTATTCTTTGTTGTTTTCTTTGTTAAGATATGTCTTCTGTAAGCCTTGTTTCTCTTTAACTTTCCGGTTCCGGTTGCTTTGAAACGCTTTGCTGCTGCTCTGTTTGTCTTAATTTTTGGCATTGTGTATTCCTCCTTAATAAATGTTATCTCTTCTCTGCCAACACCATACCGATGCTTCTTCCCTCGATCTTCGGTGCTTTTTCCACTACTGCGATATCGGAAAGCTGCTCAGCAAGATCATCTAAGATGTGCTTACTGCTGTTCATATGTGCCATCTCGCGACCACGGAAACGAAGTGTGATCTTGACTTTATTGCCTTTTGCGAGGAACTTCTTTGCAGCGTTCATCTTGGTGTTCAAATCATTGGTGTCAATGTTTGGTGACAGGCGGATTTCTTTTAATTCCACTGTCTTCTGCTTCTTCTTTGCATCCTTTTCCTTACGTGCAAGATCATAACGATACTTACCGTAATCAATTACCTTGCATACAGGCGGCTTTGCATTCGGAGCAATCTTGACAAGGTCAAGACCGGCTTCATCTGCAATTTTCTGTGCCTCTCTGGATGAGACAACACCAATCTGCTCGCCATCCGGTCCGATCAGACGAACCTCTCTGTCTCTGATCTGTTCGTTAATCATTAATTCGCTAATGGTTTTGTACCTCCAATAAAAAATAGTGGATAGGCAGACTATCCACTATTACATCTAACATTCATATAACATGCTAAAAGTATGAACACTAAGTCGCCCGATTGCGCTTAGGTGAGAGTGGATACTCTACTTGTTTCTTAACAACCATTTGACTATACCACCTGATTACGGTATTGTCAACTGTTTTCTGTAAATTTATTCCGCCGGTTCTGCCGGAATAAACAGCCGCTGGTTGTTTCCCGGATTCTGATCCGGCACTGCTGCTTTTGCCTCCGCACAAAACTGCTCCTGTGAGTTTATCAGAACCTTGCCCCGCTTGTCAAGTTTTTCATAAGTACCATCCGGCTGCATCACACGCGCTTTCACATTATCTTCCAGTTCCACATGCAGAATATGCAGTGCTTTTTCTTTGAGTTCCTCCTCAATCACCGGGAAAACAATCTCTACACGCCGGTCAAGATTTCGCGGCATCCAGTCCGCACTTCCCATAAATACTTCCGGATTGCCGTCATTATAAAAATAGAAAATACGGCTGTGCTCCAGAAAATTTCCCACAATGGAACGCACGGAAATATTTTCACTCACTCCCGGAATTCCGACGCGCAGACAGCAGATTCCGCGCACGATCAGATCAATCTTTACACCGCTTGCAGATGCCTCATACAGCGCCGCAATAATGCCTGGATCACAGAGGGAATTCATCTTTGCCACGATACGGGCTTCTCTACCCTGCCGTGCATTTTTCGTTTCCCTGCCGATCAGGCGCAAAAATTTATCCCGCAGCCAGTATGGTGCCAGCACCAGCTCATTCCATGCCAGCGGTTCGGAATATCCGGATAACATATTAAACACCGCTGTGGCATCCTCCCCGATTGACTCTTTGCAGGTAAAGATTCCACAGTCCGTATATAATTTTGCCGTCGAATCGTTATAGTTTCCGGTTCCCAGATGAACATAGCGGCGGATTCCATCCTCCTCCCGGCGAACCACCAGTGCGATCTTGCTGTGTGTTTTAAGGCCAACGAGACCATAGATCACATGACAGCCTGCCTGTTCCAGTTTTTTCGCCCAGACAATGTTGTGCTCCTCATCGAAACGGGCTTTCAGCTCAACCAGAACCGACACCTGCTTGCCGTTTTCCGCTGCCTGTGCCAGACTGCTGATAATCGGGGAATTTCCGCTGACTCGATACAGTGTCTGTTTAATCGCCAGGACATCCGGATCTTTGGATGCCTGCCGGATGAAATCCACAACCGGATCAAAGGTTTCGTATGGATGATGCAGAAAAATATCCCCTTTGCGGATTGCGGCAAAAATGTCACTTCCCGGTGTAATTTCCGGCACCTGCTGCGGCGTATACGGTTTATAGCGGAGATGGTCATATCCGTCAATCCCATACATTTTCATTAAAAAAGTCAGATCAATCGGTCCTGCAATCTGAAAAATATCCTCATCCGATACTTTCAGCTCGGTCTTTAAAAATTTCAGAAGCTTTTTGTCTACCTTCTCTTCAATTTCCAGACGGATAACTTCTCCCCACTGACGCATCTTTAATTTGTTTTCAATCTCTTTCAGCAAATCTGATGCCTCATCCTCATCAATTGTCAGATCTGCGTTTCGCATGATCCGGTACGGATATGCACACAATACCTTGTAATTGGAAAACAATATGCCGATGTTGCGTTCTATGATCTGCTCAAGGAGAATAAACGATTTTGTCTCCCCTTCGCTTGGAATCTGTACCAGACGCGGCAGAACACTTGGCACCTGCACGGTCGCAAACACGGTCTCATCCTCCGTTTTCTTTCCGGTCAGAAGTGCTGCAATATTCAGTGTTTTATTGCGGATCAGCGGGAACGGACGCGATGCATCCACCGCCATCGGGGTGAGTACCGGATATACATTTTCCATAAAATAGCGATCCACAAAACGCGCCTGTTCCTCATTCAGATCTTCATGCGCATCCAGAAGATAAATCCCTTCTTTGTGCAGAAGCGGCATCAGGGAACGGCTGAATGTACTGTACTGGATATTGACCAGCTCCCTTGCCTGTTTATTGATGGCGGAAAGCTGCTCCGTTGCGGTCATTCCGGCGATATCACGCTTTTTATATTTTGCATGTACCATATCCTTTAAGGATGCCACCCTTACCATAAAAAATTCATCCAGATTGGAAGAAGTAATACTGACAAATTTCAACCGCTCCAAAAGCGGAATGGATTTATCCCTTGCTTCACTTAATACACGCTGGTCAAACTTAATCCAGCTGAGCTCACGGTTTTCATAATATGCCGGATCTTTAAAATCTATTTTTGTGTCCATAAAAGCCCTCCGATCTAATAGTTATAAATACGCTTTTCTTTTAAAACAGGTTTCATGCTGTATACATTTTCAAAATAAGAGGTCTTTGCGTCAAACAATGCCTGTTCCAGTGCAATATCCTCAAATGCCTCGACCGTAATCACGAGTTTTCTCTCCCTTACCGCGATCCGGATATTTTTAAACTTCTGTTTATGACTCTGATCCAGCGCATTTGCCACACGAAGAATTGCCGAAAGTTTTGCCACGCAAAGATACTCTTCCTGACTCAGCACATCGGCGACTTCCTCATACGGGTCCAGAGGAAGGGTATTGTAACGCACGATCTGTGCAACAATCTCCCGCTCCTGATGGGTCAGACCGATAATCTCTGAGGACATGATAATATGATACGTACTCTCCGACGCTTCCGCAAAGCTGACATACTTTCCACAGTCATGCAGGATTGTAGCCACCTGAAGCAGCAGACGCGCTCGCTTTCCAAGTCCGTGTTCCTGTTTCATCGCATCAAAAATCTTAATGGATAGCTTGGAAAGTGTCTGAATGTGTGGAGAAAAACTGTGGTAATGCTCCGATAAAAATGTGGCCGCCGAAATGACATCCGCATCAAAATCATGTGTCGATGCCAGCAGTTTATTGTGCTGTGCATAATCAAATGCCATACCATCCTGAATATTTGCGCCCGGAACCCATACCTCTTTGGGATTCACATTCTGTGCCATCATTTTATACAGCACAAGTGCCGGAATAATTAACGGTTCCCTCTCATCCGAAAGATTCAGTTCCGCTGTAATTTCCTCCAGTGTTTTTTTGAGCAGTTTATCGATAAATTTAGAGAATTTATCCAGCTTTACCTGCCGGCTTTTTCCGCCTTTTTCCTCAATCTTTTTGACCAGGCCGTCGGCATAGTCACTGATCAGGATCAGATAATCCACCGGCGTATTCATATACATGGCACGGAATCCCTCGAGTTTTTTATTGACATATTCCTCAATCTGGTTTTCATACATTTTCAGGGAATATCCGCGGTCTCCAAGCAGATTCCGCAAGCGCATGATGCCCGCTTCCATGTGCTGTGTCGTGATCATCTTTCCGTTGCGGAATAACGTAATCTGTACGCTCGCTCCGCCGACATCCACGACTGCTGCACTCGTCTTTATCATCTCCTCAAACACCGGACTTCCCGCCACCGCTTTATAACTGATAAAACGGTGTTCCGAATTGCTGAGCACCTTTACCCGGAATCCGGTTCTAAGATAAATCTGGTCGAGAACAAATATCTCATTCGTGGTATCCCGGAGTGCGGCTGCGGCACAGACTTCATAACTGTCTACCTTGTAGCTTTCCATAATCTCTTTAAACTGCGCCAGTGTTTCACAGAGTTCTTCCACCTGCTCATATCCGATTGTCCCGGTGCCGTAAGCACCTTTCCCCAGTTCCTGCCGGGACCGGATGTGATCCACCTCATGAAACTTTTTTCTGTTTGTAAACTCAAATACCTTCAGGCTCACATCGTATGTGCCAATATAAATTGCTGCAAATGTGTGAATTGCCATACGCCCACCTTCTTTCACCAATTCTGACTAATACGTACCAAGAATCCGGAATGCAATTGTTTCCTCCCGAAGTCCGCGCAGCGCATTCTTCACTGCATGATCCTCAAATCTTCCCTCAAAATCAACAAAGAAACGATATTCCCAGTTTTTATTCTGTAACGGACGTGACTGGATATTTGTCATATTCAGTCCATTATAAATAAAATGCGACAGTGCATGATATAAAGCACCGCTTTCGTGATTGATCTCAAAACAGATGCTGATCCGGTCTGCCTGATCGGTATATACTTTTTTCCCTGTCACAACAATAAACCGGGTCGAATTATTTTTATTATTCTGAATGGAATTGCGTAATACTTTCAACCCATAAATCTGGGCATTTTTTGCACTGGCAATCGCCGCCTGGGAAATCTCCCCATCCTCTTTGACCTTCTTGGCTGCAACGGCATTATTGCTGACACTAAATTTTTCCCAGTCCGCATGACTGTCCAGAAATTCACTGCACTGCATCAGTGACTGTTTGTGCGAATACACGGTACGGATATCTCTCTCATCCAGTCCTAAAAGTGCATGATCAATACGGATGATCTGCTCCCCGACAATATAATTATCATATTCCACCAGAAGATCATAATTTTCCGAGACAATTCCTGCCGAAGAATTCTCGATCGGGAGTACCGCATAATCCGCTTCCCCGTTCTTAATGGCCTCCATGGCATCTTTCCAGCTCTCCACATGGAAATTATTGCAGTTTTCTCCAAAAAACTGTTCCATGGCAAGCTGGCTGTAGGCACCTTCGAGTCCCTGAAAAACAATCCTTGCATTGGAATAATCCAGCGTGTGAATCGGCTCAAACTCCTGCGGAGGCATAATTCCATGCTCCGTCAGCAGTTTATACTGTTTCTTACGGCTCATTGCCATGATCTGCTCAAAAAGTTCACGGATTCCGTGTCTGGTAAAATCACTTTCCGCTTTTTTCTGCAGCGTTGCCAGCTTGGATTCCTCCCTCTCTTTGTCAAAAACCTGCTTGCCGGTGTTTATTTTGTATTCAGCCACATCCGAGGTCAGTTTCATCCGTTCCTCATAGAGTTTTACGATCTGTTCGTCAATTTTATCAATATCTTTTCGGATATCTAGTAAATCTTTCATATAGCGCTCCTTCATGATTTATGATAAAATTTTATAACACAAAGGTATAAAAGGCAAGATACAACTTACCAAGGAGGACTCGATATTATGAAAAAACGTTTGCCCATAATTATAATTGCTGTTCTGGTCGTAGTATTTGCAGGACTGGGCTTTTACAGCCATCAGAAAAGTAAGATCAAATACAACACAAGCTATGTCAACGGAAATACTGCTGGAAACCTTTACAATGCCGGCTTGTTTTGTGAGAAAAACGGAACCGTTTATTTTGCCAATCCGGATGACGATTACCGGCTGTATTCCATGGATACAAACGGCAATCATCTGAAAAAACTCAGTTATGACCGTGTCATGTATATCAACGCCGATGACCATTATGTATACTATGTACGCAATAATGAAAATAATGGAACCGGATTTGATTTCTTCTCCTACGCAAGAAACAGTCTGTGCAGAATTGACCAGAATGGAGAAAACACTAAAATTTTAGACAAAGATCCCTGCCTGTATGCCTCGCTTGTCGGAAACTACATTTATTATCTGCACTATGATGACAAGGATGCTACAACGCTTTACAAGATCGGAATCGATGGCGAAGGACGCAAAAAAGTATATTCGCCTTACATTTTTACATGCAGCACGCTGGGTCAGTATATTTATACCAGCGGAACCGAAAGTGACGGTGCCATCTATCAGCTGGATACCGCCAGTGACAGTTTAAGCAAAGTCTATGAATGTAATTCTTTCAAACCGATTGTAACCAGTGATGACAATGTCTATTATATGGATGTGGATCAGAACAACGCCCTGGTACATACCAATATGAAATCCGGTCATCCGGTTACACTTACCAAGGACAGTCTTGATCTCTACAATGTATACGGAAGCAGTATTTTTTATCAGCGCTATTCCGAAGACAATCCGGCCCTTTGTATGATCAAAAATGACGGCAGTGGATATCAGGAACTGGCACAGGGCAATTACTCCAATATCAACGTCACTTCCAGTTACATCTATTTTACCGATTTTAAGACAAAAGAAATGTTCTGTACACCGACCGATCATCCGGGAACACTCACCGCTTTCCATCCCGGCGTTATCAAAAAATAAATTTATAAGACTGTAAAAGAGGAGGAACCCAAAAATGCGGTTCCTCCTCTTTTGTTTTTCAAAACTTCCATAACATTACGCGCCAAAATCAAACAGGGAAAGCTGATTGGATTCCGGCATATCGCCAAACAATCCCAGATCACTCATCAGTTCTATTGTTGTCTTTGATACTTTTGTCCGTTCCCTAAAATCATCCTTGGAAAGAAAAATTCCGTCTTTTGCCGCTTCTGCAATCGCAACTGCCGCATTATCGCCAAGTCCGTCAATCGTATTGAGCGCCGGCAGCAGTTTTCCATCCACAATCTGAAAATGATGCGGTTCTGACTTATAGATATCCAGCGGAAGAAATTCAAATCCTCTGGCATACATTTCCTGTACCAGACGCATATCTTTGTAGGTATCCTGCTCTTTTTTGGAGAGCTCGTCCTTGCGCTTTTCGTACTCATGCATATATCCTTCCAGTTTTTCTTTTCCCTGACACATCAGCTCATAACTGAAAGCGGTCGCACGGATAGAAAAATATGCTGCATAGTAAGCCAGCGGATAAAACACTTTACAGTAGGCAATGCGCCATGCCATCATAACATACGCGGCTGCATGGGCTTTCGGGAACATGTACTTAATCTTCTCACAGGACCAGATATACCAGTCCGGTACATTGTGATCGATCATATCCTGCTTCCATTCCGGCCATTTGTCGCATTTTCCTTTTGCCACAATTCCCTTCCGGACATTCTCCATAATCTTAAACGATTCCTCGGAATCCAGTCCCATGCCAATCAGATAGATCATGATATCATCCCTTGTACAGATGGCGGTAGAAATCGTTGCCTTTTTTTCCTGAATCAGTGTCTGTGCATTGCCAAGCCATACGTCCGTACCATGGGACAGCCCTGCAATACGCACCAGATCCGAAAATTCTTTTGGCTGTGTATCAATTAACATGCCCATGGCAAAGTCTGTACCAAACTCCGGGATACCCAATGCCCCCAGCTGGCAGTTCACCAGATCGTCCGGCGTGATGCCAAGTGCGGAAGTATCCTGAAACAGCGACATGACAGCCTTATCATCCAATGGAATCTGCGTCGGATCTACACCCGTCAGATCCTGCAGCATACGGATCATGGTAGGATCATCGTGTCCAAGAATGTCAAGTTTTAAAAGATTATGGTCAATCGAGTGATAATCAAAATGTGTGGTCGTAATATCGACCGTCATATCATTTGCCGGATGCTGAACCGGGGTAAATGTATAAATCTGTTCCCCCATCGGAAGAACAACGATACCACCCGGATGCTTTCCCGTAGTACGACGCACCCCGACACATCCAAGTACGATCCGGTCAATTTCACAATTTCTCTTATGTACGCCGCGCTCTTCATAATAATTTTTGACATAACCGAATGCCGTCTTATCCGCCAGCGTACCGATCGTTCCTGCCTTAAAGGTCTGTCCCTCCCCGAAGATAACTTCGGTGTATTTATGTGCCTTACTCTGGTACTCTCCGGAAAAGTTCAGGTCGATATCCGGCTCTTTATTTCCCTTAAATCCCAGGAACGTCTCAAACGGAATATCAAACCCTTCTTTGGAAAGCGGTTTTCCGCAGCGCGGACAGAGCTTATCCGGCATATCACATCCGCTTCGGCCGGAAAAAGATTTTACCAGATCCGAATCAAAATCGCTGTACTGACAATGTTTGCACAGATAATGCGCATGCAGCGGGTTCACCTCCGTAATACCGGACATTGTCGCAACGAAAGAACTTCCGACCGATCCACGCGATCCGACCAGGTAGCCGTCTTCGTTGGATTTCCAAACCAGCTTCTGCGCAATGATATACATCACAGCATACCCATTGCTGATAATGGAATTTAATTCCCGGTCTAAACGTTCCTGCACAATTTCCGGCAGTGGATCTCCATACATTTTATGTGCTTTGTTGTAACAGATGTCACGCAGCATCTGGTCCGAATTTTCAATGACCGGCGGACACTTATCCGGACGAACGGGAGAAATTTTTTCGCACATATCCGCAATCCGGTTTGTGTTTGTAATAACAACCTCTTCTGCTTTTTCACTTCCAAGATAGGCAAATTCTTTCAGCATCTCTTCCGTCGTCCGCAGAAAAAGGGGAGCCTGCTCATCCGCATCTTTAAATCCCTGCCCTGCCATGAAATTTACCGGAGAATTATCATGGCAGGG
>OHWF01000675.1_pt1 | contig 13225 bp, 15 predicted proteins | sample 1579681 | NCBI WGS metagenome assembly OHWF01 (sample SAMEA3882554, study PRJEB24775) | human gut metagenome | biome: human-associated habitat; feature: intestine environment; material: feces | place: Netherlands | collected 2009/2010 | reverse complement strand
TGATGCCGGGTATTCCGGCAGTGTGCTCTCTTTGGATTGAGAATGGCGAGGCTTTCATCAAGCGCAATGCCCCCATGATGTGTGCAAGATACTAAACTCGCGGGAGAAACTGCCCGAATACGTCGAGCGCAGTTGCCATGAGGCACAAATCAACTACACCGAAGATAAGCGCCCTACGTTCCGTTCGGACCGCTACCAGTTCACTGTTATTATGCCGAACTTGAGTTACAGTGTCCCTCAAGATGTCCCTCAACGTGTCCCCCAAGATGATTTGGATGCCAAAATCTTGGCTTTAATCAAAAAAGACAATAAAATCAGCACCGAAAAACTCGGCATGGCACTGGGTGTCAGCTACAAAACCATCCGCCGCCACATCAAGGCGATGGAAAATGTCCACTACATCGGCCGCGGCTTTAGCGGGCATTGGGAAGTTGACAATCAATCAAAAACGGATATCTGACAGTGAAGCAGGAAATTTTCTAAGGCAATACCGCACAATTCTCGCATTATAGACATGCGTGCGGCTCACAGGGAACGATATAGGAAAACACCAACACCCCCAACGGGCTTTAGCTGCCCGTTGGGGGTGTTTACTCAGGTGGTTTTGGGTGTTGTTTTCAGGCAGAGCACTACTGCCAGCAAGCCGCTTAAAAGGCGGCCTGCCATCATCGGCAGGGCGTGTGCGGGGCTGAATTGCAGGGTAAATGCCAGAAAATCGCCGACGCTGTAAGCAGCTACTACGGCATAGGCTGTGTTCAGTGTGATGCCGCGTTCCTCCAGCGTATCAAGACTCAGCAATGTGGGGATGCAGTTGGCGGAGGTCACGACCAGACCAGTGATGGAGGCGGGCTCCAGCTGCAGCCGTGCGGCCAGCTTGGTCAGCGGTGCGGTCAACAGACGCTGTACAAAGGCGAAAAACGGCAGGATCCCGGCAAGAAACGCGCCGATACTGCATATAACCGGGTAGATTTCCGCCAAGGGGGTCAGCCCCTCCAGCAGCACAATACCGGACGTTTCCTGCAGGACAGAGATACAAAATCCGAACAGGGTCAGACCGCGTACCGCCAGAGAGATGCCGTTGAAGATCGGACTGATCGCACTGCTGCCGGATTTGAAAAGCAGCAGCAGCAGAACCGCAACAGCCAGTACAGGCCAGGTGTTGTGCAGCAGGACCGACAGGGGGATGCCGCACAGTGCCCCGGTGAGCAGGCAGCCCACCGGCAGCACCAGAAAGCCGAGAAACAATCCGCGAACGGCGGCGGCTCGTTTGGAGCCTGTCAGCCGACCCAGCGCCAGTGGGATCGTACCGTTGATCGTGGAACCGAGAAAGGCCGCCACGATCAAACCGTTGTACAGCCCGGCGGACGGTTCCTGTGCGATTTGTGCGGCCAGCACGGCGCCGCCTGCATCGCAGCTTAAAAACAGTGAGGCAAACAGGGAAGGGTCACACCCCACGGCGGAAAACACCGGCGTGATAACAGGCGCCAGATGGGTCCCAAGCCAGGGTGCCAGCGCCATAAAACCGGTCATGAGCAGCAGCAGATCCACAACGGCGGCAAAGCCCTGACGGAAGGCACTGCCCAACCCCAGCCGATCACCCAGCAATGTGTCCGCAGCACCCAGACAGAAAAATACAGCAGATATCCACGCCATCGCTCTTACCCGCGACCCGGCGTGTCTTCACTGAAGGGGCTGTTGACATAGTTGGCGCTCTTGGAGGAAACAAACTTCTCCATCGCGCGCTGCAGCGGATGCTTGTTCCAGCGGTCCAAATCATCCGTCAGGCGGCAGGCCGTCATCTGGAAGAAGGGCAGCCAGCACAGCGGGGTGATTTCCTCCGGCACATCCATAGGCACATACATAACATTGTGCTCGTCTTTGTAATCGGCGCAGCGCGTCAGCAGGAAGGCGTTATCCGTCACGATTTTGGTACCCTCAAAAATGCGGTGGATGCGCTCCGTGCCCTCGCCGCCGTCAATCAGAAATACGCTGTAGCGGGGGGTCATCTGGATGTTGGGGCCGTGGATGTACTCCTCGACCTCATAGGCAGCGGTAGGAATGCTGACGGTCTCGCCGAATTTCAGTGCGCCCTCGCTTGCGGTGCCGAGGTTTGCACCCACGCCGCAGACATAGGCGTTGGTCATGCCAGACAGCTGACGGTAGTGCTCTTTAATAAAGGAAGGAGTCTGTGCCTGTACGGCGGCGTTGATGTCGGCGGCTTTCAGCAGCTGCTGCTTGACAGCCTCGCCCTCGGCAGCGGTCTTGATACCCAGACGGACAGCAGCCTCCACGGCAAACAGCATAAAGAAAAGAGCCAGCGTGGTGACACCGCGGGTGACATACGCGACCGTTTCGCGCCCGACACCGTAGTTGGCGACAACATCGCACACCTTGCCCAGATCGCTGTTGACATCGCCGGTCAGGCCGATGCAGCGGCGGCCCTTTGCCTCAATGACCTTGATGGCGTCCAGCGCGTTCAGGCTGTAGCCGCTTTGGCTGACGACAACGACCATATCGGTCTCGCTGAAATCATTCTCGCTGGATACAAAATGAAACGGGGTGACGATTTTGACCTCGCACTTCAGGTGGCGGCGGATAAACTGCCGCGCGCAGAGCGAACCGTTGGAGGAAGAACCGCACGCAACGATCCAGATGTTCTTGTAGCCGCCGTTTACATACTCATCCACAAGGGGCTTTGTCAGCGCGGCGCTGTCGGCGACATTGTTGCGGATAAACTCCGGGCAGTCGGCAATGTAGTCCAGCATAGTCTTTTTGTGTTCCATAAAGCAGTCTCCTTCACATTTTGTCTAAATTTTTAACGCTCACTTTGTGTAAAACGTTAAAATCTTCGGGAAGTCCCCGAACTCTATTGACATTATACCACGACTTTGGTATATTGTCATTACAATATTACAAAGATTTTAGAAAAATTTTCTGAAAATCAAGAAAAAATCTAAAAATCTTTGCAGCATATTACAAGGAGGAGAAACTTATGCCTGACATTTTGATGACAAGAATCGACAATCGCTTGGTGCACGGGCAAGTCGGTGTGGCGTGGACCACCGCTTTACCGGGTGTCAACCTTATTGTTGTGGCAGATGATCTGGCTGCTGCCGACCCGCTGCAGCAAAGCCTGATGACCGCCACTGCGAAAAGCTCCGGCTGCGGCGTCCGGTTCTTTACGCTGGACAAGACCATTGCAGTCATTCACAAGGCATCCGCCAGCCAGCACATCTTCCTGGTCGTGCGCAACCCGCAGAGCGCCCGTAAGCTGGTGGAGGGCGGCGTTCCCATTGATAAGCTGTGCATCGGCAATATGCATGTCGGCCCCGGCAAGGAAGTGACCGGCGATGTACACGTTTATATGGACGAGAAGGACAAGGACGACCTTCGCGCCATCCGTGCCAAGGGTGTGGATGTCTACATCCAGATCGCACCCGGCGACCACAAGCTGGACTTTGAAAAGTAACCCAAGGTTCCGGCTCTGCAGAAGGGCTGCAGAGCAAAAAATATATTTTATAAAGAGGAGAGAAAATCTATGCAAATCACACTCGTGCAAGGTTTGCTGATTGCGCTGCTCGTTTTTATCTGCGCATTCGACAAACACATGGAAACCTTTATGTGGTTCCGCCCGCTGGTCGTAGCGTTTTTCACGGGCATCATCCTCGGTGATGTACGCCTCGGCATGCAGGCAGGTGCCGTTGCGGAGCTTTCCTACCTGGGTCTGCTGACCGTTGGCGGCACCGTGCCGCCGGATCCCCTGTTTGCCGGTCTGATGACCACCGTGCTGGCGTACACCACCGGCTGCGATGTCAACACGGCGCTGGGTCTTGCCGTTCCGTTCGCACTGATCGGTCAGTGGATCAACACCGGCACCAACACCTTCTATGCCGGCTTCCTGCCGAAGATTGACAAATGCGCTGCCGCCGGTGACGAAAAAGGCATTGCCAAAGTAATGTATACCGGCTGGATCCTGTATGCCGCCATGTTTGCCCTTGCCGCGTTCCTGTCCACCTACGCATTGCAGAGCGGTATTTCCGCTTTTGTGGCAGCCTTCCCGGAATGGCTTGTCCACGGCTTTGAAGTTGCCGGTGGTCTGATGCCGGCTGTCGGCCTTGCCCTGCTGCTGGTCGTTATGCTCAAGAAGGAAAACGCCGCCTATCTGCTTGCCGGTTTTGTCATTATGGTCATTACCAACTGCCAGAACATCCTGCCCATTGCTGTTATTGCGGGCTGCATCGCTTATGTCAATTTCACCCGCGATATGGAGACTGCCAAGCTGACGGCTGCATCCGCTGCAACTGCCGCCCAGGAAGGAGATTTTGAAGATGGCATCTAACAAAATTACCAAAAAAGACCTCAACGAAATGGCCGTCCGTTCTATGGCGGAACAGTGCTGCTTCAGCTTTGAGCGTATGCAGGCCGTAGGCTTCTGCTACGGCATGACCAAGTGCTTCCGCAAGATCCACGGCGACAACAACGAGGAAATGGCCGCCGCGCTGGAAAACAACCTTGACTTCATCAACACCGAGCCGCACATGGCTGCTATCCTGCAGGGTCTGATCGTCTCCATGGAGGAGGCCGGTCAGGATCGCACAATGATCCACAGCCTGAAAACCGGTCTGTTCGGACCTCTGGCAGGCTTGGGCGATGCCATCTGGTGGTACACCGCCATGCCCATCATCGCCTCCATCTGCTGCTCTCTGGCATCGCAGAACAATGTTCTGGGCCCCATCTTCTACATTCTGTTCTGGGCATTGACCGCTATCTTCAGCCGCATCTGGTTCGTGCGTCTGGGCTATAATGCCGGTGTCAACTCCATCAAGTTCATCGGTGATAACGCCGCTTATATCAGCAAGGCTGCCGGTATTCTGGGCGTTATGGTCGTTGGCGGATTGATCCCCAGCTATGTATCCTTTGCTTTCCCCGAAACGCTTGTCATTTCCAGTGTTTCCGTGCAGGGCATCTTTGACTCCATCATGCCCAACATTCTGCCGCTGGGCTTTGTGTTCCTTCTCTACTGGCTGTTCAAGAAGAAGAATGTCAACACCATGAAGCTGATCCTGTTGGTCATTGCTTTGTCGGTTGCACTGTCCTTCCTGGGCATTATGTAAGCTTATCTGCGGCGGCTCGCACCGGTTCAGCATTCCCCCGCGAGCCGCATTTTTTACAAACCATATTGTCATAACAAAATTACAAATGGAGGCTATTGTACCCATGAGCATGGTAAATTTTGACGAAAATCAGATCATTGCCAACGGCGCCAAGATTTACGACCAGCGCGCAAAGATCGAGTCAATCGCGGATTCGATTGTGGATAACGGGTTTGACCTGCTGCTGTTCACCAGCAGCGGCGGTTCTCAGGCGATGCTGGATCCGTTCGCCTTCTACATCCGCCATATGTCCCGCCTGCCGGTCGAAAATGTACTGTCCGCCAACCTGATGACCGGTGACTGCAACCGCATCACCGATAAGACCGTGGCGTTCCTGACCTCGAAGTCCGGCGATACCGCCGAGACCGTAAAGGCAGCCAACTGGCTGAAAGAGCAGGGCGTGCGCCTGTTTGCCGCCGTCGGCAAGGAAAACTCCACGCTGGAATCCATCTGCGATGACACCATCGTCTACGGCGAGGGCCGCCCGCAGGAGCTGGTGTTCTACCTCCTGATCGGTCGCATCCTGTACCGCAGCGGAAACTTTGATGCCTACCCCCGCTTTGCGGATGAGCTGAAGAACCTTGCCTTTGCGCTGGCACAGGTACGCAAGCAGGCGGATGCCAAGTGCCTGAAATATGCGCAGGATTACTGCAAGGAACCGTATAACATCTGGATCGGCAGCGGCGATCTGTGGCCCACTGCGTACAGTTACAGCATGTGCGTGCTGGAGGAAAGCCAGTGGATCCGCACCAAGAGCGTTTCCAGCCCGGAATTCTTCCACGGCACACTGGAGCTGCTGGAGGACGATGTCTGCACCACGCTGCTGCTGACCGAGGGACCCACCCGTGCACAGGACGAGCGCGTAAAGGAGTTTGCCGCCCGCCATACCAAAAAGCTGACCTGCTTTGACACGAAGGAGTATGCACTGCCCGGCATCAGCGATGAGTTCCGCCCGCTGCTCAGCCCCGTTGTCATGGCGGCTGTTCTGCAGCGCATCAGCAAGAACATTGAGGTCATCACGGATCATTCTCTGGATATCCGCCGCTATTACAGAAAAGAGAGCTATTGAGTATGAAACTGATTGCATTAGGGGATAACGTAATAGACTATTACCACAATACACAGGAGTGCTTCCCCGGCGGCAATGCGGTAAACGTTGCAGTTCATGCTGCGCGGCTGGGGGCACAGGCCGAGTATCTCGGCTCCCTCGGCGATGACAAGATGGCACATATTGTGGAGAAAGCACTCCGGGAAAACGGCGTGGACATCAGCCATTGCCCCGTTTTGCAAGGGTGTACCACCAAGGTGTGCAGCTATGATGTGGTCAACGGGGAGCGCAGCTTTATCGAGGTCATCACCGGGGAAAGCTGGACCGGCCCGCTGCAGATCGGTGCGCAGGAGCTGGACGAGCTGAAAACCGCCGATCTGATCGTCAGCAGCTGCAACGCCAAAATGCCCGAACAGATGGCGGCTGTGCAGGCGCTGCCCGCTGTGTTTGCCTATGACTTCGGCGAAAAGGAAAAGTACCGTACCGATGCCTACTATGACGAGGTTTGCCATGGTATAGATCTGGCGATGCTTTCCTGCAAGCCGATGGACAAGGCTGCTTTTGCGGAATTGTGCGCGCCGCTGCACCGCCGCGGCGTGGTGCACGTTCTGGCTACGATGGGCGCAGCCGGACAAATGTTGTCCGTACAGGGAAAAATTGTGGAAAAGACTACCCAAATGGTAGAGGCAAGTGATACAATGGGGGCAGGAGATTCTTTCCTTGCTGCATTCCTCTGCTCGCTGTATACTGCGGGGTGGCAAAAAGCAAAGCCCATGCCGGAGCAGGCGCTTCTGGCAGCACTGGCTGCCGGGCAGCAGGTCTCGGCACGTAACTGTATGGCACAGGGCGGCTTTGGCTGTAAAGCGGAAATCTCCCGGGACAGCATTGAATAACAAAAAGGAGATTCCCTATTATGATCGAACTGAACGGAATACAGCTTGACAAAATCAGCGCAGTCCCTCTGTACGAGCAGCTGCGTAAGGCGTTGCTGGAGGCTATCACCAGCGGGAAACTGCCGGCAGGGACCAAATTGCCGACAGAGGAGGAGCTGTGCGCCCAGTTCGGCATTTCACGCCCCGTTGCGCGGCAGGCTTACAATATGCTGATCGAAGAAGGCTTTGTGGAACGCATGCGGGGCCGCGGTACTTTTGTGCGCAGCCCCGATACCCGTGGCCGCTTCCTGAACAAGCAGCTGAGCTTTGCCGCCGAGATGGGGGTTTTGAACCTGGAACACCGTACCGAGGTGCTGCGTGCAGAGTGGGTAAGCTATACCCCGGAACTGTTTGCACGGCTCAAGCTGGAACGCGGGGACCGCTGCTATCATCTTGTGCGTATGCGCTATGTCAGCGGAAAGCCCTTTGTTCTCGTGGAAAACTATGTGCCGGAATCTGTGTTTCCCGGTATTGATGCCTACGACTTTGCCCAGCGCTCGCTGTACGATGTCTTTGAAACCGTCTACCACGAGAGGATCATCAAATCGCGCCGTGTGCTGATGGCGCAGACCGCCAACGTCGAGTTTGCCAACCTGTTCGGCGTACACCGCGGTTCCCCCGTGCTGTATGTCGAAAACGTGGTCATGGACCAAAACGACCGCCCGATCGACCTCAGTAAAGAGTATCTGGACGGCGTTACCCAGAAATTTGAATTTGAAGTTGTCAACCAATAAGCCGGGTCTGTGTGCCCGGTCTTGCTAAAGGAGTATAGTTTGCTATGGTAGGTGTAGTTGTGACCGGGCATGGCGGCTTTGCCGCCGGTATGGCTGCCAATGTAAAAATGCTGGCAGGCAGTGATGCGGAACTAAAGGCCGTGGATTTTGCCGACGGCATGGATGTGGAAGTGTTTGAAAAGCAGCTGGCAGAGGCAATCGACAGCTACGCAGACTGCGAGGCTGTTCTGGTGCTGGCAGACATTGCCGGCGGTACGCCGTACAACCGCGCAGCGGGGCTTTCTATGACCCGCCCCAAGGTGCGTGTGATCTCCGGGTTGAACAGCAGTATGCTGATGGATCTGTGCATGCGCAATATCACCGGTGACGAATGCTCCGATGTGGATGCACTGGCTGCCGACATTATGCAGACCGGGCACGAAAACATCGGCAAGTTTGTGCTGGAGGTTCCCGCCCAGCCGCAGGAGGACGAGGACGGTATCTGAAGGGAGAAACGCCATGAAGCCGATCAAGGCAGTCATCTTTGATATGGACGGCGTGCTGATCGACAGTGAACCGGTCTACCTGCACCATCAGTATGCATATCTGAAGCCGTCCTACCCGTGGATCACCGTGGAAAGCATGTACCCGTTGGTGGGCATTTCCGGGCAGGAATATATGCCTTTTATGGCAAAACTTTGCCGCCGCACCGACGATGCCGCGTTCCGGCAGGAAATGGACGCCATGAACGCCGGCTGCCGGGTGTATTACCCGGACATTCTGCGCAAGGAGGTTCGCCCGCTGCTGCATGAATTAAAGCAGATGGGGCTGCAGGTAGCTCTTGCAAGCAGCAGCAGCCGGGAATGTATTGAGCAGGTCCTGACACAATGCGAGATTCGGGAACTGTTTGACTGCATCGTCAGCGGTCACGAATTTACCCACAGCAAGCCGGATCCTGAAATTTACCGTTTCACCATGGACAAGCTGGGGCGCAAGCCGGAGGAATGTCTGATCGTGGAGGACTCCACCTACGGTGTGCAGGCAGGTACGGCGGCGGGCGGCGTTGTGGCTGCCCTGCGGGACGAAAGATTCCCGTTTGACCAGCGGGCGGCGCAGCTGCATATCGACAGCCTTGCCGAGCTGCCTGCGCTGGCGGCGTGCGGCGGAAAAAGGATACGCGCAGCCTTCTTTGATGTGGACGGCACTCTGATTACCGTGGGCGGGCATCGGATGCCGCCCAGTGTAGCCCCGGCACTGCAGGCTTTACAGCGCAGCGGTGTGCAGGTGTTTCTGTGTACCGGCCGCCATGCGCTGGAAATCGAAGAAGAAAATATGCTGCCCGGAATCACGGTTGACGGTGCTGTTTATATGAACGGTCAACTCTGCGAGCTGCAGGGGCAGATCGTGTGGGAAACGCCCATTCCTGCCGGGGACCTGTCGGCCTTGAAGCAGTTTTTACAAAAAAAGAACTGCAGCTGCATTTTTCTTGAAAAAGACAGGATGTACGCCAACTGCGTGAACTCCCGCATGGAGGTCGAGCAGGCAAAAATCGGCACCGCCGTGCCTGCTGTGCGTGACATCTCCGATTTGGAAAACCGCCGCATCTATCAGGTCATCCCCTTCGTGAACGCGGAGGAGGAAGAAGAACTGCTGCGGCGGATGCCCCATTGCCGGACAAAGCGCTGGGGAGATGCCGTGGTGGATCTGATGAGCCGATCTGGCGGCAAGGAAAACGGTATCCGTGCCCTGTGTGCGGCAATCGGTATCACCACGGAGGAAACCATTGCCTTTGGAGATGCCGACAACGATTTGGAAATGCTGCAACTGGCCGGTATCGGTGTGGCGATGGGCAATGCCCTGCCGCAGGTGCGCGCCTGTGCCGATATGGTCACAGACACCGTGGAAAATGATGGCATCGCCCATGCACTTCAAAAATTAAAACTGATTGGATAAATCACAAAACGAGGAGCGCTTTCCCGCAAGAAAGGCTCCTCGTTTTCCAAAAGGGGCAGTGTTCTATGATGAAAGAAAAAACGCAGACCCTGGTAACGGATCAGCTGTATAACTTAGTTGCAGGGGTTCTGTACGCCCTGAGCATCTGTTATTTTGCCAAGGGCGCAGACTTTGCACCCGGCGGGCTGTCGGGTCTTGCCTTGCTGGGCAACTATCTGTGGGGGTTCCCCATCGGCATCACAACGCTGGTGCTGAATGTGCCCCTGGTTCTGCTTGGTTTCCGCTTTGTGGGACGCGCCTTTCTGGGAAAAACCGTCATCAGTATGCTGTGGTGTACCTTTTTTCAGGATGTTGTCTTTGCAGACCAGCCCGGCTACGGCGGCGATCCGTTGCTGGCGGCCCTGTTTGCGGGTATCACATGGGGCGGCGCATTGGCGCTTTTGTATATGCGGGGCTCGTCCAGCGGCGGCACCGATTTTTTGACGATGTCGATCAAAGTGCTGCGCCCGCATCTGTCGGTCGGTGTTGTGACCGGCGCGATAGACCTTGTAGTAATCCTGTTAGGTTGGCCTGTGTTTGGCTCTGTCGATGCCGTTTTGTACGGCCTTGTCACAACGGCGGTCACCTCACTGGTCATCGACAAAATCATGTACGGCAGCAATGCAGGCAAAATGCTGACGATCATCACAACCAAGGGGCAGGAAATTGCGGACGAAATTTCCCGCCAATGTGAGCGCGGCTCAACGATGGTCAAAGCGGTGGGCACATACACCGGTACGGAACGGCAGATGCTGCTCTGCGTCTGTGCCAGACCGCAGGTGTACCGCATCCGGATGGCTGCCTACCGCATAGACCCCGGCTGTATGGTCATGGTGACGGAAACCAGCGAGGTCTACGGCGAGGGCTTCATTGACCCCGGCAAGACAGCATCGTTTTTGTAAAGACTGCTGCCGCACACGAAAAGAAAGGAAGGCTTTGTTATGAATCCTATTACGCCTGCCGAATTGGCAGCTTACTTTGACCATACCCAGCTGCGCGCCTATGCGCAGCGCAAAGATTTTGAAAAGCTCTGCGCAGAGGCACGCGAGTACGGCTTTGCCATGGTGGCGATCAACCCGGCTCCCGTTTCCCTGTGCAAGGATCTGCTGGCGGGAACATCGGTCCATGTGGGCGCGGCGGTTGGTTTCCCCCTGGGGCAGAGTACGCCCAAGGTCAAGAAATACGAAACCGTAGATGCGATCGCCAATGGCGCGGATGAGATCGATTATGTCATCAATATTACGCAGCTGAAAGAGAAAAACTACGATTTTATTGAGCATGAGATGGCCGGCATTGTAGAAGAATGTCGCGGTGCAGGGGTGATCTCGAAGGTGATTTTTGAGAACTGCTACCTGACCGAGGAGGAAAAGCGCGCACTGTGTTCCATCGCGCGGGAGGTCCGCCCGGATTTCATAAAGACGTCCACGGGCTTTGGCACCGGCGGCGCAACCTTTGAGGATGTGGTGCTGATGAAAAAATGCGTCGGCGATGAGGTAAAAATCAAGGCGGCCGGCGGCATCCGCACTTTGGATACCGCTTTGCGCATGATTGAGCTGGGCGTATCCCGTATCGGTTCCACAGCCAGCGTAAGCATTGTAGAAGAACTGAAACACAGGTTATAAAAAGCGCCGGGGATGGCCGGAACGGTCTGAGCTGCATAGAGTGATCATGAGTGATTCTCTCAACTGGATCAAAAATGACGAATGGTTTGTTTCCTGAATCCTTCGCAGCAGTAAAGAATGCATAAAAAAGCCGGGAAGTTGACTCCAATTGTCAATGCCTCCCGGCTATTATCTTGCAGATATTAATATAGTTAGAATCATGCAGGATTGGCCTGGAGCACAGGAGACTGTGCAGGAAATCCTGAAAGGGGACGAGTAGAAAAAAGAGCAGCTGCATGAGCAGGAAGTGCAGAAGGAAGAAGAAAATAGACAGAGCAGTTGATGATGAAATGTCCGGTGCAGTGTGGGTGTAATGCTCATGTTGCATCGGCTTCTTTGTAAAAATAATTTTTAATAATGTTGATTTTTAACTGCTCTTAACTCAAATATTGCATCTTAACTCAAAAAAGAGTTAAGATTGCAGGTGATGACATGGAATATCTCGATAAAGTTCTGGGAGTCAAGGTTACCTATGATGATGTGGAGATACAATCCACGAAAATTGTCCACGCGAAACATTGTAGATGAGCTTTCGCTGGCATTGGCATTGAGAGAAGATGCAGATGAACGGGTTGAAGAAGCAGTAGAAGAAATGTTGAATGAACTGTGGAGGAAGATAGATAGTTACAGGAATTGATAGCTTTAAGGAATGGTTCAAGGGCAGTGAAGAACAATATGCTATCATTTGTGGAACTGCGTGTGACATTCTGATGACGGAGGAGGGACTGGACTTCCGTGCGACAAAGGATGTTGACCTTGTTTTGATTATAGAAGCAGTTGACGCAAATTTCGGAAAGAAATTTTGGGAATATGTAAAACAGGCGGGATATGAGCATTGTAACAAAAGTTCGGGTGTGCCGCAGTTTTATCGGTTTACCTGATGCAGGCCGCACAGAAAAAGGGGCTTTCCATTTTCTTCAATGCCGCACCCTACGATGTCGGCATCTTGACCTACCCGATGGAACTGGTGGATGTGCTCTGTGTCAACGAGGTGGAAGCCTGAGCCCTTGCCGGAACCGAGACCTTTGAAGCGGACGCTGCTTTGACCCTGCTGCACGAAAAATACCCGCAGACCCGTCTGCTTCTGACAGCCGGGAGTGTGGGCAGCTACTATCTGGATGCAGAGCGGCGGCTGTTTGTCCCCTGCGAAAAGGTGCAGGCCGTGGATACTACAGCTGCCGGGGACACTTACAGCGGCTATTTTCTGGCGGGCCTTTGCAGCGGCAGTTCAGTAGAGGACGCCATGCGGCTTGCTACCAAAGCAGCCGGAATTGCCGTGCAGCGCAAAGGTGCAGCGGCATCCATCCCGGAAATCAAAGAGTTGAAATGAATGATACAGAAGGCCATGTGGATATTCTGGTCTGCATGGCGGGCACCGGCGGCACGGGTTTTGGCACAGCAAGTTATCTGCGCAGCCGCAACCCGAATCTGCAAGTGGTTCTGGTGCAGCCCCATCCGGACTCCCGCCTGACCCCGGAGCACCCGGATGCGCAGATCATAGATGGCGTTTTGCCGGCGTATGATGTGCCGGAAAGCGCACTTTCCGACTATCTGCGGCCAGACTGGAGCGATGCGTGCATCAATGTCCGCACCGAGGAAGCCTACGAAACGGCCCATGAGGTGCTGCGGGCGGAAGGACTGTTTCTGGGCACATCGGCAGCAGCGGCTTTGCACGCAGCGGTGCAGGTGGGCCGCAGACCGGAGAATCAGGGAAAGAACATCGTGG
>OHWF01000674.1_pt1 | contig 13260 bp, 5 predicted proteins | sample 1579681 | NCBI WGS metagenome assembly OHWF01 (sample SAMEA3882554, study PRJEB24775) | human gut metagenome | biome: human-associated habitat; feature: intestine environment; material: feces | place: Netherlands | collected 2009/2010 | reverse complement strand
TGCCGCTGCTGGCGTTCTACTGTACCTTCGGGGACATCCTCTCCAACCTGATCTGGTGCGGCATGATGATATGGCTCTCCTTCTGCGCCATTCGAGGGCTTGCCTATGCGAAAACGCAGACGGGCGCGGCGCGGAATATGCGGCATTTCCACATCGGCGTGCTGTGCTTTGCGTTTGCAGAGTATCTGCTTTGGACGGCGGGCTGCTTCTGGCCGGATACCTCTCCGGCAAGGCCCACCTTCTGGTGCGATATGCTGCTGACGCTTGCCATTCTGGGGCTGCTGCCCGCCACGAGAAAGGCGGTGGAAGCATGACCTACATCGAAAATATCTTCCTCTGCATGGTGTCTCCCCTGCTGGTGGCCGCTTTGTGCATGGGCAGGCGGCAGCTCCGCTTCTTCCTGTTCTGCATTGCCGGGATGGGGGTGTGTCTGCTTTCGGCTTACATCAACACCTTCCTCGCGGCGGTGTGTCAGGCGGACGCCCTTGCCGCCACGGCGGAGATCGCGCCGGTGGTGGAGGAAATGATGAAGCTGCTGCCGCTGGTGTTCTATCTACTGGTATTCGAGCCGGAGAGCGAGAGGATCAAGCCCGCCGCCATCACCGTAGCCCTGAGCTTCGCCACCTTTGAAAACGTGTGCTACCTCATTCAGAACGGCGCAGACCGCTTCTCCTTTATCTTCTTCAGGGGCTTCGGCACGGGAGCCATGCACGTCCTCTGCGGACTGATCGTGGGCGGCGGGCTTACCTACACATGGCAGCGGACGTGGCTGAAGGTGGCCGGCACCTGCGGGCTGCTGGGCGCGGCCATCACCCTCCACGCCATCTACAATCTGCTCATCGCCTACGGCGGCGCGGCGCAGTACATCGCCTACGCCCTGCCGGTGCTGCTGGTAACGGTAGGAAGGCTATCCGTTTTCCGATTATCACGGAAGCAATAACCGAATATCCACTCCCTGAGAGCTGCTTTTTGGCGGCTCTCAAATTTTTTTGAAAAATTTTGCGTTTTGGGTGAGAGTTTTTTCGATTTTTTGTACCTATATAAGTGAAGGGGTTTTTAAGCCGCATTTCAAAGAATCCAGAGAGGAGGTTCAAACGATATGTACGATACCGCAAGACGGGTCGCACTCGTCAAGCAGCGGGTGCGGGAAAACACCCGCCGGAGGCAGTGGCGCGGCATATATGGGCTGAGCGCAGCGTGTATGCTGCTGTTCGCGGTGATGATGCAGGCGGCGGATGTGTTTGCAGTGCAGGAGCAGACAGCCGCATGGGGCGTGTTCGGCGCGATGCTGCTGCGGGAGGACGCGGGCGGCTATGTGCTGGTGGCCGTCGTCTCCTTTGCAGCGGCGGTGGTCGTTACCGTGTTTTGCACACGATTGAGAAAAAACAATAAACAGCAGGAACAAACCAAGGAGGATGAGGAAACATGAAGAAAAGATTTTTAGCGGCGCTGCTGAGCCTGTGCATGACGCTCACGCTGCTGCCAACTACGGCGTTTGCAGCGGTGAGCGATTCGCTAGGCAACACACCCGAGGAAAATCAGGCGATTTTGGAGCAGGTCTCTGCCCTGACCGGCGATAGCAGCGACCAGGTGCTTTCCATGCTGAACGCTTTGGGGCTGCTGGATGAAGACGGCAATTTCAAGGTGGATCAAACCATCACGCTGGACGGTCAGGTGTTGACACTGGCGGCTGTCATGGAGCTGCTGGAAAATCCCGCCACGGATCTCACCCGTATAGCCGACGTGGATGGGACTCCGGTGGCGCTGGGCGATTTGAAGACCATGATCCAAATCGAACAGGAGTTGCAGCGGATCAAGGACACCTATTTCTCCGACAAGGAGTTTACCGGGGAAGCCCTGGAGAATCTCAATAGCCTGATGGAGCAGTTGGAGCTGCAGGGCATCAGTTTGCAGTATTCCGCCTCTGCCACAAAGCCTGAGGGCGTTGAGACGGTGGATATGAGCGGCATGATGAGCCAAACGCTGGGGGAACTCGCAACCAACAGCTGGAGCTCCGGGACTTTTACTGTATATGGCGGAAAACCGGTCGGCTTTTCCTACCGCATTCAAAAAGGCCAGCTCAGCGAGTATATCACCGGTGTGGAGGTCTCGATAGGCGAGACGAGTGGGGTCGCCCAAGGCGACGGGTCCTACAAGCTGACCTATGACGTAGGCTCGACTTTCAGTTTAGATGGTTGTAAAATCACTGTCAAGGTTACAACCAAAGGAGGGAACCCAGACTGGCTCGAGGGTTCTTATTCCTATGGCGACCTGCTGGGGATGATTGAATTTTACGATGCGGAAAATCTGGTGTTCTATGACGGTGCCGCTTATGCCGACCACTGTCAGCTCAAGCTAAAAAAGACGGTTGACGCCCCCACAATACAAACATCAGTGAGCGCGCCGAACTATGAGGAAAGATACGAAAGTACAGAAACAATACAGGGGGATATGTATATTCCTTTGCTGGCAAATGAATACAATATCGGCGAAGGTGCCAACAATCAGGACTTCGTTGCGCTAAGCGATACCATCAGAATTTTGGAGGGTGCCCGCAACTCGGTGCTTCCCGTCGACTCCGACCCATTTTATCAGCCATACAAAATCGATGCCAGCATCGAGTTTAACTGGAGTACCGATGTAGAGACCTATAATGGCTTTGCGCCGTATGGCTATAATAGTGACACACAACCCCATGCCCCATTCTATCTGACGGAGTACATGTTCAATGGAACATCTCTGGAGCTCAGCAGCGACAAAACGAGAGCGCTGAACTGTACGATTAACAAGAGCGAAACGGTCAACATCTCCCTGCAGTCTACCACGCAAAACAGAGGGAATCAACGGTACTGGCTGCCCTTCCGACTGTATATGAAAAGTGTACAGGGCGAAATCCAAAATTCCTGGGCCACCACCAAGAACAGCAATGTTACAGCCATGCTGGTGGACACGGACAATCCCACCATTCAAAGCGTCACGGCCCAGGAGGGAACCTATGCCAGCGGACAGCACGTGCCCATCACAGTTACCTTTAACGAGTTCGTGAATCTTAGCAACGCCACCGTGACCATCAATGGCAAAGTGTATAGCGCCGCTGAGCTTTCCATGAACAACTACGGCGTCACGGCAATGCTCTGGTACCCAGTGCAGGATGCGGATGACACCACGGTCACCGTCAATGGTATGACCGGTGTGGAAGATGTTTTCGGTCATACGCTGGATACCTCACTCTATCCAAGCAACTCGATTGCCGACGTTACGCTGAAGAGCGTCTTGATGCGTAACGCTCCCACCGCACTGACCGCCGACTACGACAACGGCAAGGCATCGTTCACGATGAACGCCAACATGCAGCAGGTCTACAAGACCGTATACAGCAATTATCACACCCCGGCAGGCACAGACCCGAAGGAAGCCCCGTTCCGCCTCGAGCTGAGGTACGACTCTGCGGGTGAACCAATCCATCTGCAGGTCTATCTGGACACAGAGAAGGAAGCCTTCACCATTAGCGACTATGCAATCGCACCCTCTGCTTTCGATCGCACCTACACGGTGACGCTGCAGGCCAACGAGGGCACGAAAGCCGATCCTGACTGGGTGAATGTTCTTCCCATGACCCGGCAGTTCACGGTGGCAAAGAAAGTTTCCGCGCACACGGTGAAGGTCTTCCCGGAAGCGAATGACGCCGACTATACGATTTCCCTCGGCAAAACCACCCGCCCCACGCTTAAGGCAGAGGTTTTGGGGGCAGGCGGTGAGACGGCCAGCTACACCACCGGCAAATGGAGCAGCAGTGACACGCTCATTGCCACCATCAACGAGGATACCGGCGTTGTTACCACCACAGGAACCAAGGTGGGAGCCGTCACCTTTACCTTTACGGCGGACAACGGGACTGAGGACACTGCCGATGATGTGACGGGCAAGTCAAAGCCCTATACCGTGACGGCAGGCGATTCCCTGGCACTGGTGATTCCCGGCGGCGCGTCCATCGTGACGCGGGTAAATCAGCCCGCCACCGTGCTGTGGAGCTCCAACGCCGCGCTGATGGCATCGGGCAAAGAGTTCAATTACAGGATTGACCTGTATGAGGGCAACTACGCGAATGAGGCGGCGCTGAGCGGCCTCAATCCCGTTGCGACTTATACCGCCGGCAAGGATAAAAACAGCGTGCGGATCGAGGAGAATGTGCTCTCCAAGCTCTCCAACGGCAATACCCCTGCCTACACGGTATTGGTCTCCATGCCGCACCCCAACGCCGGCGGTGAGGACGTCCGCCTGTCGGCACTTGCCTGGATCATCGTGCAGGCACCACCTGCCACAGCCAGGCTGACACCGCCCCAGAGCATTTACCTCAAGGATACTGACGGCGCCGTCAATATCGACTGGTCGGTGGAAAACACCACTGAGGGCGCCCCTTTGCAGCCCACGCTGACCATCACCCGGGTCACAGAGGACAACACCACCACCAAAGTGGTGGACAGTGAGCGCCTATCCGGCACCTCCGGGAGCTTCCCCCTGTCATTACAGAGTGTGAAAGCCGGCAATCTGAAGGACACCTATCAAGTGGTTTTGAGCGTGGAGAATCCTGGTGAGGAATCTCCCAGCACCGACTCCTTCCCCCTGTATGTCTACGATGCCGACGCACTGAAGGTGCAGAACGACAAAGGAGAAACGATTTCTAAGCTGACCATGGACAATACCTCCAAGGTCAGCGGCAGCCTGCCCACCGTTACAGCTGAAATTTTGCAGCTGCGCCAGGAGTTGGGGCTGATCGAGTACATAGGCATCAACTATGACGAGTACGGATGGAACTCCTTTAAAGACGGCATCCGGTGGCTCTCCAGCAACAACAATGCCATTTCCGTCAACTACAAGCAGGGCGGACTGTATGAGGACATCAGAAACTTCTCCTTTGATTCCTACCTTCCCGAAACCAAAATGGCGCTGTCCGGCTTGGCCAACGGCACCGCAACCGTCACGGCTACCCATGCCGCCACGGGTATGCGTGCCGCCGTACAGGTGACAGCGAAAACGCTGCAAAATAAGTTCTATCTCTTCCAGCTGACGCCTGCAGCGGAAACTACGCTGCAATACACCGACGGCAAAGGTGTGCCCAAAACGGTCACGACCAACAGTGAAGGCGTGCTGGCGCTTTACGAACCCAACGGAATCGCCAGTGAGGTGTCTCTGCGGTCCGGCTCCGGCGCGGATATTTATCTGGGCACCATCTATAAAGAAAATCTGCGTTCCGGCGAGCGGGATGCCACAAAACTGCAGCTTTATCCCTTGAATACCTTCAGCCTTCGGCGAGTCGCCCGGGCATCTGTGACGCTCATCACGCCGGGCGGCGATCCGCTGGCGAACAAGACGGTGACCGTTCGTGGCGGCGTTTATAAAAACGGAGGCTACTGCCAGACAGCTCTGCTGGGCTCCAGGGCAGGAGCACTTGTCAGCGGCATCACCGGCGACACCTATACCACGGATGCGGCGGGAAATATAACCGTCTATCTGGATTCCACCCAGTTCTGGTCGGCCGAAAAGGGCGAGAGCAACACCACGGCGCTTTCTGCTCTGGATCAGCTGGAGTACATTCTGGAGATCAGCGCAATTGACGGCGACAAGTACTATCCGCTGCTGCTGACCGTCAACGGCAAGCTGGGCGTGGACGATGTAATGCGCACCGCAGAGGGCGTTGTCTCTCTGGAGCGCGTGCCGGCGGGGGAGGAAAACAAACCCTTCATTGTGGCGCAAAGCGTTGATTACGGTCTTGCCAACGGTCAGAAGGTGGATGTCCGCAGCTCGACTGGGAAGATTGGACCTAACAGCAGCTTTAAAACAGCAAGACTGCACACCACCATGTTCCTCTGGGGCGAGAAGATTGCCAACGCGCGGAATTACAGTCTCAAGCTGGCGGACGAATACGGCGTTCTTCCTGCCGCCCAGAGCAGCAGTACCACGCAGTATCCCTTCTCATCCATCCCCGTAGTGGAAAACGATCTGACCCTCACCGAGGCCACCATGACCACCTCTGGATGGATCGCCGACGGCAAGGATGTGGGTATGAAAACGCAGCTGAGCCTGAACGGCAGCCTGCTACAGGAGAAAATAATGCCCTTCCGGGTCGTTGATCTGACCCGAGTGCCCAAGGTGACAGAGGATGAGCGCGTCACCGGTATTCTGTTGACGATGAAGGACTCCAGTGGAGTGAATGACGTTGACTTTGGCGGAGTGGGCGATAGTAACATTCTCAAGGTGCTGACCGGACGGCTGGATGATCTGAGCGGTCCGGTGGATACATCCGTGTTCAAAATGCTTATCACCCCTAGCGAAGATCCTTCCGTGTTCCGTGCCATGATTTGGGCCGGGTACAATACGCTGGAGATGGAGGACATGGACTATTCCGAGGACGGCGTGGCCTTGGGTGCGAATGTGCTGACGCAGAACCTGGAAGTGGGCGTGCCCGGGACCGGGGACCTGAGCCAGATGGCCCAGGGCACCTATGATCCCAAGGGGGACTACAAAACCAACTCCATAGCCGACAATGTCACCAGCACGGATCTCAACTTGCAGTTGGAGGGCTTTTACGAAGCGGAAATCCGCTATAACACCGAAAAGAAGGAGTGGGAGGTTTTCACCGTAGGCGGCGGATTTACCACCGGCGTTGGTGTGGGCTTCTCCTTCAGCGTGAACGCCATGGCTGGTCCTGTGCCGTTGACAGCAACCTTTGAGCTGGGTGGTGCCATTCAGCTGGATTTCCGTACCGCAGTGCGCTACGGCCGGCAGGGCGAGGGTACAGAGCTTGCCTGGAGCGATCCCACGGCCACGGCTGTGAATGACTTTTTGACCACGCTGCGTATCAACGCCTATGTCCACGCGTTTGGCGGTATTGGCTTTGACTATTCGGTCGTGGCGCTGAAGATCGGCCTATTCGGTAATTTGGATGTGGACAGTCAGAATAAGTTCCTTTCCCGCACCTATCTTGCCGACGAGACAAAGCGCCAGATCAACGGTCAGGCCCTGGGAATCCAAAGCGAAGTGGGAATCAAATTTGTGGCAACCTTCCTGTTTATCTCCTACGAGGCGGTGATCGCCTCCGGAACCCTTGGAGCCACCAGGACTTTTAATGACTGGAAAACAATCGACGACTACTGGAATAGCGCCACCAGTGGGCTGAGCCTTGCTTCGCTGCGGATGGCGGCGGCCCAGAGCGGAATGCAGGTGGCTTCTGGCAGTGCAACGCTCCAAAGCCGGGACTATCTGGAGCAATATGCCCGTACTTGGGGCCAGCCCCAGCAGCGGATGATGCTGTTCTCTCTGAACTCCCCCAGTGGGCTGGAAAACATCCAGACCAATGCCAACCCCACATCCTATCCACAGCTCAGCGATGACGGGAAGGTATTGGCCTACATTAACGACGGCAACAGCAGCAGTATTTACGACAGCCGGGCGCATTTCTCCACCCTCAATGGCAGCGTCTATTCTATCTCCAGCAAAATTGACGATCCTACAGGGTTCTCCGGCTACGGCGACACGAGCGTTTCTTTGTCCGGCACTGGCAGCTTCGCGGCGGCGGCTTGGGTTCGCATGGGCACCGACCTGCCGGGTAAAAATGCCGGTGATCCCGTGACATTGGAAGAGCAAAACCTGCTGATGAACAGCACGGAGATCGTAGTGTCCGTCTATAACGGCACAACCTGGACTTCCACCCGCCTAACCAACGACGGCACGCCGGATCTGGCCCCAGCCACGGCAGTGGGCGGCGACGGCAAAGCCATCGTGTTCTGGCGCAACGTCTACACCCCCGATCCCGGTACGCAGGGCAGCAACCTGCTGAACTTCACGACCAGAGATTGTATCATGTACAGCTGCTATGACAGCACTAACGGCACCTGGAGCAAGGAAAAAATGCTTTATAACGGTGCTACTGGCAGCGTGAAGGCGTTGCAGGCGGCCATGCTGCCCGACGGAACCGCTATGGCGGTTTACTCGCTGGACCGCAGCGGAACCGGAGATACCTCCGCCTACGAGATCGCCTATTGTACCGTGGCTGCTGACGGAACTCCCGGTACAGCCATGTTGGCGACCTGTGACAGCAATCTTGACGAAAACTCCCAGGTCGTTGCAGCCAATTTCGGCAGCGGGGATGACCGATTTGTCATCGGTTGGCACAGTGTCCGAGACGGCAGCAGCGATATTCAGCTGTTGGCTGTGGACGGCAGCGGCATCATGTCCAACAGTTTTCCCGGCTCTCTGTCTGCCCTGACCAGCAGCGGCAACGCCGTCGTGGGCGGAGACTTCCGCTTCGCTTCCCTCAGCGGGGATCATCGCAGTCGCAATGATCTTACCATCGTCTGGAACGAGACTGTCAATAACGCCAACGGCGCGGTAGATCACGGCATTTTGAAGGCGGCCAAGCTGCGCTATGCCACAAATACCTACACTCTGTCCGCACCATTGGAACTGGCAGAGCTGCCGGATCGCACGCTGGCTGACCACTTTGATGCCTATGTCAGCGGCAGCAATCAGGTGCAGGCTGTCATTCAGGCCACCTTCTATGACGATGAAAACCCGCAGGTAATCGGCGGCGTGACCGTTCCGGGTGAGGAAACGATCCTCTATACCGCTACCTCTGATTTTGTCACCGATGCGGTGGCAGTGGAACAGATCGGTGTGGATTATGCAACGCTGGCGTTGAACAGCCTGACACCCATTCGCTTTACCATCCGCAACACCGGGCTGAACGATGTGACAAACCTAACGGTCAGCCTTGGCAGCGGGGAAACCGCTACCCTTACGGAAAAACTGCTGCCAAATGAAAGCACCACCCTTACCGTCTGGCACCATGTGAAGGACCGCGTGACCAACCCGAGCTATACCATCACCGCCGCCGGCGGCATCAACGAAAACGGCACAGTGTATCTGGATTATCCCGACATTGGAATCTCACAAATGGAAGTGATTGCGGAGAGCGCCGGCAAGCGCACGGTGCGCATGACCCTCTATAATTCCGCTGCCGCCACGCTGGCCGGCGGAAAGAGCCGCGAGGTGAAGCTTGCGTTCTATGCGGATGATCTGCATACCGAACCTGCAGAGGTAGCCTGCACCACAAACGGCGTATCGGTTAACGGTAATGAAATCACCATTTCCGAAGACAGCGCCCTCGCCCGCATTGATCAGGGAACCTTTACACTGGATCTGACCTATGATCTGGGTGAGTATATGACATTCATTGGCAAAACCGAGATCCCCAATGTGGGTACCTATCTGTACGCCGAGGCGTGGGCGGAAGGCAAGGTCGGTGGAACGGGAAGCAATCAGCGCCTGCCGGAGTATAACGGCAGTGACAGCGAGGCCAGCGTCCATATGACCGGCGCACTGGCTCGCACCGGAGAGCAGCTGACGATGGATGTGACACAGGGGAACGACGGAAACGGTCACAGCACCGCCGCCATTACCCTGCGCAACAACTGCCTGCAGTCTCAGACTGGCGCAGAGCTGGTGGCCACGCTGCTGGATGCTGCCGGGACCGTTCTGGAAACGAAAAAGACCAGTATTGGCGGTGCCATCTCCGGGGAAACCTTCCAGACAGAAACCGTCACCTTCTCCCGGCTTGGCACCCGCGTAGTGGTGCGGGCCGCAGTGCCCGGTAAAGACCTTCTGACCTTTGAAGGTCTGGCAGTGGGGCTCGGCGATTTTACCGCCAACGGAACAAACTATACCTATACGCTGCAAAATGATAGCGGAGCAACATCTACGCTAGTCACAGCGGTGTCTGGAAACGGCGAGCCCGTGAGCATCAACGGACAGGCTCTGTCCACCGGCGGCAGCGCAACCGTTGCCATCCCCAACAGCGGCACAACCGACATTGTCGTGAGAATCGGTGCTAAAACCTACACGCTGACGATTCTGCGCAATAGCGGCACAGGCGGTAATGAAGGCGGTGGCGGAAGCGGTAATGAAGGCAGTGGCGGAAGCGGCAGCACCGGCGGAAGCGGCTACAGCTACTACACCATCAAGGCAACTGCCGGGGCTGGCGGCTCCATTTCTCCCTCCGGCAATGTTAGCGTCCGTGAGGGCAGAGATCAGACCTTCACCATCACTCCGGATAAGGGCTATGCTGTCGCCAACGTCAAGATCGACGGCAAGAGCATCGGCGCGGTGAAGTCCTACACCTTTGAGAATGTCAGCAGAACCCATACCATCGAGGTCATCTTTATGAAAGCCAACGGCAACCCTCAGACCGGCGTGTTTGTGGATGTAGCCACCGGCAGCTATTATGAGGACGCTGTGGATTGGGCTGTTCTCTTTTCGCTACAAGAAACAAATCAATGACATTTTGAGCTGCGCCGCTATCCAAGCGCGGCAAGGAGACAGCATTATGAAAAGAATCACAAGAATCATTCGTCCGATCATCTGCATAGTTGTCCTTCTCGTTGCTATGACCACGGCAGTCAGGGGCTGCTATCAGAGAGAGACAGAGCCTATCGACATTCCCGGCAGAACGCCTTTCGGCACATCTGCGCCTCAGCCATCAGCGACTCCCGCAGGCGAAGTTATCCCCTCGGTGGACAGGCAGACAGAGTTGGCGGAAGCCAGAGCGAAGAATCCCGACACCGTGGCATGGCTGTATATCCCCGGTGCGGAGGTGGACGACCCTGTGATGCAGGCGGAGGACAACGGCTATTACCTAAAGCTGGATGAAAACGGTGAGTACGCCATGTGGGGCTGCTATTATGCCCATTGTGAAAACAAAATCGGCGGCAGGGATAAGCTGGACAAAAACACCACCATTTTCGGCCACTCCGCCAGCAACTGCGACCCGGACGGTGTGCGGTTCACCAAGCTCTACCGTTATATGGACGTAGACTTTGTAAAGGAGCATCCGTATATCTATCTCTCTGTGGATGGTGAGGACATGATTTTCCAGATCACCGCGCTGTTCGTCACGGATATTGGCTTTGACTATATTGAGCCTGATCCCGCGGGAGATGATCTGACCAGCTTCTTTGAGACGATTGCGCGGAAAAACTGGCTTGACTTTGATGGCGTGACTTTCTCCGAGGAAGATACTGTTCTGACCCTCTCCACCTGCTGCCGGAAGTATGACAAGGCCAACAGCGGTAATCAGCGGCTGGTGGTCATGGCAAAGCTGCTGCCGGAGGGCGCAACCGCACAGGAGTTCAGCGTATCCCTTGTGGATAGTCCTGAAATGCCCTAAAAGAAATCAGAATACGACGATAACAGGACACCCATCCTTGCGGTACTGAAAAGCAGCGTATGATATAGGGAAAACGGCGGCTGCCCCGTACAGAGCAGCCGTGGTTTTTGCTGTCCCTACATTTAATAGGTTGCCAAAATAATTTGGTCAAAAAACATCGACATCCCTTGCTCTACACGCTATAATATAGATAATCTAATAAGAAAACAGTGTTATCATTACTGCTACAGATGGAATGGTAGCCATATTTATGAAAAAATCATTGGAACGGAATGGCTGAACCCTCAGGGTGACAATGTCAGCGATTTGACAGCGAAAACTATTTTTCTCAGGTGATTTTCCGTTTTCTTATTTTGACAGAGATTTACAAAATAGTCAGGAAAATCAAGGCTTTCCTTGACTCATATTTACTTAAAATAATCGCTGTTCCCAGTGTGGACTCGAGCTCCTAAGCACTAGTTGAGGGTTCGATTCCCCCTGGGAACAGTCAAATTTTGCAACAATGATGACCACAATTCATTGTTGCTTTTTTTTATTTATAGGTGCTTACGAGCACCGAATGCCGCGACAACGAGCGTGTAACGCGAGTGAGTTCAGGGAAAAGGAGAGAATGCCTATGGCAGAAAAAAACAGACGAACGAGTTACGGATGAAAAAGTGGTAGAAATTGAAATGGAAATTTTCTAAATATGTGCCACAAATCTTGAAAAAATCTTGATTTGTGGCATAATAAATATATATTTTGATTTGGAGATGATGTTATGTATATAAAGCGTGAAAGATATCTAAGCAAAATAAGACCATTTTATGATGTGGATTTAATTAAGGTTCTGACAGGTGTTAGAAGATGTGGAAAATCTATATTGTTAGAGCAGATTAAAGAAGAATTTATTGAAAATGGGTTTGATAGAGCGCATATTATTACCATTAATTTTGAAGATTTGCAATTTGAAAAAATAAGAACTGCAGAAAAACTTAATTCCTATGTGAATGAGCAAATCAAGGATCATGACAAATACTTGATTTTTTTAGATGAGATTCAGCATGTCAGGAGCTTTGAAAAGGTTTTAGCTTCCTTTCGGGCAACATTAAATTGCTCAATTTTTATTACTGGAAGTAATTCGAAATTGCTATCCGGCAAGATGGCAACATTGTTGGTTGGAAGATGTGTTGAATTTAGAATAATGCCATTTTCCTTTGCCGAAAGCTACGAATATGCTACAGCTATAGGAAGAAATATATCTCCGGATGAGTTTATGATTGATTATATCAATTGGGGTGGCTTCCCTTTGCGTTTTTCGTTTACAAAAGAAAGTGATATTAAGAGATATTTGGAGCAGACATATGAAGGTATCTTAGATAAGGATATTATTACTGACAGATCAAAGGTTAATAGACAAAACTTTGAAAGAGTAGCAACATATATTATGGCAAATGCAGGAAAGGAATTTTCCAGTAAAAACATAGAGAACTATTTTATACATCAAAATGCAGATACTTTGGATAAAAAGACGATATACAGATATCTTGATAAAATGGAAAAGGCTTGTCTAATTGATCGTGTAAAAAGATTTAATATTGTAGGAAAACAGGCAATGTCGTATATAGAGAAGCAATATGCGGTAGATACTGGTTTTCGCATGATAAATACAAACTTAGTAAATTTTGAGGATACCTTTTTTCTTGAAAATATAATTTATAACGAGCTAAAAGCAAGAGATTATGAAGTCTTTACAGGAAAAACATATAAGGGTGAAATTGATTTTGTTGCAATAAATGGAAGAAAGAAATGTTTTATTCAGGTGGCATATTATTTGGCTGGCAAGGAAACGATTGAAAGAGAGTTTGGTGCTTTTAAGCCAATTAGTGATGCATCACCGAAATATGTGTTTTCATTAGATAGATTTGATTATTCAAGAAATGGAATTGCACATATCAATATTGTTGATTTTCTTTTGGGTAAGAAGGATATTAATTTATCATAACGCCACAAATTAAGAAAAAATTTAAAATTGTGGCTTCTGGAAAAAATCATATAAA
>OHWF01000656.1_pt1 | contig 13561 bp, 9 predicted proteins | sample 1579681 | NCBI WGS metagenome assembly OHWF01 (sample SAMEA3882554, study PRJEB24775) | human gut metagenome | biome: human-associated habitat; feature: intestine environment; material: feces | place: Netherlands | collected 2009/2010 | reverse complement strand
TCCAATGGCAGATGCACTTAACAAGTACGCTCCAATCCAGTCTGGTATCATGGTAACAATCCATGCTTACACAGGAGATCAGATGACTCTTGACGGACCACAGAGAAAGGGAGACCTTCGTCGTTCACGTGCAGCAGCAGTTAATATCGTTCCTAACTCAACAGGAGCAGCTAAGGCAATCGGCCTTGTTATCCCAGAGTTAAACGGAAAGTTAATCGGATCTGCACAGCGTGTTCCTACACCAACAGGATCTACAACAATCCTTACAGCAGTTGTTAAGAAAGCAGGCGTTACAAAAGAGGATATCAACGCAGCTATGAAGGCAGCAGCTAACGAGTCATTCGGTTACAACGAGGATGAGATCGTATCTTCAGATATCGTTGGAATGAGATTTGGTTCATTATTCGATGCAACACAGACAATGGTTAACCAGGTTTCTGACGATCTGTACGAGGTACAGGTTGTTTCTTGGTATGATAACGAGAACAGCTACACATCTCAGATGGTTCGTACAATCAAGTACTTCTCAGAGTTAGCTTAATTCTTGTACCCACAAGAACAGTATATCTCAAGACTACTCAAGGGGCGCGGTCTTAATTGAACCGCGCCTCTTTTTTAAAGCATGGCTATTTCTTTTGAATATCTGTGAATTGTAGAATTAATTATATTTTTTAATATGCACAATATGGCGTGGCCACATGGCTTATGCCTTGAAATAAGGGAGGACATATTATGTCATTAAACAAGAAATCAATTGATGATATCAACGTAAAAGGCAAGAGAGTTCTCGTTAGATGTGACTTCAACGTGCCACTTAAGGACGGAAAAATCACAGATGAGAACCGTATCAACGGAGCTCTTCCAACAATCCAGAAATTAATCAAGGACGGTGGAAAGGTTATCCTTTGCTCACACCTTGGAAAAGTTAAAAACGGACCAAACGAGGGTGAGTCACTTGCTCCTGTAGCTGCAGCTCTTGAGGCTAAGCTTGGACAGAAGGTTACATTTGTAGCTGACTACAACGTAACAGGAGAGGCAGCAACAAAGGCTGTTTCAGAGATGAAAGAGGGAGATGTAGTTCTTCTTCAGAATACACGTTTCAGAGGCAAAGAGGAGACAAAGCCACAGGAAGCCGGAGATGCATTCGCAAAAGAGCTTGCTGACCTTGCTGATGTATATGTATGTGACGCTTTCGGTTCTGCTCACAGAGCACATGCTTCTGTAGCAGGTGTTACAAAGTTCATCACAGCTAAGGGTGGAGAGAATGTTGTTGGATACCTTATGCAGAAGGAAATTGACTTCCTTGGCAAGGCAGTAGAGAATCCTGTACGTCCTTTCGTAGCTATTCTTGGTGGAGCTAAAGTAGCTGACAAGCTCAATGTTATCGACAACCTCCTCGAGAAGGCTGATACACTTATCATCGGTGGTGGAATGGCATACACATTCCTTAAAGCACAGGGCTATGAGATTGGTATCTCAATGCTTGATGAGACAAAGATTGATTACTGTAAAGAGATGCTTGCAAAAGCAGAGAAACTTGGAAAGAAGATTCTTCTTCCTGTTGATGCAGTTACAATCAAGGATTTCCCAAATCCAATCGATGCTCCTGTAGAGACAGAGACATATGATTATGACAAGATGCCTGCAGACCGTGAGGGCTGTGATATCGGACCTAAGACACGTGAGCTTTTCGCTGACGCTGTTGCATCAGCTAAGACTGTTGTATGGAACGGACCAATGGGTGTATTTGAGAACCCAACACTTGCAGCAGGTACACTTGCAGTAGCAGAGGCACTTGCTAAATCAGATGCTATCACAATCATCGGTGGTGGAGATTCAGCTGCAGCAGTTAACCAGATGGGACTTGGCGACAAGATGAGCCACATCTCAACAGGTGGCGGTGCTTCCCTTGAGTTCCTTGAGGGCAAGGAGCTTCCTGGCGTAGCTTGTGCTGATGATAAATAGACCGAAAGCAGCTTGATGAAATCGAGCCGCAGGCAAAAAATATTTGTATACAAATACAAGGAGATATAAAATGGCAAGAAAGAAAATTGTAGCCGGCAACTGGAAGATGAACATGACTCCAAGCCAGGCTGTTAAATTAGTAGAAGAGTTAAAACCACTCGTAGTTTCAGATGATGTTGAAGTTGTTTACTGTGTACCTGCAATCGACATCGTACCTGTTGTAGAAGCATTAAAGGGTACAAATGTTGCTGTTGGAGCAGAGAATATGTACTTCGAGGAGAAGGGTGCTTACACAGGAGAAATCTCAGCAGAGATGCTTCTTGATGCAGGTGTTAAGTATGTTATCATCGGACATTCAGAGAGAAGAGATTACTTCAAAGAGGATGACGCACTTCTCAACAAGAAGGTAAAGAAGGCTATCGAGGCTGGACTTACACCAATCCTTTGCTGTGGTGAGACACTTGAGCAGAGAGAGAGCGGTGTTACACTTGACTGGATCAGACTTCAGATTAAGTCAGATCTCGCAGGTGTTGCTGCATCAGATGTTGCAAATATGGTTATCGCTTACGAGCCAATCTGGGCAATCGGAACAGGAAAGACAGCTACTTCTGACCAGGCTCAGGAGGTCTGCGGTGCAATCCGTGAGTGCGTAGCTGAGATCTATGATCAGGCTACAGCAGATTCAGTTCGTATCCAGTACGGCGGATCTGTAAATGCAGGAAATGCAGCAGAGCTTTTTGCAAAGCCTGACATCGACGGTGGATTAGTTGGTGGCGCTTCACTCAAGGCTGATTTTGGAAAGATCGTAAACTACAAGTAATTATTAAATCATAATTTAATATTTGATTTGACAATCACAATAACTAAATGTCACTAAATTCACCAGCTTAGCTGCATTTAGTGGCATTTATTATGTAATGAAATTTTTTGCGGGCTTGCATATGTCACTGTAATAGAGCATTTTGCAAGCTTCATATGAAGAATAGAGGAAATATAAATGAGTAAGAAACCGGTAGTATTAATGGTACTTGATGGTTACGGCTTAAGTGACCACAAAGAGGGAAATGCCATAGCTATGGCAAATACCCCTGTTATGGATAAATTGATGGCAGAGTGTCCTTTTGTAAAGGGCGCAGCTTCAGGTCTTGCAGTTGGACTTCCTGACGGACAGATGGGAAACTCTGAGGTAGGACATATGAATATCGGCGCAGGCCGTATCATATATCAGGATCTTACAAGAATCACAAAGGCAATTGCTGATGGTGATTTCTTCAAGAACAAGGTATTACTTTCTGCAATCGAAAACTGCAAGAAGAATGACTCCGATCTGCATCTTTGGGGACTTCTTTCAGATGGTGGAGTTCACAGCCATATCGAGCATCTTTACGGACTTCTTGAGCTTTGCAAGAAAGAGAATTTTGACAGGGTATATGTACACGCCTTCCTTGATGGTCGTGATACACCTCCTGCATCAGGCAAGGACTATATCGAGCAGCTTCTCGCCAAGATGAAGGAAATCGGTGTAGGAAAGATTGCATCTCTTTCGGGACGTTACTATGCAATGGACAGAGATAACAACTGGGATCGTGTGCAGAAGGCTTATGATTCACTCACTAAGGGTGAAGGCGTAAAAGCTACATGCCCTGTAAAGGCTATGGAGGAGTCATACGCAAACGATGTTACAGATGAGTTCGTGCTTCCTACAGTTATCACAAACGAGGATGGCACACCGGTATCTGTTGTAAAGGACAATGATTCTGTTATCTTCTTCAACTTCCGTCCTGACCGTGCTCGTGAGATGACAAGAGCATTTTGCGATGATAAGTTTACCGGCTTTGAGCGCCCATTCCTTAAGACAACATTTGTATGCTTCAAGGATTATGACGAGTCAATTCCTAACAAGCTTATCGCTTTTGAGAAGGAAGAAATCCAGAATACATTTGGTGAGTATCTTGCAGCAAATGGCAAGAAACAGCTTCGTCTCGCAGAGACAGAGAAGTATGCACACGTAACCTTTTTCTTTAATGGTGGAGTAGAGGAGCCAAATATCGATGAGGCACGTCTTCTTGTAAACAGTCCTAAGGACGTTGCAACATATGACTTAAAGCCTGAGATGAGCGCTCCTGAGGTTGGAATGGATCTTGTTGAGGCTATCAAGTCAGATAAGTATGATGTTATTATCATTAACTTTGCTAACCCTGACATGGTTGGACATACAGGTGTGATTCCGGCTGCTGTAAAGGCTGTTGAGAGAGTTGATTCACTCGTAGGTGATGCAGTTCAGGCAATCAAGGATGTGGATGGAGTATTATTCATCTGTGCTGACCACGGAAACGCAGAGAAGATGATTGATTATGAGACAGGAAAACCTCATACAGCTCATACAACCAATCCTGTTCCTTTCATTCTTGTAAACGCTGACCCTTCTTACAAGCTTCGTGAGGGCGGATGTCTTGCAGATATCGCTCCAACACTGCTTGAGATTATGGGACTTCCACAGCCGAAAGAGATGACAGGAAAGTCACTTATCGTTAAATAAAATCTGTATTATATAAGCTCCGGCGCAGACAAAGGGTTTGAACCGGAGCTTTTGTTTTGATATATTAAAGATATAATAATAAATATAAGAATTGCTTATAAATAGCGTAAAATTATTTAAAAAAACTTATAATATACGTTGACTTTACAAATTGAGCTGGTATATAATTTAAAGGTAGCATTTGATTTGTAAAATAAATTACACATAAGATGGAGGACAATCATGCAGGAATTTAAACCATTCAAAGAAGGAAAAGTAAGAGAAGTATATGATAACGGGGACAGCCTTATTATGGTCGCAACAGATCGTATTTCCGCTTTTGACCATATTTTAAAGAATAAGATTACAGACAAGGGAGCCATCCTCACACAGATGTCTAAGTTCTGGTTTGAATTCACAAAGGATGTTGTTCCTAATCATATGATTTCAGTAGACGCAAAGGATATGCCGGAGTTCTTCAGTCAGGACAGATTCAACGGAAACAGCATGCTCTGCAAGAAGCTTGAGATGCTTCCAATCGAGTGTATAGTTCGTGGATATATCACAGGAAGCGGCTGGGCAAGCTACCAGGAGAACGGTACAGTCTGCGGAATCAGACTTCCGGAGGGACTTGTTGAGTCTGATAAGCTCCCTGAGCCTGTTTATACACCATCTACCAAGGCTGATCTTGGAGATCATGATGAGAATATCTCATTCGAAAAATCAGTAGAAGTATTAGAGAAGATTTATCCTGAGAAGGGCAGAGAGTACGCAGAGAAGATTCGCGATTATACAATTGCTCTTTACAAGAAATGTGCAGAGTATGCTCTTACAAAGGGCATCATCATCGCAGATACCAAGTTTGAGTTTGGCTTAAATGAGCAGGGGGAGGTAGTGCTTGCCGATGAGATGCTCACACCTGACAGCTCACGCTTCTGGCCACTTGATGGATATAAGCCTGGACAGGGACAGCCTTCATTTGACAAGCAGTATGTAAGAGACTGGCTCAAGGCAAATCCGGACAATGACCTTCTTTTACCTGATGAGGTTGTTGTGAAGACTGTAGAGAAATATAAAGAGGCATTTGAGCTTCTTACAGGAAGCAAATTCAGCCGCTAATATATTATTTATTCCGCGTTACTATTTCGCAATTATAAACGGAGATATTATGAACCAGGACAATAACATAAATCAGTATATAAATACTTGTATAGATACAAAAAGTCATACCGGTACAAAATTAAAAAGGTGTTCTGATATTGACGAGCATAACCATGTATTTGATGAGCTTCATGAGGAGTGTGGTGTGTTCGGCATGTATGATTTTGATGGAGGAAATGTCGCATCCACTATCTATTATGGTCTTTTTGCACTTCAGCACAGAGGACAGGAAAGCTGTGGTATTGCAGTGAGTGATACACACGGACCAAAGGGTAAGGTGACCACACACAAGGGTATGGGTCTTGTAAATGAGGTATTTACTCCTGATATTTTAGAGCCTATGAAGGGTGATATCGGAGTGGGACATGTGCGCTATTCAACAGCAGGCTCATCAACACGTGAGAATGCACAGCCGCTCGTATTAAATTATGTCAAGGGCACACTTGCCATGGCACACAACGGAAACCTCATTAACGCAAAGGAGCTTCGCAAGGAGCTTGAGTATACAGGAGCTATTTTCCAGACCACAATCGATTCTGAGGTTATAGCTTATCATATCGCCAGAGAGCGTCTTAACTCAAAAACAGCGGAGGAGGCGGTCAGACGTGCCTGCCAGAAGCTTAAGGGAGCCTACGCGCTTGTTGTCGAGAGCCCGAGAAAGCTTATTGCAGCCAGAGATCCATTTGGTTTTAAGCCTCTTTGCATCGGAAAGAGAGACAATGCATATATCGTTACATCTGAGACCTGTGCGCTTGATACAATCGGTGCAGAGTTTGTCAGGGATGTAGAGCCGGGAGAGGTTATCACCATCACTCCTGAAAAGGGCATTGAGTCTGATATGACTATGGCACTTGCCCCTGAAAAACAGGCCAGATGCGTGTTTGAATACATTTATTTCGCAAGACCTGACAGCCATATTGACGGAGTAAGCGTGTATGGCAGCCGTATCAAGGCTGGCAGATTCCTTGCAATGGATTCACCGGTTGAGGCTGATATCGTGACAGGAGTACCGGAATCAGGAAATGCCGCTGCTCTTGGTTATTCACTTGAGTCGGGCATTCCATATGGCACAGCATTTGTCAAGAACGGTTATGTCGGCAGGACATTTATCAAGCCTAAGCAGTCAAGCCGTGAATCAAGCGTGCAGATAAAGCTCAATGTATTAAAGGAGGCTGTTAAGGGCAAGAGAGTTGTTATGATTGATGATTCAATTGTGCGAGGAACAACCTCAGACAGAATAGTGCGTATGTTAAGAGAGGCGGGTGCCACAGAGGTGCATGTGCGCATCAGTTCACCGCCATTCTTATGGCCTTGCTATTTCGGTACAGATATTCCTGCAAGAGAGCAGCTTATCGCTTACAACAGGACTATTGAGGATATCAGACAGATTATAGGTGCAGATTCTTTAGGCTACCTTGGAATTGACAGACTTCATGAGATGGTAGAGGGACTGCCAATCTGCATGGGCTGTTTCACAGGAAAATATCCGATGGAGCCACCGAAGGATGATATCAGAGGCGAGTATTTTGATAAAGAAATAGACCTCGAGAGAAAAATGCTTAATCGCTAATAAAGGAGAGAATATGAGTACAGACAGATACACAAGTCCTCTTTCTGAGCGCTATGCCAGCAAAGAGATGCAGTATATTTTTTCGCAGGATATGAAATTTACCACTTGGAGAAAGCTCTGGATTGCTCTCGCAGAGACCGAGATGGAGCTTGGGCTTTCACAGGATGGCAAGCCGGTTATCACACAGGAACAGATTGATGAATTAAAGGCACATGTGGATGACATCAATTATGATGTGGCAAAGGAGCGTGAGAAGCTTGTGCGTCACGATGTAATGAGCCATGTCTATGCATATGGACAGCAGTGCCCTAAGGCAGCAGGAATTATACATCTTGGAGCAACCTCATGCTATGTAGGTGACAATACAGATATCATCATCATGAATGAAGCATTAAAGCTCGTTCACAAAAAGCTTATAAGTGTTATTGCGGAGCTTGCAAACTTTGCTGATAAGTATAAGAATCAGCCAACTCTTGCATTTACACATTTCCAGCCGGCACAGCCGACAACAGTTGGAAAGCGTGCCACACTGTGGCTGAATGAGTTTATGCTGGATCTCGAGGATTTAGAGTATGTGCAGGGCACATTAAAGCTCCTTGGCTCAAAGGGCACTACAGGAACACAGGCCAGCTTCCTTGAGCTCTTCGACGGAGACAATGAGACAATAGACAAGATAGATCCAATGATCGCAAAGAAGATGGGCTTTAAGGATTGTTATCCGGTGTCTGGCCAGACATATTCCCGTAAGGTAGATACAAGAGTAGTAAATGTGCTCGCAGGCATCGCTGCATCAGCTACAAAGATGTCAAACGACATCAGACTGCTCCAGCATCTTAAGGAAGTAGAGGAACCGTTTGAGAAGAACCAGATTGGCTCATCAGCCATGGCATATAAGAGAAATCCTATGAGAAGTGAGAGAATAGCATCTCTTTCAAGATATGTTCTTGCAGATGTAATGAATCCTGCAATTACCTCGGCTACACAGTGGTTTGAGAGAACACTTGACGATTCAGCAAACAAGCGTCTTTCAATACCTGAGGGCTTCCTTGCAATAGACGGAATACTTGACCTCTGCCTCAATGTGGTGGATGGATTGGTAGTATATCCAAAGGTTATTGAAAAGCACTTTATGGCAGAGATACCATTCATGGCAACAGAGAACATCATGATGGATGCTGTAAAGAACGGCGGAAATCGTCAGGAGCTCCATGAGAAGATCAGACAGCTCTCAATGCAGGCAGGAAAGACAGTAAAGGAAGAGGGAAAAGAAAATAATCTCGTAGACTTAATCGCTGCAGATCCTGCATTCGGATTGACAAAAGCTGATATCGAAAAGAACCTTAAGCCTGAGCTTTATGTGGGACGTGCACCTCGTCAGGTAGATGTATATCTGCGTGATGTAGTTAATCCGGTGCTTGAAGCGCATAAGGATGAGAGTGGAGTAAAGGCAGAGATTAACGTATAATATCGAAAGTATAGATAACGGTAATTTGCTTGTGTTAACATATTTATCTAAATGAAAAGCCCCGGCATATAAATCTGTTTCAAGGTTTATATGCCGGGGTTTTATATATCCGTCAAGTATCATTTTCCTCGAAAGCTGTATATCTCATCCCATACCTTTTCGCATGCACTAAGCAAAAGGCATGATAATATCATAATGTATTTTCTTGTAAAATAAAATTGAAAAATGTATAATATTAAAAAATGGTTTAGATTATCAAAAGAAGAGAGCAAAAAAGGAAGGATACTAGTGATGAAAAATTTTTTTAATGAATTCAAAAAGTTTATCAGCAGAGGGAATGTCATGGATATGGCAGTTGGTATCATCATAGGTGGTGCATTTACCAGCATAGTCACATCCTTGGTCAATGACATTATAAACCCTATACTTGGAGTGTTTGGCGGCATGAATTTTGACCAGCTTTCGGTAAAGCTCTTTGGAGAAGCTACATTGTATTATGGAAAGTTTCTTACCGCAGTAGTCAATTTTCTTATCATGGCACTTATCGTATTCTGCATTGTAAAGGCTATGAATGTGGCAGGAGAGAGATTTGGACGCAAAGAGGAAAAAGAACTTGACACAAAGGAGTGTCCATACTGCAAGAGCAAGATTGCCATTGCGGCAACAAGATGCCCAAATTGTACATCAATGATTGGGACAGCAGATGAAAGTGAAAAATAGCGATACATTTATTGCGTGAAACTAATAAAATCCATTGCATAAAGTGTGAAAATCTGTTACATACAGTATAAAACTCTTGACTGTGCAATAAAAACGTAGTATATTAGTTCTGTTATTTAGAATTGAAATTAGGAGGTCTTATCGTGGCAACTTTAAAAATTGTTTTATCGGTATTATTTATAATCGTCAGTTTAGTAATTACTATAGTTATTCTTTTCCAGGAGGGTAAGTCAGCAGGACTTGGCACTATCGCCGGAGTTGCTGATACATATTGGGGCAAGAACAAGGGACGTTCAAAGGAAGGACGTCTGGTTAAAGCGACCATTGTATGTGTTGTTCTTTTCTTTATTATTTCAATTGCTTTAAATATGGGAATATGGTAAATACTTAGACTGTCGAGAAATCGGCAGTCTTTTTTATCGCATCAACATCCAGATGATGAAATTCGAGGTTTTCGTTGCAGGTTGATGTGATATAAAATCAACATTCATAGGATGAAAATGTCAATGGTGGAAATTTTATTTAAAGCCTGTGCATTTGAAATCAGATGGGGCAACGAAAAGGAGAGATAATGAGTAATATAGATAAATATGAAACACGAAAAAAGATGGTCTATGACTTCATGTGCGATGACATGTATGTTCCGATGAAAATCAAGGAACTTTGCATAGTACTCGGAGTAAAAAAAGAGGACAGACCACAGCTTGAACAGATTCTTTTGGATTTGCAGGCAGAGGGAAGGATAACACTCTCAAAGCGCGGGAAATACTCAAAGTCGGAAATTAAAAAGACAGTCGGCGTATTCACAGCGCATCAAAGGGGATTTGGCTTTGTCACTGTGGAGGGAGAGCCGGATGATATTTTTATCCCTGCAGAGTATGCAAATGGTGCGATGCACATGGACACTGTTGAGATTACAATCTCACCTGTCACAACAGGACGCCGCAAGGAGGGAAAGGTTGTTTCCGTCATAGAGCGAGGCATGAAGCAGGTAGTCTGCACCTATGAGGCAAGTGATAATTTTGGTTTTGCAGTGCCTGACAATACCAGGTTTGGCACAGATATTTTCATACCAAAGGAGCGCTCAAAGGGTGCTATGTCGGGCCATAAGGTAGTGGTTGAAATCACAAGCTATGGTAAAAAGGGCAAAAAGCCGGAAGGCAAGGTTGTTGAAATAATCGGACATATAGATGACCCGGGTACGGATATTCTTTCTATAGTAAAGGCTTATGATCTGCCGGTGGATTTTTCGGAGAAAATCATGCATCAGGTGCAGAATGTGGCAAAGGATGTGACACCTGCGGATATGGCCGGCAGGATGGATTTACGCGACTGGATGATGGTCACGATAGACGGAGAGGATGCAAAGGATCTTGATGATGCCGTGTCTTTATACATGGATGGCGACAATTATGTACTTGGAGTACACATAGCAGATGTGTCGAATTATGTGCAGGAGCACAGTGCCCTTGATGTGGAGGCTCTTAAGAGAGGAACATCGGTTTATCTTGTAGACAGAGTAATTCCGATGCTTCCGAGAGAGCTTTCAAATGGCATATGCTCCTTGAATGAGGGATGTGACAGGCTGGCTCTTTCATGCATTATGACAATAAATAAAAAGGGTGAAGTTATCGATCATAAGATTGCAGAGACAGTTATAAAGACAAACCGCAGGATGACATACACAAATGTAAAAAAGATTCTTGCAGATAAGGATGCCGCTGTGATTGAAGAATATAAGGAGCTTGTGCCTATGTTTGAAAAAATGGCAGAGCTTGCAGCAATTCTACGCAAAAAGAGAATGAAACGAGGTTCTATAGACTTTGACTTTCCGGAGACTAAAGTCGTGCTTGATGAAGATGGTCATCCGATAGATATAAAGCCGTATGACAGAAATGTGGCAACAAAGCTCATTGAGGATTTTATGCTTATAGCAAATGAAACTGTGTCTGAGGATTATTTCTGGCAGGAAATACCTTTTGTATACAGAACACATGACAAGCCGGACTCAGAAAAAATCGCAAAGCTTTCCACATTTATCAATAATTTTGGCTATACGCTTCATATTGGAGCTGATGAGGTACACCCAAAGGAGCTTCAGAAGCTTTTGATGAAGGTGGATGGCACAGATGAAGAATCCCTGATAAGCAGACTGACACTGCGCTCTATGAAACAGGCACGATATACAACAGCATGTACAGGACATTTTGGACTGGCGGCAAATTATTATTGTCACTTTACATCACCAATCCGCAGATATCCTGATTTGCAGATACACCGTATCATCAAGGAAAATATCCGCGGCAGGATGAATGATAACCGTAGGGAGCACTATGAGTCTATACTCGATGCTGTTGCAAAGCAGGCAAGTGAGACCGAACGACGTGCAGAAGAGGCAGAGCGTGAAACAGTCAAGCTTAAAAAATGTGAATACATGTCAAATCATATTGGTGAATGCTTTGAAGGAGTTATATCAGGTGTCACGGAGTGGGGCTTTTTCGTGGAGCTTCCAAATACAGTTGAGGGACTTGTGCGCGTGACAGACCTGACAGATGATTTCTATGAGTTTTACGAGGATACCTATGAGCTAGCCGGTTCTGCCACCAATAAGAGATACAAGCTTGGACAAAAAATCAAGGTTGTTGTGGACAGTACTGACAAAATTATGCGTACAATTGATTTTAAACCGGCGGAATAATATGACAATAATGATGAAATTTTTTATGATATTAAAAATACTTATTTGATTATCTGTTATTTGTCGGTCGTTGTGCGATAGATTTATTGAAAAAGATGTCATAATTTATTATATAGTGTAAATAAAAAGAAATGTGAACCAGCGGTTTACAATAATTTGCGTTTTAGATATTGGCAATTGTAAAAAAATGTGTTAGTATTGTAAAGCAGTTTGAGGAAAGGAGATACCGACATGGCTAAGGAACCAAAGAAATTAATAGCCAACAACAAAAAGGTCTATCACGATTACTTTTTGCTTGAGAAATACGAAGCCGGTATTTCACTTGCAGGAACTGAGGTGAAGTCACTTCGAATGGGAAAGGGCAGCATAAAGGAGTCATTCATCCGTATTGAGAACGGTGAGATTATCCTGTATGGCATGCATATCACACCATATGAGAAGGGAAATATCTTCAACAAGGATCCACTCAGACCTAAAAAGCTTTTGCTCCACAAGAAGGAAATCGAGAAGCTTTCATCAAAGATGAAGGAAAAGGGTTTCACAATTGTGCCGGTGGAGGTATACTTTAAGGGGAGTCTGGTCAAAGTAGAGATAGCACTTGCCAAAGGTAAGAAGCTTTATGATAAGAGAGCAGACATAGCCAAGAAGGATCAAAAGCGAGAGGCGCAGAGAGATTTCAAAATCAGAAATCTTGGTTAGCAAAAAAATGAATATGGGCTAGTAAAGGTTTCGACGGGGCCCACAAGGTCCGGTGGACCTTGGCTTTGGGCGGACCGAAGCGGAGCGGAGAACATGGAGCGTAGCTGCATGTACCCCGCAAAAAAAATTAAATATGGGCTAGTAAAGGTTTCGACGGGGTACATGCAGCTGGAGAAGCGAGTCGTATGGCGATGCGTTAAATGGCCAAATTAAAATTAAACGCTGAAGATAATTTAGCATACGCTGCCTAATGGCAGCAGTCTGACCTAGAGCACTCACACTTTAGGACCCAGGCTTCGACTATGTGAGAAACGACGTTGGCAAAGCTTTGAGCCATCGGGCGTATCATGAAGCTACTGAAACCACAAGGTTGTTTGTTATCGTGTGGCAGAGGGAATGTTAAATAATAAACTACACTCGTAGAAGGACAGGGAATTGTATTTCGGACACGGGTTCGACTCCCGTCTAGTCCACTAAAAGGCGGTTTGTGATAAAACCGCCTTTTTTCTTGCCTGATTTCCTACAGCAGAAAGTGCGGTTAATAAATCATTTAAGGAGTCAGTAAAACTGTTATTTCAGGTTATCGAAAACATCGTAAAAACGCGGGATGTATCGTATTTGAAAAATTAATTTAAAAAAAATGTAAAAAAGTGTTGACAAGTATAGAATAGGGTGATATTATATCGGAGTCGCTTCGGTGAGGCAACAAAAACGAAACGGCAAAACAGCATATCGGGGTGTGGCTCAGCTTGGCTAGAGCGCCTG
>OHWF01000655.1_pt1 | contig 13572 bp, 10 predicted proteins | sample 1579681 | NCBI WGS metagenome assembly OHWF01 (sample SAMEA3882554, study PRJEB24775) | human gut metagenome | biome: human-associated habitat; feature: intestine environment; material: feces | place: Netherlands | collected 2009/2010 | reverse complement strand
CGGGACATTTCCCCACACTGTGGGGAATCACCCTCTCCACCGAGCTGAGCCAGCTCGACCGCAGTTGGTGCAATCGTTTTCGTTTAATTCTGTTCCGCTGCTGCCATTCGCTGATAAATCTCGAACACTTGCTGTTTCTTCTCCATCAGCTGGTCAAACTGCCGGATATATTCATACGGGAATTTATAGTTATGAATCCGAGTAATTCGTCCGCAGTCCGGCTCTACAATCTTCGTAGATGCTGCACAGCCTGCTCCAAAAATGGATTGCGATTCGTCCATAATCAGCATATTATAATAGGATTCTTTCCCAGCCCGTGCATAGCCAACATTCTCTTGATTGTCAATGGTGTTCTTCTGCCGATACATATAATAAGGCTGGTAGCCGTGTTCTGGCAGCAGAGCAATGCTGTCCCGCACCATCTCCCGCACCGGATTGCCGATCTGTGCCTGACGATCAGAAAACAGCGTTGCGGCTCGTTTCAAGGTCAATGTATGCACGGTGATACTATCTGGATTCAATGCCAGTACTTTTTCCAGTGTCCGATGAAAGCCCTCTGGTGTATCGTGCGGCAGCCCTGCAATCAAGTCCATGTTGATGTTGGTAAAGCCAACTTCTCGTGCCAACTGAAATGCCTCTGCAATTTGTGCAGAAGTATGTTTTCTACCGATTTGCTGCAAAACAGCATCTTCCATCGTCTGTGGGTTGACAGAAATCCGGTCAACCCCATAGCGTTTTAAGACTTCCAGTTTCTCCCGTGTAATGGTGTCCGGTCTGCCTGCCTCTACGCAAAACTCCCGTACCTTAGAAAGGTCAAAAACTCGCACGACTGTTTGCAAGAGCTGTTCCAACGCTTCCGCAGAAATGGAAGTTGGCGTACCACCGCCAAAATAAATCGTATCCACGGTAACTTGTAATTTCTGAATGATGTCCCCCCAGATTTCCAGTTCCCGACAGAGCAGGCGAATGTATTCCGGCATCAGGTGCTTTGCCTGTGCAATGGAATGGGATACAAAGGAACAATAGCTGCATCGAGTTGGACAAAACGGAATCGAAATATAAAAGCCAACCGACCGTTTCGGGGTCTGCCGGAGCAAGGGCAGCTGTACTTCTGCTGTTTTCCGCAGCAGGGAGATTTTTTCTGGCGATACCAGATAGACGGTTCGCAGCTGCTCCATAACTGCATCCAACGATTCGCCGCTTTCTTCCATCATGGAAAATGCCTTTCGGACAGGACGAATTCCTGTCAACAAGCCCCACGGCACTTCGATTCCCGTTATATCCTGCAACAGCGTGAACAGCATCCGGCTGAACTGATATTCACAGGTCTGTTTGTTTTCTTCCGGTGTGCACTTCGGCAACTTTGCTGCACAGCGGCGGTATTTTCCCTGATACCGAAACACGCAGAAAAACCATGTGTACTGTTTTCCCTGTTTCAGCTGCAAAAATGCACCCTGCTCCGCAGAACGGAGCAGGGAGGCAGTTTCATAGGAAAAAACAAACTTGGTCGCCGGAAGAAAAATTTTCAGCATACATTCAATTTCATATTTCAGCGAATGCCCATATAATTCCACCGGAAATGTGGGCAGATTGGTTTGTGTGGTTTCCTTCATTTCATCACCTTAAATTTGGATTGTGTTCCCGTTCAAAAGAAAGGGTTGAGGTTTCGTTGTGTCCCGGTAAAACGTCATAATCTCCTTCCAGCTGTTTCAGCCGCTGCAAGGAAGCATATAGTTCCGCATCACTGCCGCCCGGAAAATCGGTTCTGCCACGAGAGCAGCGGAACAGGGTATCTCCCGTAAAGAGTGTTCGGTCTAACTGATAGCAGACACCGCCTTTGGTGTGTCCCGGTGTATGCAGGACATGGAAAACGCATTCATCCTGCACAATCGTATCTCCATCATGAATTGCATGATATTCGGAAATCGGTGTGGTTTCGGTTTCTCCGGTAATCCACTTTTCTAAATTCAAATTGCTGTCTGACAACATCGGGGCATCTGCTTCGTGGATATAAACTTCTGCCCCAGTTGCTGCCTGCAATTCCGCAACACCGCCGATGTGGTCATAGTGTCCATGCGTCAGCAGAATTTTCTGCAATGTCAAACCATTGTCCTGCAAAAATTGCAAAATCTTCGGCACACTGCCACCTGCATCAATCGCAACGGCGTTGTGCTGTTCGGTTGCAATGATATAACAATTCACCGCCAGCGGTGCAACCATAATACGGGTAATCTTCGCCATGGTTCTTATCCTTTCTTGGTACGTTCTACGGAAATCACGCCCGGAATCCGCTTCAGCTTATTCATCAGCTGTTGCAGCTGGTCATTTCCATTGAATTTTACGGTAATTTCACAGATTGCATTGCCGTTCTTGAGATTGTACGATTGCGAATGCACAATCAGCATACGAGAATCTACTACCGTCTTCGTGACATCCAACAGCAGCCCAATACGGTCAGGTGCTAGAACATCCAGACTCGCAACAACTGGGGCAGCCGCAGCCGTTTCCGTCCACTTTGCCTTGTTCCACCTGCCAATACGTTCCGGATCGCCGGATTTCAAATCCCGCAGATAATTCGGGCAATCTGCCCGATGAATGGCAAGCCCGTATCCTCTTGTGGTGAAAGTCACAATCTCATCGCCCGGCACTGGATGACAACAGTTTGCACAATGATTCGGCAGGTTGTCAATCTGGTCAACAATGACATAAGAATCATCTTCTTTTTTCTGAACGTAAACCGGCATATTTTCTGCGGATAACGGCTTTTCTTCTTCCTGCTTTTTATACAGCTTGTCATAGCGGTCTTTGAGTCTTGGAATCAAGTTGGAAACATTGATGCCGCAATATCCCACAGAGGCAAGGAAATCATCCAGTGTTTCGCATTTATAGCGAATCATTTCATCGTGCAGCAGTTCGGTCAGTTTCTCGTCATTCTCCATGCGAATATGATTCCGCCGCAGTTCGTTCTCCAGTGTCTTTCTGCCGGTCTGAATGTTCTCTTCCCGACATTCTTTTTTCAGCCACGAACGAATTTTAGAACGAGCTTCTGTTGTCTTTACAATATTCAGCCAATCCCGATTCGGTCCTTTGTTCGGGTCTTTCGAGCATTCAATTTCACAAATCTGTCCAATCTGCAACGGCTGATCTAGCGGCACAAGTTTTCCGTTGACCTTTGCCCCAATCATGCGGTTTCCGACTTCGGTATGAATCCGATAAGCGAAATCAATCGGTGTAGAACCCTTTGGTAGGAAAATCGGCTTGCCCTTTGGTGTCAGAATTCCAACATCCTGCCGAGCATCGTTTTTCAGATTGCGGACAAATTCTTCCATGTCATCTGAATTCTGCTGTTCTTCAATCAGCTTTCTTGCCCAGTTCGTCCACTGATCCATATTTCCGCTGGTTTCTCCCTGCTTATATTTCCAATGGGCAACAATTCCATATTCGGCTGCCTGATGCATCGCATGCGTCCGAATCTGTACTTCAAACGGCAGCCCATAGGCATAGACCGTCATGTGAATGGAACGGTAGCCGTTCGGCTTTGGCATGGCAATATAGTCTTTTGTCCGATTCGGCAACGGCTGATAAAGCATCCCGACCACGCTCATGGCAACATAACATTCTTCCACGGTATCCACGATAATCCGAGCCGCATATTTGTCATACACTTCTGAGATTTCATGCATATCTTCTTTGCGAATCGCAGCATATACTTTTCGATAGATGCTATACAGGCTCTTTACTCGTCCCGTCACTTCCGGCGGATTTTTAATGACGGTACTTTTTTCCAATCCTTTCCGCAACTCCTGCTGAATCTTTTCAATAAAGTTTTTTGCGTCTTCATCTTTCAGCTGTAACTCTTTTTCAATCTCATAGCAGCCACAAGGGTCAAGAAACATAATCGCACGGTCGGAAAGCTCTTCTTTGATTTTCCAGATGCCCAACTGGTCTGCCATCGGTGCATAGACATTGAGAGTTTCCTTGGAAATTCGGCTTCGCTTTTCCGGCGGTAAAAAGTGCAGCGTCCGCATATTGTGCAGGCGGTCTGCCAGCTTGATGATAATGATTCGGATATCTTTCGACATCGCAAACAGCATTTTCCGAACGCTTTCCATCTGCTGTTCTTCCTTGTTCAGAACCATCTGCTTCATCTGAACCAGCTTTGTCACACCGTCTACCAGCTGGGCAATATTCTGTCCAAACAGCTTGCAAATGTCATCCAGTGTATGTCCTGTATCTTCTACAACATCATGCAGCAATCCGGCACAAACACATTCGGTATCCATCCCCAATGTTACCAAAATCCAGGCAACTGAAAGCGGATGGACAATATACGGTTCTCCAGAAGAACGCTTCTGGTCACCGTGTGCCTGAAACGCAAACTCATAAGCCGATACAATAATTGGCAAATCATAGTTGCGGTTCGTCCGTACGATGTATTTGCTTAAATCCGAAATCGTAACGTTGTCTGGAATTCCCTGTAAAACACTTTGATCATTTATCATAAGAAACCCTCCCCGTTTTTTCCTGTATCTCTGCGAGAATCGCAGACTGTTCCAGCTGCACCGTTCCTGTAACTGGCAGCCGCTGAACTGTTTCCTTCCAAACATCCATTTGTATCAGCTTTAATTCTGCAAAAATATCCAGAATCAGCCGCAGCTTTCCATAGTTATACTGCGATTGCAGCTGAATAAATAATGTATCCATTGCCAATGGTGTTTCCGGCAAATGCCGATAAACCTGCACCAACTCCGCTCGAGTCGGGGTCAATGCTGCATAATAAGCATCCGGCAACGCCTCTTTCCGGCAAACTGTTTCGTATGCCTCACGGGCTGCAAAATACTTTGCCTGTGAAATGCCACTTCTACGGTAATCTTTTACAATTAACGAGAGTTGCGGTCTGCCCTGAAACGTCTTGCACTCTGCCGTTACCAGAAAATCACACATGCTTTGCAGCGGTAAGCCTACAGCATCCGGTGAAACCCGAAACAACAGCACATCCAAATACAGACTGCCATACCGCAGCTTTAACTTGCTGTGCAAGCCGCCGGAAAGCGGCTGAATCGCTTCTAATACAGCGTGACAAATCGCAAAAACTGGAGCTGGATTGCCCTCGCCATATGGTTCTAAAACCGAAAGACTTGCAATATTCTCTATGGTAAGCTCCTGCGGCAACAGCAACCGGTCTGCCTGCAAAGTCATCTGCGGCATATGCGGAAACTGCTCTGCTGCATACTGCTGTACGGCTGCGAAAAACGCCGGAATTTCTGCAGCGGAAAGCGAAAATCCACCTGCTCCCGGATGTCCGCCGTATTTCGTCAGGTGGCTGCGGCAAGCATCCAGACACGCAAACACGGAAAAATCACCGAATGCCCGTGCTGAACCTCTCGCCTGTTCGCCCTCAATCGTAAGAACCATGACCGGTTTCCCGAACTGCTCTTCCAATCGAGCCGCTACAATTCCAATCACACCATGATGCCAATCGTTTCCGCTGAACAGTAATACTCGCTGCTGTACCAGTTCCGGATGAACTTGAATCTGTTCCCGAATCTCTTGCAAAATGTCGGCTTCAGCTTCCTTTCGCTGGCGGTTGCACTGCTCCAGCTGCTTCGCAAGCGGCATGGCTTCTTCCATCGTTTCCGCCAGCAGCAGCGATACTGCCAGCTTCGGCGAACCGAACCGCCCAGCGGCATTGATGCGTGGGGCAAGCGTAAAGGCAAGATTGGTTGCCGTCAGCGTCTTTCCCTGCATCCCAGTCAGTTCCAGCAATGCCAGCAAACCCGGACGTTCGGTATTGGCAAGCAACCGCAGCCCCTGCTGTACCAGAAAGCGATTTTCTCCTGTCAGAGAAACCACATCGGCAACCGTTGCAATCGCTGCCAAGTCGCCGAACTGTTCCAATGCAAAGGTCATATCGCCACCGTCCATCGCTGCAACGAGTTTCAATGCCAATCCTGCTCCACAGAACAGCGAGAACGGGGACGGGCAATCCACACGATGGGGGTCTACTACAGCAACCGCTGCTGGCAGTGTGCTGTAGGGCTGATGGTGGTCAGTAATCACCAACCGCATGCCCTGCTCTGCAATCCAGTCGGCTTCCTCTAACGCTGCAATTCCGTTGTCCACCGTGACAATCAGCGAAACGCCCTGTGCTTTCAGTGTTTCCAGTGCGTTCAGATTCATACCATATCCTTCCGACCGCTCCGGAATATAATAGACCACATCTGCACCCAGCTCCATGAGATAAGAATAGAGAATGACGGTCGCCATCACGCCGTCACAGTCATAATCTCCATAGACACAAATTTTTTCACCGCTGTCAATCGCTGCATTTAAACAATCGGCTGCCGCCTGCATATCCCGTATCAAGAACGGGTCAGAGAGTGCCGGACAGGAAAACTGCGATGCCGTTTCTTCAATCGTTCGATAGCCTCGTACCGTCAACAATTCTGCACAAAAAAGCGAAAGGTCACTGTTCGCCTGTATATTCTTTGCAGCCGCTTCATCCGGCTGCTGAATCTGCCATTTCTTCATCTCCACACTCCCTTATTTTTTTCTTATTATACAAGAAAACCCGAAAAAAAGCAATATGCTGTAAAGAAATTACATCAACTATCACAAATGCAGGTCTATTTTTTTGTATGCTATGCCATTGATTTCCAGAAATTGTTTCACTGCTGCAAACGATTGCCAATGTTCTGCGGACAACGGTCTGTTGTGCAGCATTTCATGGAGCGATTGCCCAAAATTTGCTGTTTTTCCGCTGGGAAAAATGCTTGACAAACCACTTCTTTTTTGTTATGATGATGATATACACGCATGATTTCATTGAACATTCCATAGATAGGAGGTTTCGCTATGCATACACAACAGGATTCAGATGCTGCTTTGCAGAACAATCTAACCATTTCCGAAAAATCTGTGATTCCCTATACGCATAGCAGCGGATACGCTATCGCATCTTTGATTCTGGGCATTATTTCCTCTGCCCTTGCCTGCGTTCCGATTCTCTCCACGATTTGCAGCATTCTTGGAATTGTTTTTGTCATCAAGGCACGAAAGCGGGAGAAACTCTTCCGGAATGGTCTGGTCACTGCCGGACTGATTCTCTGTATTTGCGGTTTTGTGTTATCCTTGTTATTCTTGACTTATTGGATTTGGTATCTGTTTGTTTTCCTGTGCACCGTGGAAACAAAACCACACTATGAAGCTCCACCGCCGATGCCAAAATATCAGGGACATCCAGCAAGAATCTTTCTGTCTTTGTATTTCCAAAGATAATATTCAGCAGCTTGTAGAAAAAACAAGCTGCTGTTTTTATTTCCCATTAAAGTCCATCGTTTCCAAAATCTTTTTGAAACTTCTTCGCCTGATGGCCGCATCATTTTTCTGAAATAACTCTGTTGCAGTTCGTTTTCAATTGTACACATTCAGCAGGTTGACAAAAAAATATCGATATGGTAGAATCATTATAGGATATTTATACAATTTCGGAAACAGGAGGATGAAACATGAAACGAAAAGCAACGGTATTTCACACCATTTCGCTGCGAATTTTGGCTTGCATCTTGTCCATTCTTTCAGGGGTTTTGCTTTGGAATGGCAGTGTATTTTCTGCATCGGCATCAGAATTGGGGGATGTCGATGGCGATGGTTCAATTACTGTACAAGATGCATGTTGGATTTTGGAAACCTATGCAAAAATCTCTGCTGGTATCCCTACAGACGTACCAAGTGACCTGAAAGTCACAGCGGATGTCAATGGAGATGGTGTCATCTCTGTACAAGATGCTGTTATGGTGCTGCAATATTACGCCAAACAAGCAGCTGGTATTCCAGTAAGCTGGAACATTTTAAAGATGTCCCAAGTCGAACAAGATGCCTGGACACGTTCGCAAGAAACATTACAGCTCATCAACGAACAGCGAGCTGCCAACGGTCTTTCCAACCTCACCACCAGCGACAAACTCTATGAAGCATCTTCTGTTCGAGCAAAGGAAATTGCAGACACCTTCTCCCATACCCGTCCAAATGGAGATTCTGCGTTTACGGTTTTGGATAGCATGGATATTTTCTTTATGTGTGCCGGTGAAAATATTGCCATGGGATTCCCAACTCCGGAATCTGTTGTGACGGGCTGGATGAACTCGCCGGGACACCGTGCAAATATTTTGGGGGCAGACTACACCGCAGCAGCCGTGGGTGTTTATCTTGCTCCTGACGGATATTATTGCTGGTCAATATTCTTTATTGGATAAAAATTGAATCGGTTCACCCCCTCTGGGATTCCTGCATAGTATATCTGTAGGAATACACAGAGGGGGATTTTTATGCCAACGATTAGCTTATGCATGATTGTACGAGATGAAGCAGCCGTTTTAGAACGCTGTTTGCAGTCTGTTGCCCATCTGGTCGACGAAATCATCATTGTAGATACTGGCTCTATTGATGAAACAAAGACGATTGCAGCCACTTTTACACCACACCTCTATGAGTTCCCGTGGCAAGATGATTTTTCCGCTGCCCGAAACTTTGCATTTTCTAAAGGCACGGGGGACTATTTATTCTGGATGGATGCAGATGATGTATTGCCTCCGGAAAGTCAACAGCGATTTTTAGAGCGAAAACCATACTTTCAGGCAGACATGATTGTAATGCCCTATTATGCAGCGTTGGATGCACAAAATCAACCGCTCTTCACCTTTGAACGAGAACGATTAATGCGGCGAACTGCAAACTATCAATGGGAAGGAGCGGTACACGAAGTCATTCCAATGCGGGGGACAGTCCAGCGAGAAGAAATTCCCATTTGGCACAAAAAACAAAAGCCTCGAGATGCAAACCGAAACTTGCAAATCTATCAAAAGCAAATTGCTGCTGGCATTCCGTTTTCTCCACGGGAACAATATTACTATGCACGGGAGTTAATGGAACACGCTGCCTATCAAGCTGCCATTTCGGCATTTTCTAAATTTTTAGCAGATGGCAGTGGCTGGTCGGTAGACTGTGCAACAGCCTGTCTGTGTCGGGCGGATTGTTATCAGCTACTTCAGCAGCCGGAAGCTGCCCTGCAAAGTGTATTCCAAAGTTTTCAGTATGCCACGCCACGGGCAGATGCTTGTTATCGAATCGGGCAATATCTGTCTGCCCATCAACAATTAGAAGCAGCCGTCTTCTGGTTTCAACTGGCATTGGAATGCGGAAAACGTCCGCAAGTGGGATTTTGCCAACCAATTTATCTGGAAGAACTGCCGCTGACTGCCCTCTGCCAATGCCTGTTGGCGTTGGGGAAAACAGAGGAAGCTAAACCTTATCTCAAACAGAAAGAATTGCTAGAAAAGCAAAAAGGGGGAACACTTTATGGCATGTTATGATTCTAAAAATCCGAACTGTGGCTGCTGTCCACCGCCGCCGCCAATGCCAACGTGTTGTTTTCAAGGGCCGCCGGGTGTAACGGGAGCGGTTGGTGCAACGGGGGCAACCGGTGCAACTGGTATGGCTGCCACTGTTCAAGTTGGCACAACCACTACAGGTGCACCGGGAACAAATGCGAGCGTTACCAACGCCGGAACGGAAAGCAACGCCGTGTTGAACTTCGTCATTCCTGCCGGGGCGACGGGGGCTTCTGCTGCCGAATCAAGACCAAGCGTTTTAGCAGTACAAGATACCACAGAGCAGGCATTGACTGAAAATACACCCGTTTCCTTTGCGGTTAATCTGCTTCAATCTGGAACAGATTTGACACATGCTGCTGGCAGCAATCAAATTACAGTGGAAACTCCCGGCATTTATCAGGCTGCTTTTACAGCGGAAGTTTCTCCAACCGGAACTGCTACCCTGCCGTTGACGATTTCCCTTTCTCTTGAACAGGGAACAACCATTCTTGAAACAAGCAGCACCACTATGACGACCGCAGAACAGAGCAATACACTTGCGTGGAACATTCCATTTACCGTAACCGCTGCACCTGAAGTCCTCCAAATTCTTTCAGATGGAACGGATGTCATCTTAAATCGTGCAACACTCACCATCAATAAAATCGGAACGGTTTAAGAAAATACTACCTGCAAATGAAAATCACCGCACAGCGTTTGTTGTGCGGTGATTGCTTGTATATTAACTTGCAGCGTGTTCCAGCAAAAATGTTTTCAAATCCGAAACCGTATCTGCCAGATAGACCGATGGATATGATTCCAATTCCCCAGCTGGTGCATATCCATAATGAACACCAATAAACGGCAGTCCGCAGGCAGCTGCACCCTCTGCATCAAATTTACGGTCGCCAATCATCACGACTTGTTCTTTCTGTGCTTCTGGAATGTGCAATTGTTGCATAGCTCGTTGCATCAGATACGCTTTAGATGCATCGGAATGTTCCATGGAACTGCCTATAACTGCATCAAAATACGGCGTCAGTTCAAAAAATGCAACAATCTTTTTCGCATAAAATTCCGGCTTTGCCGTTGCCATCGCAACTTGATAGCCTGCTGCTTTCAACGCTTTCAGACATTCTGCAATTCCTGGATAAAGCCGATTCTCTTTCCAGCCAACTGTTCCATAGCGTTCCCGGTATTTCTCAACGGCAAAGGAAACCATTGGTTCTTGCATCTGATAAAACGTAGCAAATGAATATGCCAACGGCGGGCCAATAAACCGAATCAATTTTTGTGGGTCGGATTCTTCTATGCCGCAGGCTTTCAAGGCATATTGCGTGCAGCGGAGAATCCCCTCTTGAGAATCTGTCAATGTTCCATCCAAATCCCACAAAACAGCACGATAAGACAAACTTGTTTCAACTCCTTTCTGTTGTACCGCAACCGATACAATGTGGATTTTTGGGGAAAGAAACCGTTCTGGTTTTCATTGTTGCAAAGTCAAAACTCAACAGCCTGCCAGTCAACAGTTCTCCAATATGGGTCAGGTAGCGAATCGCCTCCAGTGCTTGCAAGTTACCGATGACACCGGCAACCACTCCCAAAACACCCACTTCTTTACAAGTCGGAACAGCACCTTCTTCCGGCGGTGCTTCAAAAAGACAGCGATAACACGGACACGTTTCCTCGGGCACATAGGTAAAAATCTGCCCCTGATAGGCAAGAATTCCACCGTGGACATAGGCAACCCGTTCTGCAACGCAAACATCATTGATGAGAAACTTGGTCGGCAAGTGGTCGGTACAGTCTAAAACGATATCATATTGCCGGACAAGCTCCGGCAGGTTGTCTGCGTCTGCCATCATTGGATAGGTCTGTATGGTCACGCTGGAGTTGCAGCGGTGCAGGGCATTGGCTGCACAGGTCACTTTCGGCATACCAATTTCAGAATCGGTATAAAGAATCTGCCGGTGCAGGTTCAACAGGCTGACCGTATCGCCGTCCATCAGCCCAATTGTTCCTACACCGGCAGCAGCCAGATAGAGAGCTGCCGGACAGCCCAGTCCGCCCACACCAATGAGCAGCACACGGGCTGCCTGCAAAGCAGCCTGTCCAGCTTCCCCGAAACCAGATAATGTCATTTGCCGAAGATACCGCTGCGAATCAATTGGTTGCAGCATCTCAAAAAATCCTTTCTGTTCGGAAATATCATTTTGTTTTTGATGGATTCTGCATCAATAGAAAGTGGCTACTTCCTGCTCCGGCTTGGAAGTCACTGCAATTTCCTTGACAGTCAGCACAGGACCTTTTCCACGATACAGCTTATGCCGGGTCACATGAATCGAAGCTGTAACATTCACCCACTGGCGATTGCTCAGGGCAAATGCATTGCTCCACTCTGCAACTACACATTGATAGGTAATATCTTCCACGCAGCAGGTCATGACATGACGACCAACGGCAAATGTTCCCTTCGGGAACTTCTTGTCTACCGCAACAATTCCACGGAACTTGACGGTTTTGCCCTCATATTTGTTCATGTCTTCCATCAAATCCCGATACCAGATTGCATAGTCACGGTCATCAATCTGAATCACTGGTGCATTGATGTCAAACGGCAACGGGTCTTCGATTTGGTCATATTCTACTTTCCCATCGGTATATTCATAGGCAATGTCCGTTCTCCGGCTAACTGCCCGAACAATCTTGTGAAATTCCATCTTGTCCATATCCTTGGTAAAGCGGTTGAATACCACCAGTTCACAGGTGTTCAGCTTATCTACAACCAAACTCCGCATATTGGCGTTGTAGTTCATAAAGGTTGTGGCATCGACAAAGCACATCTCCTGATAAACTGTCCAGTTGTCCGGAATGTGTTCAAACAAGAACTTCAGCTGCCACATTCCATTGTATTCCAGAACGACCCGTTCTGCCTGATGTTTTTCCAGCAGTTCGGTCAGGTGTTCCGGATTCAGTTCAGATTCGTCTTCAATGACTTCCTGATAAACATTCTTTGCCGGATAGGTGGAAATATCATATTCTTCTTCGCCCTCTTCGCAGAGCAGCAGTAATGTGCGTTCGCCCTTATTGAAGCGAGGGTCTTCCATGGTTTCCTGAATGAATTTGGTCTTGCCGCCTTCCAGAAAACCAGTAAACAGGTAAACCGGAACATCCTCCGGCTGTTTTCTTGCTGGCATGTATGTGCCTCCTTTGCTTAGCAGGTGCGGAACAGTGCAGCCAGTGCATCTTCCTGAATGTGAGAGCCAATGACGCAGAGTCTGCCGGTGGTGGAAGCACTGCCTGTCCGAACGTCCGGTGTACCCGGTACATAGTCAAAGTGAATCCACTTGCCATCTGCTCCGGCAACAATGCCCTTTGCACGCAGAATCATACCATACTTTTCTGCATCTTCGAGCTGTTCCAGTGCCGTCTGAATTTCTTCTGCGGTATACGTCTTTGCCGTTTCCATGCCCCAGCTGGTGAATACTTCATCTGCATGGTGGTGATGGTGTTCGTGATCGTGGTCATGGTCATGGCAACCACAAGTGCAGGATTCGCCGTGTTCATGGTCATGGTCATGATGATGCTCGTGTTCATCATCATGATGATGGCAGCCACAGGATTCATCATGGTCGTGGTCATGATGATGGTGTTCGTGTTCATGGTCATGCTCATGTTCGTGCTCGGTTTCTTCGAGCAGGTTCTTCAGAGCAGAATCTAGAGTTTCGGTCTGATTCATCGCAGCCAGCAGCTGTTCTCCGCTCAGCTGTTCCCAGTCTGTTGTTACGATTGGAGCAGTGGTGTTCAAGGCACGCAGACGCTGTACGCAGTCTTCCAGCTTGGATTCTGCCAGACCAGCGGTATGGCTCAGAATCAGGCAGCTTGCATGTTCAATCTGATTGTTGAAGAATTCGCCGAAGTTCTTCTGATACATCTTGCACTTCTTTGCATCGACAACCGTTGTGAAGCTTTCCAGATGAATTTCTGCATTGTGCAGGTTCTGCACCGCACGAATGACATCGCTCAGCTTGCCAACACCAGACGGTTCAATCAGAATCCGGTCTGGATGATACTGATCCAGCACCTTTTGCAGAGCATTGCCGAAATCGCCAACCAGACTACAGCAAATGCAGCCGGAGTTCATTTCTGTGATATTCACGCCAGCATCCTGCAAGAAACCGCCGTCAATTCCGATCTCGCC
>OHWF01000619.1_pt1 | contig 14346 bp, 2 predicted proteins | sample 1579681 | NCBI WGS metagenome assembly OHWF01 (sample SAMEA3882554, study PRJEB24775) | human gut metagenome | biome: human-associated habitat; feature: intestine environment; material: feces | place: Netherlands | collected 2009/2010 | reverse complement strand
CCTTTTTTTACCAATTGGTTTACAAATTGGAGTGTGTCAGAAACTGACCAGCACACAAATCAGCCTGCTTTCCCAGCAGCCAGACCCCAAGTTCTTGTGGAAGCTGGCTCAAAATAGTAATTTTTAGTAAAAAATTAATAAAAAGTTTTATGATGGCAGAAACCATAGAATTCATGCATTTTATACAAAAAAAATAAAATTCCACCGAGGAAAGCCCCCTTTTTTTTGACGAAATGACATACCCGAAAAAAAAGTTCGTCATATTTGATAAATGTACAAGCTGAAATTTGGGCATATCACGACTTGAAAAAAAATCAAAACTCTGCTATGATTATATCAGAGCTAAGATCGAAACAATGTTCTGGCTGAATTACAGGAAAAACGGTCTGCTTCCGTTTCCCCTGTTTGTGTTTTTCAAAATAAAAATAAACTATTAGGAGGATTGCATCAATGGCAAGTTTATCATTGAGACACATCTACAAAATTTACCCGGGCAATGTTACTGCGGTAAAGGATGTTAATATTGAAATTAAGGATAAGGAATTTATCGTTTTGGTTGGCCCTTCTGGATGTGGTAAGTCCACAACCCTGCGTATGATCGCTGGTCTGGAAGAAATCTCTAAGGGCGAACTGTACATCGGCGACCGTCTGGTAAATGACATCGCTCCGAAGGACAGAGATATCGCAATGGTATTCCAGAACTACGCTCTGTATCCGCATATGACCGTTTATGAGAACATGGCATTCGGTCTGAAGCTGAGAAAAGTTCCGAAGGATGAAATCGACCGCAAGGTAAAGGAAGCTGCAAAGATCCTTGACCTGAGCCACCTGCTCGACCGGAAGCCGAAGGCTATGTCCGGTGGTCAAAGACAGCGTGTTGCCATGGGTCGTGCAATCGTCCGGAATCCGCAGGTCTTCCTGCTGGACGAACCGCTTTCCAACTTGGATGCAAAACTGCGTGCACAGATGAGAACCGAAATCTCCAAGCTGCATAAGAAGCTGGGTACAACCTTTATTTACGTTACCCATGACCAGACCGAAGCTATGACCCTCGGTGACAGAATCGTTGTTATGAAGGATGGTATCATTCAGCAGATTGATACTCCGCAGAACCTGTATGAAAGACCGGGCAACAAGTTTGTTGCTGGATTCTTGGGCTCTCCGCAGATGAACTTCATCGACGGCGTTCTGAAGAAGAAGAACAATGGCTATTGCGTACAGTTCGCAAAGAAGTACGAGCTGGCAATTCCGGCAGCAAAGGAAGACAAGAAGCTTGCAAACTATGTGGATAAGGAAGTTGTTCTGGGTATCCGTCCGGAAGCAATTCACGATGACGAAATGTTCTTGTCTACTGCAACCACTGGTATCATTGAATGTGATGTAGACATCACCGAAATGATGGGTGCTGAAAACTTCCTGTATCTGGATTGCCAGGGCACTCCGTTGACTGCTCGTGTTGACCCACGGTCTACTGCAAAGCAGGGCGACAAGAATCTGAAGGTTGCTTTAGATCCGAACAGAATGCACTTGTTCGACAAGGAAACCGAAGAAACCATTATCAACTAATTGGAATCCGCAATTTCCCCTTAAATAAAATTTGTTCGTGAAAAAATCGGCTCTGTCTGCAAGTGGACAGAGCCGATTTTTGTTTGTTTTTTAAAAATGACGAATCTATGATGAAAAATCAAATAAATTAAAAGCAATGAAGAAAGATAGAAAAATAAATGAGAATAAAATAATGAAAAGATTAATAAAAATTAGAAATACTGGTAGTGGCATTTGAAAGAATGGTAAAAAAATCGTAGAGTGGTTGAATTTCGAGAAAGAGTATGCTATAATAAAGTTGTATGTCTAAAGCCCGATTTACACCTTTGGTGTGCCGGAAAAATGTGGGCTTTGGAAGATACAAAATCTGAAAAACTGTGTTGCAGAAATATGGAAAGGAGAGAAACCGCTATGACACAGGGCGGGAAAAAGATGGAAGAAATCCGAAAAACATCATGCATCAAGCGTGTGATCAGTATGCTGCTTGCTGTTCTGATGATTCTGGTGAGTGTTCCGATAAGTTCACTGACGGCTTCCGCTGGGAACAATCCACCGAGATACGGTGGTGACTGGGGGCGTCCAGGCGAGGGAGATAAACCAGATGTCATAAAAAATGTACGTGCAGAGTTTACAGATACTTCTTATCATCAGACTACGGAACAGGAATCCGGGGAACTGTTTTATCTGGTTTTATCTCTGTCTGGCAGCAATGTCAATCAGTTGGATCGTAAGACGACTTATCGAATCGAAATTCCAGAACATCTGTTACTTCTGGATTTTCCGGGACAAGGCATGCGGGACGGTGCAAAGTACAGTGGCTTTATCATGCATGTGGAAGGTAACAGCCGGTATTTGACCTATGACATTGGAAATGGGGAGACAAAGGGAGCAAACTTCTTAAAAGTAAAGTTTGCAAACGGGAAAACCCCGAATGGAGAACAGGCAACCGTAAAAATTACGGCGAGCGGCTCCGGACAGTCGAAAACTTCGACTGTTACAGCAAAATCAAAGATTGCTTGGGATGACAGCAAATCTGTTACTCAGAATACAATTTCGCTGTCTCAGCTGAGCAATAACAATGAAATTTCCTATACCTTGAAAGCATATCCAAACTATACCTCAACCAAAAAAGGTGAATGGTGGGTTGGTGCAGTTGAGATGACGGATGTTATCACACTGCCGGATGGCTTGACGTTTCAGAGTGGTGCAAATGCAAGCAATATTCGGGACTATTTGACGCTGCCGGATGGTATCGAAATCAAATCGGCTTCCGCAAGCGGAAACACCTTGAGCGTAACATGGGTGAAGAAAAGCACAAACACCAATGCAGAAATGGCACCGTATACGGTGAACGCTGCATTGAAAACGAACATGATTGAAGTTGGCAATTTTACTTCCGGCAAAATTCACAACGACTTGACCGTTCGGGTTCAGGGTGTTAATTCCACCGATTCGGATCAATGGGAAACCCTGCCGAAGAAGTCCGCAGATGTTACAATTTTAACACCGGCACCGGCAAAAATTGATTTGAGTAAAAGTGTAGAAGGAACTGCTGGCGATGATGCTGTTTCTGATGCAAAGTACAAGGGCTATCTGGTCTGCGGTGAATATGTACTGTTTAAAGTGGAAGCAACCAACAGCGGCGAAACCGCAAAGGGCGGTACGCTGACACTGACAGACGTTGTTCCGGCTGGCTTGACACCGGTATCCGGCGTTTCTATCACTTCAAAGGATGATAAATCTAAAAAATATGAAACGGATGGTACAATCAGTGGACAGACCGTTACCTGGACAAAGGAAGGGCTTGGTGTGAACGAATCGTTCACCGGCTATGTAGTCTGCAAGGTAGATGACAATATCAGCACTTCCATGCAGTCCGTCCGGAACGCTGTTTATCTCGGCACACCGGAACAGTATGAATCCGTTGCAGCGGAATATGTCAATATCAAAAAGCCGTCCTCCAGCTTCTCGATTACAAAATCGGTTAATAAGTCCATTTATTCCGTAGGGGATACGTTGAATTATGAGATTAAAGTTTCCAATACAGGTGAAAAGGATATCACATTCAGCAGCTTGACCGATGTCTTTAACGATGAAACAAATCTGGATATTGACAAGTCCAACTTGCCGACTGGCTCTTTCACAGTAGTAGTTGGAGAAACAAAGACTTTCAAGATTCCGGTTACGGTAAAGGAAGGCAAGACTGGTGACATCACCAACACAGCAACTGTAACATCAGAAGATGGTGAGTCAAAGTCCGCATCTGCAACGGCTTCTCAGAACGCATTCAGCTTTGGCGATGGACAGTTCACCAAGAATGTCAGCAGTACGGTTGCCATTGCTAAGGGTTTCATTACTTACACGCTGAAGTACTATAATAATAGTCGTTATTCTGGTAAGTATACTGAAAATGATCCACTGGAATTTACAGATGACTTTGCAAAGCTGAATGACTTGACTGTAAAAAATATAACAGTCAAGTTGAATGGGAAAGAACAGGATAAACCAAATATTGAGAATGTAAATGGCAAGGTTACAGTAAAATATATCGGTGATGTTCCGGCATATGGTTCTGTAACCGTTGAGGTAACTTGTCAGGTTGCAGAGGGTGCAAGTGGCACAATTCCGGCAAACACTGCAACGCTTTCTCATGGTTCTGATAAGGAATTGAAAGGTACTTCTCCGGAAGTCAAAATTTCTGATATTTCTTTCGATGTTGATAAGTTTGCCATTGCTGATGATGGAACAATCGGCGATTACAAAACTGCAAGTGACATCAAAGGCAATATGACAGCCTGGGATACTGCATGGAAAGACCCATCTGTGATTCAGCAGAAAATGGGAGAAGAAGTTTATGGCAGCGTATTGCCAGGACAGCGGATTACATTCTATATCAAGATTACCAATACTGGCGAAACAACATTAACAGAAAAGAACCTGACGATTACAGATGTGATGAAAGGTACATCTGCCAGTCAAAATTCTAATGTATACATTGTAGATGCTGGAAATCGTGCAACATTTAGTGGCACATTATGGGATGGTTCTGATCGGATTGGTTCTATTTATAGCGGGAATGTTGGTATTGCAATTGATAGTAGATCTCAAAAGCTTTCTATTCCAAAGGATGGCTATATTGTAGTTGCTTATCAGGTCATTGCACCGGATGCAACCAGTAAAAATGGTTCCTTTAGTTCTGGTACAAATAAAGTAACAGTAAAAGCGGAAGGTGTAAGTGTAGAGGATTCCATTCAATATAAAGCGGATGCACCGCAAATGGAATTTGAAAAAGGATTTGGAACAGATAGCCATGGAAATGTTTCTGCAAAAGCAAAATCAGAAACGATTGAACCAAAATATGATAGTTCAGGAAAATTCAGTTATGATGATACAGTGGATGCTTTAAAGAAGAGCAGATTTGAGTATACTATAATACTAAGAAATGTATCTACTGCTGCTTCGCTTTATGGAAAAGATGTTACATTAACTGACGTAATTCCAGATGGAATGGAATTTGTCGAAGTAACAGATACAGATGCACGTATGCATAGTGTAGATGTAATAAATCCTCTAAATCCTCGTGGGAAGCCGATTGTTATTTGTCGTAAGCAAGATGTTTCTGATACAGGAACAACGTTGACATTCGATTTGGTAAAGCAAAATTATGCTACAGGTGCATTATTTGATTTTGATTGGTGTATAAATAACAGAGAATTTTTGATGTTTAAATATACCGTAAAATTGACAGATACCAAAGCAGCTCAAATTGCAACTGAATTGCAAAAGCAATGTGCAGACCCAGAAAATGTAGACCTTGTTTCTGAGTTATTCCAAAACAAAGCACAAGTCACCGCAAATAAAGATGTTTTGATTGATGGGAAACCGGGTAGAACGATTACCGATACCGCAGACTTGACCTTAAAGCAGGTTATCAAGAAGACCGCTCCGGGTCTGACAAAGGCTGCTAGCGATGTCAAGGCAACTCGTAAGTCTAATCCTAGCATTAATATTCCAACATGGATCATCACTGTTTCCAATGATGATGATGCAGATGCTCCAATGACGAATATCGTTCTGGAAGATGAACTGAGTGGCGGCATGCAGTATGCAGCGGGTGCAAAATTAGACAGTGATCTATCTAAGAACTTTAATGGATACAAATTGGACAATGAAAGCGAATGGCATGATTTAGACGGTTGTGTAACGGTGAATGGCAGCAAGTTTACCATCAAGTTGCCAAAAGATGTACAATTGCAACCAGGTCAGAGCGTTCAAATTCGCTATGCAGCGGATGATCCAAATCTGGCAGGAAATGAAGAAGTTCCAGAAAAGACTTATTTCAACAAGACAACCCTTTCTACCAGTGAAAAAATCTATCAGGATCGTGTCACTGCTGGTGACTTGGTAGATGGAAAGCTGGAGGCAACCGCAAGCAACAGCAAGGGCGGCGTGAAAACAACCTCCTTTAAGACGATTGAATACATCGGCAGCACGGATTCTCCATATTTGGGCTATGATAATAGTGCAACCGGTGAGAAGGATAAGTATGGTCAGGGTAATACCCCGAGCGATAACTATGTAGAAGGCTTACAGGGCAATCGGGTTCGGTATAAGCTCTATGTAACCAACGATTCTCAAACAGAACTGGAGAACTTTACTGTTATCGACCGTCTGCCGTTTGAAAACGTGGACATCGGTCTGGTTTCCGGTTATGACCGTTACTCTGCATTTACGGTAACACCGGATACTGACAGCATTACCTATGAAAAGGGTACGATGAATAATTCCACGGATGGAAGAAACTTCCAGAGTGAAAAAAGCGTTTCTGGCGTAACGGTTTCTTATTCCAGCGATAAGCATTCCAATCTGGATGAACATGCTGGTGACTGGGTTGGCGAATCTGGCAATATGAACTGGCAGGATACCGAAACCGATGAAGTTGTAAACCTGCGATTCCAGTTCCCGAGTGATTTTACAGTAAAGCCGGGTAAAACCGTTTGCATTACCTTTGAGGGAACGATTCCGGATTACGTACAGAACACGGGCGAAGAAAACATCGCATGGAACAGCTTTGCTTATTCCTATCAGTATGAAAATGGCGGCAAGCTGGTAGAAACACCGATGGTCGCAGAACCGGCAAAGGTTGGTGTCTGGGTTCCGGAAGTGAAAGATACCGTTAGCTTGGTTGTCAACAAGAAATATGAGAGCGGCCAGGGCGATACACAGACCTTCTATTTTGCACTCTTTACCGCAAAAACAGATGGTGTGACACCGACCTATGGTGCAGATGGCAAGTTGACAAATGCGAGCGAGTTCACACGTTACAGCAGCGAAATCAAGCCGATTACCGTAAAGGACGGCGAAATAGAAACCGCAACCTTTACCAACATTCCGGCATCGGCAAAGAAGAATCTCTATGTCTTTGAAACCGATGAAAATGGTGTGATTAAGGACAATGTCAATGTTGCAGTTGGCGAACCATTCCCGGCAACAGATGTTGCAAGTGCATCGAAAGACCCGAAAAAGAATATGCCGACCAGTGCTGCTAGTGGAGATAGCGGAATTGGTGTAACTTATTCTGAAGGTCAAAAAGTTGCAGTTGTTCCATTCCTGAACGAAATTCAGTACGGTAAGATTACCGTGGAAAAGACCTTCAAATCTCCATTTAACACAACAGATACGTTCTACTTTGGTTTGTTCTATAAGACCAAGGATGGTGCGTATGTGAAGTATGGCGATTTGCAGACAGTAACCTTGACGGGTTCTAAGACGGGTGCAACGGATACTGTAACCTTTGACGAAGTTCCGATTCAGCGAAACTGGTATGTATTGGAAACGGATGCAAAGGGCAATCCAGTAACAGACAGCTATCTGGATTACAAGGTTACTTATGGCGATTCTGCTGGTAAGGATCATGCAATTAAATTGGATGATGTAAATGTTCCAAAGACTGCAAAGATTACCAACGAAGAATCCGCAACTTATCAGATTCAGGCAAAGAAAGTTGTAAACGGCGAGGGTCTGGAAAATGGAACTTATTACTTTGCATTGTACAGTTCTGATAAGGAAGAGTTGACCAACGATGACCTTGCAGGTCTGACCATGGTTGGCAAGTCGCAGAAAGTTGCAGCTGGTAAGACGGTTTCCTTTAGTGAAGACTACAACCTGAAAGAAAATACCTATTACTATCTGTTTGAATTGGATAGCAATGGAAATATCTTGAAGCAGGGCGACAAGGTAACCAAGGACGAAATAAGTTACATTGTAGAATATCCAAATGTGGATACTCGAGAAACAACCGATGCAGAAACCAATACAACAACCAGCACCGTTTATTATCTCCCGACACAGTTCGGAAAGACGGATGCGGATGAACCGTTGACGGTGGATGATTGCATCAAGCAAACCGCAATTCAAAACCGGAAACAGACAGACCATGCAGTTGGTTCGATTACTGTCGACAAGACGGTATTGCAGAACAGCACCAAGCTGACTGACTGGGATGATACCTTCTATGTTGGTCTGTATGTACAGGATGCAGAGGGCAATCTGAAACTGTATGGTGATGTCAAAGATTATGTGCATGCATTAACAAAGGATGCTCCTTCTACTACCTTTAAGGAACTGCTGGCGAAGACCGATACAGAACCGGATGCTGGAATGTATTACATTGCAGAATGTGACAAGGGTGGTAACCCATTCACAGATGGTATTGCAAAGAGCGAGAAGGACGACAAAGTTTATAAAGAATATACCGCTTATTATACTGTAAATGGTTCGGACAGTGCTGCTGTTTATGGTGCAGTGCTGCTGGATGGTCGATTTGACAACGCTCCGACTGGTGCAGTTTCTGTTACCAATAAGACTGTAAGTGTTACACGGACATTGGTCAAGAAAGACCTTGCAGACAAGGACGGTGCAGCACTGACAGGTGCAAAGTTTGCAATTTATACCAAACTTGCATATGAAGCATATCAGAACGGACAGGAAACGACTTTGTCTGCAATTCAAGAAAATATTACAGACAAAATCACTGCCAATCTCGCAGAAAATATGGAATATGTTCTGGTAGAAACCACCGCTCCGACTGGCTATGCTACCATGACACCAATTTCTTTCACCGTCAACGCAAACGGTCAAATCGTTTTGTCGGATGACACAAGAGAAGATGTTGATGTTCACAATAATGCCGTTCTCGTTGATACAAACGTTTGGACTTCCGAGTTGACTGCTTATGACTCGAAGGAATCTTCTATCACCATCGGCAAGTACGACATCAAAAAGCAAACGGAACTTGCAGGTGCAATCCTGACCCTGACCTCTGAAAATGATGTCGATTGGAGTAAGGTTACACTGGAAAACAGCACCGCTGTTTTGGATGGAAATAAGAAGCAAATTGGTATTCAGTGGATTTCTACCGGTACTGATGCTGTCATCAAGGGATTGCCGGATGGCGATTACACCTTGGAAGAAAACGGAAGTGAATTTACTTCTGAAACCGATAAAAAGACCTATAAAGTCGCAAAAGGTACGGCAACCTTTACGCTGACCAATGGAACAATTACCAATACTACAGGAACAACAGACACAGTTGACGCAGATGCAGCAGATAGCTACTTCTATTACAATGGAACAGAAAGTAATATCAATCTTGCAGTTTGTGATGCTGTGATGGGAACAACCATTGTCATCAACAAGTATGACATTGATATAGAAGAATCCAGCAGAATCAATCTGCCGGGTGCAAAAATGAATTTAAAACCGGCAGACGGACAGACGATTGATTTGTCTAAAATCATTTCTACGAATGTCCGCTTGGATCGCACGGGAAGCGGTATTTCATGGGAAACAAAGGAAAATGAAAGTGCAACGCTTGGAAATGTTCCAGATGGTAAGTATGTTTTGTCGGAAGTCGTTGCTCCGAATGGATATACAACTGTAACCGATTTTACTTTTGAAGTAAAGGGTGGAAAAGTCATTACTGCTTCCAGAGAAGATGGTTCGATTACCGTCAAGGAAGATGAAAATATTATTTCTGTCAATGATAAGCGGACAGAAGTAAGTATTAGCAAGGTTGACGCTGCAAATGATGAAGAGTTGCCGGATGCAACCCTGACACTGACCAGTGCCTATGTCACAACAGAACAGTGGCAGAAAATCGTAGACATGAACACAGGTCTTACATTGACAGATGACGGCGATGGTATTTACTGGGTATCTGGAGAAGAGCCGAAGAACATTGCTGGTTTACTGTGCAGTCGTCAATATACATTGCAGGAAACCGCTGCTCCGAATGGCTATGCTTATTCTGAAGACATTACCTTTATCGTTGGCTCTGATGGCAAGGTTGTTGACAAAACAACTGGTGCTGACTTGAATGGAACAGTTGTCATGAAGGATTATCGGGCAGAACTGACCATTTCCAAGAAGGATGGCAGTGATGCGTTCTTGGCTGGTGCAACCTTGCAGCTGCTCAGCAAGACCACAGATCCGCTGAATCTGGACGATGTTCAGATTGATGGAAAGCCGCTGACCGAAGATCAGAAGGTAACCGTAGATGGCAGACAGGGCATTCAGTTCGTTTCGACAGATGCAGAAATGAAGATTACCGGCTTGCCGGCGATCAAGTATGAATTGTCAGAAGTTTCTGCTCCGACCGATTACTTGAAATCATCAGATATACAGAATATTGATTTAACAAAGGCAATATTTGATGATGAAGGAAATCAAATTCCTGTTTCGCAAAAAGTTATCAACAACAAGTTGGGTGAATTGACCATTCAGAAGGTCGATCAGGATGGCAATGATTTGACAGGTGCAACGCTGCAATTAAAGGCAGATGATGCAAATGTTGACTGGTCGAGTGTAAAGCTGAATGGCGATGCAGTAACAGACCTGATTTCCGCAGAAGATGCAACCGTTTTGGTTTGGACTTCTACCGGAGAATCCATGACCTTTAAGGGCTTACCTGCTGGAACTTATGAAGTTTCTGAAGTTTCCGCTAAGGCAGGTTACCTCGCACTCGCAAAGACACAGAAATGGGCTGTAACCGTTTCTGCAAATGGTGCAATATCTGTAAATAATCAGGTATCCACAGACGGTCAGGATAGTTCGATTATTACCATTACCAACGAAGCAAGCACCATTCAAATCAACAAGGAAGCACTGGATGGCGGAAGCATTGCAGCAGAAGAAGCAGAATTTAGACTGACTGCAAAGGATGAAAATGCAACGCTAAACGGTGTTCAGATTGGTGCAACCACAATTACAGAAGATGCGGTATCTGCAACATTCAATGGAAATGTTACCATTTCTGCATTGCCGGATGGCACGTATGAACTGGAAGAAATCACCGCTCCGAACGGATTCACAACGATTTCCACCTTTACCTTTGTTGTAACGAACGGCGTTGTAACGACTGTAGATGAAACAACAAACGGTGAAGTTGAAAAATCCGAAGATGGAAAGACCTTGACCATCAAGGATGAACGGACAAAAATTCAGATCGACAAGAAGGACATCACCGGACAGGAAGAAGTTGCAGGAGCAACTCTGACCCTGACCAATGAGAACCTGACCGCAGAACAGTGGGAAGCAATTGCTGCTGTAGACAAGGATTTGACTGCATCGGATAATGGAATTGAATGGAAGTCTGGCAATGCCGCTAAGGAAATTGTTGGTTTACCGGATGGCACATACACATTAAAGGAAACTGGCAATGAATTTACTGCAAATGGTAAGACTTATCTGGTTGTAACAGATACGCTCACCTTTACGCTGGAAAAGGGCAAGGTTACCAACGTAACTGGTGCAAAGGATACATTTGGCAGCAAAACAGATGATGGTTATTTCTATTATAATGCAGATTCCGATGCAAATCAGAATTACATTGCTGTTTGTGATGCTGAAAAGCCAGAAGTAACAGAAACTACAACCACTACCACAACTACCACAACTACCACGACAACAACGACTACCACAACAGAAGAAACAACCACAGAAGCATCCACTACAACAGAAGTCACAACAACCGAGGAAACCACTACAACCGAGGAAACTACTACAACAGAAGTCACTACAACTGAGGAAACCACTACAACAGAAACCACTACAACCGAGGAAACTACTACAACAGAAGGCACTACAACTGAGGAAACCACCACAACAGAAGTTACCACTAGCGAAACAACAGTTGCAACAGAAACATCCACTGCAACTTCGGAAACAGAAGTTACAACAGAAGAAACCACTACAACCGCAGAAACGACTTCTACGGAAACAGAGGCAACCACTACAACGACAATCACAACGACTGTAACGGTACAGGATGTTGTCATTGCAAAGAAGGACATCACAGGTAAAACTGCTGTTAAGGGTGCTGCACTCACCGTTAAGGATGCAGAGGGCAAACTTGTAGACAGCTGGACTTCTGATGGAACAGACCACACCATTGCCGGCGATAAGTTTACCATTGGTGAAACTTATACACTGGAAGAAACCGCTGCTCCGAATGGCTATGTATATGCAGACAGCATTACCTTTACTGTTGGAGAAGATGGAACGATCACAGTGGATGCAGCAAATGTGGATGAAAATGGTGTCATTGTCATGAAGGACGATGTGACCAAGGTATCCATCAGCAAGAAGGACATCACTGGCGACAACGAAATCCCAGGAGCAACCCTCCAGATTAAGGATGAAAACGGGGATGTCGTAGAAGAATGGACATCGACAGACAAGCCGCATGAAATCAACGGCAAGCTGACCGCAGGTAAGGAATACACCCTCCATGAAGAAAATGCTCCGAATGGTTATGCATATTCCGAAGATGTGAAGTTTACCGTAGACGAAACCGGCAAGGTAACGGAAGTTACTATGAAGGACGATGTCACAAAGGTATCTATCAGCAAAAAGACAATGACTGGTTCGGATGAACTGGCTGGTGCAGAACTGAAACTGTACTATGTAACCGAAAACGAACAGGGCGAGACAGTAGAAACCGAAGTGGATGCTTGGACATCCGGCACAGAAGCACATGTCATCAATGGCAAGCTGATTGCTGGCGGCAAGTATAAACTGGTAGAAGTGACCGCTCCGGATGGTTATCAGGTTGCAGAAGCAGTGACATTTACCGTGAACGAAGACGGTACTCTGACAGAAGTAACGATGCGTGACGCAGCTGAGGGCGAAATCGCCATCAGCAAGCAGTCTGTCAACAGCACAGAAGAACTCGAAGGTGCAAAACTCAAGATTACTGATGCAACTGGCAAGACCGTTGCAGCGTGGGTATCCGGTAAGACACCGAAGCTGGTTCAGCTGGATGCTGGCACTTACACTTTGACAGAAGAAACCGCTCCGGACGGCTATGTATTGGCAGAATCCATGACCTTTACCGTTGACAAGAACGGCAAGGTTACAGTAAAGAACGAGAACGGCGAAGATGTGGATGCTGGCGGCATCATTGTCATGAAGGATGACACCACTAAGGTATCCATCAGCAAGCAGGACATTACTGGCGACAAGGAAATTCCGGGAGCAAAGCTTCAGGTCAAGGATGAAACCGGTAAGGTCATCGAAGAATGGACTTCCACCGACAAGCCGCACGAAATCAACGAAAAGTTGGTTGCTGGCAAGACTTACACGCTCCACGAAGAAGGTGCACCGGATGGCTATACTTATGCCGAAGATGTCAAATTCACTGTGGATGAAAAGGGCGAAGTCACAACGGTTGTCATGAAGGATGCGGCAACAGAAGTTTCCATCAGCAAGCAGGATATCACCGGAACGACAGAAGTAGAAGGGGCAACCCTCCAGATTCTGGATGAAAACGGCAAACAGGTTGCACAGTGGATCTCCACGAAGAATGCTTATGTTCTGAAGGGTGTTCTGAACGCAGATACAACCTATACCCTGCACGAAGAAAACGCACCGGATGGTTATGCGTATGCAGAAGACATCACCTTTACGATTGACAAGACTGGTAAGGTCACCGTCAACGGCGAGGATGTCAATGGTCAGGTTGTCATGAAGGACGATGTGACCAAGGTAACCATCAGCAAGCAGTCTGTAACTGGCAGCGAAGAAGTTCCGGGTGCAACCCTCCAGATTCTGGACAAGAATGGCAAGGTTGTTGAAACATGGACGTCTGGCGACCAGCCGCATGAATTTACAGGCAAATTGATTGCAGGCGAAACCTACACGCTGCATGAAGAAAATGCACCGGAAGGTTACGCTTATGCAGAAGACATCACCTTTACGGTAGAAAAGAATGGCACTGTTACAGTAGACGGCAAGGATGTCAATGGTACAGTTGTCATGAAGGATGATGTTGCAAAGGTATCCATCAGCAAGCAGGATCTCACCAATGGCGAAGAAGTTCCGGGTGCAACCCTCCAGATTCTGGATCAGAACGGCAAGGTTGTAGAAGAATGGACATCCACCGATCAGCCGCATACCGTACAGGAAAAGCTGACCGCAGGGGAAACCTACATCTTGAAGGAAACCAATGCACCGGATGGCTATGGTTATGCGGAAGAAATCTCCTTCACTGTAGAAAAGAGCGGTAAGATTACCGTAAATGGCGAAGATGTTAACGGTCAGGTTGTCATGAAGGACGATGTGACAAAGGTATCCATTAGCAAGAAGACCTTGACTGGTTCGGATGAACTGGAAGGGGCAGAACTGAAACTGTACTATGTAACCGAAAACGCACTGGGCGAAACCACTGAAACTGAAGTCGATGCTTGGACATCCGGTAAGGAAGCACATGTCATCAATGGCAAGCTGATTGCTGGCGGCAAG
>OHWF01000612.1_pt1 | contig 14470 bp, 13 predicted proteins | sample 1579681 | NCBI WGS metagenome assembly OHWF01 (sample SAMEA3882554, study PRJEB24775) | human gut metagenome | biome: human-associated habitat; feature: intestine environment; material: feces | place: Netherlands | collected 2009/2010 | reverse complement strand
GCAAGCAGCGCAACTACAACACCACGAAGAACAAGAAGAACAACCCCGATCGTCTCGAGATGAAGAAGTATTGCCGTTTCTGCAAGAAGCACACCGTTCATCGCGAAACCAAGTAAAAGAAAGGCGGAGCATAATGGCAGACAAAACCGAGAAAAAGCCGGGCTTTGTGGCCAAAGCTAAAGCCGCTGTCAAGGGCTTCTGCGCACGGGTCGCAAAGTTCTTCCGCGATACCAAGAGCGAGCTGAAGAAGGTGGTCTGGCCGTCCAAGCAGGACGTCAAGACCAACACCATCGTCGTGCTTGTGACCGTCGCGATCGCAGCGGTTGTGATGATCCTGCTGGATGCCATCTTTGGTGGTATTCTGGGCCTGATCATCGGCGCCTGAGAATCATCTTGAAACGGAGGGTCAACCAAAATGGAAGAATCAACCAAGCTGGTAGATGAGTCCACAGAGGCTCTTTGGTATGTTGTGCATACCTATTCCGGTTACGAGAACAAGGTCGCCAACGACCTGCAGACCATGGTGGAGAACCGTCACCTGCAGGAGCTGATCTGCGACATCAAGGTTCCCGTCGAGATGGTTCCTGAGATCGACAAGAACGGCAAGCAGAAGATGGTGGAGCACAAGCTGTTCCCCGGCTACGTTCTGGTCAAAATGGTGATGAACGACGATACCTGGTATGTCGTGCGCAATACGCGCGGCTGCACCGGCTTTGTCGGCCCCGCCTCCAAGCCCGTTCCGCTGACCGCTGAGGAAGTGGAGAAGATGGGCGTGGAGAAGGCTGCACCGCTCAGCGTCGATTTTGCTGTCGGCGACACCGTGCAGATCACCGCCGGTCCTCTGGAAGGCTTTATGGGCCTTGTGGAGGCCATTGATACCGAGAACTTCAAGGTGAAGCTCAAGGTCAATATGTTCGGCCGCGAGACCCCCGCAGAGGTGGAGATCGGTCAGGTCGAGCTGCCGTAACCAACCGGCAAGTTCCGTTTACCAAGGTAAGACCGCAGTGCGGTTCTTATAGAGCGTGTGCAGCGTGCACGCGCTCGTGGGAGGCGCAGAGACACTGCGCCGCAACTCACCACAGATTTTTGGAGGTGCATTTACTATGGCACAGAAAGTTACTGGCTACATTAAGCTGCAGATCGAGGCCGGCAAGGCGACTCCGGCTCCCCCTGTTGGCCCTGCTCTGGGTCAGAAGGGCGTCAACATCATGGCGTTCACCAAGGAGTTCAACGAGCGTACCAAGAACCAGATGGGTTATGTGATCCCCGTCGTCATCACCGTGTACGCTGACCGCTCCTTCAGCTTCATCACCAAGACTCCTCCGGCAGCTGTTCTGATCAAGAAGGCCGCTGGCATCAACACCGCTTCCGGCAAGCCCAACAAGGAAAAGGTTGCTTCTCTGACCGCCGCTCAGGTGGAGGAGATCGCCAAGACCAAGATGCCCGACCTGAACGCTGCTTCTCTGGAAGCTGCCTGCAGCATGGTTCGCGGCACCTGCCGTTCCATGGGCGTCACCGTCGAGGGCTGAGACATAAACAGTGGGAGGGCATAACACTGCCCGCATGACCACACAGGAGGATATACAATGAAACATGGCAAGCACTATGTCGACGCTGCAAAGCTGGTCGATTCTACTAAGGCATACGATGTGAACGAGGCTCTGGAGCTGGCTTGCAAGACCGCTTCCGCCAAGTTCGACGAGACTGTCGAGCTGCACGTCCGTCTGGGCGTTGATGGCCGTCACGCTGACCAGCAGGTTCGCGGCGCTGTCGTTCTGCCCAACGGCACCGGCAAGACCGTCCGCGTCTGCGCTATTGCTAAGGGCCCCGCAGCAGCTGCTGCCGAGGCTGCTGGCGCTGATATCGTTGGCGATGACGAGCTGATCGCAAAGATCGCCGGCGGCTTCATGGATTTTGACGTCGTCGTGACCACCCCCGATATGATGGGCCGCGTTGGCCGTCTCGGTAAGGTCCTGGGCCCCCGCGGCCTGATGCCCAACCCCAAGGCCGGCACTGTCGCTCCCGATCTGGGCAAGGCAGTCACCGAGGCCAAGGCTGGTAAGATCGAGTACCGTCTGGACAAGCAGAACATCATCCATGTGCCCGTGGGCAAGGCTTCTTTCGGTGCAGAGAAGCTGTACACCAACCTGGACACTGTGATGGAGGCTATTGCCAAGGCAAAGCCCGCTGCAGCAAAGGGTACCTACTTCAAGAGCGCTACCATCGCCACCACCATGGGCCCTGGCATCCGTCTGAACACCCTGAAGTACGGTGTCTAATTTGAATTTCTGATGTTTTTCTGCCGTTCTGCGGAATGGCAGAAAAATTTTGTCGGAAATTGAAAAAAGTACTTGACAACGCCGCACGTTTGCGGTATTATAATCATGCTGTTTTTAAGACAGCAGGCGCTGGAGTCCAGTGTAAAGTTTGACCGCCTGCCGAGAAACGTGCGTAAAGTTGCTTTATGCCTCTCTCTCGGCGCAGTGCGCGGGAGAGAGGCTTTTTTCATTGCTCCGGCTTTCGATACAAGTTTTTGAAACGAGGTGAAACCGAATGCCCAGTGCAAAGATTCTTTCTGAAAAGCAGGCTTACGTCGCTGATCTGAAGGCAAAGTTTGAGAGTGCGGTTTCCGGCTGCGTCGTCGCTTACGGCGGCATTAACGTCGAGAACGACACCAAGCTCCGTAAGGAGCTGCGTGAGGCAGGCGTTGATTACATGGTCGTGAAGAACACCATGCTGCGTCTGGCAGTTAAGGGTACCGCTCTGGAGGGTCTGGCTGAGAACTTCAAGGGCGACACCGCTGTTGCTTTTGCTCACGAGGATGACCCCATGGCTGCTGCCCGCATCCTGTGCAAGTATCAGGATGGCGATAAGTCCAAGAAGTTCGTCGTGAAGGCTGGCTTCATGGAAGGCAAGGCTATGAACGCCGCCGAGACCAACGCTATCGCAAAGCTGCCCAACCGCGAAGGTATGCTGTCCATGTTTGCAGGCGCCCTCACCAGCACTCTGTCTGGTCTGGCCGTTGCAATGCAGGCTTATGCCGACAAGCAGGAGGAGCCCGCTGCCTAATGGCTGCGTGACCGCCGCTTAACAAAAAACTGAAACAAACTAAAACCATTGATATTGGAGGGTTATTACCATGGCTTCTGAGAAGATTACTGCCATCATCGAGTCCGTCAAGGGCCTGACCGTTCTGGAGCTGAAGGAACTGATCGACACCTACTGCGAGGAGTTCGGTGTTTCTGCTGTTGCTGCTGCTGCTCCCGCTGCTGCTGGCGCTGCTGCTGCCGCTGAGGAAGAGAAGACCGAGTTCGACGTCATCCTGGCTGAGGCTGGCGCTACCAAGATGCAGGTCATCAAGGTTGTTAAGGAGATCACCGGTCTGGGCCTGAAGGAGGCTAAGGCTATCGTTGATGGCGCTCCCAAGGCTGTCAAGGAGAAGGTCTCCCAGGCTGAGGCTGACGACATCAAGAAGAAGCTGGAAGAGGCTGGCGCTAAGGTTGAGGTTAAGTAATTTAACCCCTTCTCTTACCGTTCTTTCTTGAACATCAAGAGGTCTGCACCGCAAGGTGCAGGCCTCTTTTTTGTATCTCTCCGTGAAAAAAGGCTTCAGAAACGCCCGCAGGCGTTTCTGAAGCCTAAAATCAAATTCCGCTCAAAAAAAGGCTGCTGCACAAACCTGTGCAGCAGCCTTTCGTATTATTCTTCCGTTGCAGCCTTGGACTCCTCCACATAGGCTGCGATCTTGTCGATCTGGATCTGTGCCACGGCACGACCGGTCTCGTATACGCGGCGCAGCTGGGCGGGATCGCGCTCCATGGAGGGAATCTCCAGCGGGATGGGCGGGCGGATGACGAAGGCCCGGCCGGACTGCTCCAGCATGGAAATATAGGCCAGCGTCTCATTGTAGCGCTGGTGCCGGTCTGCCACGGCCTCCACAAAAGCGGGATAGCGCACATACCTTGCCCGGATAAGGGGCAGCATCTTGTTTTTTTGCTTTACAAAACCCTTGGGCTGGGTCAGGATGATCAGGTTGCGCTTGTAGCCGATAGACTCGAAAAAGCGCACAGGAATGGAATCCGCAACACCGCCGTCCAGCAGCTGATAGTGGCCGATCTTCACGATCTTGGCCGCCAGCGGCATGGATGCCGAAGCCTGCATCCACTGGATATCCTCGGCATCGCCGGTGCGGCACTTGCGGTAGATAGGCTCGCCGGTGCGCACATCGGTGCACACTACAAAAAAGTCCATGGGGTTCTTCTGGAAGGTCTCGACGTCAAAGGGGTCCAGTTTTTCCGGCACGGTATGGTAGCAGAACTGCTCGCTGTACAGGTTGCCGGTGCGCAGCAGGTTGCCAAAGCTGGCGTAGCGCTTGTCGGTGCAGTATTCCGTGTTGTAGCGGATGGTGCGTCCGATCTGGTGCGACTTGTAGTTGCAGCCGAACACTGCCCCCGCCGACACACCAACGGCACCGTCCAGCTGGATGTTATGCTCCATCAGCACATCCAGTACGCCAGCGGTGAACATTCCACGCATGGCGCCGCCTTCCAGCACAAGTCCTGTTTTCATACCATTTTCCTCCTCGTCCGGTCAAAAATCCCGGATATGACCCTTCTCCTATTAAGAATAGTATACTCAAAAACCGTGAAAGAACAAGGGGGGATAAGCCAAAAATGACCCGACAACCTCACGAAGTTTCGGTATTTTTGGATAAGGTCATACTTTTAGAAAAAACGAAGAGGTTTGGTGTTGTAATTTTACGAATTTTGGCATGAAAACCCCTTGTCAAAGCGGGATGCTTCCGGTATACTAGGTGAAACATTATATCATGGGTGCGTGTGGCGCGCGCCCGGGAATGGAAAACAGGCAGGCGCTTTTCGCGGCGGGCGAGCCGGAAGCAGAAAACGCACCTGCAAGGGTTGGAGGATATATTTTATGAAGATGCTGGAAGATCGTATCCGCAAGGACGGCATTGTGCGCGAGGGCAACGTGCTCAAGGTGGACAGCTTTATCAACCACCAGATGGACATCCCGCTGTTCCGCGAGATGGCAAAGGAGTGGAAGCGCCTGTTTGCAGGCAAGCCCATCAACAAGGTGCTCACCATCGAGGCCAGCGGCATCGGCATTGCGGCTGTGGTGGCCAGCGAGCTGAACGTGCCGGTGGTGTTTGCCAAAAAATCCATGAGCATCAATCTGGACTACGACAACTACAAGACCCAGATCCAGTCCTTCACCCACAAAAAGATCTACAACGTCATCGTGTCCAAAAAGTTCCTCACCCCGGAGGATCATGTGCTGATCATCGACGATTTTCTGGCCAACGGCTGCGCCCTGATGGGTCTGCTGGAACTGGCCGAGGAAGCCGGTGCCACCGTAGAGGGCATCGGCATTGCTGTGGAAAAGGGCTTCCAGCAGGGCGGCGAGCTGATCCGCAGCAAGGGCATCCAGCTGGAGAGCCTTGCCATTGTGGACGCCATGGACAGCACTACCGGCGAGATCACCTTCCGCCCCCAGCCGAACCAGAACTAAATCGATTTTTCAAAGGCTGCTGCACAGGCACTGTGCAGCAGCCTTTGTTGTCTCTACGCCCCATCAAAGCTGTCTCCATCGGCGGGCAGGGCAGCGGCTTGCGCGTCTGCGCTGCCGGTGTCCGCTGCCCGGGGGACGCCCTTGTACACCAGCGTCTGCTCCAGCACCTCGGCACAGACCGGTGCCGAAAGACTGCCGCCGGCAGTGGTCCAGCTGTGGGGCTCATCCAGACAGACCAGACACAAAAACTGCGGGTCATCGATGGGTGCTACAGCCACAAAGCTGGCAATGCGCGCCTTCTCGTCGGCGCTGTCCAGCTTTTGGCTGGTGCCGCTTTTGCCGCCCACCCGGTAGCCCGCGATCTGCGCGTTGCGCCCGCCGCCGTACAGCACCACTGCCTCCATCATCTCCCGCATGGTGGCAGAGGTGGCGGGCTGGATGACCTGCCGCTTGCAGACCGGCTGGTTGTGCTGCAAAACGCTGCCGTCCGGCGCAAGAATGTCCGAGACCAGATATGGCTGCATCAGCTTGCCGCCGTTTACCACCGCACAGACGGCAGCAGCCATTTCCAGATAGGAAATTTTGCTGCTCTGCCCGAAGGCACAGGACGCCAGCTCTACCGGCCCCATGCGGTCGGCGGTGTAGTACAGGCTCTTTTTCGGCTCGGCGGGCAGGTCGATGCCGGTGGGCTCCCGCAGGCCGAAGGCGGCAAAATAATCGCAGAAAGCCTGCTTACCCAGCCGCGCCCCGATCTGGATAAAGCTCTGGTTGCAGGAGTTTTCCAGCGCTTGGGTCACGGTCTGGCTGCCGTGACGCTTGTGGTTGGCGCAGTGGAACCGCGTGCCCGCCACCGAGATAGAGTCTCCGCAGTAAAAGGTGGAGTGCCGGGTAATGGCTCCGGCATCCAGCGCCGCCGCGCAGGTGATGAGCTTAAACACGCTGCCCGGCTCGTATAAGTCGCTCACCGCCTTGTTGCGCCACTGGGTCTGCTGCGCCAGCTGCAGGGCGGCGGCGCGCTCTTTGCCGGAAAGGGCGTCCACGGCAGCGCGTGCGGCCTTATCGGCGATGACCCGGGGCTGGTTGGGGTCGTAGGCCGGGGTGGTAGCCATGGCCAGCACTGCCCCGGTGTTCACCTCCATCACGATGCCCACGCTGCGGGCGGCTACATGGTGCTCCTGCACCGCATAATTCAACGCATTTTCAAGGTAATGTTGAATATTTGCATCGATGGTCAGCCGCAGCCCGCTGCCCTCCACGGGGGCAAGTTCGGTTTCGTAGCTTTGCGCCAGCGTGTAGCCCCAAGCGTTCACGGCGGTCAGCACCACTCCGTTCTGCCCGGTAAGGGTGTCGTTGTATTCGAGCTCCAGCCCGCTGACCCCGGCATTGTCCACGTTAGTGAACCCCAGCACCGAGGCCAAAAACTCTCCCTGCGGGTACCAGCGCTTGGAGTCCTGATTGATGCGCACGCCGGTAATGCCGTTCTCTGCGCAGAAATCCCGCACGGCATCGGCAGTTTCCCGCTCCACCCGGTAGCGCAAAAGGCAGTCGTTCGCGCGCCGGTCGCTGAACTTTTCCAGCAGCTTGGCCTCGTCCAGCTCCAGGATCTCCGCAAGCCCCTTGGCGGCAAGGGCAAGCTTATCCTCCGGCATCTCCCGGGGGCTGGCGCGCAGGGTCCAGCAGCTGCTGTTGGCGGCGAGCAGCGCACCATCGGCGCTGTATATCTTGCCCCGGTCGGCGGGCACAACGGTGTCCCGCAGCTGCTGCCCCAGCGCCCGCTGGGTGTACCAGCCGCCGGTGCATAATTGCAGCCAGAACAGCCGCCCGATGAGCCCTGCAAAGCAGACGGCGCACAGCCCCACCGCAATGAGCCGCGCCCGCAGACGGAACGCCCGCTCCGGTAAAGTGCGCAGGGCGTCCGTGGGTTTTGAGCCGCGCATGGCAGCACCCCCTTTGCGGGCAGTTTATGCGCCCGGGGGCGGTGCGTATGACTAACCGCCCCCGCATCCGCGTACAATAACAGAAACGGAGGTGACAGGGATTGCATAGAACTGCTGCCCGCAAAGGGCTGCTGCGGCCGCTGCCGCCCATGGACCTGCCCTTTCTGGTGCTGGTGCTCACACTGGTAGCCTTTGGGCTGGTGATGCTGTGCAGCGCCAGCAGCGCGGTGGCACTGTACCGGCGGCAGGACGCCTTTGCCTATGTGCGGCCGCAGCTGCTGTATGCCGCCATGGGGCTGGGGGCCATGTGGATGGCCAGCCGGGTGGACTACCATATCTATCACAAGCTTGCGTGGCCGCTGTTGGCGCTCTCGCTGGTGCTGCTGACGGCGGTGCTGTTCATGCCGGAATATAACGGCTGCAAGCGCTGGCTTGTACTGCCGGGGCTGGGCACATTACAGCCCAGCGAGATCGCCAAATTTGCGGTGGTGCTGGTGTTTGCCCACATCATCGCTTTGAATCACGACCGCATGGACAGCTTTGCGGTGGGGGTGGTGCCCTTTGCGCTGGTGCTGGGGGTAGTGGCGGTGCTCATGTTGCTGGAGCCCCACCTTTCCGGCACGGTGTTGATTTTAAGCATCGGCGCGGTGCTCATGTTCGTGGGCGGCACCGGGCTGCGGTGGTTTTTGCTGGCAGGGGCGGGCGGCGCTGCCGCCATCGGCACGGCCATCGTGCTCATGCCGGAGCTGGTGCCCTATGCCGCCGACCGGCTCAACTCTTGGCTCGACCCCTTTGCCGACCCGCTGGGCGACGGCCACCAGACCATCCAGAGCCTATATGCCATCGGTTCCGGCGGGGCGGCGGGGTTGGGGCTGGGCAACAGCCGCCAGAAGCATCTGTTCGTGCCCGAGCCCCAGAACGACTTCATCTTTTCCATCCTCTGCGAGGAACTGGGCTTTCTGGGCGCGTGTGCGGTCATTCTGCTGTTCAGCGCGCTGCTGTGGCGGGGCATCACACTGGCGGCGCACGCGCCGGACCGCTTTGGCGCACTGCTGGTGGTGGGCTTTGTGGTGCAGGTGGCGCTGCAGGCAGTGTTGAACATCGCGGTGGTCACCAACACCATCCCCAACACCGGCATCAGCCTGCCCTTTTTCTCCTCCGGCGGCACCAGCCTGATGATGCTTTTGGGCGAGATGGGCATCGTGCTTTCCGTCTCCCGGGGCGAAAGCTGATAAAGACCGGCATTTCCTGCCGCAATGGGGTAGGAGCGGCGCGGAAATGCGAAAAAAAACGGACAAATGACCGGACAAATCCCGCAGAGGGCGGGAAAGCCGTTTCCGTGCGTTTTGTTGACCAAAGACCCTCGTTTTGCATACCATGGGGTATCTTTTGCAGAACGGGGGTCTTGGCATGGCTGGGGATTGGATCATTACAGGCGGGCGGCCTTTGCAGGGCAGGGTGGAAGTGCCTGCGGCCAAAAACAGTGCGCTGCCGCTGCTGGCAGCAGCACTGCTGTGCAGCGGGCCGGTGCGGCTGCAAAATGTGCCGCGCCTGACGGACGTAGAGGACTGTCTTGCCCTGCTGCGGGGCGTGGGCTGCACGGCAGGCTGGCAGGGCGCAGAACTGGCGGTGCAGGGACAGCCTATGCGCACCGACCTTGCACCGGAGGCCGCAGGCCGGATGCGGGCGTCTATCCTGTTCTGCGCCCCGCTGCTGGCGCGGCTGGGGCGGGTGAGCACCGTGCTGCCCGGGGGCTGCCGCATCGGGGCAAGGCCCATCGACCTGCATTTGCAGGGGCTGGCGCAGATGGGCGTGCGGCAGCTGCCCGCAGCGCCCGGACAGCTTACGCTGTACGCCCCGGCGGGGCTGCGGGGCGCAGAAATTTGTCTTAGTTTCCCCAGCGTGGGCGCTACCGAGACGCTGCTGCTGGCCGCCGCCACGGCGCAGGGACAGACCGTGCTGCATGGCGCTGCAAAAGAGCCGGAGATCGCGGATCTTGCCGCCTTCCTCAACGCCTGCGGCGGCTGCGTGGAGGGGGCGGGCACCGACACCATCCGGGTGCAGGGAAGGCGCTGCCTTGCGGGCTGCACCTTCATGCCGGTGGCAGACCGCATCATCGCCTCTACGCTGGCTTGCGCGGCAGCAGCGGCGGGCGGCAGGGTAGAACTGGCGGGCTGCGCACCCGGGCTGTATGCCCCGCTGCTGGAAATTCTGGAACAAATGGGCTGCACCGTAGAGCGGGCAAACGATGCTGCCGTCATTTCACGGTTCGGGGCGCTGCGCGGCGCGGGAAATGTGCACACCGCACCCTATCCCGGTCTTGCCACGGACGCCGCCCCGCTGCTGGCGGCGGTGATGCTCTACGCACAGGGGGAAAGCCGCCTGCAGGACAGGGTGTTTGAAAACCGTTTTGCCTGTGCCGGGGGCTTTGCGGCGCTGGGGGCTAACGTCCGGGTGGCAGAGCGCACGTTGTATGTACAGCCTGCCGGGGCGCTGCACGGGGCAAAGCTGACCGCACCGGACCTGCGCGGCGGGGCGGCGCTGGTGGTTGCAGCGCTGGCTGCCCGGGGCAGCAGCCGCCTTGACGGGGTGGAGCTTGTCCGGCGCGGCTATGCGGAGTTTGACCGGCTTTTGGCGGGGCTGGGCGCACAGATTTGGCAGGAAATTCCCGCCCGGAGAGGGCTTGCGAAAAAAACACCCATGAAAAAGCAATTTTGTCTTGCAATCGGAGCAAAAAAATGATACGATACAGTTATATAAATATCGTATGATAATTTCTGTGCGGCATTTGCGCAGTTCCACATAAAAATCCGATGGAGGACAAAGTTATGGCATTGATGCTCGATGAAGAACTGGACGAAAACGTTACGACGATCAAGGTGATCGGTGTGGGCGGCGGCGGCGGCAACGCTGTGAACCGCATGGTGAGCGATGGCCTGCAGGGCGTGGAGTTCATCGCAATGAATACTGACCAGCAGGCACTGGCTAAGAACCATGCCTCGGTCAAGGTGCAGCTGGGTTCCAAGCTGACCAAGGGTCGCGGTGCGGGTGCAGACCCGGAGATCGGCCAGCGCGCCGCTGAAGAAAGCAAGGACGAGATCGCCAATGCCCTCAAGGGCTCCCAGATGGTCTTTATCACTGCCGGTATGGGCGGCGGCACCGGCACCGGTGCGGCACCCGTTGTGGCCGAGGTGGCACACGATCTGGGCATCCTGACCGTTGGCATCGTTACCAAGCCCTTCTCCTTTGAGGGCAAGCGCAAGATGGGTCTGGCCGAGCAGGGCATTGCCAACCTGCTGATGCACGTTGATAGCCTGATCGTCATCCCCAACGAGCGCCTGAAGATGATCAGTCAGGAAAAGATCACCCTGATGAATGCCTTCCAGGCTGCCGACAACGTGCTGCGTCAGGGCGTTGAGTCCATCTCTGCCCTGATCAACGTGCCCGCCTTCATCAACTTGGACTTCGCCGACGTGCGCTCCATCATGAAGGATGCCGGCTACGCCCACATGGGCGTGGGCAGCGCCAAGGGTGCAGGCAAGGCCGAGAACGCCGCCAAGGCTGCTATCTCCAGCCCGCTGCTGGAGACCAGCATTGCCGGTGCGCACGGCGTTATCATCAACATCACTTCCAGCCCGGACATCGGTCTGGAGGATGTGGAGACCGCCGCAGGCCTCATCACCCAGAGCGCACATCCCGATGCAAACATCATCTGGGGTACTGCCTTTGATGAGAACCTGTCCGACGAGATGCGCGTGACCGTTGTGGCCACCGGCTTTGACAACAAGAGCGCCAGCGACCTGCGCAACAGCATCAACAACGCCATGGGCGGTGCACAGTCTGTGCCGTCTGCGGTGTTCAGCAGCGATACCGGCGCAAGCGCAGCCCCGGCATCCAATGCCGCCCCGGCTGCTGCTCCGGCTGAAAAGAAGGCCGTGGAAGAGGAAAGCAGCGACAACCGTTACTACGACGAGCTGCTGGCCATCCTGAACAAGCGGAAGTAATTACAGGCTACAATGGGGCTGGCAGCTGCGCCCATGCGGTCAGCGAAAGCCCTGTGCAAGGTGTGCATGGGAGGGCATCATGGTGCAGACAGAGCGGGAGACCGGTGCCCTGCGCGGACAATTTGCCCGGCAGGCCGCTGTACAGGCATCTGCCGCAGCACAGGCGGAAAGCGCCCGGGCACAGGCAGAGCAGCTGAGCCGCAAGCTGGCTGCGGCACGCGCCGAGGTGCGCCGGTATCAGACCCGGATGTTCGCCTTTGAGCGCACCCTGCTTGCCCTCAAGCACGATAATGCAGAGCTGGAAGCCGCCTGTGAGCAGGCGTGGGAGCAGCTGGAACAGGCCAATGCCCGGGCAGAAAAGGCCGAAGCCGCCTGCCGCAGAGCCGAGGCTGCTCTTGCCGCCATGCAGCAGACCGCCTCGGAAACACCTGCGCAGCCGGACACCGCCCCCGAGGCTGCACCGGAACAGCCTGCACCGGAAACGGAAGAAAGCCTCTGCGCCCCGGAACAGGCACTGCCCCCGGAGCCTGCACAGCCTGCATGGCAGCCGGAGACCCGGCTGGAACAGATGGCTGCGGAGCTGATGGGATGGTTTGATGCCATGATGCCCCAAGAATGAATCTTAAAAGGACTGCTGCGTGTTTTGCGCAGCGGTCCTTTTTCTTTCTGCGTGGGACGATTTAAAATGCGCTCCGCTTTGCTTTGCGCATCATCAGCGGAAATAAGGTTTATATTTCGCGGTTGCCGCGCTCTGCGGAGCGCGGCAACCGCATTTTCACAGGAAGGGCTGTAACGACAAACGGCTTGCTTTCGAACAACGTTTGCAAAGGGTACTGTAAAAATTGGATTGCATTTATACAGCCGGGAATGAGAACGTTTGCAGAAAATACCGGAAAATGGCAGAAATGTTGCACGCAGCCTTGCATTTTGCTGTAAAATCCAGTAAAGTATAAATGAATGTAAAAAAGCGGATGCCGGGGAAAGCCCGCTGTATCCGGTCAGTGCAAGCAGCGTACCCGGAACAAAGCTGGGGCAGAAGGATGCGCCGCAAAAGGAGAAACATGGCCATGAACGAGAAACCGAAGATTCTGATCGCGGATGATTCCGAGATCAACCGTGCCCTGCTCAAGGAGATACTGGGCGATGGCTATGACTATCTGGAGGCGGAGGATGGCGCAGCGGCAGTGGAACTGATGCGGCAGCGCACGGATATCTCCCTGCTGCTGCTGGACCTGATGATGCCGGGCATGGATGGCTTTGACGTGCTGCGGGTGATGAAGTATCACGCATGGCTGGACGAGATCCCGGTCATCGTCATTTCGGCGGCAGAGGATACCGCCAACATTGAGCGTGCCTATGATCTGGGTGTGGCAGACTATATCCGCCGCCCCTTCGAGCGGATTATGATCCTGCGCCGGGTGAAGAATATCCTCATGCTGTACGCCAAGCAAAAGCGGCTCACCCGCCTTGTTACCGATCAGGTGTACGAAAAAGAGCACAACAGCGTGCTGATGATCAGCATCCTGAGCCATGTGGTGGAGTTCCGCAACAGCGAAAGCGGGCTGCATGTCCTGCACATCCGCACCCTGACCGACCTGCTTTTGCATCAGCTGGTGCAAAAGACTGATCGTTATCAGCTGGACGAAAGCGATATCGCCCTCATCAGCACCGCTTCGGCGCTGCATGATATCGGCAAGATCGTCATCCCGGAGGAGATCCTGAACAAGCCCGGCCGCCTGACTGCCGAGGAGTTTGCCATTATCAAGAACCATACCGTGGCGGGCGCACAGATGTTGCAGGATCTGGGACAGGCGATTGCGCGGGACGAGCCGCTTTTGCAGGTGGCGCACGCCATCTGTCGCTGGCACCACGAGCGCTGGGACGGCAATGGCTACCCCGACCGGCTGAAAGGGGATGAGATTCCCATTGCGGCGCAGGTGGTGGCACTGGCAGACGTATACGACGCTTTGACCAGCGAGCGCTGCTATAAGCACGCCTACGACCACGACACCGCGCTGCGCATGATCCTGAACGGCGAGTGCGGCGCGTTCAACCCGCTGCTGCTGGGCTGCCTGCAAGAGTCCTCGGAGCAGCTGCGCACCGAGCTGACCCGCTCGGAGTGGGACAGGGGCTTCCGGCAGGAGACCCACCGCCTTTCCGAGGAGATTTTGCACCGGGAGGCGCTGCCCCGGGAGAACCACTCCCAGCTGCTGCTGGAGCAGGAAAAGGAGCGCACGGATTTCTACGCCGCCCAGTGCGGTGGCATCCGGTTCGACTACGACCTGCTGGCAGGCAGCGTGACCGTGTATGACTACCATGCCGAGCCCTTGCAGCAAAAAACGGTGACCGATTTTGCGCAGGGCAAGGGACTTGGCTTTTTGAACGAGCAGGATCGGCGCAAGCTTTCCAAGGCCATCAGCCGCGCCACGCCGGAAGCGCCGGACGTGGTGCTGCCGGTCATGGTGCAGCGAGATGGGAAGCCGCACCTGCACCGGATGGCGCTGCATACCATCTGGAGCGGTGCCGGGGTGCGCCGCTGCGTGAACGTGCTGGGGCATCTCACCGATGAACAGCACCGCGTGGAGCATCAGGCAGAGCTGCTGACCGCCATCGACCCGGAGGAAGATTCCGCCCGGTTCCTACGGCGGCTGCAGGGCATCTTTGATGTGGTGCGTCTGGTAGACCCGGAGCACCGCAAGGTGCTTGCGCTGGACAGTGACGGCATCCTGACCGAAAAGCCCGGCAATTGCCACATGGTATGGAACAAGGATACCCGGTGCGAAAACTGCATCTCCGCCAAAGCCTACGCCCGCAAGACCATCCTGAATAAGATCGAGTTCAAGGACGAGGAAGCCTATTTTGTCATTTCCAAGTATATCGAGGTAGGCGGCAGGGGTTGTATGCTGGAAATGGTCACCCGGCTGACGGATGGCCGCTGGCTGGATATGGGCGGCCACCGGCTGCTGCTGGACCGCTGCGACGGAATGGAGCGCAGCGCCT
>OHWF01000589.1_pt1 | contig 14847 bp, 7 predicted proteins | sample 1579681 | NCBI WGS metagenome assembly OHWF01 (sample SAMEA3882554, study PRJEB24775) | human gut metagenome | biome: human-associated habitat; feature: intestine environment; material: feces | place: Netherlands | collected 2009/2010 | reverse complement strand
GGCTAGGCTATACGCTTAAAAGAAAGCTTGCCAACCCGGAAAATCCGCTGACCCAGAAAACGGTCATTCTTCATCGTATCGGTCAACATAGTGATAGTATTGCCGGTCGCACTATCTACATAAGTCCGCATTTCCGATGCAGTGCAGTTTCCAAACTGAGCCAATGCGGCTTTACTAAAAGCTAAAAATAATGTAATAGCTAAAAATGTCTTTCTCATAGCATGTCATTTTTTATCTGATACGACAAATTTATGCATGAGAGAAATTATATCAAATAGAATTTTATCCATTTATATGGTTAATTGTTCACTTTAAACCAACTATTCTCTATATATCCTAGATTTTTTCACTGATATACTGCTCCCATAAAAAAGAAGGTATACTTTTTGATACACCTTCCCCTTAACGATAATTTGACATTACATCGAATTCTTTTAAATAACTTTTTAAGCATAGGAAAGATAGGATACGATTCTTAAAAGTATTTTTATTTTTCAAGTATGAATATACAAAATGAAAGCAGAAATAAAAAACTAAAAACTTTATGATGGATCTTTACTATAGTTCTTCTTTTAAAGTAGAATACCCTTTATAAAAATAGGGAGAATTTTAGTCCAAACAATGATCTGACATGATTGAGAACTAAGACTCAATTATTAGATTTGTATGCTTAGTCAACAGATGTTTGATGCTTATTGGGAATTTAAGGAGTGTATAAATCTATAAAAAAGAAGAAGATTTTCCGTATTACCATGTTATTGACTGAACATCTTGGCATATTCCCAATATGTACTTTGGGTATCTTTAATAATAATAAAACCTGCACATTCCTGCATAATCCCAATAATGGTCTTTATTAGATGAATGATGTCTAAGAACTTCAACCTAGAGACTATTAACTTTATAAAAGATGTGACTTAAAAAAAATACTAATATATGGATTGCTCAAATTGTTTTCAATTGAAAAATCCATATATCAGTATTTCATTTCCCAAGTTTTGCATCATATTTTTCTTGATTAACTAAGCCCCTACCGTTTTCATTGGTAAAACTTACGCAAATTCAATGACAATACTTCAGCAATTTTTTACCAAAGTATTGTCAACATTAGCGTCACGTCAAATTGGAGCAAATTAATCATTAATAAAAATAACCTAAAAGAATTAATGACTATTTTATAAAAACAAGTTCACCAATCTTATTATCAACAGAAAAAGTAATAAAGTAACATTGTTCCCTAATATCTAATATTTCAAGTCCAGTTAATTTTATTTTAACAGGAGCTTCCCCTTTTTTTAAAGTAGTTAAAAAAGCATTTAACTTCTTCCCCATTGTAGAATCTCCCTCCCATTCTAATACATATTGAATCTGTTCCACACAAGAAGTAACAGCAACCTTATTCCCAAAAACTGTCAATCCCCAACCGTTAGGTTCATCTAGAGCAATACTATTTGTCCAAACAAACCTTGGTTTATCTGAATCCAATATTTTAGAGATAATAATAATATTAAGAAGTGCTGTTTGACCGTTCTCATCAGTAACAGTTAAAGTTACACAACCTGTCAATAATGCACGGATATTTATCTCATTATTTTCTATCTGTGCAACAGCTAATTTCTCATCTGATAAAGAAATCTGATAATTTCCACTTCCACCAATTATTTTCACAGTAACTGTCTCTCCTTCTTTTATCTGAATTTTAGTTTGTTCAAGAGATAACTCAGATATACTCTCCACCTCTTCCTTGCAAGAGGTTAACACATTAGTACCTATTCCTAAAAATAAAAGATAAAAAAACAGATTGTTAAAAAAGTTTCTCATAGCATGAATATTTATCATTTATTAATAATAAGAGTTGTAACCGCTCCATTTTCACTTATTGCTTTCAAATTTAATTCACCACTCATTGAAGTCAAATCCACAATTCCATTCTCTATACTTACTTCTTCTCCATTAACGTAAAATTTATTAAAAGATTTAGAGTTTTCACCAACAATACGAGCCACTCCGTTTTCCAATACAATAGCAGGTTCTTGTATCCAACTATAATCAACAGCCTCTTCATTTATAAAGCAGCCCATACCAGAAAAACGAAAATTTGCATGATTTGTCAAGCGTAAAAAATTTATATCAGGAAGACTTCCGTCAGATTTACGAGATCCCATTAATTCTTGTTCATTCAAACTTTCAAAATCAGACTCTGATAAATTCAAATCATTTGGTGCAAATGAATTGTTTTTAATTTCAGAAAGGGTATTATCTACATTAATTAAATGTTGTGGAAAACCTCCCGAATTACGAGGACTTAATGATAAGTTATTTTTAATAATATGTCCATATCCAGGTACATCAACAGCCTCATTTGACGATTTTCGATTCAACATATTATAATTACTTGGATTTTTATAAGCCGTATTGTTTTCGAAAATCAATCCTCCAAGATGATGATTAGAATAGAATCCTTGCTGACGATTATAATATGCTAAACAATAACGCACTGTATGTTGCGGTATCGGATTTGGAACCTTTTTTATGTCTCCCATACCATATCCACCAGATTTAAAACCAGCTCCATTTCCACCAGAAGATTCTATAGAATGGGGCTTATACCCATTACGAAATGACCAACAATACTCTATAATATATGAAGCATAACAATTAATCAAATCAAAACCATCATCTCCATTGTTCCAAGCCCGACAACCTCTAAATATATTTCCAGTACTAGTTTCCTTATTTGCATGCCCTCCAAATCCATCTACATTTCCAGAATCACCTTCAGAATATCCATCATAATTATCATGAGCGTCACAATTCAAAACTAAATTATTCATACCTTTTACCAAATAAAAGCCAATTGCCATACCATCATGTACATCTATATTTTCCAATATATTATTATTTCCTCCCTCAATACGAAAAACTTCAGACTGAGTATGACCTTTAATTGCTACTTGAGTGCCTACAACTTCAAAATTCTTGAATCTCCAATAGCTACCAGCAATATAGAATACGGCAACACGACGATCTGTAAGTTTGATTTGCTCCATATTAAGTACCGGACGCTCATTCTTATAGCCAATAACACAAATTGGACTTGATGGATTGCCCTTTTGTTTAATATCAAACACTTTAGCATAAGTTTTATTTCCACTTTTATCCATTATCCAATCTTCAGTAACATTATATTCTCCTCCACGCAGATATATATTATCACCAGGTTGAACCAACTTTAGAGCTTTAGACAAGGTTGCAAAAGGTTTTTCAATGCTACCTACATTCATGTCATTTCCATCAGTTGCCACATAATAATCTGTTGCATAAACAGAAACAGACATTCCACATGCACACACCAATCCGGCGCACAATTTCCTTACAAATGATTTCATACTACAAAATTTTAATTATAAAATATAAGGTTACAATCCGATTTGTTAAAGCGTATTGAATTCAAAATAATATCAATGTTGGCATTGTTCTTTCAAGCAAATTAGAAAAAAAATAGTCAACAGTTTTATTAAAAATAAGCAAACAAAGTCTTATTTTTTCCGATTATATTATTAACTATTAGATTAAACAAAGAAAATATAAAAAGGCTATTTTATAAAAGCACTACTTCGGTAAATTTTCACCGGGATGTTAAAAGTTAAACATAGAGCAGACTGAAACTAGCTCAATAAACATATAAGAGATCATTGAAAAATTGTCAAAAACAGATGGTTAGGCAATAAGAATTGTAGATAAAAAAGTAACTAAATAGCTGATAACAAAGAAGAAAAAATTACGTAATTCGTTGTTTTTTTTATAATTTAACAGAACCAGATTCCAATTGGATTTTTACTTTAAAGACAACAAACAACATGCTGGAATCACCAACTGTCAGTCAACAGACTTCAGAAAGCTGGATTTTCACTTCAATGCATCGCTCGTTGCCATCAACTTGGTCAAAGCGATATGTAAGAAACCCGGAATAACATATTCCATTCCTCTTGCAAGTCAGTTATACACAATGCTTATATACTTGAACGATTTATTTGCATATTTGAAATTAACTTAGGCCCACAAGTTATTGACAAACTTTTCAAAGAACTCATTTTTTTACTGCCAAAGCTGCTTAGACTTGGCTAATTTTTAACGAACTATCACAATGAAGAATCCAATGTTTTAAGGAAGCATAAAATCTTTCAAAGCCATTTTACAATGTATTTGTTCTTGTCCGGAAACGGTTTCTGAATTCAAATATACATCGATAAGATCGTCATCATTCATACCTTTATCTTGAAATTTATAATAAATTTCTCCAGGCATTTCAAGACTTATAAACGAAGAAATTGAGTTATTACTACTTTGTATACTATTATTAAAATACAAATTTAAATTTAACTTATTATTAGAAGTATCTATATCCTTTTCGCCATCATAGTATAATAAAAAGAAAACCGGCTTATATAAATCATACTCAAAAGTTGGAACAATATTCATATAACCATTTTTTATATAGAATGCTCCGGCCGTTTTATCTAATGAATAAATACTCTTATTTTTTAGTTGGATAGAGTCTTGACCGAATATTTGATACTCTTCACTTAAAGTGTCAACATGAACTGTAAAAGTAGGAATCTGTTGGTTCATTCCATTCGTACTGTTTAATATAACATCATAAGTTTTTCCGTCCTCCAATTGAGTTGTATTTTCATTTTCATCCAATAAGTTAAAACTAACTATGGCACGTTGCACTTCTTTTAACCAAGGTATACGATTAAGACTTTCTTCTGTTGGAACTAAAATTGCACCAAAATCCGTGTATAACTTGTAGCCACGAATATTGTCTCCACCAACCGTAACATATACACCATTAAATTTAGACCATTGCGCATCATCGTCATTACTGAGACAAGAGCAAAATAGCCCGATACAAACTACAAAGAAAAAGAGGATATAAAATCTAGATTGTTTCATGACATTTCTATAAATTATAATTTAAAGGTAAAAGAGGATGCTTTATACATATTGATGCATCCTCTTATTGTACGTTTATTCTATTACCATCCTGCGTTTTGAGACAAATTAGGGTTTTTCATACGTTCCGATTGTGGAATTGGGAAAAGATACATTTTATCATCCCAAACACGATTGACAACATTTCGTTTATAAGTGATAGTACCATTCTCATTTTTTGTAAGTTTCATTTCTATGATGCTCTTTAATTTATCACCATCTTTCCATCTTCTCAGATCATAAAAACGATGTCCCTCAAAAGCCAATTCTACCATGCGCTCATTCTGATATTTATTCCAAAAGGCATCTGCCGACAAACCTGTTGGAAATTCCGGCATTTTAACATCAGTACGATTACGTATGATATTTACCGCTTCACAAGCTGTCATTCCGAATTCACCAGCATTATCAGCAGAACCCGTATATTGGAATATGGCTTCTGCATAGTTTAAGTAAAATTCTCCTAAACGATAAGTGATCCATGAATGGCGGCTGGTTTTTGTTGTACTATTAGCACTCAGATCAATGGCTGAATCCAAATATTTTTTCAAATAATATCCGGTAGGGGTTGCACCTGAAAGAGGTTCAGCATTTAAACCTCCATAAAAAGTTTCAATAGGATTGGCATTCTTTGACGGCCATTTTGTATCTCCATTCTTTACAATAGTCATATCGAAACGTGGATCACGTCCGGCATATGGATTAGAAGCGTCATAACCACTTCCTGTTTCATTCCACATTTTTCCAGTAGCTTTCATTTCATAGGCGTCAACCATATTTTGTGTTGGGCAATTACCGGAGTTTCCACCTGGCACTCCCATCGGAAAATTATATTCTTCCAATGTGCTGATGTTACCATTATATCGACGAACAAAAATCATTTCATTATTTGACCAGTTGTTAGGTCCCCACAATTCTGAATATTTACTTAATTTAAAACCATTAGCTGTACAAGTTTCAATTACCTCTTTATTAGCTTCAGCCGCTCTACGCCACAAATCTTTGTTATTTTCCGGATTAAATAATGGACTGGCAGCATATAAAGCAGCACGTGCTTTTAATGCCAAAGCTGCATAACAAGTAACACGACCGTTCTCTGCTGGGGCAATTCCGTCCAATCCAAGTTTTGTATAGTCTGCAGGTAATTCTGTAGATAATTTGTCACATTCTGCTATAATGGCGTTAAAAATTTCCTGTGCAGGGGTGCGTGTCAGACTGTTTACTTGATCTGTAGTTACCATTTCTGTAAAATATGGAACATCTCCATAAGCACGTACTAAATTAAAATAAAAATATGCACGCAAAAAACGAGCTTCCTTGAAACTGTTGGTATAACGGAACATTTGTGCACGATAGTCATCATTCAATTTTAGCTCATCAAATGTCAATCCTTGAAATTCAGCCAGATACTGATTACATATCTGAATTGCTTTATAGCTACTAGACCAGATGTTAGACATTGGATTAGCCGGGCTCCAAGATCCGTTTACAAAATCACATATATCATTGTTTGTATAAGCATATTCAGCTTCATCACAAGCAGATGCCAGCATTCCACCTTTATATGTTTGGCCAAAGTCATAGTCTAATATGGAATAAACATTGGTAATCATACCAATTACATTTTCATAACTTTCATCTATATAGTCTTTTCCGTAATTGGCATATTCGTGATAATCCAGATTACATGCAGCCAAAGTTACCATACATGCTATTCCGCTCACTATTTTTTTGATTTTCATAATCATGTTTTTAATTTAAGTTCAACAATTAAAAGCCAATAGTTAATCCAGCCACTACACTACGAGTTAAAGGATAAGTCGCTCCATAAACTTCGGGATCGGCAATATTAATCTTATCAAAGCACAAAAGATCAACACCTCTCACATAAATCTTTGCATTGCTCAATATCTTGCTTTTCTTTACCCATATTTGTGGAAACTTGTAATACAACTCTATTGAACGAAGTTTCAAAAATGAGCGGTCTGCCAACCACAAAGTATTAGTTTGATAATTGTTCTCATTACTTTGAGAACTCAAACGAGGATATTTAGCATCTTGATTTTCTGGAGTCCACCGGTTATCATAATATTCCTGTGAAATCGTTGTATTATTTATTAACGGCCAGTATAAACTCTTCGTATTTAATACAGCAGAATATCTTCCTGTCCCTTGGAACATAGCATCAAAGCCTAACCCTTTCCATTCTGCTCCCAAATTGAATGAATAGTAAATTTCAGGAGCAGTAGTACTATGTCCTATAGCAACTTTATCATCAATAATATTGTCACCATTAACATCTTTATATTTTATATCACCAGGTTTTACATCACCAAATGACTGTTTAGGACTATTCTCAATGTCAGCTTGATCCTTAAAATATCCGATAACTTCCATACCATAAGTTTGCTTCAGAGGCTTACCTGTAGTTATAAGATTATCATACATACGCGGTTCTTCCATTTGCTCGATAATCTCATTTTTGGCTAAAGCAAAATTGGCTCCTATATTTAAAGTAATGTCAGCAATTTTTTTACGATAATTAGCACCAATTTCAACTCCCCAACTATCGACAATACCACCATTCTCATAAGGAGCAGTAAATCCTAAGACACTTGAATAATGACCGCTTGAAGACACCCAAATATCTGAACGTCTTTCATAATAAGCATCAAAAGATACGTCCAACCCATTGAACATACTGGCATCTAAACCCAAATTATATTTATATGCTTTTTCATGAGTAGAATTCAAAGAAGCCAAACGACCTAATGACCAACTTTGCGTTCCTACAGAATAATTTGTATCAAATGGATAATAACCACCGCCACCATATGTTTGTTCCCAATAGTTAGTAACCTCACTGTCATCATCCAACGGAAGACGGTCGGTATTAATGACACCAAACGAAGCCCTCAGTTTCATAAAATTAATCCAAGAAAGATCTTTCATGAAATTTTCTTTTGACATAACCCAAGCTAAGCCAACAGTGGGAGATATAGACCATTGGTGTCCTGGTGCCAATTTATTAGACGCTGAAGCAACTACACTCAAATCAGCAAAATATTTATCTTTGTATCCATAATGAGTATAGAAAGAGGCATTCTGACGATACCAGGTCTGATCGGTCCCTTTGGTATTACGGTATTCATAGTCCCATTTTAATTGACTATAAATTTTATTGTCCTTATTTATCTGTTTGTCATAAAATAAAGTTGCTGCAAAATTGAATACCCGTGTAAATGCAATACATTTAGCATCACTACTCATCGAACTTTCTTTACCATCAGTATAATAAGTCGTACTTGAAGGTACACCATTTTCCCATGCAGTTACCGAATTACTACCATAAACAAAAGTTTTAGAATGATTTTCCCAATATTGGGCATAGTTATCATAAGATAACATACCGCTTGCTCCTAGTCCTGGGGTTATAGATGATAAATCCTGGGTCAGCGTCATATCAGCGAACAATGTACGTTCGTGGAACTTTGTGTAAGCCGCTGCTTGTGATACAGCTAAAGGATTTTTGGTCCCAGCCCAAGTCGCACTACCTCCCCATGTACCATTTTCCAAACGAGCGGGAAAAGCAGCGGAAGGTAAAGTATAAATCATATCCCATAAATTAGCACCTCCCTGACCATTCGCTCCCGGAGTTCTAGTTTCTGACAGGATACCTAATACATTTAATTTCAATTTTGTTTTTTCTGTCAGATCAATATCCAAATTAGTACGTAAATTGGCTCTGGAGTATTGGTCCTGTGTAGAATATCCATCATTCATATAAGGATTGGCAATAAACCCTTTATTAGTAGTCAAGTTAGCCATAGCATAATAACGGAATTTGCTTGCCCCACCTCGGAAACTTATATTATATATATTGGTAGCATCCATATCGCGATAAGTTTCTCCAAGCCAATCCACATTAGCATACAGATATGGATATTGACCACTACGAAATGCGTTCAATTCATCTTGTGTATAACGCGCTGTTAACCCGTCATTTGCCAATGCTTCATTCATGGCATTTGCATAAGAATAACTGTCTACAAACTTGGGCTTGCGTGCTTGCCAACCGAAACCATGATCATAAGTAAACTTGATTTCACGTGTATTATAAATACCACGTTTGGTAGTAATATTTACTACACCATTTATACCTTTATGCCCGTAAATTGCTACTGCAGCAGCATCTTTCAATATAGTGACAGTTTCTACCTCTTCAGGAGTGACATCTGTAATATCACGTTCAATACCGTCTACCAATATTAACGGATTATTAGTGGATAAACTTTGTAGACCACGAATAAAAAATGTAGGTTCGGCATCTGCATATCGTCCGCTACCTTGCAAAGTAGTCAACCCTGTACCATATCCAAAAAGCGAATTAGCTATATTTTTAGCACTACGCTTATTGAAATCTTCATTATATACGGTAGAAATTGATGAGGTAGATTCTTCCAGACGTTGAGCTTTATGATATCCGATTTCTACAACTTCATCGGAATATTTTGCCGGCTTACCGGAAGTTATGCTATCATTGAGTTCCTGTGCATACCCTTGCATACTCAAAAAAGCAAGGAGTGCCGGAATAATTAATCTATTTTTTCTCATAATAATTAATTCAAATTGTAATTGAAGTATTCATTAGTTATTACCATCCGGGATTTTGAACAAGCCCGTATCCTTTATTAACTTCTGTTGACGGGAATGGAGAAAGATACCATTTAGGGTCAAATCCATTTGTCCACCAATAACGAGTTGGGTTATTCAATTCAAATTTTTCATATTCAAAATGGGTCGGATAAGCCATCTTCCCTTCATCGTTTCCACGCCAAGGCAAATCTCTTCGTACTCCGTTGTCATCCAAACGATAAATGAAAAGTCCATGCAATTGTTTTTCAAATATATCTGCTCGTTTATAGCGAATCAAGTCAAAGAAGCGTGCATCTTCCATACCTAGCTCACAAGCACGTTCACGAAGAAGTTCTTCGATAAAAGCATCCTTGTTACTTTGTAAATTTTTATCCGGATTACATTCTGCCAATCCTTTCATTCCTACACGTGCACGTACAATATCTACTTGAGCTATAGCTTTATCCATACTGCCTCGTGAACTTTGACACAATGCTTCCGCATAAATTAAATGCAGTTCAGCTATACGGATACAAGGCCAATGTACATATCTACGCAGCATATCGTTTCCCATTAAGAATTTGATAGGTGCATATCCCGTAGCAAATGAACCTGTTTGACTGGTAGGACCATTGCCGGCACTCTTTCCCCCCAACCACGATTCAAAACAATAACCTGACATATTTCCTGTGGTCCAATCCAAAGATTCTTGCTGACCGTTTACAATGATTTCTTCATACATACGCGGGTCACGGGTCAATTCTATATTTATCAGTCCGTCACTGGTTGTGCCCGTTCCTTTCAAAAACATTTCATCCAGTTTTCCTTCACTTTTGGCCTTATCCCAATCAAACGGCGTACCATCTTTCCAAGGGAACATTTCCATATATTCTTGTGTAGGACTGTAACCACGATGAATGCTCATAAGAGGATCTCCCCATTGGTGCCAATTATAATGACTTGATTTGAATGCATCAATATCAATTACACGTGTGTTTATCAATACTTCCGGGCTATCCAAATTAGCATAGCCTGCACGATATGCCAAACGATAATCTTCTGGACGAGTACCTTTCGCCTGCTGTAAACTATATCCACCTTTAGAAGCCAGTTCATTAAAGAATTGTTCACACGCTTCCAGACAGCGATCCCATAGTTCCGGTTTATAACCACCATACCAAATAGCAGGATTGCCTGTCGCTCCCGGGTAATAAGGCTGGTCGGAATTAAATAAAGGTGAGGCTGCAAATTGAAGAATACGACATTTATAAGCTAAAGCTGCCGCTCTAGTCCAACGTCCGGATTCAGATGCAGGTGTTTCTACAGTCCAAGGAAGTACAGCAGCAGCTTCATCCAGCAATTGTACCATATAATTCACTGTTTCTTCCACACTGTTACGAGGCATTTCATAGCTTGTATCCGTTCCACTGAATGTACCTTTAATTAAAGGAATGCCACCATAATGACGAAATACATCAAAATAACGGGAAGCAAGAATACATTTCGCCTGTGCCACCATAGAAGCTTTTTCATCTTCCCCTAGCCCCGGTACATTATCAATATTCTCAATCAACATCCATACTCCACGTACAGCTTCCCAGACATTATTTCTTAAATAATCAAATTTATCAGAACGTTTACCATAATTGGCAGTGTGAGTACCTTTATAATATGGTCCTGAGATTCCACATGACGGATAAGTGAAAACATACAAATCTGTTAAAGCTTCAGGCTTGCCTACATATTGATTGGAACTTTCCTGATTAGCCACATTCTTATATGGAAGCCCATAATATTGCATGCCATAAAGATTAGTCAGAAATTGTCGGGTATATTCAGCATTATTAAATACTGTATCTTTTGTAACCGAACCTCCCGGAGCCTTTTCCAAAAAAGAGTTGCCAAACTTAATCTCATCGACACATGAAGTAGCGATGACAGATGTCAGAGCCAGTCCTGAAGCAACATTAAAAATCCATTTATTATATTTTTTCATTTGATTGCATTATTAAGATTAAAAACCAAGTTTCAAACTCAATGAATATGTTTTTGTCAGCGGATAAGAGGGAGAATTACTAGCCTTTGATTCCGGATCACTCCAAAAATATGGAGTAAAGGTCAATAAATTATATCCACTTAACGCTAACTGCATAGTATTCAGTTTCAGTTTTTTCATAAACGGAAGATTGAAATTATAAGCAATTTGCAGATTTTTCAAACGAAGATACTTAGCATCTTTCTCCCACAAAGTTGATTCCGCATAGTTATTGGTATCGTTGATAAATGTCGCACGCGGATATTCCGCATTTGGATTCGGATTCTCTGGAGTCCATGTATGATCTAACATATATTCCAACAAACCTCCTTGATCTGAGTTTGTACGGTCTGTAAAAGGTTGGCGGAATACACTGCGGCTTACATTCCATGCGGCAGTCCATTGCATTGAAACATCAAATCCCTTCCAACTGAATCCCATATTAAGACCGGCCATGTATTCCGGATCATCTGTGAAACCAAATTGACGTGACATATCGTTAGAATCTATTTTACCATCGTTATTTAAATCGACATATACACAATCACCATTTTTTAAATCACTGACTAATTGTTCTGGCATATCCGTACCATATACTTCTTTGTAATGAGCAGGGGTTGTTTCCGAATTATAATATTCAAAGAATTTATATTGACTGCGTGAACCAAGACGACGTCCTTTTTGATACATATACTCTTCATTTTGCGGAGCTTCTTTTCTCTCTACCACCCGATTTTGATTGTACATCAAATTCAATCCTACGTTATACCTGAAATTGTCACCTATTTGATCATTCCATTTTAAAGTGATTTCCCAACCCCAGCTTCTCATTTCCCCAAGATTAGCCAATGGAGGAGTAAATCCTAATACAGAAGGAGCCGTACCGTCACTCAACATAATGTCTGTACGTTTTTCATGATAATAATCAAATGAAGTGCGTAAACGATCATTAAGGAAATTAGCATCTACACCCAAATTGGTTTTCAACGCTTTTTCCCATGTAATATCTTGGTTATTCTTTCCATTTTCATAAGCAGCAGGACTTACTGTGGAATTATTGATACCAAACAAAAAACCATGACCATCACGGTTAATTAAAGAAGAATTATTAACTACATAAGGATCAGACATATAGAGGAAACGTTGCTTGTTTCCGTCAAAACTATCATTACCAACTAGACCGATTGTATAACGAAATTTCAAGAAACTTACTACTGATTTTATAGGTTTCCAGAATTTTTCCTCACTAACAATCCAACCAAAAGAACCGGCCGGAAAAGTACCAAAGCGTTTGCCGGGTGCATAATTCTCGGAACCATTATATCCAATATTGAATTCTGCCATATAGCGGTTTTTCCAATCATAAGTTGCACGTCCCACTATACCAACCATACCACGAGGAATATCAGAATATGCACTAGGATAATATATCTTAGACTGATTGTATAACAATAATGCTGAAACATGATGGTTACCGAATTCCCGGGCATAGTTTAAGGCTGCCTCCATATACCAATCACGTGATTTAGCCGGATCCTTATCTTCATATTTCAACTGAGAATTTTGTCCATATTTCTTATAAGCAATCGTACCATCTTCTTGTAATACAGGAGTATAAGTTGCAACACTAGCACTAGCCTGTGTATAAGATGTAAAACCACTATTGTATGATCCTTTAATATGGAATGACAATCCTTTAGTTATAAAATCCAATTTTTGTTTTAATTGGACATCAGCATTTAAGGTGTTATTACTGGTTCGCATAAAACCTCCACCATAGTATCCCATGCCGCTACCACCAGTAAAAGGCATTCTCAAATCCGGATAGTCCGTACTTGCATTAACCAGTTTGCCATCGACAAGTCCCGGGCTAGAAAACGGAGTGGAATAATACATGTTTATTAACATCCCGGCACTACCCTGTCCAGTATAAGGTTTAGAAGCATTATTCACATTACCAGCAATATTCATTGATAATGTTGTCGTTTTGGTTACGTCAATATCTAGATTTGAACGGTAATTGAAACGATTATATTGATAAGACAGATTATAAGGCAAGTCAAATTCTTTAAATAAACCGCCTTGTGTATAAGCTCCTGCTGAAATAAAATAACGTACACGGTCTGTACCACCTGATATATTAACATTATGCTGTGTTTGAAGGGTCATATCTTTTAAGCAATAGTCTACCCAATCCACACTTGGAAAACGAACGGGATCTGAACCATCTTTAAATTTCTGAATTATTTCATCCGAAAACGTAGGATTCAAACCATCACCAGTATTTATTTGGTTATAAAAAGTAGCATATTGATAAGAATTAGCCATTTTAATACTTTCGGTCGGGGCAATAATACTTGAGGAAGTCGTAAATGAAATCTTAGCCTTTCCTTCCTTACCTCTTTTAGTCGTAATTAAAACAACGCCATTTGCACCTCGTACACCAAAAACAGCCGTAGCAGAAGCATCTTTTAATATAGAAATACTTTCTATTTCATTAGGATCAATATCATTCATACTACGTTCCACACCGTCTACTTGAATAAGAGGAGCAGATTGATTCCATGTAGCTTGACCACGGACAAAAATATTCGCTGCATCACTCCCCGGTTCACCGGAATACTGTACGGTAGTCAAACCTGCCATTTGCCCTGATAACATATTAGAAATGGAGCCTGTTGGAGTTTTTGTCAATTCTTCACCTTTTACACTGGAAATAGCTCCAGTCACAGAAACCTTTTTCTGAACGCCATAAGCTACAACCTCTACTTCTCCTAACATTTGAGAATCATCATCCAAAACTATTTCAATGTTAGATTGTTTTACTTCTACAGTTTTGGAACTATATCCAATGAATGAAATCAATAACTTAGCTCCTTTAGGAACATCCAGCTTAAAAACTCCATCAATGTCGGTTATAGTACCTACTGTCTGACCTTGCACAACAACATTGGCACCAATAATAGGCTCTCCTAAATTATCTACGACCTTACCGGTCACTGATATTTTTTGTTGCTGAATAATATTGTTTGCAGCTACTGCCGACTGTCCTCCAAAGGAAAGGGGCAGAGGACCTGCAAACAGACTAAAGAGAAAAAGCCACCGAAATTTTAATCGATGTCCCAACAGACTTGAATTCTTTCTGTCTTTCATACTTTAATTATTAAGTTAAACAAAAG
>OHWF01000522.1_pt1 | contig 16643 bp, 10 predicted proteins | sample 1579681 | NCBI WGS metagenome assembly OHWF01 (sample SAMEA3882554, study PRJEB24775) | human gut metagenome | biome: human-associated habitat; feature: intestine environment; material: feces | place: Netherlands | collected 2009/2010 | reverse complement strand
CACAGACAAAATGATTACCGTAACTATCACCGATACATCCGGTGGCACTACCGATACCTACTGCTCCGTCAATTCCGACTAACCATCGTCCGACAATAAATGCAGCAATATCACGTACACCGCTCCACGATATGCCGCTCGATGCCACACAAACTTACATACCACAAGGAATAAACCATGATTTCAACAAAGCTTAAACAATCGAAAAACAGAATATTCCTGCTTGAGATTACCATTAATCTGCTGCTTTTTTCAGCTCTTTTGATTGTGGGACTGCTTTTCTTCATAAAGACCCACAAGCTGACAGAAGAAACTCAGGTGCTGCATGAGGCTGTTAATGCATGCAGCAATGCAGCAAGCGCATATGAACAGGAGCATGGCGATTTAAACGCCGTATCATCGCTCTTTGACGGCTCAATCTGTGCAGATGAAAAGCTATTCATTTATCTTGACAAAAGCTATCATCCATGTGATAAGGATGATGCCGCATACAAGGTTATTGTAAGCAGGCTTGGGCAGGATGCCTACGGAGTACAAAAGGCTGACATAGAGTTTATAGCAGCAGACAGCCACTGCTTATACAGCATTACTGCGTGCAGCTATACTGCACTTTCCTCTGATGGAAGGACGGTGAGCACCCCATGAAAAAAAGAAGAGAGTTTTCAAATTTCGGTTTTTCCACCATCCTGCTTACCTTTTCCATGATATGCATTGTCACGTTCTCAGCACTCGCCTTTGTCACAGCAAACTCCGACTATAAGCTGAGCAAACGCGTTGCTGATAACAACAGCTCGTATTACCGTGCATGTGAAAAGGTATGGGACGAGATATCACAGATTGATGCCATTCTTGCATCCTCCTACGATGGCAGTCCTGATAAAGCAGCATACTATGAGGCCATAAAGACTGCTCTATCAGACAACGATACTGTCATAAATAAAAACCTCGCTGAAAATGAATCAAACGGCAAGGTTACCGGTCTGACCTATACTATCACCTGTACTGTAAGCAATACGCAGACTCTCACTGTAAAGCTTGATATCAACTATCCTGTCCACAGGCAGGATGCTTTTTATAAAATAAAACAATGGAAGCTCAATACCGACACAGCTTTCGAGGAAAATGATACACTAAACTTAATTGGAGGAAACTAAAATGGATGTTAAAAAGATATTAAAGGAAGCGACTGACAACGGAGCATCGGATATTTTCATAGTGGCCGGCCGCCCTCTCACATACAAATCAAAGGGAGTGATGGAGTGCCTCAATGAAATCAGAATGACTCCAAAAGAAACCTTTGAATTTGTCACATCAATCTATGCTCTTGCCGAGAGAGATATTTCAAAATTCGAGGAAACCGGAGATGATGACTTTTCCTTCGCTATACCGGGAGTGTCACGTTACAGAATGAGCACTTTCAAGCAGCGCGGCTCTTACTCTGCTGTCATCCGTGTTATCTCATTCACACTGCCAAAGCCAAGCGATTTGCATATACCGGACTCTGTTATGGAGCTTGCGGAAACAAACAACGGCATGGTGCTGGTTACCGGCCCAGCCGGAAGCGGTAAATCTACCACACTTGCATGTATTATTGATCAGATCAACCATGAGAAGGAAGAGCATATTATCACTCTTGAGGATCCGCTTGAGTTTTTACATCGTCATGACAAATGTATTGTGTCACAGCGTGAAATCAACACAGATACAGAAAGCTATCTCACTGCACTTCGCGCCGCACTCCGCCAGAGTCCTGACGTCATATTGCTTGGAGAGATGCGAGACTATGAGACCATCAATACAGCTGTCACAGCGGCTGAAACCGGTCATCTCATATTTTCATCACTTCACACAATTGGTGCCGCAAATACCATTGACCGAATAATCGATGCGTTTCCTGCTTCCCAGCAGCACCAGATAGCCATCCAGCTTGCATCTGTGCTGCAGGCTGTTGTCTGCCAGAAACTTTTACCTGCCACAAACGGTGAGATGGTTCCTGCTTTTGAAATCATGGTACTCACGCCTGCAATAAGGAACTTAATCCGTGAAGGCAAGGTCCATCAGATTGACGGTATCATCTACACCTCTGCAGCTGAGAATATGATTGCAATGGATACAAGCATCTTCAATCTGTACAAGGCCGGTGTAATCAGCAAGCAGGTGGCAATCAGCGAGTCCACCAATCCTGAGATGATGTCAAAGAGAATTAATTTAAACTAACTTCGTACTTGACGGATATATAAAACGTAAACGCTCCATAGGTGGTACTCTTGTAGACCTGCCCATTTTCCTAGATAATTAGCTTACGAAGGTAATCGGTATTTTCGCCGAATTCGTCGAATTCGCCGATTACGTCGAATAAATCGTAAGGAGTCAAAATTAAATGGGTAAATCTACTTCAGTAAAACGTGAAATCCGCTTCCAACAGTGGATTCAACAGGTTAAAGAGTACAATGAAAGGCCAGATGGCATGAGCATGTCCGCCTGGTGTAAATCACGGGGAATTGCGCAGTCTACATTTGCAACACGCTTACAAAAGGTTCAGGACAGATGCCTGGAATCATGTCAGATATCAGCTGAATCCTCTGAACTCTCAGTATTATCAGAGCCCGCTATGCCAGCTTTTGTTGAATTACCAGTTGCCACATACTCATGTAAAGACAAGCCAGCAGCAGTGATATCATGTCCCAACTTTAAGATTGAAATATCTGAATCAGTATCAGAAGCTTTTCTACTAAAGTTAATAGGAGTGATGAAGCATGCTTAATAATGCAACTGGTGGATTCAAAAAAATATATATAGCCTGCGGACAAACGGATCTTAGGCGTGGAATTGAGGGCCTGGCAAACATTATCCGTTTTCAGTTCCAGCTGGATCCATATGATAAGGACACCCTGTTTCTATTTTGCGGCAAAAAGAATACCAGAATCAAAGGCCTTCTATGGGAAGGTGACGGCTTTTTGCTTCTCTACAAGAGACTTGATGTCGGAGCATTCAGCTGGCCTCGTAATACAGCAGAGGCCCTTGAGATTACCTCAGAACAATACAAACTTCTCATGGAAGGCTTCTCCATTGTTGCAAAGCGCCCTATCACAGAGCTTACTAACCCGCCTAGAGCCATTTAGTTTTGTGCAATACGTAGAAAATAAAATCCTTCATTATGGAGCATATTTAATTGTTACCGGCACTTATCCACGAACAGAATACAGATAGTGTAATAAGTCATCTGAATTACACAATCATTATTAATTTCGTGGATAATACCTCTGAAAAACTGGAAATATTCAGTTTCTCAGAGGTGTTATCCACCGTCAAAATGCCTATTGGTTAAATGCCTTAAATTGGCATAATTCAAGGCAATACGCTATAATAGAACTAGTAAAAAGAGAGGTTCCATTATGGCAATTAAGTACACAGAAGAACAACTTAATACAGTAGACAAGTCGCTTATTATACAAATGTTTCTCAATCAGCAGGAAGAGTTGAGTAAAGCCGTAAATCAGATTGAGCAGCTAACAAAAGAGGTTCAATCTGGTAACGACAAGCTGCAGCGCATGATGGAACAGATAATTCTTTCCAACAATGCCCGCTTCGGACGTTCTTCCGAAAAGATGGATAATACTGACCAGATTTCATTTATGGAAGTAGATGGAAACATCATATTTTTTAATGAATCTGAAGCAGTATGCGATCTATCCGCCGAGGAGCCAGAAGACCTGGAGCCTAAGCCACGCGGAAAGAAAAAGGTTGGCAAAAAGGAAGCTGATATGTCAGGTCTTCCTGTAAATCGTGTTAATCACTACATGACAGAAGAAGAGCTTATTGCTGAGTTTGGCGAGAATGGCTGGAAGCAGCTTCCAGATGCAATCTCAAAGCGATATAAATTTATCCCAGCAAAGGTCATAGTTACAGAGCATCATGTAGGTGTATATGCCAGCAAGAAGGATAATCGTATAGTGAAAGCTGATCATCCAAAGGCTCTTCTTAAAGGAAGTCCTGTATCAGCATCTATTGCTGCAGCTATCATGAATGGTAAGTATGTAAATGCGTTTCCTCTTTATCGATTAGAAAAAGAGTTTGAACGCTATGGTCTGGCAATCACCCGCCAAAACATGGCCAACTGGATGATCCGTCTTGGTGAGACCTACATATCAGTTATGTATGATTATCTGCATAAGCTAATCTATGACTATCATGTAATCCAGGCCGACGAAACTCCGGTTCTCGTAAACAAGGATGGCCGAGCTGCAGGTAGCAAGAGCTATATGTGGGTCTACCGTTCAGGGTATATGAATCCTGAACAACAGATAATCCTATATGATTATCAGCTCACCAGAAATGCCTCACATCCTAGAGAATTCCTAAAGGATTTCAGTGGAATCTGTGTGACCGATGGATATCAGGTCTATCACACTCTTGAAAAAGAGAAAGAAGACCTAACCATTGCGGGCTGCTGGGTTCACATGAGACGCCGATTCGAGCAGGCTCTACAAGTGATTCCAAAGGGATCTCAAAAAGGAACCGTATCATACATTGCCATGAAGCAGATTCAGGCAATCTACCGGGAAGAAGGTAAGCTAAAGGATCTGACTTCCAATGAACGACTTGAGCAACGACAGGCAATAATCAAACCGCTTGTGGATGCCTTGTTTATGTACCTAAAACAAAATCAGGCAAATGTATCGGGCTCATGTAAGCTTCAGGATGCATTTAAATATGCATTAAACCAGGAAAAATACCTCAAGGTATTCCTCACAGATGGCGATGTACCAATCGATAATAATGCAAGTGAGCGAGCTATCAGAGGTTTCTGTGTAGGCAAGAAGAACTGGCAGATGATTGATACAATCAATGGTGCCAAAACATCAGCCATGATATATAGTATTGCTGAAACAGCAAAAGCTAATAATCTTAAACCATATGATTATTTTGAGTATCTCTTGGAGGAGATACCAAAGCATATGGAAGATACAGACCGTAGCTTCCTAGAAGATTTGTTACCATGGTCTGAGAATCTTCCAGCACATATCAGAAAATAAAATATCAAACATACAGTCGCCAGGGATGGCGGCTGTAAAATTTAAGGAGTACTCGCTATGGTGCATTTACCTTCGGAGTCCGTTTTCTGCTTTTGGACATAAAAATGGAGCTATTGCTCCATAGATGATTACTCATCTATTTTGCAACAGCCCACTTGACTTCTCTTAATTGTGCACATCACCTGAAGCATCTGATTGCAAAATTTCTACAGAATGGATTGCATGAGTAAGATATGCATCCGGTGCAATACAGGATTCAAACTCCCAAACGGTATCGTAAAAGGCCGAAAAAATTCGATTCAAACTAATTTTGTTCGGAATACAGATATTGTAATACGGTGTATTTCTCCTAAAACGCAAATAAGAAAACTCATCTGCAAAAAACAGTGTCGGTCTTGGGATATGCTGGTAATCAGACAGCAAACCATTCGGCAAAATCTTAATCTGAAGCGCATTTGAAATTTCATGCAGATGTTTCATATGCTTAAAAAAATGAAGACGCTGTTCCGGCGAAAGCTGAATTCGATAACCATAGAAATCCAATTCGCCAGTAACTGTAAAATCTGTAAATGCAGAAGCATAAATCAGTGCTCTTATCGGTGTAACAGCAAGTATCTGCGATACCAGAGAATGCATTTTTTGAAGTACAGGTCTGTATGTCTTTCCTATAAAAGAGCCATACTTATCAAGCAGCTCATTATGTAAATCAGTTGGAAGAAAATGTTCTGTAAAATGTCCAAGCAGACAAGAAGAATTCCGGGCAAACAGTGAATGCTCATATTCGTAAGTACGAATCATTTCAGGAATAGATGTCCGTCGAATAAGCAATGTTTCTTTGCTGCAAAGTAATTTTAATTTGTAATAAAGTTCCGTTGAAAGAGACGAATCTTCAATTGTTGTAACAGCAAGACAATGGTTCTGATCAACTAACATACCTGAAAGCGAATAAATATCTTTAATCGCAAAAACCATTTTTTTCTGTGCCTGTGTTCCGCAATAAAGATTAAAATCAATATTCGAAAGATTTGAAAGCAAATTCATCAGGAAACCAGCCGTATAAACCGGATTATCTGAAGACGATTCCAAATCAATCATTAAAGAAAAATGAACTCCTGGAAGCACAAGTCCTATGTCATTGTGCATGCTGTTAAATTCAGCAATTAAAAGCTGATAATTCGTGTCTACATTCAGAATATCTACCATAGCATAAATATTTAGCGACTGTACTTTACGGAGTGATGGATGTTTCATTTTAAAGATAAACTGATCCAGTGTAAGTTCCGGATAATATGAAATTTTAGTAGCCACTTTAGAACCAGTTGTTACCTGAAGTTCTTTTACATATGTATATTCAGATTCGAGATGATCGTAAATCGCTTTCTGAAGATTCGAAACGTCAGAAATTTGATATTCTTCTAAAAAAGTGTCCCGGTTATCATCAGTCAGAGCCTCAACAATACACTGGCTGATATTCTGCAAAATAATTTCGTGATTTTTTTCTGTTGGAAGTGATTTTCCACTAATCCATTTGCTTATATAAGATTCATCATACTGCACAGCTTTGGCAAGTACATAATTTTTTAAATTGGCCATAGATGTCAGATGCTCTAACAGAACACTGAATCTGTTTTTTTCTTTCATAATAATCAAAAGCCCCTCTCTTCTATTATAATTTTAGTGTACTGCATACAAAATAAGAAAACAAGAACTTTTATACAAAAAATTTCCTATTGAATGAAATCCTGAAAAAAATGAATTAGTTGATTTGTTTGATTCAATATGCCAAATTCACCACTTCTATTGAAAAGGAAAAATATCCATGATAGAATACGAATCGTCATTATAAAACAAATAAATAATCGGAAAAGGAAGTAAATAATTATGGAAAATACAGGAGCAACATTAACTGGAAAAGCGAGCGTTGATAAACCATGGTTACAGTTTTATCCAGAAGCACTGCGCAACGTTGAAGTGCCAACAATAACTGTTGAAACGTTTTTAAGAGCAAAAAATCCAGACGAAAATAAAATTGCATTTGAATATTACGGAAACAAAATTACATGGAAAGAATTCTGGGGAGAAGTTGATAAAGCAGCAAAATCTTTAAAGATACTTGGATTTGGTGAAGGAAACAGAATTCCTGTATTTCTGCAAAGTGTTCCGGCACATTTTATCCTTCTGATCGCAGCAGAAAGAATCGGAGCTGCAATTATCTGCAGAGATGACATTCCAGAAGAATTATGTTTTGCAATCAGAAAATCAAAATCAGAGACAGCATTTGTCATGGATTATACATCAAAGTCAGATGAAGATCTGTTCCGTGCAACGACACCAATGAAGCGTGTAATTAAGGTTTCTCCATATGATTATGCAGATAGAAAATCTGTCCCGGACTATGTTGAAAAAGAAATTGCATCCAGATATACCGGTGCGATAGAGACAACAGAAGGAGATCTTACATGGGACGAGTTCCTGGCACTTGGGAAAGATTATACAGAAGACTATATGGCACAAGAAGATGTGAACAGACCAGTATTTGGCGCATATACAAGCGGATCCACAGGAATCTCTAAATTAGTTATTCATTCTTCTTCTAATATAGTAGCAACTGCATTCCAGATGTCCATCTTTATTCCGCCGTCAGATGTACCGGAAAAATGGTGGCTGCCAATCTTACCACCTGCACTGATTGCAGTAACTGTATCAATGGCAATCTTCCCATTGTCAGCAGGACTGATTATGGTACTTGATCCATTCTGTCCGCTGGAAGATATTGATATCGCATTTATGGAGCAGAAGCCAAACTTCTGGGCACTGATTCCAATGTTCTGTGAAATGCTTATGAAGAGTGACAGAATTCCGGAAGATTACGATATGTCTCATCTAAGAAGTATCGGAACCGGAGCTGAAGCAATGAACGAAAGGAAAACACAAGAAGTAGAAGCATTCTTCCATAAGCATAATGTTAAAGCAACTTTAAGTGCCGGATATGGTCAGAGTGAAGGATGTTCAAACTTTACACTTCCAAATCCGATGTTCCCGCTGGTAGACGGATGCGTTGGAATGCCAATGCCGGCAACAACTATGGCAGTATTCTCAGAGGATCTGGAAGAACTGAATTATGGAGAAATCGGAGAATTATGTATGACGGGTCCTGCTATGATGCTCCACTATGCGGGATGGAGAGGTGATGAACTTACTGAAAGAACACTGATCAATCATCCAGATGGGAACTGCTGGTTACATACGGGAGATAAAGCTTACATCAATGAACACGGAATTGTATACATTCTTGGACGTGGAACAACAAAGCGTTTCGGTGGCGGAGAACTTTACATGATGAGAATGGAGACAAAAGCAGTACGTGTAGCTGGTGTAGAAGATGGATTCTTCTGCTTTGTACCAGATCAGGATCATGAAGGATATTTCCTTCCATATTTCTTTGTAATCCTTGATGAAACAAAGAGTCTGGATGAAGTAAAAGCAGGTCTTGCAGATGCACTGGAAGAATATGAATATCCGGTAGACATCCGCGTAATCAAGGAAAGACCGTATTTCCACTTCAAGACAAACAGAAAAGAACTCACAGCAGCAATTCTTGAGGAACTGAACTAAAAAAGACTCCTCTGTCGCATCAATATGTAAATTCTATATAAATAAGTAAGAAAAAACTTGATGATTCCCCGTATTTTAACAAATCATAAGATACGGGGGGATTTCTTTATTACGTTTATACATGCCAGAAACCTGAAAACCAGACTTTTCGATGTGTTTTTGTGCTAAAAAACGTCAGTATGTCTTGAACAAAACAGTTAGCAGTGATATATTAAAGTAAATACCTAATTACTATATTATATGCAAAAATATATGCAAAATACGAATTACAGTAGCATATAATAGAGGGTGGAGTATAAATAAAATATAATGGAAATGAGGTGGGGGCAAACAAAAAACATAATATGAATTATCTAATACAAACACGAAAGGAAGGGTAGACATTATGAAAAAGAGAAGTAAAATGCTTTTGAGTTTATTCCTCTCTGCTATGATGGTATTCAGTGTAGTGCCTTCAACAGTTCTTGCAGAGACTGCACCTGAAGAAACACCAGCAGTGCAGGAAAATACTACAGAAGCCGTGCAGGATAACACCAATACAAATGAGGCAGAAGATCCAGCAACAGAAGATTCTGTGACAGAAGATGATGCAACAGAAGCAACTACTGATTCTTCAAACACAGATAATGATGCTGTGGCCCAGACAGATACTGATGAAAATAAAGTAACTATTTCAGGTATTACAATACAGACACCAGTCATCCAGTTCAAGGGTGCTAATGCAGCTGTAGCAGAAGCACTTACAAAAGATATAAAGATTGATGAAAGCGATCCGGCAATCCAGAGCCTGCGTGAAGCATTGGGGGATCTCGAAATGGTTGGCGGAGAAGCCGGCACAGAATCCAATGAATCTAATATCAGCACAGCAGACCTGTATGAAGCAGATGAACAGGCTGAAACCAAGAAGCTGACAGAAGACCAGATTAATACAGTTGTTGGTATGTATCAGCAGTATCTGAATCAGTGGTCAGCCAATGCTAATGTACTCGGTGTTCAGAATCCATTCTTTCTGGATTTCAACGATGATACAGATGGTCTTGGTATCCTTGGTCAGATGCTTGCCTTAGACGGCAAATCTGTTCAGGATATCAGAGATGGCAAGGTGAGCTACGATGACCTGACAGGTATGATCTTTACTTTCACATATGGTGATAAGTTAGGTATTAAGTATTATGGTCCAGATGTAACAAATGCAAGAGATGAAGCTCTTGCTGCAGTTACAGCATCAGGTGCACAGACAAAGGCACAGAAGCTGCTTGTTCTGAATGACTGGTTGGCCCATAACAATACATTTGATATGTCCTACATCATGAACTCCGGTAAGAAATCAGATGATGACAAGCCGATGATCGCAAAGGATCCTCAGAAGCAGAAGCATGAGGATGAAGTTTACGATGAGATCTATAAGGTTTACGAACCACAGATCAAACAGAATTTCCATGATCAGATTTATGCAGGCATTAAGCAGGAGTTGCTTGTAAAATTTTATAAAAACGCTATTGCTCAGACTTTGGTGAAGGCTGGACAGTCTGAGGAAGATGCGAATGCATATGTAGAAGCTAATAAAGAAGCTATCGAGAAGGATCCGGAAGCATTTGTGAAAAAAAACCTTCCAGACGCAGCAGAACCATTGAAGCAGGAAGCAGATAAATTTATCAAAAATGCTGAAGAAAAAGGCGTTGAGGTTGAAGGCGTTACGAAGACTGTTGAGCAGCTTACTCAGCGGCAGTTAGATAGCGATGATCCGGCATTGGATATGGACGGTGATGGAACGAAGGAAACAAGCTTTAAGCAGGCGATTCCAATCTATGCGAATCAGGCTGCAACCGGTATGACAACTGGTGTCATCAACTATTGGGAAGGTACTCAGTTTGGTGCATTCGGTATGGGTACATCTGTATGTCTGGGTTACTCCAAAGCTTTTTCATATCTTGTGCAGTGCCTGGATAAAGATATCTATCTGATTGATCCTGATAAGACAGATGCGTATGACAGTAAGAAAACAGTGACAGCAGGTGATGGATCTACATCTGAAGTATGTGATAACTGGAAGACAGCCAAAGAACTGTACTATGGTTCAGATGGTAAGACACTGGATATCAATGCAGGCTACACAGTTGACCTTGTAAGAATTTCCTTCCAGTCCAACGTTACAATGTATGGCGAAGAACAGGAAGACTTCGGTTCCGACCATTACTGGAATGCAGTCAAGGTGGATGGTCAGTGGTACTATGTAGACCCTTGTTATACAGATGTCTACACAGAAGTTATGAGTCGTGACCGTGTCGAGACAGATGGTGATATGAACCATGTCTTCTTCCTGTTCAGCGATACAGATGCAAGAAAATTGTATCAGGATAACTTTAGTGTTTTAAGATCACTTTATCAGAATGAAGCAACAGATACAACATATGAAAAAGCATGGATGGCGCGTGCCGCAAGTAATGTTTACTATGCAGACGGTTATGCGTACTACATGTATGATTCTACAGACTTGTTTGACAGAGTAAACAGTACAAGCATGAATCAGAGCCAGAAGGCTGCAGAGTACAAGATTGTTCGTCATAAACTGACAAATAAGGATACAGGCGATGGCGACAGCGATTATGAGACACTGATTAATTTCACAGACAAGGAAAACGACGATGATGACGATACATTTGTAAGCGTTCTGAACAAAGACGGTAAGATGGAGAAGAATGATCTTCTGACCAAACTGTATGCACAGTTTGTGGATGAACAGAGCATTTACCCATCCATCGGTCTGACAGCAGCACTGTATACAGATGGTAAGATTTACTTCAACGTATCCAACGATATCGTTTCCTACAATCCTGCAGACGGTGCAGTAGCCATTGTGAAGGAATACAATACAGTATCTGCAAAACGTGATAATACAAAGTTGTTTGGCGGTATGGCGTTTACAACAACAGATGAAAAGAGTGCAGATTTCACTGTCACAAATCATCCAATCGCAGGTCTGACTGTGAAGGGTGACAAACTGGTTGTTTCAATCGGTACAAACTTCGCGTTCATTTCAGGTAAGAGCAAACTGCTTGACCATTCCAGCTACGGTTATGAATTCGAAGAGACAGATTACAATCCGACTTATACAAACTACAAGAAGTATCAGCAGTTCATGGGCAGTCAGAGCAATGATAATGACGAGTTCATGTGGTCAGCTAACTTCGTTGATACAGTTGATATGAAGACACTGACAGGTACTTCTCATAATTATGAAACAGTTTCTGAACCTGCATACTGCGGACGTAATGCATTTACAGAAGAACGTTGTTCTGACTGTGGTCTGATCAAAGAGGGCACACGAGTAGAAGCAGAGAATACAGCACACGAACATCATTACATCAAGTTCCATGAAACATACTATACAAAGACTGATAGCGGTAACTGGAACGAAGCGGACAACTATGTTTGCCCAGAGTGCGGTGCTTGTATTACAGAACCTGTTAAGTCCAAATATGAACAGGCTAATTCTACATACGAGAAAAGAAAAGCTATCTGGGATGAAGCTCAGAAGAACGCAGCAGAAGGACATGCTTACACAGCAACAGATGCTGAGTGGAGAGATGATCACACAAGCGTTACATTCCAGAATCTGAAATGTGAAACTTGTGCAAATCAGATCAATAAACTGGATTGTCTCCTTGAATCAGATGAAAATGCAACAAACAAAGCTAACAGAGATTCTATTGAGAAAGCTCTTGCAGAAAAAGTAACTGCAACGGCTAAACTTGTTAGTCACACTGGTACATGTGATCAGGGTGTAACATCTACTTACAAAGCAACAGGTAAGACAGATGATGGTTACAGATATACTGCATCTGATAAGAAGACATCTGACGCAGGTCAGCACCAGTACACAGGTACATGGGCATGGGAACCAGTAAAAGATGACAACGGCAATGTAACTGGATATACAGCATCTGTAACAGGTGTTAAGTGTTCTGTATGTGATGATGAACCTAAAGCAGAGCAGATTACAGTTGCTGATGCAGTTAAAGATACAGAGAAATCTGTAGCTGCAACATGTACAGAAAAAGGTAAAGATGTCTATACAGCAACAGCAACAGTAAAGGATGCTGAAGGTAAGACAGAAATTGGTACATTAACAGATACATATGAAGTTGAATTGGCAGCCCTTGGCCATAAGTATGGTGCTCCTGTATGGAACTGGACAAAGGGTGAAAACAACACTTACACAGCAACAGCAACATTTACATGTGCAAATGATGAGAAACATGTAGAAACAGTTGATGCAAAAGTAACTGAGAAATCTGATGGCGCAACATGTACAGAGGCAGGTAAGATTACTTACACAGCTACAGTTACATTTGAAGGCAAAGATTACACAGGTACTAAGACAGAAGAAGTAGCAGCTCTCGGTCATGATTACAAAGTCTCAGAAAAAGACGGATGGAAATGGACAGCTGATAAAGAAAAAGGATATACAGCTGTTGCAACATTCGTATGCAGCCGTTGTAAAGATTCTCATGACGTAACTGCAGATGTTGTTAAAGAAGACAAGAACAGTCAGATCATCTACACAGCAACTGCTAAATACACAGATGAAACTGGTAAGGAATTTACAGCTACAGCTACAAAGAGTACAAAAATGTCCGTATCTTACAAAGTTCACCGTCAGGATTATGACTGGGAAGAAGACTGGAAGAAAGACGGACAAACGTCTGGTACAGTTGGTGAAGCAAAAAGATTAGAGGCTATCAAGATCAAGTTACCAGATGATGTTTCTGGATCTATCGAATATCGTACACATATTCAGGACATCGGTTGGGAAAAGAACTGGAGTAAAGACGGAGCAGAATCCGGTACAGAAGGACAGTGTAAACGTCTGGAAGCAATCCAGATCAGACTGACTGGTGAAGTTGCAGAGAATTATGACGTATACTACAGCGTACATGCCGAGAACTTCGGATGGCTCGGATGGGCTAAGAATGGCGAAGAAGCAGGAACAGCTGGTTACGGATACCGTCTTGAAGCAATCAAGATTCAGCTGGTTACCAAAGGGGACAACGCACCAGAACCTATTGATACTATCAAAGAAGCTATGAAAGCAAGACTGGTCGGATACCAGACACATGTACAGGACTATGGTACACAGGCATATGTATATGACGGTGCTATGGCAGGTACAGAAGGCGAGTGCAAACGTATGGAATCTATCCGTATGAAACTCCCGTCTTCAGTGAACAGCTCAATCCAGTACAGATCTCACGTTCAGGATATTGGATGGGAGAAGAATTGGGCATCTAACGGATCATTATCCGGAACAACTGGACAGTGTAAACGTCTGGAAGCAATTCAGATCCAACTGTCTGGTGATGTAGCAAAGAACTATGATGTATACTACAGAGTTCATGCTCAGGATTATGGATGGCTTGCATGGGCTAAGAATGGAGAATCTTCAGGAACAGAAGGATACGCAAAACGTCTCGAGGCAATTGAGGTTCGTCTGGTTCCAAAGGGAACAACTCCAGACCTTCCAGCATCAGCAAATGAAAAAGCCTTCATCAAAAAAAAATAACAAAGCTTAACTTGCAAGGGGCTGTCGGGAAATGAACCGCTCCCCGTCAAGTAGACAATTGAAAAAATATAAATTTTTCCTGCCAGTAGAAATTTATCTGCTGGCAGTTTTTATGCAGCTGGCAAGTAATTTTCGTGTTTTTCCATTGGCGTTAAAATTCCAAGATTCCTTTGCAAGCGTTTATTGTTGGTAAGCGTCCAATAAGAGGGTGTATCGAAATTTCTGGCTGTTGCATGTAAACTATTGATTAGAGTTTTGGGAGTTGACTCTAAAAACTCTAAATCTAATCTAAGGAGCAGGCTTATGGATCTTTCTTCTTTGACTCCAGACAAACAGGTGAAACTTCAATACTGGCTGGATGTAATACGGCAATGCAGGGCCTCCGGACTGACAAATCAGATCTGGTGTGAACAACACGATATCTATTTGAAAAGTTATTATTACTGGCTTTCCAAAATTCGAAAGCTTGCCCTGGAAGAACTGCCCCGCAAGAAAAACGGCATCCACATGTGTACAGACCAACAGTCAACTGCTTTAACGGAATCCCCGGCTGAGTTTGCGGAGCTTTCACTTCCGGACAGAAACATTTCCCGTTCCACTCCTGCAGCCATACTTCATATCGGATCCATAACAGTGGAACTTTATGAAGGCACATCTGCCCAGATGCTGGAAAACATTCTGAAAGCCGTGCAGTCATGTTAGGAGAGCTTTCCCATGTGGAGAAAATCTATATCCGATGCGGCTACACCGATATGAGGAAGCAGCTCAATGGCTTGCTGGATATCATCCAGTACAACTTCAAACTGGATCCTTACAGCAATTCCTTATTCCTGTTCTGTGGAAAGAGGGCTGACCGGATCAAAGCAGTCCATTACGAGGGAGACGGTTTCTGCCTTTTATACAAACGGTACGAAAACGGACGTCTCCAATGGCCGCGGACCGGCGAAGAAGCAAAACAGATTTCTGATCAGCAGCTGCGCTGGCTTCTGGAAGGTTTGAACCCGGAGCAGCCAAAGGCGGTTCAGAAATGGCTCCCGCATAAGTCTGAAAATACTGAAAATCCTTAGAAATGCTGGGAAATCTGACGATTCTATGGTATAATAATCCTATCGAAGCGAAAGGGTTTTCAGGTTATGTCAGCTACGGAACAGGAGTATAAAAATCATATCAAAGAACTGGAACAGCAGGTCCGGCTCCTGAAAGAGCAGGTTGATTTCCTGACCCGTAAACTTTATGGAACAAAATCCGAGAAGACATCTACTCTCGAAATCGAGGGGCAGATGTCTCTTTTTAATGAAATCGAAACCTGTGCGGATCCTGATGCACACGAACTGGAGCTTGTTGAGATAGAGAAGCACCTACGTAAAAGGAAGTACACCGGTCAGCGGGAAGAACTGGTAAAAAATCTCCCTCACAGCAAAGTACTCCATACCATAGATGAAAGGGAACAGATATGCGATAACTGCGGGAGTACGATGGTGAAAGTAGGGGAAGAATTCGTCCGCACGGAAGTACAGTTTATCCCTGCAAAACTCAAGGTGATTGACCATTACCGGGAAACGTATGAATGCAGGTCGTGCCGGAAAAACGGAACTCCTTATATGGAGAAGGCTCCGGTGCCATATCCTCCCGTCCTGCATTCTCTGGCATCTGCATCTACCATCACCTGGCTCATCCACCAGAAGTTTGAATTAAGCATCCCGCTGTACAGACAGGAAAAAGAATGGGAGGCTTTGGGATTACGTTTAAGCAGAGCGACTATGTCAAACTGGCTTCTGGTTGTCTATCGGGACTGGCTTGTACACATCGTCCACCGTCTGAAGCTGGAACTTCTGAAACAGAGATACCTTCATATCGATGAAACACATGTACAGGTGCTGAAAGAACCGGGACGAAGCGGGAAATATCCGGAAGCGTTTCTGAGGGAATATGAAGGTTATATCCATACAGACGCTTACTCCGGATACAATGCAGTTTCAGGAGTAAAAAGATGTCTTTGCTATACGCATCTGCGCCGGGCTTTCGTGGATGCGCTCCCAAAAGACATCCATAATTCGGAAGCATCAAAAGCAGCGGAAGCAATCCTCCGTCTGAATCAACTCTTTAACATAGAGTCAGAGTTGGAGGCGCTCCCTCCTGATCAGAAGAAAAAAGAACGTCTTATCCGCGAGAAACCGCTTCTCGAGGCTTTTTGGTCATGGGCAGAAAAAAGTGCCATCGGAGAGCTGCCGAAATCCAAACTTTCAAAAGCTTTTCATTACGCCTTAAATAACCGTGAAGGTTTTTGGAATTATCTGGAAGACGGGAATTGTTCCATCAGTAATTCGCTTGCGGAAAACTGTATCCGTCCCTTTGTGATCGGCAGAAAGAACTGGCTGTTCTCCGGAAGTCCGAAAGGGGCGGAAGCCAGTGCAGGAATCTATACACTG
>OHWF01000515.1_pt1 | contig 16817 bp, 17 predicted proteins | sample 1579681 | NCBI WGS metagenome assembly OHWF01 (sample SAMEA3882554, study PRJEB24775) | human gut metagenome | biome: human-associated habitat; feature: intestine environment; material: feces | place: Netherlands | collected 2009/2010 | reverse complement strand
CCTATCTCTATAAACTTGCTTTCTACAAAGGCAAATCCGGTGAAGCAGCTGCAGTATCCGTGATTGGATTCCTGATCCTGTGTGCATGCGCTTCTGTTTATATGGTACTTTCACTTAGAAAGGAGGAGGAAGACTAATGAAACATTCACGCGACACAAAAAGCACACTCCTTCGGGTTCTTCTTTATGTTTTTGTCATTCTGGTCGTATTGATTACGCTGTATCCATACTTTGTTATGTTTACGACTGCCGCCAAGAGCCGTGCAGAAATCTACGCAACCAAGGGAACACTTCTCCCGGTCCACTGGCTCTGGCAGAACTTCAAGGATATCTGGACACTGGCTCCACTTTCCAGATATTTCATCAACTCCCTGGTCGTTGCAGGTGGCTCCACTCTGATCGCGATCGTATGTGGTATTCCTGCAGCTTATGCACTTGCACGAATGAAGTTTAAGGGCAAAAAGATCTTCCTGGGTATCGTTATCATCTCCCAGATGTTTGCTCCTGTAGTCCTTCTGGTAGGTATCTACAAGATCATGTCAACCTTCGGTATGACAGACAGTCTCGTTGGTCTTGTATTTATCAATGCAGCATTCAACCAGGCATTCGCGATCTGGCTGCTGCGCGGTACTTTTATTTCTATCTCACCTGAAATGGAACAGGCTGCAACAGTTGACGGCTGTGGCAAGGTTTCTGCCCTGATCCGCATCCTTCTTCCAGTCGCTGCACCTGGTATCGTAACTGCGCTGATCTTCGTATTTATCAACGCATGGAATGAATATACAGTCGCACTGACTCTGATCTCAACAGATGTCTTCAAACCTCTGACGGTCGGTATTACGATCTTCAACGGTTACAACATGGTAGAATGGCAGTATCTGTTTGCATCCTCACTGTTTGCAACAGTACCGGTCATCATCCTGTTTATACTGATCGAGAAACATCTTGTCGGTGGTCTTACCTCCGGTGGTGTAAAGGGCTGATATATACAACAAAAAGCTTCGGAACCTGTTCAAAGTTCCGAAGCTTTTTTATTGTAAAAATCATTTATATTTTCTGATGATCTCATTCATCTGCGGCAGTTTTTCCTGCATGTCTTTTACAAGAGTAAGCTGGGTCCTGCATCTGTCAAGGTTATGTCCCTCTCTGTGGATATGGAAGTAATGATCTCCCTCCAGATGGTCTGTCAGGAAACGGATTCCATTCTCAAATGTCATAAGGATCGCTCCCATCGGAAGCATCTCGATCTCAAGGTCTATCAGCGCACCGCCACATCCCTCGATAAATCCCTTCGCATAAACATCAAAGAGATGAAGGTCACAGGACACCTTGGAAAGGTCTCTCTCGTCCTCCAGAGCTGTGCTTGCTCCGAAGCGGATAGAATCACCGAAATCATTCGCTGTCAGTCCCGGCATGACTGTATCCAGATCGATCACACAGATTGCTTTGCCTGTCGCGTCATCGATCATGATGTTGTTCAGCTTGGTGTCATTATGTGTTACACGAAGCGGAAGTCTTCCGTCAAGCTGCATATCATACAGTGCATGTGTCAGTTCTTCTCTCTCCAGGATAAAATCAATTTCTTTCTGGACAGAGGCTGCTCTTCCACAGACATCCTCTGCAACAGCTTTCTTGAATTTCTTAAGGCGGTCCGGTGTGTTATGGAAATCCTTGATCGTCTCATGAAGTGTCTCTGCCGGATAATCTGCCAGAAGCTGCTGAAAATGTCCGAATGCTACTGCGCTCTGATAGAAATCATTGTCGTCCTTTACTGCATCGTAGCAGGTCGCTCCCTCAATAAAGAGATAGACTCTCCAGTACTCTCCATCAGAATCCACAAAATACGGAAGACCTGTCTGGATTTTTACCAGTGTCAGTGTCTCTCGTTCCGGATCGCCGCCATTCTCGATGATCTTTTTGCGGAGCCAGGAAGTGACACCGCTGATATTTTCCATCAGTTCCACTGGTTTCTTAAAAATATTTCTGCTCATTCTCTGCAGGATATATCGTTTCGTTCCCTGTGATGTCTCGTAAGTCAGTCGATAAGTATCATTAATATGACCGCTTCCATATCTGATGCACTCTTTGAGTTCACCATGTAATTTAAAACCGTCTATCGCTTCGTGTACTGTATTGCTGATCTGCACTTATGCTTCCTCCCATAAATTCTGCGGATACAGTCCCTGATCCTTCAGCTTCTGGACTGCCGCCATTACCATTGGTTTGTCTTCTTTGTAAGTAACTCCATACCATTTATCCTCGGACTTGAGAACCTTAACAGTCGCTTTGTGCTCCTGAAGAAGTTCGTCAACAACAAATGGAAGGAAATATTCTCCCTTCATCGGATTATTCTTGATCGCATCATCCAGAAATGGTTTGAAACGTTCTTTGAGTTCCTTCAGAATGCTGTTTGAGAATCCCCACATATTCATGGAAACGATGCTGCCCTCCGGAAGCATGGTCCATGTCTTGCCGTCATCCTCTGTGTATGCTGTACCGCCGTCATGTTTCTCGATATGGGTACGCTCATTGATCTTGATCAGATGACCTTCCTCATCTGTCACACAGACACCTCTGGCAACATGACCGTTCTCTGTAAGGGTATTCTCAAGGCGGTATCCTACCATCATGTAACGGTAAACATCTCCTTCTTCCTGCTCAGAAGTCAGGAAATCATATGCCATCTTGAATGCATGTACACCATAGTAATCATCTGCATTGATAACAGCAAAAGGTCCATCGATCTCATCGATACAGCTTAAGACTGCATGGCCGGTTCCCCACGGTTTCACTCTTCCTTCCGGGACTGCATAACCTTCCGGAAGATTGGTCAGTTCCTGGAAAACATACGCTACTTCGATCTGTTTGCTCAGACGATCCCCGATCGCCTCACGGAATGCCTGTTCATTTTCTCTCTTTATAATAAATACGACTTTCTCAAAGCCAGCTCTTACTGCATCATAAATGGAAAAGTCCATGATAATATGACCTTCTTTGTCAATTGGATCGATCTGTTTCAGACCGCCATAGCGGCTTCCCATTCCTGCTGCCATAACTACCAAAACCGGTTTTTTCATCATTGTGTCCTCCTCATACTTCTGTTTAATCGGATCTTTGTGATCCACTTTTTCTTTGCTTTTAATCGTACACCACTAATCCCGATATGACAATATAAATAAGTTTCAACTTTGATAACCATTATCTAATATGAGCGTTTTTTTCTCAATAGTATTTGCACGATAAGGTTATATTTTTATATTATTGTGATTATCATTTGACTATTTCACACAAATTTATTAGTATAAAACCATCGAACAATATTATAAATGCTGAATACCATCTGATGAAGGAGGTCTTCCCGTGGCTTATCAGAGTGTCTCATTGGACCAGGAACTTTTCATAAAAAGCATTTACACGATCCATTACTACGAATATCAGAATGATTTTCATTTTGACGGCGAACGCCACGACTTCTGGGAATTTCAATGCGTGGACACCGGTGCTGCCGAGGTTGTTACAGACAATGGATGCCACACCCTCTCCCGTGGTCAGGTCATCTTTCACCGCCCAAATGAATTTCACACACTGAAAGCTACAGGAAAAACCGCTCCAAGCATCATCGTGATCTCATTTTCCTGTGATTCGCCGTGCATGGAATTTTTTGAAAATAAGATACTCACTTTTTCAGAAACAGAGCGGAGCATCCTCGGACGCATCATCGCAGAGGCGCGGAACTGTTTTGAAACACCTCTGGACGATCCTTATCTGGAGCAGATGATCAAGAAACCTGAGATTTCCTTCGGTTCCCAGCAGCTTCTGACACTTTACCTTGAGGAGCTTCTGATCCACGTGATCCGGCGTTATACGATCGCACATTATTCCGCTTCTGCCGGGATCTACGATCCCTGCCAGACAACTTCTGATACCTGCCGCAAGATCATCCACTACCTGGAACAGCATGTCCGGGAAACCCTGACGATCCAGGATATCTCAAGGAACAATATGATCGGGCGCTCACAGCTGCAGAAACTTTTTCGCGAAGAATATCAGTGTGGTGTGATCGAATTTTTCTCACGGATGAAAATCGACTTTGCCAAGCAGCTTATCCGGGAAAATGAGATGAACTTTACGCAGATCTCAGATTTCCTGAGTTATTCTTCGATCCATTATTTTTCCAGGCAGTTCAAGAAGCTGTCCGGAATGACACCGACGGAATACGCCACTTCTATCAAGGCACTGTCTGAACGCCCACAGCGTCAGAATTAATATTTATGAAGGTAAAAACTATATAAAAATACAATTGTCCTTAATTGGACGGGGGAGGACTTACCATGCAGATCTGCAAAGTAAAAAATTATCAGGAACTCAGCCGCAAGGCTGCCAATCTCATCGCAGCCCAGATCACTCTGAAACCAGACAGTGTTCTTGGTCTGGCCACCGGCTCTTCACCGATCGGCACTTATGACCGCCTTGTAGAAATGTACCAGGACGGCGACCTGGATTTTTCACAGATCACCACTGTAAATCTTGATGAATATAAGGGACTTCCAGGTTCCCATGAACAGAGCTATCGTTATTTCATGAATACGCATCTTTTTCACCGCGTGAACATTTCTTATGACAATACTTATGTTCCGGATGGTACGGAAACTGACAGCGAAAAGTGCTGCCAGGCCTACAACGAACTGATCCACCGCGTCGGACCGGCTGACATCCAGCTTCTTGGTCTCGGCCACGACGGTCACATTGGCTTCAACGAACCATCCGACCATTTTGAAGATGAGACACACTGTGTTGACCTCACTGAAACAACGATCCAGGCAAATAAGCGTTTCTTTGCCAGCGAAGAAGATGTTCCTCGTCAGGCATACACTATGGGGATCGGAACCATCATGCGCTGCCGTAAGCTGATCGTTCTTGTCAGCGGCAAGGATAAGGCCGCGATCCTGAAACAGGTGATCCAGGGACCTGTCACACCAGAAGTTCCCGGATCTATTCTTCAGTTCCATCCGGACTGCACGATCATCGCCGATGAAGCAGCTCTCTCCGAGATGGATCTTTGATTTCGCCTTCAAATTTATTTCTTTTACAACGCACAAAAATGGAGCCAGTCTGTCAAAAGACCAGCTCCATTTTTGTGCCCTGCCCTGGTTCGCTGTCCAGAACGATCTCTGCGTTATGAAGGATCGCGCCGTGCTTTACAATCGAAAGTCCAAGCCCCGTTCCACCGGTTTCCCGGGAATGACTCTTATCCACTCTGTAGAATCGTTCAAAGATCCTCTTCTGTTCCTCTTTCGGAATGCCGATTCCGTTGTCCTCCACGCGATAGTACGGATGGCTTCCTCTCTGCCCTACAAAGATCTTTACGATTCCATCTTTATTCGTATAGCGCACTGCATTGTCCGCAATATTGTACAGCATCTCATAGAGGACCTGACGCACACCCTCGACGGAAACTGACGCTCCCTCAAGCTGTAACTGAATATTCTTCTTTGATGCTGCACTGTCCAGATGAAGGACGATATCCTCTGACAGCTCATACAGATCCACCGGCTCAAATGGCATATCGCTATCCTTCTCATCCAGCCTCGACAACTGGATGATATCTGTCACCAATGTACTTAAACGGCTTGCCTCGTGGTAGATCCTTCCGGAAAACTCCTGTATCTTGTCTCCCGGAACCATCCCGTTCATCATCAGCTCCGCATAACCGGAGATCGACATCAGCGGTGTCTTAAGCTCGTGAGAAACATTCGCAGAAAATTCCCTGCGGACAGCCTCTGCCTCCTTGAGCTCTTCCATCTGTTTCGCGATCTGGTGGTTCTGCTCATCTACACGCTCCAGAAGAGGTCGCAGTTCCTCATAGCGGACTTCTCCAAGCGGATGTTCCAGATCCAGTGTATTGATCGGCTCGATCAGGTCCTGTGTCTGTTTCCGGACAAGGATAAATGCCAGCACCAGAATCAGAAGCAAAAGCGCACCAAAAAGTGCCGAACTGGAGACCATTGTCGAAAAGACACTGTCTGTCGTTCTTCCCACACGGAGGATATCTCCATTGGAAAGTTTCACCGCACAGTAAAAATTCTGCTTTGAAAGTGTCTCTGAATAACGCAGAGTCTCCGCATAGCCTTCTTTTTCTGCCTGAATAAATTCCGGACGGTTGCTGTGATTGGCAAGCTCCGTCGGATCTTCCAGTGAATCAAACAAAACATTTCCTTCACTGTCCAGAAGTGTGATACGGGCAGCGGAAGCTTTGCCAAGATCCTTGTCCAGATAGGATTCGCCCATCTTTTCTACGCTGTCCTGGATGTATTTTGTACTGTCCCGGACGCTCTGCTTCAGATCTTCATTATACTTGCTGTACATGACCAGACTCGCGGCAAGGAATGTCATAAGCACTGACAGGACTACGAGCAGACAGGTATGGTTTAATATCTTTTTTCTCATTTTTATGCTCCGATCCGGTAGCCTACGCCTCGAACCGTCTCGACCAGATTTCCGGCTTCCCCAAGCTTCTGTCTCAGGGTACGGACATGTACATCGACTGTCCTCGTCTCACCGTCAAAATCATATCCCCATACATGGCAAAGGATCTGATTTCTCGTCATGACCAGTCCCTTGTTTTCCATCAGATACTGAAGAAGTTCAAATTCCTTACGTGTCAGTTCGATCTTTTCGCCCTTCCAGCAGACTTTGTGCTTTCCGACAGACAGTGCCAGATCCTGACATTTCAGTTCTTTGTCGTCCTCCTGTCTGGAACAGCGGCGCAGGACCGCCTTTACTCTGGCGACAAATTCCATCATTCCAAAAGGTTTTGTGATATAATCATCAGCTCCTGCTTCCAGCCCGCGGACCTTGTCAAATTCGGCTTCTTTTGCCGTGACCATGATCACCGGGATATTTTTGGTCTCCTGTGAAGCTTTGAGCCGTTCGAGAATGCTGTATCCGTCTTCCCCCGGAAGCATGATGTCCAGAAGGATAAGATCCGGGAGTTCTTCTTTAAGAAGTGCCCGGAGTTCTTTCCCATTCGACACACCCTTTGCTGAAAATCCTGTCGTTTCCAGGGTATAGATCAAAAGCTCTCTGATATTTCTTTCATCTTCTACACAATAGATCATTCTGTTGTAACTGTTATTTCCCTTTCTGTCCGGAATCTGCCGTTACTGTGTGTATCTTTTACGGAAGTACATACTCTCTCTGCAGTTCTTCCAGACGATTGTAATAGCCTTCATCTGGTTCGTTTTTGAGGCTCTCCAGATGACTGTGTGTATCATAAAGATTCTCTCTTACCTGTGTTACGCAGACGCTGATGTTGGAACAATGGTCTGCGATACGTTCCAGACTGGTGAGCAGGTCTGTGAGGATAAATCCCATCTCGATCGTACATTCTCCGGAACGCAGACGGTTGACATGGCGACGTTTCATCTCCCTGCTCAGCTCATCCACCATTTCTTCCAGAGGCTCTACATCACGGGTGAGGTTCATATCCTGCTTGTCGAATACGTCATATGCAGTATCTACGATCCTGCCGACTACACTGGCCAGAACCTGAAGTTCCGTTCTGGCCTCCGGCGAGAAACTGAGATTCTTTTCGTGAAGCTCTCTTGCGGATTCCATAATATTTACCGCATGATCTGAGATACGCTCGAAATCACCGATGCAGTGAAGCATGATGGAAACGCTGTGGCTGTCCTTCTCGGAGAGGTCTTTGTTATTCAGCTTCACCAGATAAGTTCCCAGTTCATCCTCATAACGGTCTACTTTTGTCTCGATCTTCTGGACACGCTCTGCCTGCTCTTCCTCATAGTTACGGAGCAGTCCAAGCGAAATATCCAGAGCCTTGCGGGAATCACGCTCCATATGTCTTGCTGCATTTCTTCCCTGCTCTACGGCAAAAGCCGGTTTTTCCAAAAATCTGGATTCCAGGATCATGAACTCCTGATCTTCCTTGCTGACTTCATCGGACTTGTCGTCACGGATCGTGAGACAGGCAAGTTTCACAAGAAGATTGGAGAATGGCAGCCATACAAGTGTCGCTGTGATATTGAAGACACTGTGCGTGATCGCGATCGTTGCCGGTGTTGCCATCTGCGTCATAAATGGAAAATGTACCGCTGTATTGATAAGGTAAAACAGTGACATGAACACAACGGTTCCGATCAGGTTGAAGTACAGGTGGATCATCGCTGCTCTCTTTGCATTCTTGTTTGCACCGATCGCAGACAGAAGTGCTGTCACACAGGTACCGATGTTCTGTCCCATGATGATCGGGAATGCGGAACTGAACGGAACTGCTCCTGTCATACAGAGTGCCTGAAGAATACCGACAGATGCAGAAGATGACTGAATGATCGCAGTCAGGATCGTACCTGCAAGGATTCCTGCTACCGGATTGGAGAATTTAAGGAGAAGACCTGTAAATTCCGGTACATCCGCCAGAGGCTTTACTGCACCGCTCATGGATTCCATACCAAACATCAGCACTGCGAATCCCAGAAGGATGGTTCCGATATCTTTCTTACGGGAGCTCTTGGTAAAAGTCAGAAGAATGATTCCGACCAGTGCCAGGACCGACGAAAAAGAACTCGGTTTCAGAAGGCTGATAAAAAAGTTGCTGCTCTCAATTCCAGTAAGGCTCAGAAGCCAGGAAGTGATGGTAGTTCCGATATTCGCACCCATGATGATGCCGACTGCCTGTGTCAGTTTCATGATTCCTGAGTTTACAAATCCGACTACCATAACGGTCGTTGCGGATGAGGACTGGATGACTGCTGTCACGCACATTCCGAGAAGTACTGCTTTCCATTTGCTTGAAGTTAAGTTTTCCAGAATCTGCTCCAGTTTACCTCCTGATACTTTTGCCAGACCATCGCCCATAACCTGCATTCCATACAAAAACATGGCAAGACCGCCCAACAATGTTAATATGCTGAAAAAATCCATAATGTTCTCCTTTGCTTAGATTTAATATGGTTTCATCATATTGACATCATGTAAAGTTCTCACCAGTTTTATGTTAAATCTTTGTAAAATCGAATTTCACAGAAAAAAGGCTCTTTTTGGCGGATTTTTTCTGTCAGAAGCTTCGGATATCCTCTCCTTCATCGCCTGTCTTGTCGATAGAGCGGATGCGCAGATAGTAGCTTACATTTTCGTTCACCTCCACTTTGACTCTGTCTCCGACGCGGTGTCCCTTGAGGGCTTTGCCGATCGGGGATTCGATGCTGACACGGTTTTCCATCGAATTTCCACGGATCGAAGTGACGAGTTTGTATTTCTCCACTTCTCCGTCTTCCTCGAATTCGACTTCTACGATATCGTCCATGCCTACTTCATCTGACCTGGAAGTATCCTCTACGACTTCTGCTGTCTTGAGCATTCTCTCCAGGTAACGGATTCTGCTCTCGTTCTGGTTCTTGTGTTTCTTTGCAGCGTAGTATTCAAAATTCTCACTTAAATCTCCCTGCGCACGCGCTTCCTTGACCGCCTCGATGGCTTCCTTTCGGATAACCAGCTTACGGTGCTCGATCTCTTCTTCTATTTTTTCTACATCTCTTTTTGTCAGTTTTTCTCTCATTTTTGTCACTCCTGATTCTGTGCCGCATCTCTAAACCTGATGCGGTTTTTTATTTTATCCCTAGTATACACGAATTTACATTTTCGTACAATCTCACGTCAAAAAAAGAGAAGCCCGAAAGCTCCTCTTAATATTTTTTATTCTTCATCTGCATGATAGATACGCACATATCCTGAATCTTCGATCCGGACGATCTGTTCCACTTCTTCGTTTCGCTCCGGGAATTCCCCTTCCGCCTCGAAGCGCACACAGGTTCCGCAGGAAGAACTCAAGTCTCTGGGAACCGGCATGACAACCGCCTCCAGGTCCATCTTCTCACAGTTCTTCCGGTACTGGATCGCACCATAATGAGAATAAAACGTCGCTATATATTTCATCATTTCTTTATCCTGAGCAGGAAATCATCGCCCTGTTCTTCCACCTCGACCTGATAGCCCTGATGGATTGCAAAACGAGAGACATTTTCTTTTGCCACCACATTGTCTACCAGAACTTCATACTGGGCTGCTCTGGACGCCATGGCATTTTTTGTCTGGATGACTGGTTCCGGGCAGGACAGTCCTCTTGCATCTACTCTTTTCATATTTTATCTCCTTTCAGGCTTCTTTTCGCCTGGAATTGACCACGCCGATCACTGCTACAACAATGATACCGATCACAACTGCGATCTTGCCGTTTGCTGTCGGGCCATCTGCTGAAGATGCCAGACCGAAGTTGTGGGCAAAAGCAGCTCCTGCCATCAGGCCGAGAACGGTCACAACAGAGTCTGTATTTCCCTCACCGGAGAGAATGAGCTGGCGCATCGGGCAGCCACCGAGAAGGATACAGCCAAAACCTGCAAGATACATGCCAAGTGCATTCCACAAACCATCTGTATGTGCGATTGGCTGACCGGCAAATCCCGGATGGAAATATCCAAGAATCACATTTACGATCAGTGCACTGACAAGGATCGCAACAAAACCAAACAGAAGCTTGAACTCGCCAAACAGAACTGCATCACGGATTCCGCCGACCATGCAGAGACGGGTTCTCTGTGCAAGGATACCAACGATCACACCTGCTGCCAGTGAGATCAGGATTGCCGCATGCTTTGCTCCAGGGCCGCCTTCCGGCTCTGTGAAATGGATAAATGCCGGTGCTGCCACAAGAAAGAGCAGCATGACGATCTGAACTGCAGGGAAAATACTTCCCTCAAGTTTCGGCATCTTGTAGGAACGCTTCAGAGTGTATCCTTTCTTGAGGAAGAATGTTCCTGTCAGGATACCTGCCGCGAAACCAACCAGACCGAAGATGGCATTTCCGTCACCGCCTGCCAGACGCAGGATCATACGGAACGGACAGCCAAGGAACATCAGGCATCCGATCATAACAAAAGCACCCAGAACAAATCTTGTCACCGGTGCAGAGCCTCCTCTTGGACGGAACTCTTTGGTGATCAGTGACACGATACATGCACCCAGCACAAGTCCGATGATCTCCGGACGGATGTACTGTACGGCTGCTGCGGAATGAAGTCCTAGCGCACCTGTGGTATCACGGAGGAAGCAGGCAATACAGAATCCCATATTTGCCGGATTTCCAAAGAATACCAGCATGGCTGCGATCACACCGATGAGCACGCCAGCTACAACAATTGTTGTTTTTTCTTTTTTCATTAGTGAATAACCTCCCTTTCCCTCAATGCTGAAAGATTTTGGTATCAGCATATTTTCTTTGTATTATCATACCATTGTTGAGCATTTTTCACTAATTAAATATAGTCGTATTTTATAGCTACTTATAGATAATATTTATAAATTATGATATACTCAGAATTATGATCTAATAAAAGTACGTGAGGTAATTTTATGAAAAAAATATATCTGGATCAGGCAAGCACTTCTTTTCCGAAGGCTCCTTCTGTGGCTGATGCTGTTTATCAGTATCTCTCCGGCTGTGCGGTCAATGTCGGACGCGGCGGGTATCAGGCTGCCTATTCCGTAGAAGAACAGATCTTTGAAACAAGAGAACAGCTTCTGAGGCTCTTTCACTTTACTTCCGGAAAGGGTAAGAATGTTATTTTTACAGAAAATATCACTGCCAGTCTGAATGTTCTTCTGAAAGGACTTCTGAAACCCGGCGATCATGTACTTGTAACTGCCATGGAGCATAATGCAGTGATGCGTCCTCTTGTACAGCTGGAGAAACATGGAATTTCTTTTGACAGGATCCCATGCGCTTCTGACGGCAGTCTTCTGCTTGATAAAGCGACCGCACTCCTTCGTCCTGAGACTAAGCTTGTGGTCTGTCTTCATGCTTCTAATGTATGCGGAACTGTCATGCCAGCACAGGAAATCGGAGATTTCTGCAAAGAACATGGGCTTCTTTTTATTCTGGACACTGCACAGACGGCAGGAACCATTAACATTGATATGGAGAAATGTCACATAGACGCACTGGCATTTACAGGTCACAAGGGACTCAGAGGGCCACAGGGAACAGGTGGCTTTCTGATCCGCAATAAACTGGCAGCGCAGATTGAGCCTCTTATCAGCGGTGGAACAGGAAGCGCCTCTCATTCTGAAGAAGTACCGGCATTTCTTCCTGATCGTTTCGAGCCCGGAACTCCCAATATACCTGGGATTCTGGGACTTCATGCCGCACTCTGTGATCTGGAGAAACAGTCCATGGAAGAAATCCGCCAACATGAATTAATGCTGACACAATACTTTATAGATGGTATCCTGAATCTGGATCCTGAAGAAAAATTTCTGCGTATTATCGGTAAAAAAAATATTGAAAACCGTTGTGCAGTTGTATCCGTCCAGACCTTACATATGGACATGGCTCAGGCCGCCTTTGAGCTGGACAGTACTTATGGGATCATGACACGCGTCGGACTCCACTGCGCCCCGAGTGCCCACAAAACACTTGGCACCTACCCGGAAGGAACGATTCGTTTTTCTTTTGGCCCGGAAAATACGCGGCATGACGTAGATCAGGCACTGCATGCACTTGCAGAAATCACTGGAACACCTGCATTTTTTGCTTGCTGAATGATTTCCAGCTTTCCGGTTACGGTATCAATTGCATCAATGACATAGTCATACTGCCGAAAATCAAACTGGTCAGCCGTTTCCGGCAAATAAAAACACTTATGCCGATGTACCACCGTGGATGGGCAAATGTCTTGAATCCGTTCCGCAGCAGCATCTACTTTATACTTGCCAACGGTGCTCCGCAGGGCAAACAGCTGCCGATTCAGGTTTGTAATACAAACTTTATCATCATCAATCAAATCTAGCGTACCAATGCCGCTGCGTGCCAACGCCTCCACGGCATATCCGCCAACGCCGCCGATGCCAAACACAGCAACCCGGCTTTTTTGAAAATGCTCCATGACAGCTTTCCCATAGAGCAATTCTGTTCTCGAAAATTGATTTAACAAGGGTGGAATCCTCCTCCGATTAACGGGATTTTCTTTGATTATAGCATATTTTTTTGGAACTTGCAAGGATTTTATCCGACAAAAAACGGGCAGGGTTGCAGTTCCCTGCTCGTTTTTCTCATAAACATCGCTAACTTACAGCAATCCTTCCTGTTCCAATGCCTGCTGCAAATCTGCAATAATATCTTCTGCATCTTCAATGCCGACACTGAACCGGAAAAATCCATCATGAAAGGCTTCCGGATAGAGATACTGCCGCTCATCATTTTCGCCCAAAAAGACAATCAAACTTTCATCATGTCCTAGGGAAACTGCCGAGGTAATCACGTTCAAGTGACTGACAAAACGGTTATGGGTGTCATGGTCTGCTTTCAATCCAAACGATAAAACGCCGCCATATCCGGGGTGCATCTGCTTCTTTGCAATTTCATGACCGGGGTCATCTTCCAATCCCGGATAAGCAACAAACCGTACACCCGGAACAGTTTTCAAGTATTTTGCCACTTTCATTGCATTTTCGTTGTGCTGTTTCATTCGCAGCGGCAGCGTTACAGAACCACGCATAATCAACCATGCATTGAATGGGCTGATGGTTGCCCCTAAGTTGACCTGTGACTGTGCACGAATCAAATCCAAATATTCTTTCTTGCCGATGATTGCTCCGCCCATCGCATCGCCGTGTCCATTGATGTATTTGGTTAAGCTCTCAATGGTGAAATCTGCTCCCAGTTCGATCGGTCGCTGATTATACGGAGAAGCAAATGTGTTATCTACCGACAGTAAAATGCCGTGTTCATGGGCAATTTCTGCAATCGCACGAATATCGGAAACTGTCAGGGTTGGATTCCCTGGCGTTTCAATGTGAATCAGTTTCGTATTTGGACGAATCGCCTTGCGAATCGCATCCAAATCAGAAGTATCCACAATGGTGGTTTCTACCTGAAATTTGTTGTTGAACAGTTCATTCAGCAGCCGATAAACGGCGATATAAGTGACACTGGAAAAAATAACATGGTCACCGCTTTGCAGCAGAGCAAAAAATAATCCGGACAGGGCAGCAACGCCGCTTGCCAATACCATGCAATCTTCTCCGCCCTCTAACGATGCAAGCTTTTCCTGCAAGTATTGCTGATTCGAGCCACCGTTTCTGGTATACAGATTCTTTCCGGCACTGCTCCAGTTTAAATCGCTTGGGGCATATGGCAATTCATAGCTATTTGCCATGGTAATCGGGCGTTTAATTGCTCCGGTTTCTGCATCCACATCATTTCCAGTGTGTACTGCCCGTGTCTGAAAGCCATATTCTGCTCCATAAGTTCGCTTTCCCATTTTCTTCACCGCTCCTCTGTTTTTTGCAGAAATTGCCATGCGGATTCGCATGGCAATTCTTGTTTCTGTTCCATGGTTGGTTTGCTTCCTTATTGTGGAAAAATAACCTTTCTGTAAGTATCAAACCGCACCCATTTTGCAAAGAACGCTGTCTGGTCAGCTTCATTGGTTACAGCATATTCCTGTAAGAACTGCTGTACCTGTTCGTTAGAATCTGCCAATACGGCAAAACCTCTGCCGTTGATAACCGGAACATGGTCATAAACATAATCTGCTGCCGGCAAAATGGCAGTGATTTTCTTATCTCGTACCCGTACAGCAACCTGATCCCGCAAAACGATAATATCAAAGCTATCCGGATACTGGTAGCTTTCTCCGCTAACTGGGATTTCGTCGCCGATGGTATAAGTCCGGTTGACTGGCTGATACTTCAAGACATTCAAGCTGCTGGTATCAATTCTTCAAAGATATCGCCTCTTGCAGTCAAATCATTCAGACGGAAGGATGCCTTTTCTGTACCGTTTGTCACCTTTTCTGCAACTGCTTCTACAACACCGCATGCAGAAGTCATATTGGTTACACGGTCAATCAAAATCAGTTCACCCAGTGTCTTGTGCTTTGCAAACAAATCTACAACAACGCCTTCTGTCAGCAACAGTTCGCAGACGGCAATTTCATTCTTATGTAAAGAATCCTTTGTAACGTGTTCGCCTGTATTGACATCAATTGCATACTGAACGTGTGTCAGAATGCCCGGAATGGTTTTTGTACCAAGCTTTACCAGATAGTCTTTTCCGATTGCCAGTTCTTCATCATCCATCCACAGGAGTGAAACTGTCAGTTTCTTATAAACGCCAATATCTGTATTTTTCACCAGCACGCAACCACGGGAAACATCCACTTCCCGGTCTAGGGTAATGGTAACTGGCTGTCCCTGCTTTGCGGAAGTTGCTTCTTTGTCTGTCACGAGAATGCCCTTAACGGTTGCAGTTTCGTTGCTCGGCAAGGTGGTAATGGCATCGCCTACAGAAATGCTGCCAGATTCAATTTGTCCCTGGAATCCACGGAATGTATGGTCTGGACGGCAAACACGCTGTACTGGCATATAGAATCCTTCTTCGGTATCCGATGCAATGTCAACGGTTTCCAGATATTCCAGCAGCGGCTTTCCAGTATACCACGGAATGTTTTCCGAATGGGTGGTAACATTGTCGCCTTCTGTTGCAGAAAGCGGAATAATCGTAATGTTTTCCAGTCCCAGTTCCTGCTTCAGGGCATCAATCTGTGCAACGATTTCGTTGAAACGAGATTCGCTATATTTTACCAAGTCCATCTTGTTTACAGCAAAGACAAAGTACCGAATCCCCATCAGTTTGCAGATTCTCGCATGACGTCTGGTCTGCACCAAAACGCCCTGAGAAGCGTCAATCAAAATAGCTGCCAAATCCGCAAATGATGCACCAACTGCCATGTTTCTGGTATATTCTTCATGACCCGGGGTGTCTGCAACGATAAAGCTGCGGTTGTCGGTTGTAAAATACCGATATGCAACGTCAATCGTAATGCCCTGTTCCCGTTCTGCCATCAAGCCATCTAACAGTAGCGAATAGTCAATCTTACCGCTCCGGCTGCCGACCTTGCTGTCCAGTTCCAGAGCCTTTTCCTGGTCTGCATACAGCAGCTTTGCATCATAGAGAATATGTCCGATCAGCGTGGACTTTCCATCGTCTACACTGCCGCAAGTGATAAATTTCAATAAGCCTTTCATTAAAAATATCCCTCCCGCTTTCTGCGTTCCATGCTGCCGGCTGCTTCGTTGTCAATGACTCTGGAGGTTCGTTCGGAAGATACAGAGCTTAACGTTTCTTCAATGATTTCATCCAGTGTGGTTGCAGTCGACTCAATGCCACCTGTCAGCGGATAGCAGCCCAATGTCCGGAACCGTACCGACTTCATCTGCGGAACTTCACCGTCTTTCAACGGGAACCGGTCATCGTCTACCATAATCAAATTTCCATCCCGTTCTACGACTGGACGTTCTGCTGCAAAGTACAGCGGTACAATTTCAATCTTTTCCCGTTGAATGTACTGCCAAATGTCCTTTTCTGTCCAGTTGGAAATTGGGAATACACGAATGCTTTCGCCCTTTTTAATCTTGGTATTATAGAGCTTCCACATTTCCGGACGCTGGTTCTTCGGATCCCATGCCTGTGCTTCGTTCCGGAAAGAGAAAATCCGTTCCTTTGCACGGGACTTTTCTTCATCTCGTCTGCCTCCGCCAAATGCTGCGGTAAACCCATATTTTGCAAGTGCCTGCTTCAATGCCTGCGTCTTCATGATATCGGTATAAGCAGAGCCGTGGTCAAACGGGTTGATGCCCTGCTTGACACCGTCCTGATTGATGTATTCCAGCATTTCAATGCCCTTTTCCTTGGCAATCCGGTCACGAAATGCAATCATTTCCTTGAACTTCCAAGTGGTG
>OHWF01000510.1_pt1 | contig 16994 bp, 20 predicted proteins | sample 1579681 | NCBI WGS metagenome assembly OHWF01 (sample SAMEA3882554, study PRJEB24775) | human gut metagenome | biome: human-associated habitat; feature: intestine environment; material: feces | place: Netherlands | collected 2009/2010 | reverse complement strand
CCACATATATTTAGAATCTCTGATTGGTTTATTTAACCTGATCTGGAATCCCTGAATGTAGCCTTCTCGGCTCATCACTGGAATAAGAATTCCGGCGAGGGCTGGTGTAAAATTGACTTTCCATTTGCCATCTAACATATAAAATCCTGGAACTCCTTTAAGATCCATATTGTAAGATAATAGTGTTTTCACAATATTATCAACGCCTGTTACTGGAACAGATCGATATTGATGTTTTTGGATAGCGGCATCATTCAGACCTCTTTTTCTAAGATTTTTTTTGTGTTCATCACTCAGTGTCAAAATAGAAAGCAATGCTCGATACACATAATCAATTTCTCTTACATCTCTTTTAGGTTCTTCTTTTGTCGGTTCATCCACATCTATTGAACGATAATCTTTTTCGATTCCGTAAAGATCACAGATATTGTGATAGGCTTCACTGTTTGTCATATTGAAATATTTTGCATAAAGCTGCGTTCGTCCTCCTCCAGAATTATTCACACCTCTCGTCATGCAGGCACAGCAGTTCCACATATTCTTATTAACTGAAATATGTAAAGCTCCTTTGCTGCCACAGAATGGACAATCTGCATAGATTGTTCCGCCTGTCAGTCTGGCATTTTTAAGAGGTAACAGTTTTGCTTCGTCTTCTATAGTAAACGGAAATCCCATGATGCCTTCCTCCTTTGCTTTATAAGTTATATTTCTTCACTAATGTTTCCGCATGTCTTTGTAATTCAGGCTCAATAAGACTTCCTTGTCGTGCCATTTCTATAAGATCATTTGGATCCATTTTTGCAACATCGCAAAGCATTATTCCTTCATATTTTCCTTCTTTTACCATATAGTTTTCAGCATCATCATAGATGTTTTTTGTCTTTCCACGTCCACGATTAGGATCTAACTGTAATTCTTCTTCACCTGTCTCATATGGAACTAAATCCTTTTTTTCTGTCCCAAAGTATTTTTCTTTGGATACGGGGTCTAAGTCGGAAGACTTTTTGTTTTCTTTCTGTCCATCTTTGACAGATTCTTTCGGACGTAAAGCTTCTGGAATATCATTAAATTTCAAAGGAGTTTTGTTTTCATCGTAAAAATCCTTTGGAACGCTGATATCATAGGCAAGCATCAATAAATATCTGCGAAGATATGTGATATTAGCTCCTGTGATCTGAATTTTTCGCATATTATTGTTATGTTCATCATCGTTTCCTGGCCATGGAATGGTAATTTTTCCATGCTTTTCTCCTGTAAGTGAATCAATCATAATTAAAGACATATCGCCATTATCTTCTTTACATGGCATGTCCGTAATTTTGTATTTGCACTTTAACGGATGAAGAACATCATTAATCCCTTTCAGATCAATGTAGTCGTAATCATCGGTTTCTCTGTTTTTGACAAGATTTTTATTTAGTTCAGCAATTAAAGCTGCACGCCTGTCGTAATAGTTCATTTTTGTTATTTGTTCATCTGTAAATTCGTAAGTTTCTTTCTTCATCGTAAATTTTCTCCTTAATAATGAAAAAAACTACTGTGCTTTCTGCGTCAGTAGATTTAACAAATTGGTATTTCTTGCTTCTGAAAAATCATCATTTACAGCCATAAAAAAAGCAGCCAGGGAACCAATAAAAATAACTTTTTCTTTTGCTCTGGTTACTGCTGTATATAATAATCTTCTGGTTAACATTCTGTGATAAGATTTCATCAATGGAATGATCACAATCGGATATTCCTGCCCTTGGGACTTATGAATACTAACACCATATGCTAACGTCAGTGTCGCAAAATTTTCTTTTTTATACTTAACTGTCTTTTCATCAAATTGAATCGTAATAGTAAAATCTTTGGGATCAATCTTAATGATTTTTCCAATATCGCCATTCACGATTCCATTTATATTGCTGTTTGAAGTTTCTAATACTTTGTCTCCCATATAAAACCTTTTTCCATATGTTTCAACATATTCTTTAGAATCTGGTGTTGCATAAGGATTGATCAAGTCTCGGATGACTGGATTTAAATATTCCGTTGATGTTAGGGCTACTTTTCCACTCCTGCTAAATTTTTTACGCAGCGGTGATAAGAGCTGTACGTCAGAATATTCTCGATTCTCATAATTCATCTCATAAATTTGAGGTATTTTTTTAGAGATTTCTTCTTCAATCATTTTATCATTTCCTTCGATACGAATTAGCTGAAAATCTCTCTCATTCCATATCATCTTTGGGTTTCCTTCATTGATCAGTTTTGCATTGATTGGAATCATAGAATTCTGACCTTGTCGGAAAATATGATCCAGAATTGTTGTAGGGATTACTTTGCTATCGATCATATCCGTAAACACCTGTCCAGGTTCAATGGATTGCAGCTGATCTTTATCTCCTACGAAAATCAAAGTCGCATCAGGTCTTACCTGCGTGAAGATATCTCTAAATAACTTGCATCCGATCATCGAAGATTCATCTACAATAACAACATCTTCATTGACCATACGATTTGCAACAAATTCATCGTCTAAGAAATATCCTAGTTTGCTATGAATCGTACCACCATTTTCATAGTGTGTCGCAGAGATCATTCGTTTTGTAGCACATCCTGTTGGTGCCATTAACAGTACCGATTTCCCACGTTTAAGAAAACACTTGATCATAATGTCTATGGTTAATGTTTTTCCTGTTCCTGGTCCTCCGGTTAGAATAGATAAGTTATAAATCTGAGATTTGATAACTGCTTCTTGCTGCTGCGAAGCTAACAGGATTTTTTCTTCTCTTGCCAGATCATTGATCTCTTCAATCATCTTGGCTCTTTCATCCTCAGATAAGATTTTTTCTCCTAATCTTTCTCGAATCATCTTATTAAGTAGCATTTCTGCATCATAATATTCTTGTAAAAAGAATTTTCCATCTTCATAAACAATAGATTCATCGACCAACTGACTTTTAAAATAATCCAATGCAAACATGATTGTTGCTTTTGGGACACTTTTATGCATTACATAATAAGTTTCATTAATCAGATCATTTTCATAAATAAAAGTATGTCCTTTATTTTTACATAATCTTGTAATCGCGGAATAAATCCCGCACCGGATTCTGATCGTATCATTTTTCTCTTCTTCGGATGGCTCGTGATTCATTTCTATATCTGCTAATGAAATTCCAGCTTTGTATAGATTATAAATATTTGCATCTAGCATTTCTGTAGCATCTTCTCCGAATGCTTTAAGAACTTTTCTGGCCTGACCTTTTTTTAGGTCATAAGTACCCATCAAATAACATAATCTTTCTTTTCTTTCCTCAGCTTTGATAAAGTTTCGCACAGCCATAAGTTTTATTCTTGGAATCGTTTCATGTTTAGGAGGTTCTTTTAAAACGTGAAAAGTATCCGTTCCAAAGGCATCCACAATAGCTTTTGCTGTCTTTTTCCCGATTCCAGGAACTTCATCTGCCAAAACTTCCTGAATGGCTTCTTTGGTTTCTGGAAGCAAGACTTTAAATCTTTCCGCATGAAACTGCAGGGATTTTCTTTTTTTATAGATATTTTCTTTCCATTCTCCATAAAAAATAATCTCTCGGTTCTTTTGTCTTGGAAGATCTCTTCCTAAAACCGTGAATATATCCTGTTTCCAAAGTGCCAATTTTGGTACCTCAGATATCGCATGATATCTTGCGATGGAATATGTACCATCATCTAATTCATTGATTTTCTTGTAAAAACTACAATGTACTTCTTGCATAATTTTTTCGTTACATCTAAATATACTTATGATTGTAACGTTCTCCTTTCTTTAAATTTTCCTTTTTCAGAGAAAATCTTGGAGACTGTTTTTGTACAGTGCAAAATTTTTGATAATACATTTCTGCCAATCTTTGCGAAGATTCTACATTAAATGTAACCTTGGGTTCTTTTTGTTCATAATTCAATATGATTTTTTCATCATCATGAACAATAACTCCTCGATCATAACGGGTATCATCTGCTCCCTTTAAGGAATTAATGAAATATGCTTTAATCCGATCTAAAGACTGATCTATTTTGCTCAGTTCTTGTTTTTTTACCTCTTTTTCCTCCATTAGCATGTCATATTGTTCTAACAGACTTTTAAATGGATCATAAGGTAATTCAATCGTTCCATCTACATATTTCTTTTCCTCTAATGCTTTAATAAGCAGGTTTGGATCTTTATCCTCAAACATACCCGGTTCTTCGTTGTTTTGAACATGCTGCCAAAATTCTTCCAGTTCATCGATCATGATCTTTTCATATTTTATATCTCTTGTAACCTTTCGAATAATGACATCGTTCCGCGTGTTACCGTAGATGGCGATCACATATGCAACATCGATATCCATAACACACATATAATGCCTGACTTGGGCTTCATATTGGTATGGTAGTTTAGGATTTTCTTTCGTTCCATAATACTTTTTAGTAAAAGCATTAATTACCTTACATTCTAAAATAGCCATGCTGCCATCCGGCATCATGACTAATCCATCAAGATCAGCCAGCATAAATGGGTGGTCCGGATGCTGATACATGTATGGTAATTCGATAACTCTTAAGCCTGTTTTGAAAGAAAACATTCTCCGTGCATAAGGTTCCAATAATTGACCACATAATAATGTTTCCCAATTTTTTGGCTCCCTTTGAAAGCTGGACGTTTTTTCCCAAAACAACTCCAATGTCGATTTAAATTTGCCCTTTCCTCTTGCTGCTGCACTATCGCTGCCTCCAATTCCTTCTTTTCTCCACTTTAGCCACTGATCCTTATTTTCTAAGGCATTTGCTTTTCGTAGATCATGGATTGGAATTGGTTTGTGTCCATCCATAATATTATTTCCTCCTTTCTGGATAGTAAAAAAGGCACAAAAAAAACAGACATTAATATGTCTGTATATTTTTATGCCTTTCGCAATGAAATGTTCTATTAAATTTTTATATTTCTAAAAAAAGTCCTATTTATCCTGTTAAGGATGAGGAATCTAATAAAAATACAATATAATAATAACATAAATTTCTAATATCAGCAAGCATACAGAACAACTTATTTTTCGACTGCATGGACATAGGTTCGGTAGTCATGTCCTTCGTAACTACATGTCGCAAATGTATAAATCGGTTCATCTTTCTTCGGAATATTTTTTATGATTGATGATACACCATTTCTATTCTTAAGCTTAGTTATATAAGCATTTTTTTCCTCTTGATTTTTAAATGTAATTGGAATTGACGTGTCTGCCGTTTTAGCATAGGCAGAGAATGCTTTCAGATGATATGTTTTATCTAGTGTATATAATTCAATCGTATGCTTCCTTGCAAACTTCTCTTCTCGGAACTTAACCAGATCCGCAAACATACTTCCATTTCTCATATGGTGTCCATAAAACACATTATTGTCATTTAAGGCGAATTGTTTATTATCTTTGCTGTCAAGGAAGATGCATCCACCATATGTGTATTGCTTTTTAAAGTTTGTATGAAGATAAGATTGATTCGTTTTCCCTTGAACCACTGGATAATCAATGTTTGTTCCTTTTACATAAATCCAAGCAACAATATCGGAATTTATCTTTTTCAGTTTGTTCCAGTTAATATGTTTTCCTGTTTTTGTATCCTTTCTAATAGATTCATACGAACTATTTAACTGTTGATCTTCCTGAAATCGTTCAAAAATTTTTAATCCAAAGTATCCAGCTGCCACCAGACATGCAATAATGATAATGTCTAAACTAAATTTCAGGATTTTCTTTCCCATCTTTAGATCCCGCCTTTCTTTCGTTAATATCATAATGAAATGGTTTAGAAGGATCATCTCTATAGTAGAATGTGATCTGTTTCCCAATCCAGTATTTTGGACCACCCTCTTGAAGAAGAATTCCTCTTGTCTTTAATTCTAATCGTGGCAATAAAATCTCGTATGTTTTTTCATTATCTGTCTCTACAATGAAACTGCATTCTTCGGATATCAATCTTGGTGTGAGTACATCTGCCTTTGCTTTTTCTTTGTACCCTGTGATAACTCCTGTTACTTCTTCATATAGCTTATTCTGCTCTATAGCTCGTACATTAAATGTAAGATAGCTGAACCCGAATAAAACAAAGATCCCAATGATATTTAACCATATATCATTGAATGTAATTGCTGCAAATAATACAACAATTAAAATGGAAACTGCAAACAGAAAATTTTTGACATACAAAGATTTAAACTTTGATTTATTTATATCACTGAAAAATTTTTTTACTTTTCCCATAAACAAAGTCGGCAGATCTTATTAAATTAGATCTGCCTTCTCCTTTCCTGCCTTGTTTAGAATTCCTTATTCTGTTTAATGACATTTGTGATAACACCGACAGCTGTTTGCTTTTCTTCATTAATGTCATTAATTGCAAGTGTAACAATATCCCCAGGATATGCAACTGTATTTACTCTTGAATTGTGTGCAATGGCGTTTGCTCCATTTTCCAAACGGATAAACACTGGCTGATTTTCTTCGATATGTGTAACAACTCCCACACATTTATTACCGGGATGAATCTTCTTTAATGCAAGTGCAGCTGTATTTTTTACTGCTTCTTTTCCACTGACTCTTAACTTGATGTTTCCTTCTTCATCAACACTTTCATCAAGAATTTTAACTGGGATAACATCACCAGGGCTTAAATGTTCTCTTACATCAGCCACCCAGCTCCAGAATAACTCATTCATTGGCAATGTAAGTTCTACCCCGCAAATTTCTAAACGTGCAGATTGCTGCGAAACGGCAATAACTCTTGCCTCTGCTTTGTTATATTTCTCTATGTCAAAAATTGGCTCATTTGACGTGAAATACTCAAATCGTTTTTTTCGTAATGCATCTGCTCTGGAAGCAACAATATGGATATCATCTGGATCATCTCGATCAATCCCTCTTACGATAAAATCAACAACTGCTCCAAGCATCTTACTAAGAATCTGCGTTTTTCTCACCCATTCGTCTCCGTTATCGTTATTTGACAGCTCAATTCCCATTTCAGAGATTGGGATTAACACAGACTGGTTTTTATAACGAACACGACAATTGGTATTTTTTGCTCCAATATCGGATACTTCCATGTCTGTGATTATTCCAGACAGAATGTGACGTTTGATTCTGGAATCTTCCAGCTCATGAAGCACATAATTGACTTCATTGTAACTTGGTGTCCCATCTTTGTTAATCGTTAATATGCTCATAACTAATTTTAGCAGAATTCATTGTAGAATCCTGCTGCTCCTTTCTTAAAATGATTTAATGGTTACCTGTCAAATAGGTATAAAAAAGCACCTGAACCAAATGGTTCAAGTGCATAAAAAAATGGCATCACACTTCTTTTTTTAGAAATGTATTGCCATCTGTATATTTTTATATCTAATTTGACAAGATATATTATATCATTTTAAAAATAACATGTCACTATTTATCAGTAAATTAATGCAAAAAAATGACAGGCCATCCATAAAGGAATAGCCTGTCATTTTACAATAAATTTAACTTCTTTCTTATTTTTATCTGATCAATAAAGTATTGATGATTAATCGTTGATATATATTTTTCAAAATTTTCCACCATATATCCATCCAAAAAGATATCGCATCTCGCTCCATTTTTTAAAACCGCAGAAGTCATCCATAAATTACGGACATATTCTGGTGCAGATTGATCAAGTGTTTGATACACATAGTCATTTTTGAACCATTTTTCATATCTTTTTCTATATTTTGTATAGTTTGGATCAATATAGATATGCAATGATAAATACGAGTCTGACTCATATGCATCTTGCATCGCATTATCCAAAAGAGATTGGTACGATCTACCATTTTCATCCTGATGAATCGCATTAAGGATTATTTGTTTATCATCCTTTGGAAAATCATATAATCGATCAAATAATTCTTCAATCGTTTCTGGTGGTTCAGTTTCATTGATTTCATTATCTTCCCGATAGAATCCTGAAATATCAACAGAATACCTTTGTATATCTAACAACGAAAGATACTGAATCTCAAGCTGATCTGAAAATTCAGTATAAACATCAGACACTTCTATTGTAAAATCCAGATCATCATTCGTATATTGCATATTTTTCTGGTTGATACGTTGCAACAATCTCTGAGCCTGATCTACATTTAAACCTAAACTTTTCCCAAGTGCTTCAATGTATCGAATAAATAATGCAAAAAAATTGAACTGATGATCATCTAAAAGGAAAGATGCATCATTGTATAATACAAACTTCTCTCCAAAATATAAATCAACCATTTCATAAATCTGATTATTCACGATTTTTACCTCCTAAAACCATTTCCAGACAATGCATCCATATAGCATTGATCAATATATTCATGTTCTTTTGTCAGTGTGATCCACTTCCAAAGATTTGCTCTGGAATCAATGGAAAGTACACAGAAATGATACACTGCATCATTGATGCGAAGATCAGATCTTCCAAAAACATCCATGAAAAACTTTCCATCTAGCATACGATAAACTCTTTTTTGATCCAATGGGTATTGAATCTTTTGTAAAAAACGAAGTTTATATAAGATATCATCATTTTCACGGATCAATAGAAACATGGATGGAAAAAAACTTCCTTCATCTACTCTTATAAAAGAAGCACTTCCTAAACCAATATAAGCCTTAGAAATCAGTTCTTCTATAGAAGGACCTTTTATGATTTTCATATCAAATGTTTGTTCTTTTTGAAATTCTGGAAATTTTCCTTTTAATTGCTGATAAAATTTGCGTTTTAAAGATTCAAATTCACCATTATTATCGTCATCATCATAAACTGCAAAAAAAACATGTTCCATCTGATTTTTATCTAAAATATCATTTAATAAAAGAAGATCCTGGTATACGATATACCTTTGCATATCATTATAAAAAGTATCTTCTTCATTCGAATTGTAAAATAAATTTTGATGATATTGTGAAATTCCTAAATAAGATTCAATCTCTAAAATGTATTTCTGATATAATCTTGTTTTTAAGGTAATATTACTTTTTAAGTCATAATTTACCAATTCGTTAAAAAATCTCATTTTAATTTTCCTTTCTGTTGTTGTTTGATTAGATTTGGATCAGTTCTTGTACAGGAACACCCAAATGCATCAAATGAATAAATTCCTCCACAGGTCCAATCTCCGCTTAAAATTTTAATCGTCTGTATTAAACAGATATTTGCAGCGAACAGATTTGTGACTAAATGCTGTGGTTTGACATTATTCAATTCTGTACATGACATTTCTAATACACTTTTACTGTCCTCTAAAACTTCCGGAAAATAAAAAGCACGATCCGGTGCAATAACTGCCTGATTATTTTTAATCCCGACAACAACTTCTCCAGTACTAAATTCATTCGCAGCATCAATATAAATGATGTCCGTATATTCTTCAAAAATTTCATGTAAAATTTTTCTGCAATTATGATTATCGACGCAACCGATGATGATTGGAACGAAAGTTTCTTCCTCCTCATAAGATTCTCTTTCATAGGTATTTCTCATAATACGTAACATATGTTCCTTAGATGCTATATATTCTGGCACATAAGAAAATGTTAGATTATACATATCGCTGACTGCTAATGCCATTGCTTCCGCTTTGTTCATCAGTAGGTCTTCCGGAGTAAAAGACTGTCGTTCAAGATTTTTCTCTTCTACCGTATCTCCATCAATTAAAATCACATCTGCATTTATCATATAATTTCTGTTTGTAGCTAAATATCTCGCTAATTCTTTAATGTAGTTGGAACCTGTACCACCGCATCCAATGATAAAAATTTTCTGTTTTGTTTCTTCTCTCATAATATAAAATAACTGTCCGATCAATGACCGGACAGTTTCTCCTTTCTTAAATATGTAAATTGTCAGTTATACAAAAATATCTTCTACAGAAAGCTCCTGAAAAACTCCATTCATACCAGCTCGAAGCATGATATTATAAGAACGTGGATTTTCTTCTGAAAAGTTACCAATGACCATGTAAAGACGAATTCCTTTTTCGTCACGATTATCCGTGGCTGAAAAGAAAGTTGGTAATTTCCCGTGACTGTGAATGTCCATAACAAGAACATATTCATCTTCCATAACGTTGTTTCGTTCAAAAGTTACATCGCAAGATGTTGCTGTCTGTCTTGGCTCGTATAACCAATATCCTTTTTCATCTTTTGTCATAAATAACTGCAAAGCACATTCTCTGTGAATATCCATGCGGAATCTATCAATAATATCAGATAAAAGTTTTTTTGGGATCTTTAACTGATCAGAATTTAAAGAAAAATCCAGCTGATTTTTTCCTGTAAGAACAAATTTCCCATATGGCCGGTATTCTGTAACTCCATTTTCGTTAACTTCTCTGTGAAAACCTTTCCGACTTGATACAATTGTTGCACCTTTTGTACTGCTTTTTAACATTGCTATAATAAAATGACGTTTATCATAAGTCATGCTCGTGCGTTCCTTACTGTATTCTGGATATGTAGCTTCTAAAGCTTTTCTGATGTCTTCCATTGTTACAATATCGTTTCCATGAAAATCATCTGCTGAAAACTGAATGTGGTATCCACCTGTTGCCACTGTGATCGGCAACTGAATCATGCAGATATCAGGAACATAAACAGCTTTCTCCTTTAAAGGAATAATCGTGTTTGTATGTTCAATGTACTTGAATGTACAATCTTTAAATTCCGGATGAGTCTTGCTGTATCGTTCCATGATCTCAGCACCGCTGATTGTCTGATCTTCCTGATCTTTATCTGGTTTTATCTGTTCCATCATTTCAGGAAATCCGATCAGAACTGGTAGCTTATAAGCACGCAGCACCTGTTTGGAATCAGATTTGTAAAATGGAATCAAAACATGATCATTATTATTAACGTAATGGTAATTACATCCGACATACTGAGGAAATTTCTTATTCCATGCTATGACAGCTTCTTCCACTCCTTCATTACTGATCACATACTCTTTTCCAAGTTTAACAGTAAAGATTCCCTGATCTTTGATCTCGGGTAACTTTGTTTCTTTGTATTCTACCTGCAAAATGCAGCTATTATCTTCTTGCATTTTGACAGTAACAATCCCTTTTAGTTCTGGAAATGTCTTAATTACATGTTTTTTAACCTCTGTTGATGACATCTCCTTGTTTTCCTCGTTGATTGTATAACTGTAAGGACCACCATAAACTACGATAGGGCATTTATATTTTTTTGTTTCTGTTTTCTTTTCGGATACTTTAGAAGTATTTGAAACATTTTCAGTTTTTTTTGTTTCTTTGGCATTCTTTGTTTCCGTTTCTTTCTCTGGTTTCTGCTCTGGTTCTTTTTCAATTCCAAGAAGGTCTAAAAGATTCATCTGTCCGTTTACATCATTATTCATCATAATAAATTTCCTTTCTAAAATATACTTCTTTTGTAAGTAAGTGGGTTATATTCCTGTAATATCTCATAGGGAAATTCTTTTTTCCCATTTAAGGTATCTAATAATTCTCTTATCGTTGCCTTTCCAAGTGTTGTTCTATGTGGGGTATAATAATCAGAATTCATTGGGCTATCAATTTTGCTGCCGTTTTCTGGTCCATATCTTTTTCCAGACAAAACAAATCTGTTGATACACATCCGTTTGTTGTTACTGAATGGATCATCATAAGATTAGGAATCGGAATCTCATAAACGCTGTTTTCATATATGATTCTCCGGACATCTTCTTCTAAAAAAATGGCAGTTTTACTTTGGATTTTGGGAAAATCCTCAATTTTCTGTTTTGTTGCAAGATATCCTCGTGGCACTCTTCCAAGAAAAAGTTCTTTCTTTTTATGTTCTTTTGTTTTTTCTAATAATTCATATAAGGTTTCTGTACGAATTACCTTCTGCTGTTTGATTCCATGATCATCTATGATAATATGGCAGCAGTCAATATACCCTTCTCTTCGGTCTTTTTCTTCATCAAATATAATTTGTATCATAATAATCTTCCCTTTCTTTTCTTGTGTGGCATTTTGTAAAATTCTTCTTTTGTCTCATGTTCTTTTGAAACATAAGTTATTTGATTAATTCTAGTTAACCGTCCATAATCTGTTAAAAATCGTTCAATTTTTTCAATCGAACAATCAACAGCTCCTGCGATACATGCCATCATTTCCCTGTATTCATCATTAAAGCAGGACTCTACGGAATCCTGCTTTAATAGTTCTTTCTTTAAAATTTCTGCATTAATCATGTTCTTCACCTCTGATTAAAAATCTGACATTGCTGTCTGTTCATCTTTAATTTCTTTTGTTTCTTCTGAAATTTTAGACATTTTTTTGTTGATTCTATCTAACTGCACAGATCTGTATTCTTCATAATGGGATAAAAATAATTGAATTAATTTTATTTTTGTCTCAATTTCTGAATCTTCATTTGAAAACTTACTGAACAGAACATAATCTGTTGAATGCCAGATATTCCATTCGAATTCTTTATCATAATATGAAAATCCAAAATGATCACTCCAGTGGGAACCTGAACTCATACATATAGAAAAAGTTCCATTATTCATAAAATACTTTCCATTTTGATCTTTCATAAGCGGACCTTGAGTTTCTTCGTCCCAATTACCATACGGAGCAAGTCTTACATTAAGTCTTTTGCAGCTTTTCTTTAAATCATACCAATCATTTAGAATTCCACATGTTAATAATTTGTTTTCCATTTTGGCTAATCTGTTTTTATTGTTCATTGTTCTTTCATTTTTTGCGATAATTTTATCTGTATTGATATTCGCTATCATTTTGAGTAAATCGCTATAATCATAAATTGTCATATACTAAACTCCTTCTCTTTCTAATATTGTTATATCCATCTCAATCAAAGCCGTTATTGTAAAATCTCAATATCTTTTTTATCATAGATATATTTCATGATATCTCTGATAACTGATTCTTCTCCCCTGATCTTAATATTTAATGTTTTCATGACAGGTTTGTGGATTTCACGATTCAACGGATATGGATAATTCTGAACGGATGAATTGTTAATGGATGATTTTCTGTTCTTTTGAATTGGTGTAGAACTGCTACTGACTTTTCTTGAAATTGGTTCTGGAACTGGAATAGGATCGAAATCGAACTCAAATGGCTCTACAGATTGTGTTTCCTGCTGCTCTTTCATTTCCTGTTCTTTTCTCTTTTTTTCTGCTTCTAAAACTTTCTGCTTTGCTTCTCTAAGACTCTGATTTTTTTTGATTGCCTTGTTGAGATCAAGTTCTTTAAAATATTCCTGCTCAACATCGGATAAAAATTCTTCTTCTGCAACACATTTTAATGTATTAATATCTGATAAAATTTTATCTCTTTTTTCGATCATTTGATCCTTAATCTTTTTCTTGGATGTACTTTTTAGCATCCATTTAGAATCAATCTTTAGATTCTTAATGATCGGACATACAAGATATTTTTCAGGTATCTCATGAAGGAAAACATCTTCATATGTTTCTCTGATATAATCTTCTCTTTCTTTTTTCCAGACGTTTTCAGATTCTTTGATCTGTGTATCAATCTCTTGAATTACAGTATCATATCTGGCCAACACATCATCCATATCTGCTTTTGTTTGTTTTACAATTGCTTCATACGGTTTACATGCACTGATTCTTTCAGAATTCAGATATTTTTTCTGTTTTCTTAGATCAGCCACAACTTTTTTAGCCTTTGGGATATCCTCTATGGTATAAAGGATTCCTTTGTGTTGTTTCAAGATCTCATCAACACATTCGATCAGCTCTTTTTTATTAAACTGAATTGCTGGCACTTCATTTTTTTTGATTACTAATAAATCTTCATTCATTTTATTTTTCTTCCTTCCTGGTAAATACAATTTAATAAATGTAAAAATAATATTATAGCCCATCCTGGTTTTGACCAAGACAGGCTATAATTGAAATATGTTACTTAGCTTTTATGATATCTCTAGTTCCAACTAGAAATATAATAAAAACTCCCACTACAGTAAAATACCATAAACCGGTATCTACTATACGTAGGAAAGGAAAGATATCATATTCCCATGACAGGAATTGAGTTCGTAGTGAATACATACCGTAATTCACTAACAAACCAAATGCTACAAATAGTAGCAATTTGATCATCTCCTTTACCTTTTTTGGTAACATAATGTGCTTATTCTTCATGATAAGCCTCCTTTCTTTGATTGATTAATAACACCCCTTTCTCATAAATCTCAATCAATAAACTTCTTTTTTCCGTTAATCTTCTCAAAAAATAGGATAAAACGTAATCCATTTCAGTATAAAACTGAAATAGATTACGAAACATATTACCTGTTATTGCAATCAAATGAGTCTTTAACATCTGTTAAAAACCCAATCAATGCAACAACCTGCAAAATTACACAAAATGTGTAATATGCAACGGTTAAAGGATTAACACCATAGTGTTGAAACACATATGGTTTATGCAATATGTCAAGAACAAAACATATTGCTAAATACGTTATTGTTATTCCTAACATAACGATAACCTCCTTTACCTTTTTTGGTAACATAGTGTGCTTATTCTTCATAATAAGCCTCCTTTCTTTGATTGATTAATTAATAACACCTCTTTCTCATAAATCTCAATCAATATTTATAAATTTTCTCGCATACGCATCAATTTCTTCTTCGGAAACCTTATTATAAATTTCAGCTTCTTTTTCTTTGCTTATGTAAATCCCAAGCTGTTCCAAAATCGAAATTTTATCTCTTCTAAAGCGATCATTTGCTTTATGCGAATATACACTCATTTCCATAAACATTTCTCCCTTCTAGTAAAATAAAAAGGCACAAAAAAATACAGACTTACTGCCTGTTTTAATTTGTGCCAATATTGGTTAATATTCTATTTTATTAATACATCTATAAAAAAAGTCCTACTACACCCACGGTGCTTAGGAATCTAATAAAAACTACAAATATATTATAGCATAAGAATCTGTTAATGTGAATACTTTTTATGTGCTTTTAGAATAAATCACATCCTTGTTTTTTAAATGCATTTACCTGTTGATTCCAGTTTTCAGAGGTCCAATGATATTGATCCATTAGGCACTTTTTACAATAAAATTTATTTACATTTCTTCCATGCAATTTTAAATTCATGCTTAATACATCTCTTTGCTTTATCCTTGTTTTTCCACACCTACAGCATGTCTTGTTAAGATAGTGTACAGCTACTTCTTTATGAATTCCTGTATACATTGCAAATTCATCAATTACCTGTTCTGTAGGTACATTTCTAAATGTACCGCCGTTCCAAGCTTGTGTAAGATATTCATCTAATGTACAATTCATAACAAGCCATTTCTTATTCTCAATAAAATCTTTTTTTAGAATTTCTCTCCATCGCTGATATCCATTTGGATACCAGTATTTATCCAGAATCCATGTGGATTTAGAATAATAAGGACAAGCACAATGGCATCCTACTCTGGAATATCCTTTTTGATATTTAAGATTTACGGGAATCTTTTTCCAGACTGTATATAACCATACATCCAGTTCTGTCCATTTTCTAATAGGAAGAATCCCTTTCCAACATGTATCATTTCCCCATTCTGCTTTATTAACCCAAACATCTTCATATGCTTTACGTGTTAATGATTCGTCATTTCTCATACCCATCCATAGCAGATATGGATGATTATGATTGAGTTTCGATACCATAACACCAGTTTTAAATATTCGGCAGCAAAAACGAGATCTTCTGTTTGGTATCATATGATGAGATTCCACATATTCATAGAATCCTTTTCTTGGATTCATGATTTCACAGTTAGAAAATCTTTCCGCCATACGATATGTATCCTTACAATCAAGAGTCGTATTGTTAAATACTGCTTTAGTATCTGGATACAGACTTCTAACCAGATAACATGTCAACATCGAATCTTTTCCCATTGATACGGGAATGATTGATGTATATTCTTGATATTCCTTCATTTTTTCTTTGATAAGAATTATTGCTTCTGACTCAATTTGTTTCAAATGCTCTTTCTTCATTTCAATTAAATCCTGCCAGCTTGCCAAATCCACATCTTCTACATTGTCATAATCTTTCAGTTTTCTCAGCTCAACGGTTGACAGATCATTAGAAATAACGACTCTGTAAAATTTATGGATATTCCCATACTTATCGAATCCCTTAATAATCTGTTTATCAAGCCAAAAATAACCTTCTTTTATGTCTGCTAATTCTTTCCCTGTTACGTCTCTTAAAAATTTAATATATTCTTTGTATATAAGATTCATACCAGCCACTAACCGAATCCGGTGAATGGCAACATATGGATTGCTATTATGCGAATGAATTATAGTCTAATTCAAACTTATAGCCACGATCTTCAATTTTCCGGGCGAATATCTCTTTTCTCCATCGCCCAACCTAGTTTCACTAGGATAAGGTATTACTCCTTTCTCTGTTTGATTTAATAAAATTGTTTCTATAATATTTAATCATAATAATTTTTAAGTGCATGATATGTGTGATCATACCATGCACTCTTCTCCTTATGTCCATTAAACTTAACTAATGATGAAATATCGACTTATATTAGTTTGTCTGGATGCTCAATATCTCTAACAGCAAATCCATCCTTCTGTATTTCTCCTAATTCATCTTCTGTAAGTCCAAAAAATGAAACTAAGATATATTTCAGTTCATGAATCTGCCCTAAAATATATCGATCCTCTGGATTTTTGACACTATCCTTATGTAATTTAGAATATCTTCTCTGATATTCGATCCGTTCCATATTCCAGGAACGTAAAATATTACTGTTTTTGATATTCATAAATACCCTTCTTTCTTATTTTGTGTTATCAGAATCTTCCTGTTCCAAAATCTTATGAATTCCATCTTCTAAACGCCAGTATTCAGCACCGTAAATTCTTGCATTATTACCGCCGTCATGTCTTTC
>OHWF01000476.1_pt1 | contig 18338 bp, 15 predicted proteins | sample 1579681 | NCBI WGS metagenome assembly OHWF01 (sample SAMEA3882554, study PRJEB24775) | human gut metagenome | biome: human-associated habitat; feature: intestine environment; material: feces | place: Netherlands | collected 2009/2010 | reverse complement strand
AGTCGGAACACCCCTCCCTGCCTCTGGCCCAGCGGAGCGTCCCTGCACGCTGAAAGCAAGCAGAAAGTCACCCCGCAAAGCGCACACTTTTCTGGTTCTCTTTTGGTGTCAAAAGAGAACATCCCCGGGCAGCAGTGTTTTAGTTTTCCCTCCTTTTTCAGCCATTCGCGCAGTTTTAACCCCCATTCGTGCAGAATTTCTTTTGTTTTTGCCTAGTTTATGGTATATTTATGGTAACGACACCCCGTATAAACCCCACACGAAAGGAGCGAAATTTTATGAAAGCCAAACGCATTGTAAGCATCCTGCTGACCGGCAGTATGCTGCTGTCCCTGCTGCCGGTGTCTGCACTGGCAGCCGCCCCGGTGTTCGATGCACCCGCCCAGACCACGGCCAAAAAGGCTGCACCCCTTGTACAGGAGGCCGACGCCTCCCGCAGCACCGAGGAGGAAGCCGCCACCCGCAGCAGCCGTGATCTGGACGCGGAGAACGGCACCGCCGAAAGCATTACTACCATCCAGCTGAACGCCGCTGGCAAGCCTGCAAGCGAGGGTGACTTTGGCAATTGGTACTACAGTGCTGCCTCCGGTTGCCAGCTGGACACTGGCGTTTTTGCCCTGCAGCCCTCCTCGGAGCCTGAGGCAGAAAGCGCATTGAAGGCACGCCTTTTCCGCATTGGAGATAACGCCGAGCTAGTCCGCGGCACCGTCGGCTGTGAAACCAACAATTACGGCACCATCTTCGACGGCATCTTCCAAGGGAAGGTGGCTAACTTCCGAACCATCTCCAACGGTACCTTCCAAAGGGAGGTGAACAACTACGGAACCATCTCCGGCGGCACCTTCCAAGCGGATGTGGATAACAACGGCACCATCTCCGGCGGTACCTTCCAAAGGGTGGTGTTCAACAACGACACCATCTCCGGCGGCAGCTTCCTGGGGGATATGAACAACTGGGGCACCATATCCGGCGGCATCTTCCTGGGGGGGTACAACTACCAAACCATCTCCGGCGGCACCTTCCAAGGGATGGTGGGCAACACCGGCACCATCTCCGGCGGTACCTTCCAAGAGAATGTGTACAACCACGGCACCATCTCCAACGGTACCTTCCAAGGGATGGTGGTCAACTACAAAACCATCTCCGGCGGCACCTTTAAGGAAGCTGTCGAGGTAAACGCCTCTTCCGGCAATGAGGCCACGATCGAGGGCGGAACCTTTGAAAAGGGTATGAAGCTTAAGAATGATGACGCTTCCATCACCATCAAAGACGGCCTGTTTGACGACGAGGTTGTCACCGAAAGATGTAGCTCCCCGCTTTCCATCAGCGGCGGCCTGTTTACCAACGCCGTGGATGTAAGCATCACCGACCCGTCCAATCTTCAGATCACCGGCGGCTATTTTGTGAACAAGCCCATTGTGCCGGAAGGCAGCGACATTGCCTTTACCACTGTGAGCGATCAGAATGGCGGAAACTTCCAAGTGCCTGTAAATGATGGCTTTTCTGAAAGCTACACCAGTCTTTATGTCCCCAGCGGATCGTCTGAGCAGCCCAACCCCATTACCGTAAAGACCGATACCGCACTGACCGACTGCCTTGCAGACGGCGTATCCATTATGGGAACCGATAAAGTCCGGAAAAACGATGACGGCAGCTACGCCATTGAAGTGTATCAACCGGAGTCCATCGTGCTGGTGACCGAGAAGCCCGCGCCGCCCACACCGGACGAACCCGGCGACGAGATCGACCCGGGCTTCTCCTCCGGCGCAGCCGCACTTGGCATCGTGCTGGGCACTGCGGGTCTGGGTTATATCACCTATGCTCACATCTCTTCCCTGTACCTGTACTATACCCTGCCGGGCGGCTTTATCCCCTCCACCCGGCAGGAGCTGGCAAACGTCCTGTGGACGACTGCCGGCAAGCCCGACCCTGTAAGCACCGCACTGTATACCGATATCCCCGCTGACGCTATCGAGCAGCAGAAGGCCGCCCGCTGGTGCGTGGAGCAGGGTCTGCTCTCCGACTACGGCGCAACCTTCGGCCCGGACACCACGGTGACCAATGCCCGCATCATCCGCGCATGGAACAGCCTGAAAAAGGTGCCTGTGCCCATCACAAACTAATCATCCTCACATTCATCCTTTCATGTACACCGCCGCCCGGCTTGCTTCCACAGGCCGGGCGGCGGTGTTTTCACTCCTCCATCTGCTTTGCCAGAAAGGCTGCTGCCACTGCCACCGCCTTGCACTGGGCGTCCTCCGGGCAGGCGGTGCGGTCCTCGGTCAACAGACCCACCGCGCCGGTCACGTCCCCGCCCGCCAGCACCGGCGCGGCGCATAGCAGCACCCGGGGTGCGCCCTCGCAGGGCAGCAGGGTCTTTTCCGGGCTGCCGGGGCTCTGGTAGGGCTTGCGGGCATCCATCAGCTTTTCCAGCGGCTGGCTGATGCTGCGGTCGGTCAGCTCCCGCCGCCCGCTGCCGCTGACCGCCAGAATGCGGTCCCTGTCGCACACAAAGGCGGTCAGTGCAAACTGGCGGCTGAGCACCTCTGCCAGCTGGGCGGCAAGGGTGTTCACCTCGCCCATGGGCGAGTACTTTTTAAAGATCACTTCCCCGTCGCCGGTGGTAAAGATCTCCAGCGGGTCGCCCCGCCGGATGCGCTGGGTGCGGCGGATCTCCTTGGGGATCACCACCCTGCCAAGCTCGTCGATGCGGCGCACGATACCGGTTGCTTTCATTATTTTGCCCTCCTTGCGGTTTCCTTTGTATGTAGTATCTGTCAGCGGCGGCAAATTATACCGGCAGCGCATTTTTTGCTTTGCCCGCCGCATTGCGTTCCGGGCGGGGTTCTGCTACAATAAATAGGAATAAACCCAAAGAAAGCAGGTGTCCGCATGGCACACATCCTTATTCTGGGCGGCGGTGCCGCCGGACTGGCCGCTGCGCTGGCGGCTGCACAGGCCGCGCCCTCTGCCCGCGTCACGGTGCTGGAGCGCAACCCCAAGGTGGGCAAAAAGCTGCTGGCTACCGGCAACGGCCGCTGCAATCTGGACAACACCGCCATTGCGCCGGAGAAATATTTCACCGCCGACCCCGCCGCGCTGCGGCCTTTGCTGGCGGCGGTGGATGCCGCCGCGCCGCTGGCGTGGTTTGAGCAGCTGGGGCTGTATACCCGCACTGATGAAGCCGGGCGGGTGTACCCCTATTCCAATCAGGCGGCTGACGTGCTGGCGCTGCTGGAACTGCATTTACAGCGGCACACCGTACAGCTGCGCACCGGCTGCACGGTAAGCACCCTGCGCCAGAGCAAGGGCGGCTACGCGGTGCAGTTTACGAACGCCGAGGGCGGCACCGAAAGCCTGCGGGCAGATGCCGTTATCTGCGCCATGGGCGGCGCCGCCGGGCCGCAGTTCGGCACGGACGGCTTCGGCACCCGCTTTGCCGCCGACTGCGGCGGGCAGATGCGCCCGCTTTACCCCTGCCTGACCGCCCTGCAATGTGCAAAGCCGAACAAGAGCCTTGCGGGCATCCGCGCCAAAGCCGCCGCCCGCCTGCTGGACGGTGACCGGGTGCTGGCAGAAGAGATTGGCGAGGTGCAGTTTACCGACTACGGGCTTTCCGGCATCTGCATCATGCAGCTGTCCGGCCTGCTTGCCCCCGGGCGCAGCCCGAAGCACCCGGCGGTAGAGCTGGACCTCTTCCCCGCTGTGCCGGAGACAGAGCTTGCCGCCCTGTTTGCGGCGCGTGCACCGCTGCTTGCCGAGGACACGGCGGCGGCGTTCTGGCTGGGGCTTTTGCACGGCAAGCTCGGCCGCGCCCTCTGGGCTGCCGCCGCCCTGCCGGATACCGCCCCCCACGCCCTGCCCGCAGGCAGCTGGCAGAAGCTTGCCCACACCGCCAAGCACTGGCGGTTCGAGGGGCTTGCCCCCTGCGGCTGGCGGCAGGCACAGACCACCGGCGGCGGGCTTGCCCTGACCGAGGTGGAACCGACCTTCCAGTTCAAGGGCTGTCCGGGGCTGTACTTCGTGGGGGAAACGTTGGACTGCGCCGGAAGCTGCGGCGGCTTCAACCTGCACTGGGCGTTCGGCAGCGGCCTTGCCGCCGGGCGGGACGCCGCAAAGCACCTTTGCAGCCGAAAACGGTAACAAAAAAGGGACGAGGGAAAGCCCGCGGGCTTTCCCTCGTCCCTTTTATAATGTTATTCAGACAGCCTTATTCTCGCCCTTGGAAAGCAGCTTTGCACGCTCCAGTGCGGGGCGCAGTGCCAGATACAGCACCACGGCGCAGGCGGTGGAAGCCACACTGTTCACAAAGGTGACGCCGCCGGCGATCTTGGTCAGCGCCTGTGCCACGGTGTACTCCTGCCCAAAGATGTACACGTTGCGGAAGTAGCCAAGGAAGGGGTCGGTGAACACGTTCAGCAGCAGACCGGAACCCGCAGAGACGATCACCTTGACCAGATACCCGGCGCTGTGACGATCCTGATCCCGCAGCTTGAACACCTTATGTGCCACGGCACCGCAGGTGATGCCGATGATGAACTTGAGCACAAAGGTGGTAATGGCGTAGCCCGGGTCACCGGCAAGGATATCCGCCAGCGCCAGACCGATGGCACCCGCCAGACCGCCGGATACACCGTCCAGCAGCAGCGCCGTCAGGGCGGTAAAGGTGTTGCCCAGATGGAACGAAGAACCGCCGTAGAACGGGATGCGGAAGAACAGATAGGCCACTAAGCTCAGCGCAGCCATCACGCCGGTAAGCGCCAGCTCGTGCACCGTAAAGCGGCGCTTGTACAGCACACTGAAAAACAGGATCAGAATAATAACGACTGCCAGCAGCAGCCACATTGCAGTAGTAGACATGATACTTTCCCTCCAATCGCGCCGATAACCCCACAAAACCACTTGACATTTGGGTGTCCGGCGGGTATGCTCCTATTATACGCAGAACTGACCCCATGAAAATACCCAGAATAAAGTTTTTTTATGGGGTCAGTTTAACGCAATGCCCAGATGGGAGGGACATTCTATGGTACATCTGACCACGGCACTGGACCCGGCTTCGGCGGTGCCGCTGTACGAGCAGCTCTACCGCAGCCTTGCCGCCGAGATGCGGGCGGGCACCCTGACGGCGGGCACCCGGATGCCCGGCAAGCGGCGGCTGGCGGCGGAGCTGTCGGTCTCGGTGAATACGGTGGACACCGCCTATCAGATGCTGGCAGCCGAGGGCTACCTGACCGCCCGGGAGCGCAGCGGCTTCACGGTGCAGGAGTATCTTGCCCTGCCGCAGGGGGTGCAGCCGCCCGCCGCGCCCTCTGCACCGGCAGCAGCGCACCCCGCCGACACCGCCCCGCCGGTGCAGTTCGATTTATCTACCCGGGGCGTGGACCCGGGGCTGTTCCCCTTCCGCACATGGGCACGGCTGCAAAAGGAACTGCTCTATTCCGCGCCGGAGCTGCTCACCCCCGGGGATGCCCGGGGCGACGCCGCGCTGCGGCAGGCGCTGGCAGAGTATCTGGCCGAGTACCGGGGCGTGCAGTGCGACCCGGAGCAGCTGGTGGTGGGTGCAGGACTGGAATATCTGCTGGGGCTGCTGGCACCGCTGCTGCCCGGCCCTGCCGCCGTGGAGACTCCCGGCTACCCCCGCGCCCGGCAGGTGCTGGAAAACAACGGCGTGCCCTGCCTCTGTCTGCCGGTGGACGCGGACGGGCTGTCGCTGACCGCCCTTTCCGCCAGCGATGCGGCGGTGTGCTACGTTACCCCCAGCCACCAGTTCCCCACCGGGGTCACCATGCCCGCCGGACGCCGGGCCGAGCTGCTGCACTGGGCAGCCCGCGCCCCGGGGCGGCGGTACATCATTGAGGACGACTACGACTCCGAGTTCCGTTTTGACACCCGCCCGCTGCCCAGTTTGCAGGGCATGGCGGGCGCAGACGGCCCGGTGGTGTACCTGTCCACCTGCTCCCGCAGCCTTGCCCCGGGCATCCGCATCGCCTACATGGTGCTGCCCCGGCAGCTGCTGGGCGCGTGGCAGGCCAAGTACCGGCTGTACTCCGGCACGGTGGGACGGTTTGAGCAGCAGACGCTGGCGCGCTTTATCACCGGGGGGTATTTCACCCGGCACTTAGCGCGAGAGCGCACCGCCTACAAAGCCCGCCGGGATGCGCTGGTGGCGGCGCTGCGCACCTCCTTTGCACCGGAAGAGCTGACCCTTGCGGGGCTGCACACCGGCCTGCACCTGCTGGCACAGCTGAAAGACCCGCCACCGGACGCCGCCCTGCGGGCTGCTGCCCGGCAGTATGGGGTGCGCTGTTCCCTGCTGAGCGACTACGACCTGACCGGCACGGCGCACTCTGCCGCCGGGACGCTGGTGCTGGGTTACGGCTCACTGCCGGACGCAGACTGCGCCGCCGCCGGGGAGAGGTTGAAAAAGCTCTGCACCGCCGCCCGGGAGGCATCAGACACCGTATAGTGTCCGCCTGCCCAGTCCCCGGGCAGGGCGTTGGCGGTGATATCCACCGGCTCGGCGCTGGTGGCTAAAAATTCCAGCGTGCGTTCCAGTGTAGCAAGGTCTACGGCGGTCAGACTGGTCAGCAGACTGCTGCTCACCTCCCGCAGACCCTGCGGCAGGGTGGTGGGCAGCAGCTCCAGCGCCTGCCGGAAAAAGGCATCCCACACCGCCGCCCGGGCGGCGGCGCTGCGCCGGGGCGAAAGAGAAGCGTCAGCATCCAGCGCCGCCAAAAAGCTGTGAGCATCGGCGGCAGAGATACCCTGCACCCCGGTGCCCTTGCCGTACCGCGCCAGCTGCTCCGGGGTGAGCGCCCCGGTAAAGCCCACCCGCACTGCGCCGTACCGCGCCGCAAGCTTTGTCAGCACCGCCGGGGCGATGGCAAGATAATCGGTATCCTCCGGCAGGGCGAACACCTCGCTCAGCGCTTCCCGGCAGCGGGCGGGGCCCGCGGCGGCGTAACAGTCCGCAAGAGGGACGTTCTTGCCCCCAAAGGGCACTTCCAGCGCGGCGGGCACCGCCAGAAGATGGATGCAGTTCTGCCCGGCGTTCAGGTAGGCCAGCACAAAGCCCGGGGTCTCGTCTGCCACGCACAGCAGCACGGTGCACCGGTCGGCGGCTTTGGGCAGACGGATGGGCACCCCGCTCTGGCTTTTTGCGGCCTGCCGCAGGCTGCTGCGCAGCTGGGCGCGGCTGAGCAGCACCGTGCCGCCCACCAGCGGCAGCAGCACCAGCAGGGCGGCGCACAGCGCCGCCCAGAAGGGACGCCAGCCGCTGCGTTTTGCGTGTTTCATGGCTCTGCCTCCTTTTTGTGCATAAAGCATAGCCCACCGGGCGACCCTTTATGCAGAAAGGCAGGGATGCTGTATGGATAAAACCGAAAACCCCAACAAAAAAGACCGCGAGGAGCAGGAGGACTTCTGGCTGACGCTGGAACCCCTTCCCGTCCCAGACCCCGAAAAGCCCTCCGCACCGCATGAGGAGTGATGGCGCTGCATAGGATACGGTAAAAAGGGGGGGGATGGGATGCCAGAGCGGTTCATGCGGGGAATCGAGGCTTTGAACGGCATCGTGTGGGGGCCGGTGGGGCTGGGGCTGCTCTTCGGCACCGGGCTGCTGCTGACGGTGCGCACCGGAGGCTTCCAGCTGCGGCGGTGGGGCTACTGGATGCGGCACACCCTCGGTGCTATCCTGACCGACCGGAGCGTCACCGCCCATACCGCCCGCGAGGAACAGGCCATCAGCCAGTTTCAGAGCCTGTGCACCGCGCTGGCGTCCACCATCGGCACCGGCAACCTTGTGGGGGTGGCGACAGCCATCCTTTCCGGCGGGGCGGGGGCGGTGTTCTGGATGTGGGTCATGGCGCTGCTGGGCATGATGACCAGCTACGCCGAGAATGTGCTGGGCATCTACTACCGCCGCAAAGACCCGGCGGGCGGCTGGCGCGGCGGGCCGATGTACTACCTGCGGGACGGCCTTGGCGGCAAGCCGGGGCGGGTGCTGGCAGTGCTGTTTGCCGCGTTCTGCGCGCTGGCAAGCTTTGGCATCGGCAACCTGAGCCAGCTCAATTCCATCGCGGGCAATCTGCAGGCGGCCTTCGGCGTGCCGGAGGCCGTTACCGGCGCGGTGCTGGCGGCAATATCGGCGGTGATTTTGCTGGGCGGGCTCAAGCGGGTGGCCGCTGTGGCGGAAAGGCTTGTCCCCGCCATGGCGCTGCTGTACATCGTGGGTGCGCTCACCGTGGTGGGGGTGCACATCACCGCCGTCCCGGCGGCGCTTGCCGCCATCGTAAAGGGCGCGTTCGGGCTGCGCGCCGCCGGTGGGGGCATCGTAGGCTATGGGCTGTCCCGGGCGGTCACTTGGGGCTTCAAGCGGGGTGCTTTTTCCAACGAGGCCGGACTTGGCTCCTCGGTGATGGTGCACGCGGCTTCCAACGTAAAAGAGCCGGTGCAGCAGGGCATGTGGGGCATTTTTGAGGTGTTTGCAGACACCATGGTGGTGTGCACCCTGACGGCGCTGGTGGTGCTGACCTCCGGCTTTGTGGAGCCGGACACCGGGCGCATTGCCGCCGGGGCGGCGGGCAGTGCACTGGTGGGGCAGGCCTTTGATGCCGTGTTCGGCACGCTGGGGTCAAAGCTGATCGCAGTGTGCATCCTGCTGTTCGCCTACTCCACCACTCTTGGCTGGAGCTGCTACGGCTGCAAGGCCGTGGAGTATCTCTTCGGCGCAGGGGCAGGGGCGGGCTACCGGGTGCTGTTCGTGGCGCTGATGCCGGTGGGCGCGGTGATGCGGCTGGACCTTGCATGGACGCTTTCCGACACCTTCAACGGCCTGATGATGCTGCCGAACCTCATCGGCGTGGTGGCGCTGTCCGGTACGGTGGTACGCATCACCCAGAACTACCTCGCCCGCAAGCTGCACGGCAGCGCCGCGCCGCCGCTGTTGTCTGCGGGTGAGACGATTTAAAATCGTCAGCCCTGCCCCTTGTCCCGGGGCGGAGTTTGTGCTATGCTAAGGGATACAAGCGATTTTTTGCGCTGAGAGGAGGAGCCCCATGGCCGCCGTAAAAACACGGAATACCGCTACCCTTATGACCGAGGGCAGCATTGTAAAAAGCCTGCTGCTGTTTGCCCTGCCGCTGATCTTCGGCAACCTGCTGCAGCAGATGTACAACACCGCCGACAGCATCATCGTGGGCAATTTTGTGGGCAGCAATGCCCTTGCCGCCGTGGGCTCCAGCGGGTCGCCCATCTACCTGCTCATCGGCTTCAGTCAGGGGCTTGCCGTGGGCGCGGGCGTGGTGGTGTCGCAGTATCTGGGCGCGGGCGACCACAGGGAGACCCGCGAGGCGGTGCACACCGCCCTTGCCATTGCAGTGGTCATGGGGCTTTTGCTGACCGTGGGCGGCGTTGCCTGCGGGCGCGCTTTGCTGGTGGCCATGAACACCCCCGCCGAGGTGCTGGCCGATGCCGTGACCTATATCCGCATCTACTTTGGCGGGGTGCTGTTCAGCGTGGTGTATAACATGACCGCCGGCATCCTGAACGCCGCCGGCAACTCCCGCCGCTCGCTGGTGTATCTGGCATGGGCGTCGGTGACCAACATCGTGCTGGACTTTGTGTTCATCGTGGGGCTGCGGATGGGGGTGGCGGGCGCTGCCATCGCCACAGACCTGAGCCAGCTGGTGTCCTGCGTGCTGAGCCTGCGCTTTTTGATGAAAAGCGAGGACGCCTGCCGGGTGGAACTTTCCGCCATCCGGCTGCACCGCAAAATGGCAGGCCGCATCATCCGGGTGGGTCTGCCCACCGGCATCCAGAACATGGTCATCTCCTTTTCCAACGTGCTGGTGCAGGCCAGCGTAAACAGCTACGGCGCCGCCGCCATGGCGGGCTTTGCGGCCTACATGAAGATCGACGGCTTCAACATTCTGCCGGTGAGCAGCATCAGCATGGCCGCCACCACCTTTGTGGGGCAGAACTACGGTGCGGGGCGTCTGGACCGGGTAAAGCGCTCGGTGTGGGTCACCCTTGCCATCGGGGTCATCTACACCCTTTGCACCGGCGCGGCGCTATTGGCCGGACAGGACGCCATTCTGCACCTGTTCACCGCCGACGAGGCCGTAGTCACCTACGGCAAGCTGGCCATGCGGTGGTTCTGTCCGTTCTACTTCCTGCTCAGCATTCTGCACGGCCTTGCCGGTGCCGTGCGCGGCACGGGTGCCAGCATCCCGCCTATGGTGGTGCTGCTGGTCTCGCTGTGCCTGTTCCGTGTGGTATGGATCCAGTTTCTGCTCCCCTTCTTCTCCGGCATCGAGGGCGTGTTCATCCTCTACCCCGTCAGCTGGGGTCTGGGCGCATTGCTCATGATCCTGTATGCGTGGAAGGGCAAGTGGATGGAGTATCATACATAACATTTTTACAAACAACGACCCGCCGCACTGAAAGAGATGCGGCGGGTCGTTGTTTTTCAGGTACTTCTGTCGGGGCAGCTTACCATGCAAAGCCCACGGAGTCCATGTCGATCTTCTTTTCCATCAGCCCCAGACGGCTCTCGATGAAGTTGACAGCCATATCCGGCCACTGGGCGATCTGGGTGTAGTAGTCCACATAGCCCTTGGTGCCAGTGCCCAGACCCACACCGTGGGGCGCATCAGGTGCCAGATAGAAGCTGAAGTCCGTGAAGATATTTGCGCACTCCGGCAGAGAAGGCAGCATCATCGCACTCAGGCCATCTTTCTGACCCACAACACCAAAGACCGGAGGCAGGTTGGGGTTCTTCGTGAAGTTCAGACCAGTGACGAACAGTCCGTAGATGGGAATCGCCACATTCAGGTCAGCGCTCTCATGGTCCACAGCATCGCAGACGTAGCTGGGGTAGACCTTATCCGGGGTATTCGTAGTGCCGAACTGGTCGGCCACCACCTGCATCACATTCATGCCGCCAGCAGAGAAGCCCACAGCGATCATGATATCGGTCTTGCCGATGTGTTTTTCAGAGGCGTTGTGGCGGATGTAGCGGATAGCGCGTGCCAGATCCAGCCGCTGATCCACAGCGGCATAAGGGTTGACGCGGCGCTGCAGCACAAAGGCGTTGTAGCCGTTCTTGTTGAAGAACTCGGCCACAGGGTAGCCTTCCACCACGTTGTTGCGGTGGGTGCTGCCGCCGCCTGCAATAATGATCACGTTGCCCTTCACCTTGCCCTGATCTCGCAGCAGGTACGGGTTCAGGAAGGGACGGAAGCCCTCGTTATCGTAGCAATTTTCCCAGTTGGTGGGCAGCGGAGATTCCACGGCCATCTGATCTCCCCAAATTTCCCAAACGGTGCTCTTGGGGTCCTTGATCTGGCGCAGCGCCTTGCGGGCATTGGTCAGAGCAACACACATATCGTAGTGGGAGGCGTTGATACCGGGCACAGGTGCACCGTCCACCTTCTCGTACTGAGCACGGGACAGCTTGTGGAACAGCACATAGAACTTGTCAAAATCACCCCGGAAAGCAGCCGGATAAAAGGCCACCTCGCGTGAGAGACGGAGTTCCTCTGCCACCATGGCCTGCACCTCAGCATCGGTGTGCACGCCAGCGTTTTCAGCAAAGGATGCGGGCGCCATGCCAGCCACTGCGCCCATGGTCACAGCAGAAGCGGCGGAAAGCTTCATAAAGTCTCTTCTGTTCATCATCATTTCTCCTTTTAAATGCAGACGGCTCATTTGTGCAGAACAAAGCCGCCCAAAGCTGTGCAGCAAACGCCCTGCTGCCAGGCCCGATAGACATTCCTGTTGTATCATGCCATCGAAATCTGCACAAATCGTACCACAATACAATGCATTTGTAAACAGATTTTATTGTTTTTGTGCGAAATTGATATATTAGTATGCCAGTTCTTGTGAAAATCAACAAGCATGAGAATGGGTACAAAAAAGGACTGCCGTGCACTCTGCACGACAGTCCTTTTTATCTTATTACAGCTTTTCAAACACCAGAAAGCGGAAAGCGATGGTGGTGGTCAGCTGCGGCAGAGCCGCAAGGCGGGCGGCACCGTCGCGGGGCGTTTTCCAGTAGTAGGGGGTCATGGCGAACAGGGCTTCCAGCTGGGCGGCGGGCACGGTAATGGTTCCCTGCACCTCACGCTCATCAATGGCGCGGAAGCCCGGGTACTCCACCTGCTGCACCGGGTTTTTGTAGGGCTTTTCGTAGAGCACAGCCTTCATCTGGTACAGATGCTCTGCCCCCGGCACAACGTAGATCATGCGCCCGCCCGGGCGCAGCACCCGGCTGAACTCCTCCTGCGCAAAGGGCGAAAAGCAGTTCAGCAGCACGTCTGCCCAGCCGGTGCGCACCGGCTGGCTGAAGCTGGACGCCACCGCATACTGCGCGGCGGGCAGTGCCTTTGCCGCCAGCCGCACGGCGGGCTTTGCGATATCGAACCCCGCCAGCTGCAGCGGTTTTTCCGCCGCCGCGAACTGCTGCGCGATGCAGCGGTCGTACCAGCCCTCGCCGCAGCCTGCGTCCAGCAGATGCAGTGGGGCGTCCTTCGCGGCAGGCACGCCGTGGGCAAGGCACAACTCCCCCAGCGCCTGCCCGAAGATGCCGTAATATCCGGCGTTCAGGAAGGCGCGGCGGGCGGCAACCATCTCCTTGCTGTCCCCGGGGGCTTTGGTGCGCATACTCTGCACCGGCAAAAGATGCCAGTAGCCCTCCCGGGCGCGGTCAAAACAGTGGCCTTTTTCACATTTCAGGTCGGTTTCCCCTTGCAGCGCGCCGCCGCACAGGGGGCACTGCCACGGGGCAAAGGCTTCGTTCCGGCTCATACTTCTTCGCTGTGATCCTCAATGGGTGCAGTAGCACCGCCGTGGGCGTCCATATACTCCTCAAAGCTGGTGTACTTCTGCTGGGGCGGACGGCGGCTGATGAGCATCAGCCCCGGGTCCTCGTCCCGGGCGGCAGCATTGCGGCCGCGGCGGGCAGGCTCGGCCTTGGCAGCACGGGGTGCGCTGCCAGTGCGGTTCTGGCTGCCTGCGCTGCCGCGCTCGTTACGGGCAGGGCGGGCGTTGCTGCTCTGGGCAGCGCGCTGCTCGCTGCGGTCATTGCGGCGGCTGCCGCTGCGGTTTGCGTTCTGGTTATTCTGGAGCTCCTGTGCGCTGCGGATGGCGGGTGCTGCCGGAGCGGCAGGGGTCTTGCGTGCCGGGCGCAGCGGAGTAGCCTCCGGGGCGCTGACAAAATGGGGGTCAAACTTGGGCTGGGCGTTGCTGCCCCGGGCGGGGGCGGCATTCTCGCGGCGGGTGCGGGGCGCTGCCGTCTCCTTGGGGGCGTTTGCGCCCCGGTTGTTGGCGCGGCGGTCGTTGCGGACCCCGCGCTTTGCGTTGCTGTCTTGCATCAGTGTTTCCTCTTTTTTCGGTTTTGCAGGCACCGCGTTCTTTGCAGCCTTCGGCTCCTGCTTCGGCGCGGGCGCAGCTGTCTTTGCAGCTTTTGCGGGCGCAGTTTCGGCCTGTTTTTTCGGCGCTTCGGCCAAGTTTTCCGCTTCGGGGCGGGGCTTTTTGCCACGCACGGGCAGCACCGGGCGCACCGGGGCGGGCACGCCGTCCCACGGATGACCGGATACCACCGGGATCTTGCGGCGGTTCAGCTTTTCGATGCCTGCCAGATACTCCTGCTCCTCCGGGGCGCAGAAGCTGACGGCGGTGCCGTCCGCACCGGCGCGGGCGGTGCGCCCGATGCGGTGCACATAGGTCTCCGGCACCTCGGGCAGGTCGTAGTTGAACACATGGGAAAGTTCGCTGATATCAATGCCGCGTGCGGCGATATCGGTGGCCACCAGCACCCGGGTCTTGCCGGACTTGAAATCCTCCAGCGCGGTCACGCGGGCAGTCTGGCTCTTGTTGCCGTGGATGGCGGCGGCGGGGATGCCCTGCTTTGTCAGGTCCTTTGCGATCTTATCCGCGCCGTGCTTGGTGCGGCTGAACACCAGCGCATTGACCACCGGCGGCTGCAGATTTTTGATGAGCCACGGCAGCAAAAGCTTTTTGTTGCCCTTTTCCACATAGTACAGGCTCTGCTGGATGCGGTCCACGGTGCTGGACACCGGGTCTACCTTGACAAAGGCGGGGTCATGCAGGATGCCGGCAGCCAGCTGCTCGATCTCGGCGGGCATGGTGGCGCTGAACATCAGGTTCTGGCGCTGGGCGGGCAGCTTTGCAATGACCTTTTTCACGTCATGGACAAAGCCCATGTCCAGCATCCGGTCGGCCTCGTCCAGCACAAAAATTTCCAGTGCGGACAGGTCGATGAAGCCCTGCCCGATCAGGTCGTTCAGCCGTCCCGGGCAGGCGATAAGGATGTCCACGCCCTTTTTCAGCGCTTCCACCTGCGGTGCCTGTCCCACGCCGCCAAAGATGACGGTGCTGCGCAATTTCAGGTACTTGCCGTAGGCTTCAAAGCTTTCGCCGATCTGCAAGGCCAGCTCCCGGGTGGGGGTCAAAATCAACGCGCGGACAGCACCCTTGCGGCGGGGCGCATTGGCGGTGAGCCGGTCCAGCATGGGCAGCGCAAAAGCCGCCGTCTTGCCGGTGCCGGTCTGGGCGCAGCCCATCAGATCCCGGCCTGCCAGCACCGGCGGGATGGCCGCGGCCTGAATGGGCGAGGGGGTCTCGTAGCCCGCTTCCTGCACAGCGCGCAGCAGCGGGGCGGACAGATTCAGTTCTTTAAATGTCATGGTTCTCCTATTATTCTGTGATCTTCCGGCACTCGATGTAGTAGCGCTTTTCCTCCGCGTGTCCCATGCTGAAGGTCTTGCGGGGCAGCACACCGCCCATCACAACGCCGCGGAACAGGTCGCTCTTGGCGAAGGGCGGCATCAAAAACGCCACTGCGCCCTGCTTGCACAAAGCGCGCACAGCCGGTTCGTCATGCACATAGTCCACCTTTGCTTCCGGGTGGCGCTCGATATAATCCGAAATAAAATCGTCGATGGTGCCCACGGTCAGCGGCTCGGTGGGGTCCTCAAAGCTGAGCACATTGGCCATGTGGGGGCCTGCCAGCGTAAAAGGCTGCTTTTTGCTGCCGCCAAAGCAGCAGCCTGCCATGTTGGAATCGCTCCATGTGATGAGGCTCAGCAGCACGGTGGCGCAGTCCACATTGAACAGCACCCGGTGGATGGGCTCGATCTCAATAGCCGGGGAGTGCACGTTGCACACCTCTGCCAGACACCAGCGGGCGGGGTGGTTTTCTGCCTGCTCCGGGGTCAGGGTCTTTTTCAGCTCCTCCCAGCAGGCTTTTGCGGTAGCCAGCGAGTGGTTGCCGTCGCCCACGGCCAGCGTCAGCGAGTCGCGGCGGGTGGCATCGGGGTATTTCTTGTCAAATTCTTCCTGACTGCCCAGCACGGTCAGCGCATTTTCGATCTGTGCGATGAGGGCGGGGTCCTCCACTGCCCAGCCTGCCACATGGCCGCCGCCCAGCATCAGCTCGCCCTCGTATACCTTGGGCAGGCTGTCCTTGTGGGCGGCAATGGGCTCGATGAGGGTGCAGTCCGGGTCATCCGCCAGCATCATGATGTGGGGCGTTTCCAGCGCAGCGCCGGTGCGTACCTTCATGCGGGGCGGGATGCGGCTTTCCACGGTGCACTCGCTGGGGCGCACGGTGCATTTTTCGCCCCGGCGGTAGCTGTAAGCCTCCAAGTCCACACGTCCTACAAGACCCTGCCGCACCCGGCCGCTCTGCTCGGTGCGCTCTACATAGATAAAGCCGTCCACCGCCCGGGTGAGCACATTTTTGGCGTAATCCTGCATGGTGGCGTGGATCTTTTTCACCCGCGCGTCGGCATCTCCGTCCTCCAGATACACCTCCGGCAGGATCAGGTTCAGGGTGCTGGGCGCACCCGCAGCGGTCTTTTCTGCCCGCTGCCAGTAGCTGCGGTCGCTGGTAAACTGGTCACAGGCAATGCAGCCCCACTGCTCCAGCGGCACCTGCTCCGAAGGCAGCAGAATGTGTGCGGGTGCAAAACAGGTAGTCGGTTTCATAGTCGTTTCCTCCCCTCTCTATCAAAGCCGCTTCTCAGCGGAACGCTGCGGTATCGTGCACCACAACGTGCTTCACACCGGCGTCGGCAGTGGCCTGCTCCAGCGCAGCGCGGCTGTCCGCATCCAGTGCGGTGCTGCTGGTGACCAGCAGATTTTCCATGCCAAGGGACGTACCGGTGGTGCCAAGGGCATCGGTAGCGGCGGTGCACAGTGCGTCCGGGTAGCTGACCCACAGGGTCACGCTGCCTGCAAAGCGGGTCTGCCATGCGGCGATATCCGCCGTCAGCTGGGCGGCGCGTCCCTCCCGGCTCTTGCCGCCGGAGGCACCGAAGTCCTGCTTGCGGGTGATGATATTGGGGAACTGCACCCCGGTAAGCACCACCTGCTCGTAGCCCATGCCCTGCACCTCCTCAATGAGGTCGCCAACATACTGCACCGCGCTTGCGGCAAAGGGGTTCATCCACGCCTTGCCGCCCTTGGCTGCGCTGACGTTGTCCAGCCAGAGACTGTTGCCATCGTAGTGCACGCCCATGCTGCGGTCGGTGTACACCGACACCGGGTCGGTAAAGGCGGCAAGCTGCGCCGCCGGGATAATGCCCTCCTCCCGCAGGATGGCGGCGATATTGGCCGCATCCACCGGGTTTTCGGTGATGCTCTGGGCAGCGGCTGCCACCCCGGAAGCGTAGTACACCGTGCCAGCGGCGTCCTTCAGGGTGACAAGGGCGTAGTCTGCGCCCTGCTGCTTCAGCTGTCGGGCGGCGGCGCGGATGGCGGCCTCATCGGTCAGGGTGGTCACGTCCAGCTCTGCCCAGCTGCCGCCGGTAATGGCCTTGCCGTCCAGCGGCTTTTCCTCTTCCGGCTCCGGTTCAGACGCTGCCTGTGAGGCGGCAGCGCTGCTTGCCGCCGCAGAGGAGGCTGCTGCCTCGGCGCGGGAAGCGCTTTCGGCCTCCAAGTCCCGGTCCTTGACCACGGTATACCAGGTGTGGGTGGCCCAATCCAGCACATGGGGTGCGGCAAACCATGCTGCTGCCAGCACTGCCACTACCAGCACCGCAATGCCGATGCCGCGCTTGACGCGCATTTCACGGCTGTAAAAGCTGCGGTGATAATGCTTGACCTTCTGACGTTTATACTTAGCCATGGTATCTTTTCCTCCCTGTCTGCATTACAGGATGACGGAATGTCCGGTAAAGCCATAGATTGCCAGCGCCAGCACGCCGATATACACCAGCGTGATGGGCAGGCCGCGGAATGCTTTGGGGATCGCTTTGCTGCGCAGGCGGTGGCGCGCCTCGGTGACCAGCAGCACCGCCAGCACATAGCCAAGGCCGCTGCCAAGGCCAAAGCCAAGGCTCTGGCCAAGGGTAAAGCTCTGGGTGCGCTCCACCAGCACCGTGCCCAGCACGCCGCTGTTCAGCGCGGCCAGCGGCACGATGCGCAGCAGCTGGGCGCGGCGGGGCAGGCTGCGCAGCAGCCACAGCACCAGATGCTCCGCCAGACACACCACGGCAATGCTGGCAATATACACCAGCGGGCGCAGCTGGGCGCGGTTATCCAGCGGGGCAATGAACCGCCCGGCAAGGAAAGCCACCGGCGCCACCAGCACCTGCGTGATGCACAGCATCATGCCGAACAAGGCGCTGCTGGTGCGGTCGTCCCCCACCAGCTGCACCATGCGGGACACGCCCAGTGCACGGGTAAAGACAGCGTTCTGTGCAAAAATGGCCAGCAGTGCATAGCTGAAAAACACTGCCGAGCTGCTTACAACTTCCTTCACGGTTCGCGGTTCACCTCCTTCTGGTAGTGCACGGTCAGGGTATCCCGCGCTTCCTTTTTCAGATATTCCTTGCGCTTTGCAGCCGCAGCGCGCCAGATGGCGCACAGGATGCCCAGCACGATAAAGCCGCCTGCCGGCATCTTAGCCAGCGGCAGCAGCGCCCAGCGCCCCACCGGGGCACCGAACACGGTGCCAAGGCTGAGCCACTCGCGCACCATGCCGATCACGAGCAGCAGCAGCGCGTAGCCCACGGTGATGCGCACGCCCTTGGAAACGGCCTTGTGCACTGTCTCCTGCACGCGGCCGAAGCGGTAGGTCAGAAGCGGCTCCACCACCAGCATGGGCAGGTAGATGCCAAGGTTCAAAAGCCCGGTGCCAAACACGAAGTTCAAAACGGGATATGCCGCCAGGTACACCACAGCGGCGCTGGCTGCGTACAAAAGTGCGCGGGGCAGCAGCTTTTTTTGCAGCTGCTCCGGGGTAGGCTCCTCGTCCCGCAGGGGTACAAGGCGGCTGAGCAGGCAGGCCAGCACGCGGGAGGGCA
>OHWF01000466.1_pt1 | contig 18714 bp, 17 predicted proteins | sample 1579681 | NCBI WGS metagenome assembly OHWF01 (sample SAMEA3882554, study PRJEB24775) | human gut metagenome | biome: human-associated habitat; feature: intestine environment; material: feces | place: Netherlands | collected 2009/2010 | reverse complement strand
TTCTTCTATTCCATGAAGTGTAAAAGGAATTGTTATTCTGCTTTCCAAAGAATTATCCCCTCCTTCTGTATATTCTGATAAAACGGCAAAACATTTCGCCATTTCTCCATGTTTTCTTCCTGAATATCAATGATAGAAAATACTCTGTCATATCGAAGATCTAATTCCGCTGACCAATGAATGAACTGTTCCTTTGTTGCATCATCCATTTCATTTTTTATGATAATTACAATATCAATATCACTCTCATCCGTATTATCATTTCTGGCGACAGATCCGTACAATATGATTGCCAAAATACTATCCGAAAAAAGATCTACTACCCCTTGGGGCAAATCCTCTTTCATTGTATTTGTCAGCATACTGTCACCCCTTCGTCTTGAGAATATATTACTGTTATTTGTATACAATTATATTCCTTCTTTTTATCATTCACAATAAAAAATAAGAGAAACACGGCATTTCTACCGTGTTCCTCTCACTAATTAAGTATGCTGGTGGCCGGACTTGAACCGGCACGGAGTTGCCCCCGAGGGATTTTAAGTCCCTTGCGTCTGCCTATTCCGCCACACCAGCGGACGCATCACACATTTATATAAATGTGCGAATGGATGGAGGTGGATTCGAACCACCGAAGCAAATTGCAGCAGATTTACAGTCTGTCCCCTTTGGCCACTCGGGAATCCATCCATATGGAATTGTATTCCATAAAGCCGATGATCGGACTCGAACCGATAACCTGCTGATTACAAATCAGCTGCTCTGCCAATTGAGCCACATCGGCTTAGCCAATGATAAGGCTTAATGGGTGGAGAAGGATTCGAACCTTCGAAGGCGGTGCCAACAGATTTACAGTCTGCCCCCTTTGGCCACTCGGGAATCCCACCAAGTGTTTACCTGACAATTAAAGATTATACGGCATTGTCAGGTAAATTGCAAGTGTTTTTTTAACTTTTTTTATATTTTTTTATACCTGTGTTTCAACTTCTGTTTCAGGCTCAAATAATGCTTCGAATTCTGCGCGGTTAATGCGTTCTTTCTCTAATAATAATGCGGCACATTTGTGAAGGACATCTATATGTTCTTCAATCATTGCTTTCGCATCTTTGTAGCATTTATTTACAATCTTCTTCACTTCCTGATCGATCACAGTCTGTGTGTTTTCTCCGTATGGACGCTGCTGTCCAATTTCTTTTCCTAAGAAGACTTCGTCTCCTTCACCACTGTCATAATTGATCAGTCCGAGTTCATCTGACATACCAAACTTCGTTACCATAGCTCTTGCATACTGGGTTACCTGTTTGATATCCTGTGATGCACCGGTTGTGATATCATCTAAGATCAATTCTTCGGCAATTCGTCCTCCGAGACTTACCATGATATCCTGAATCATCTTTCCGCGTGTCATAAAGACATTATCGTTCTCAGGAAGCGGCATCGTATATCCAGCTGCTCCTGTTCCTGTTGGAATAATAGATACAGTGTAAACCGGACCTACATCTGGTAACAGATGGAATAAGATTGCATGTCCAGATTCATGATATGCAGTAATCCTTCTTTCACTTTCTGGTACCACACGACTCTTCTTCTCTGTTCCGATTCCTACTTTGATAAATGATTTATCAATATCTTCTTTCATGATATAAGCTCTGTCGTCTCTTGCTGCCTGAATGGCTGCCTCATTCATCAGATTCTCAAGGTCTGCTCCCACAAAACCTGCTGTTGTTCTTGCGATCTCATGAAGATCAACATCATCTCCTAATGGTTTCTGACGACAGTGAATCTTTAAGATATCTTCTCGCCCTTTGACATCTGGTCTTCCAACGCCAACCTTGCGGTCAAATCGTCCTGGTCGTAAGATTGCTGGATCTAAGATATCCACACGGTTTGTAGCTGCGATCATGATGATTCCTTCATTCACTCCAAAACCGTCCATCTCAACTAACATCTGGTTTAATGTCTGTTCACGTTCATCATGTCCACCACCAAGTCCAGAGCCTCTTCGTCTTGCAACTGCATCGATCTCATCGATAAATACGATACAAGGAGAATGTTTCTTAGCTTCTGCAAATAAGTCACGTACACGAGCTGCACCAACACCGACGAACATTTCCACGAAATCAGATCCTGAAATGCTGAAAAATGGTACATTCGCTTCTCCTGCAACTGCCTTTGCAAGTAATGTCTTACCTGTTCCTGGAGGTCCTACAAGAAGGACGCCCTTTGGAATTCTGGCTCCGATCTTTATAAATCGTCCTGGATTCTTTAAGAATTCCACGACTTCTTCTAATTCTTCTTTCTCTTCTGTCAGTCCTGCAACATCGTTAAATGTTACTTTCTTACCATTTGGATTGGCAAGTTTAGCACGGCTTTTTCCAAAATCCATCATCTTGCCGCCACCGCCACCATTCTGGCGCATCATCATAACCATGAAAAATATGACAACTCCGATCGGTAGTACTAGCCCGATCAGATTAGAGATCATATCCCCACTGTGATCGATTCCCTTAATACTGATCTTATTGGCAAGAGAGCTGTCAGCTTTCTTAATATCATTGATCGCCTGATTGACATCTGTAACTTCACAGCTCTTATAATCATCTTTTCCAAACTCTGCTGTGATCGTCCCAGTTGGTACTTCTTTATTCTGTTTAATAGTTACCGCAGTTACTTTGTCAGACTTTACATCCTTCATAAACTGCTGATAGGTGTAATCACCTGAACCTGGCTGGAACACGCTGATAAAATAATATGCTCCGATCACCAAGATCAGCAGGACTACTAAAAATCCACTGTTACTTTTCTTCGGGTTCAACGTTTAGTCTCCTCTCTACTCTTCCTCTGCTACTCCAATGTAAGGAAGGTTACGATATTTCTGTGCATAATCTAGTCCATATCCAACAACAAATTCATCTGGTACTTCAAAACCAATATATCTGACTGGTACTTTAACTTCACGACGATCTGGTTTGCTTAACAATGTACACAGATGAAGTGACGCAGGATTTCTGCTCTCAAGCATTGGTTTTAAATGATTTAAAGTCTTTCCTGAGTCAATGATATCTTCTACAACTAATACTTCTTTATCTAAGATTGGCTCATCTAAGTCTTTTGCGATCTTAACGATTCCTGAGGATTCTCTGGAATTTCCATAACTAGACACTGACATAAAATCAATTGTTACTGGAATCGTGATTCTCTTTGCAAGTTCACACGCAAAAAAAACACTTCCTTTTAAGATGGCGATCAGATGGATCTCTTTTCCTGCATAATCTTCACTGATCTGCGCTCCCATCTCCGCGATTCGTTTGTTTACATCTTCCTCTGAAATCATTACTCTGATATTCTCCATTGGAATCATCTCCTTCTCTTTTGAACTCAAGCTTTAAATAACGCTTGGTTGATTCTTTGATCTTATAATATTCGCTGATTCTTCTGCCAACGATCCATACAATATGACTGCCATCTGCCACCAATGGTATCTCTTCCCGCAATTGTCTTGGAATCTTCTCATCAATAAAATACCTGCTTAATGATTTTCTCTTCTGATCTTTGCCAAATGTAAAAAAATCTCCTGGCTTCCGGCATCGTAATTGTACACCTGTTTCTATTCTATCATAATCAATGATTTTGATACAATCATTTTCCACGATATTTGTCAAATCTGTAACCTCTTCGCACAAAATTTTTCCTGTCATTTCTTGTTTATCTGATATATTTCCTTTTTGTACCTTAATATACTGATAATTTTTCTCGGCAACTATATTATACGGAAGAGAAATTCGTTTCCCTGTTCCATTTTCTACCAAAGTTAACAGATCTTCAATATGTCTTCTTTCTAAATCTTTCTTCTTACCAGCTGTTTCTTCCAAAACTTTTTTTAGAACCTGTTTCTGGATCCAATGGTTTTCCAATAACAATTGATCACAATTGATCTCAAATCCTTGTCCAATAGGCTTTGTACATCTTAAAAATGACTCTTCTATCTGATCTGTCAGATACGTCGTCACTTCTTTGATATCTTCGCACAGCCATCCTATATGCTCCACCGCCTGCTCATTGATCATCTCAAGTCTTGGAATTACCTGATTTCGGATCTGATTTCTTGCAAATGCATCGTCCTGATTGCTTGCATCTTCTACCCAGGCCTGCCCAGCCTCTTTTAAATATTTTACGATTTCTTCTTTTTTTACACATAAAAGCGGACGGATCAGATTTCCATCTTTTTCTCTCATGGCACCCGCCCCATAAATTCCAGTTCCTCTCACCACTCGATATAAAAATGTTTCTGCCTGATCGTTTTGATGATGTGCGATCGCAATCTTATCAGCATTATATTTTTTCATTGTTTTAGCAAATGCATCATATCTCGCTTTTCTTCCTGCTTCTTCTAATGACATCTTTTCACGCTTGGCGATCTGTTTTACATCTATTTCAAATATTTTACACGGAATCAAAAGTTGTCCACAAAGATCCTGCACAAACTTCTGATCATCCACAGCTTCTCTTCGAATCATGTGATTGATGTGGACTGCTGTGATCGTGAGATTCATTGATTCTCTTAATTCATTTAAAATAAGTAACAGATATACAGAATCTGCACCGCCAGAAACACCGATAATGATATGATCTCCATTTTGTATTAATTTTTTTTCTTTGATAAATTCTTTTACTTTATTCATGTAATTTACTTTATCATTCTTTGCAGATTCCTTCAATACCTGTCCCAGATTCCCAATACCATGATCGTCATATCATCTCTTTTTTCAAATTCTTTGTTTGTTGTAATTTGCTCATATAATCCATCTGCGATCGCCTGTGGACGTACCACATCCATTTCTTTCAAATATCGTGCTGCCATCTCCAAACCATTTTGCGAAAATCCGTCGAAAGCTCCATCGCTTAACATGACTAAAATATCTTCACTTTCCATCTTTTTGCGGTAAATTGGAATTTTCTCGGTATGTAATAAGAGGTTCACTGGTATCGTATCTACTTGAATGATCTCCACGTCGTTTTTTCTCTTTAAAAGACATGGGCAGGCTCCAATTTTAAAGAATGTTCCGATTCCTGCAAATAAATCTAACTGAAAAAAATCTAATGTCGCATATTTTTCTTTTTCTGGTTGTAAGATCATCATGGACCTTAAAAGCTGAATACTTTGACTTTCGTTAATTCCTGCTCCTAGAAGTTCTTCCATCACTTCAATTATTTTCCTACTTTCTTTTTTCGCTTCCTGTCCTGTTCCCATTCCATCCGAGATCATAGACACAAAACTTCCTTCCCTTACTTTTCCCATGGAAAAACTGTCTCCATTCTCATCCCCTGCGATCATTGGCGAAGTGTGGATTCCTGCGATTACATGGAATTTTTCTTCTGGTGTAAATCCATAAATCTCATAATAATTTCCGATCATCTTTTTTTGATCTGGCAATGGCTTCATTTTCTCCATTGTCATGGAACTTAACAACACTGCTGCTTGTCTTGTGCTGATTTCCCTGCCTTTTTTCTTTTTCAGATATAGATAGATCTGTTTTCCTTTCTCTGGATTATCGTAGAAATAAATTTCTTTTAGTCTCAGTTGGCTTTTTGCAAAACCTTTTGTGATCTTCTCATATAATTTCTTATTATCTGCCGTTAATGATACTTTTCCCTGAAAGAAATCACCCAGTGTATTTCCGGCTCTGATATACTGCTCCCCGACAATTTTTCTCAGTTGTTTCATCTGATTTCTCATTGCACGCAGAAATAATTCCCGTTCATAAATCTTATTTGCTTCCTCGATAAAATCCTGTCCATTCTTGCATGGATGACATCTTTTTAAATCTGCATAGCTTAATCCACCTTGCTTTTCGATAATCTGCCCAAGCCTGTCCTTATCTGCTAATGTAAACTGACATTTTTGATTCTCACGGCATCCGACGCATTCTTTTAAGATCACACTTTCAACTACATCTCTTCCCCGTTTTTCACACGTTTCTTCCTCATCGTTATGATCACAGAACATCTTTCCCGCTGTCGTGAGACATTGCTGCATCTGGCGCATATGATAAAGGATCATTTCATGAAAATTTTGAAATAACCGGTCTTCTTCGAATTCTTTTTTTCTTAAGATTTCCATAGTTTTCCCTCCTGCAAGATTATTATAGAGGATTTTGTATGCAATTTCTGTCGAAATAAAAAATGTTATTTTATGGAAATTATTATTGTAAATTAATCCCATTTTTGTTGTAACAATACCTATAAAGATGTATTGTTTGATAAGATTTTTTCAGATAAGAAAGTCATTCTTGAATTATATAATGCAATCGCACAAACTGATTATACAGATGAATCTGCTGTCGCAGCAAAAAGAGCTGTGGAAGAATGTATTGAACATGGAATCTTGAAAGATATTCTTCTAAAAGAGAAAGGAGTGATTGAGGATATGATTACTGTATGTTATGACGAAGAAATTTATAAGATGAGAGAGGCGGAGTATAATCAGGAATTAGGAGAAGAGAGAGGAAAAGAAATAGGAAAACTACTACAGCCAGAAACCATTTAATCTAATGCAAAAAATAAAACGTACCATAGCAGTGATTTCATCTTACTCTATGATACGTTTTATTTATTTTCTATTTTTCTTTACCAGACATCTTTTCTTAAAAAAAGAAATACCATAACATAAAATTTCATCATATGCGTCTTCAAATTCATTTGCATACATTTTCTCATTAATCTGTTTGATCGCTTTCTCGCAATCTAATATCATATCTTCTGGATTTTGAGATTTTTTTGCTTCAAATATTGCAACCTTTCCTTCATAATCATCGTAGATCACAATATCACTGCGTCCTTCACCATGTTCTTTATTCGACTCCACAACATAACCTGCTCCTGCAAAAATTCCTGCAAGGAATGCATGATAGAAATCTTCTTTGTAATCATGATAGCTGATCGTCATACGCAATAATGTACCTATCTCTTTTGTCAAGATATCTGCATTTCCAGTCCATACTGCATCAAATAATTCTTTGCGATCTATGGTTTTTGCGTTATCTTCAAACCATTTCTTCACTGTTGTTTCAAAAATCTCTTTAATCTCTTTATTCGGAATCTTTAATTCTATCGTTCCATCTGTATCCTGTTCACTGGCATTGGTCAAATATCCTGTCAAATAAAGAATGCTCCAAAGATTTTCCTCTGATGAATGTAGATAATCATAAGTAAGATTTTCTTCTATCTGCTGCCTGATGCTTCCACCTGAGATCAATATCTCAAGTTTTTTCTTGATCGCCGCACCTGAATAGTCAATAAATGATCGAATGATCGCATTATCACTTGTATTCTTCCAGTAACTGACTGGTTTTGCATTTTGGTTATTCGTAAGATCCCACAAATAATTCATAACATCCCATGGACAGTAAACATCAAATTCTCCAAACCTATATCCATCATACCATTCTTTGATATCTGAAGCCTTCTCTTCTATCTGTGCATCTTGTAAAATCTGATCTACATCTTTCTGTGTGAATCCATAATATTCATTATATCGCTCGGAAGATATCGTATCCGAAACAAAGTTATTTGTTCCTGTAAATACACTCTCTTTCGCAATCTTTAAGCAACCTGTCACTACTGCAAATTTCAATGCTTCATTATCTTTCAGTGCTGTACTGAGCATAGCTTTCATAACTTCCAGCATTTCCTTATAATATCCATTGCTGCTTGCTTTTGCAATCGGTACATCATATTCATCAATCAAAAGAATAACCGGTTTATTATAATATGCCTTCATCATATTCATGAGCATTATGATAGATCCTTGAAGTTCTGGTAAATTTGATCCCATACTTTTCAATTTTCGGAATGTTTCTTTGTCATCTTGATCTACAACATCACTTTCTATCAGATATGTATGCTTTTTGCACAGTTCTGCAATCGTAAACTGAAGAAGCCCAAGTGCATTCTCAAATATCGTTCCATCCACATCCTTAAAGGATAAAAATAATGTTGGATATTGATTCATCCAATCGTTACAAAGTTGTTGTTCCTTAGAAATATTCAATCCTTGAAATAATTTTTTACTATCTCTTCGTATATCAAAAAAGCTTGCCAACATACTCATTGCCAGAGTTTTTCCAAATCTTCGTGGTCGGGTAATTAATGTTACTTCTGGTATTTTGTTTTTTAACATATCTTTGATCAGACCTGTCTTATCAACATAATAGTATCCATCCTGCCGAATTTTCTCAAAATTTGAGATTCCAACTGGAACATTGATATTCTTCATTGTATTACCCCTTTCTTTTTACACTTCATTTAGAATAAGTATACCACGGATTCTTTCTTATATAAATCGAAAAAATCCGATGTTTTTATAAGAACAATCCTATGACTATTCTTATAAAAACATCGGATTTTATATCTTTATTCTTTACTCTACCGGATGTAAATTCTTCAAAGAAATGTCCATAATAGGAGCTGAATGTGTTAAAGCTCCACAGGATACATAATCCACTCCGATCTCACGGATCGTCTTTAGGCGTTCTTTTGTAACATTTCCTGAACACTCTGTTTCAGCTCTTCCGTCGATCAGTTTGACAGCTTCTTTCATTGTCTCATCATCCATGTTATCTAACATGATGATGTCTGCGCCTGCTTCTACGGCTTCTTTTACCATGTCAAGATTCTCTGTCTCTACTTCAATCTTTCTGACAAATGGTGCATAGTCTTTTGCCATAGCTACCGCTTCTTTGATTCCACCTGCAGCACCGATATGGTTATCTTTTAACATGACTCCATCGGATAAGTTGTAGCGGTGATTATGTCCACCACCAACCGTCACTGCGTATTTTTCAAATGGGCGCATATTTGGTGTTGTTTTTCTTGTATCTAATAACTTTGTTTTATATCCTTCAAGCTCTTTGGATAACTCGCTTGTCATTGTTGCGATTCCACTCATTCTCTGCAAGTAGTTTAATGCAACTCTCTCTCCAGATAAAAGGGCACGGATATCTCCTTTGACAACTCCCATTAGCTGTCCTTTGGTCACTTTATCTCCGTCTTTTAATTCTGTCTCAAAAACAACAGTTTCATCTAAAAGTTTGAAGACTCTTTCAAATACTTCTAATCCACAGATGACCCCATCCTGTTTACAGATTAAATTTACTTCTCCCTGTTTTGGTTCTGGCATCACTGCGTTTGTACTGACATCTTCCTGAGTGATATCTTCTTTTAATGCATTCATCAAATATTCATCGATGTTAATTCTCATCGTTACACCACTGATCATAAAAACTTCTGTCCTTTCGTTTAATTTCGTCAAGAACAAGCTGTTCATTCTCTTTCTCACGCTGTTCTTCGTTCTGATACTTACTTAAATCTACTTCGACTGTCTCGGCTTTTGATGGATGTTCTGTGATGTCTTTCGCTGCTGCCTTGGCAAATACAAGTGCTTCCAATAATGAATTACTTGCCAGACGATTCTTTCCATGAACCCCATTACAGCTTGTCTCACCGACTGCATATAAATGTTCCATAGATGTCTTGCTGTCTAAGTTTACTTTAATTCCACCCATGAAATAGTGCTGTGCTGGTGTTACTGGAATCGGTTCTTTTGTCATGTCATATCCTTCATCCAAGCACTGTTTGTAGATGTTTGGGAATCTATGTTTGATTCTTTCTCCATCTAAATGTGTAACAGATAAATAAACATGATCACTTCCGTCTTTCTTCATCTGTTTGCAGATTTCTCCAGTTACAACGTCTCTTGGTTTTAACTCATCTGTAAAACGTTCTCCATCTTTATTCAGCAGGTAAGCTCCCTCTCCTCTGACTGATTCAGAGATTAAGAATCTTCTTCCTGGTTTCTTTGAATAAAATGTTGTTGGATGGATCTGGATATAGTTAATATTCTCTAATTCAACATTATGGCGCAGGCAGATAGCCAGACTGTCTGCTGTCAGATGTCTGAAGTTTGTAGAATGTTTAAATAACCCTCCAAGTCCTCCTGTTGCAAGAACAGTATCCGGAGCTTCGATCGTATCTAAATTACCATCTGCATCTTTATATACAATTCCTTTACATTCTCCGTCTTTCTCAATGATATCGATCATCGTACAATTTTCCATGATCGTAATATTATCACGTTTCTTCGCCTCTTCGTATAAATGGCTTGTGATCTCTTTTCCTGTCAGATCTTCATGATGAAGAATACGGAATGTGGAATGTCCACCTTCTCTTGTAAACTCAATCTCTCCATCCTTCAAGTCAAATCTTACACCAAAATCTTTCAGATCCTGAATAATCTGTGGTGATTCTTTGATCATCTTCTCGACGGCACCTTTATCATTCTCGTAATGTCCGGCCTTCATAGTGTCCTCGAAATATGAATCATAATCTTCCGGATTCTTCAGCGCTGAGATTCCTCCCTGCGCCAAAAATGAATCACTTTCTTCAACTTCCTTCTTTGTAATAACGATTACTTTGTAATCCTGCGGAAGAAATAATGCATTAAATAGCCCTGAAGCACCACTTCCTACAATGATCACGTCTGATGTTTTCATAATTCTCTTTGCCCTTCCTTGGAACTTTCCTGTCTTACTGCGCGATTCTTAACATCTCATCTAATGCTTTCTTAGCATTTAATCGCAGTTCTTCTGGTAATTCTACCTGATTCTTCATGTCTCTTAATGTGTCTCTTACATTCTCTAAACTGATACGCTTCATATTTGGACAGAACTGACGATGTCCTACAGAGTAGAATGTCTTTCCTGGGTTCTTCTGTTTTAATTCATATAAAACACCCATCTCTGTACAAATGATAAATACGTCCTTGTCAGATGCTGTCGCATAGTCAATGATTCCTGATGTACTTCCTACATAATCACCTAAAGCTACAACATCTGGTGTACATTCTGGATGTACTAAAACTTCTGCTTCTGGATGTACTTCTTTGGCTTTCTTTACGTTCTCGGCTGTGATACTTCTATGTACATGACAGAATCCGTCATTGTAAATAAAGTTCTTCTCTGGAAGTTTGCTTCCGATATAACGTCCGAGGTTCTCATCTGGTACGAAGAAAATATTCTTCTGTGGAAGTGCTGTTACAACTTTCAGAGCATTGGATGAAGTTACACAGACATCAGAATGTGCTTTGATCTCTGCTGTAGAATTAATGTAACAGACAACCGCAAGATCATCATATTTCTTACGCATCTCTTCAATCTTCTCCACATCGACCATATGAGCCATTGGGCAGTCTGCCTTCTGATCTGGCATGATCACTGTACGGTCTGGGTTTAAGATCTTGGCACTCTCACCCATAAAGTTTACGCCTGCAAAACAGATCACATCTTTGGATTCTTTTAATGCAACTTTGGCAAGATAATAAGAATCTCCAACATAATCAGCAATTTCCTGAACGGCATCGTCTACATAATAATGTGCTAGTAAAACAGCATTTTTTTCTTGTTTTAATTGTTCGATCTCTTTTTTTAAATTTTCCATCTTTCTCTCCTTGTTATTAAATTTTAATATACCACGACCACCCCTTCTGTTCAAGTATTTGTGATGTTTTTATATGATAAATACCAGTGATTTTACCTCTTTTTCAGATGCTTCAATCACTGGTATTATTATAAATTCTATTTATTTTATATGATCACTATATATTTTCATATGCATTTGCTGTTTTCGTCCGATCATATCTTGTACATTGTCTCGTAATTATTTTTTCACATAACATGTGTTCTTTCCTCTGCCTCTCTGCATGATCAATCCTTTTTTAACCATCTGCTTCAAAATCCTTCCACTCGTTGTCTGACTGATTCCTAATCTTTCCTGAACTTGTTTTCTTTGAATTCTTTTTTCTTGATCGATCATTTGCATGATCTGTGTTTCTTCGTCTTCTGGTTGTATATGTGTATGGTATTGCAGTTCTTCTCTTAATTCTGCCTGTGCATTTGTGTTTGGTAATATGATCTTAAATACATTATTACTGACTTTGATCTCTGGTTTTATAAACTGATCTTGATAAGCATTCATGATCTTTTGTATTCCTGTTCCATAAGCTTCGATCAATTCTAAACGGTAAAAAACATTCGCTAATCTTTTATTCCTGCATACAGAAATCCCCATCATCACATCTTCTAATGTAACTCCTGTTACCAATCCCCCAATGGATGTGAATTCTAACCGATCTTCGTACATACTGATCAGAATACTAGAACTATATCCGTAATCTCTGTGTACAAGACAGTTTAGCAATGCTTCTCTTACTGCTACTTCTGGATAATCTCTATTATCAATTCGATAAAGTTTTTCAAAAGTTGAATGTGTTTGATTTCTGAAGTCAATGTAATCATATACTGCTTCCATTTGTGCAAATAGTGATCCTGTAAATTCTTTTCTATCTTTAAATATATTTTGATTCTTTCCTTCAAAAACTGCTGTTTTAATCGTATGCACGCATTGGTCTGAAAGTAATAAAGCAAGATTCGTATAAATTCCATCTTGGTTTATAATTCCTAAAGTTTTCATCTGTGGCTGTTCTAATGTGATGTTTCTCTTTTGGAATTCTTTTTTTGTTTCGCAAAAAGTCAATTCTTGATCTAATGATCTCATATCTTCAAAATGATCACCATCTGTTTCTTTAATCATCTTTCTAATAGCTGTATCCGTTGCTGGGACAGAAGAATATCCTTGTCTTACATATACGCCTTCTGGTCTTAACCCTTTCTTCGCTATATAGTATGGGCGTTCTGTTCCTCTTTGAATATCTATGATCACAACTTGTTTTTGTTCTATCTCTTTTGTCTCATAATGCAAGAACATGGTTAAATCTGGTTTAATCGCATCTCTAACCATATTGCTTACTTGCAATGCTACACTGTCTGAATCTTCTACCCCGATAACTGTCCCATCATCTTCAATTCCAATATAGATTTTTCCTCCATCACAATTGGCAAATGCTATGATTTCTTTCTTGATGTCTGTGACTACAATGGATTTGAATTCGGTTCTCTCAGATTCTTGTAACTTCATGAAAAACCCTCCTTGAAATTATTCTGTCTGTTCTTTCTAACTTTATTCTAACCATTCTAACCATTCTTGTCAATTATAAATCACAGTGTTTGTATGCTGTATAGTGGTTTGAATCACGTAAATTATTTGAATATTATAAAAAGAAATCATGTGTCGGCAACCGTACGGACACGTCTGCACTTAGCGAGTGGATGGTCGTTAGACCATTCAGGAGCTTAGTACAGCTACGTGGGAGTCCGAACGCGAGTGGGTTGCAGACACATGATCTCTTTTTATAATATTCCACCAATAATTTCCGTCATTCAATCACAATTTATCTTTCATCAATTGGTGTATATTCTCTATGTGGTGCCACAGCTTTATAAGCCGGACGAATAATACGATTACCGTTCATCAACTCTTCCATTCGATGTGCTGACCATCCTACGATACGTGCGATCGCAAATAATGGTGTATATAACTGATGTGGTAATCCTAACATGCTGTAGATAAATCCACTGTAGAAGTCGATGTTTGCGCTGACTCCTTTGTAGATCTTTCTCTTCTCACCAATGACCTGTTTGGCAAGACGTTCTACCGTTGCATACAATTGATATTCTTCTTCTTTTCCTTTTTCTTCAGAAAGCTGTTTTACGAATCGTGAAAGAATCTTGGAACGTGGATCTGATAATGAATATACTGCATGTCCCATACCATAGATCAATCCTGCTTTGTCGAATGCTTCTTTATTCAGCAGTTTTAATAAATATTCACGAATTTCTTCTTCATTGGACCAGTCTTTGACATTGGCTTTTAGATCATCGAACATCTGTACGACTTTAATGTTTGCTCCACCATGTTTTGGACCTTTCAATGAGCAAAGGGCTGCTGCGATCGCTGAATATGTATCTGTTCCTGAAGATGATACAACGTGTGTTGTGAACGTAGAGTTGTTACCTCCACCATGCTCTGCATGAAGCACTAACGCCATATCTAGTAATTTTGCTTCCAGTTTTGTATATTTGCTGTCTGGTCTTAACAGATGAAGGATATTCTCTGCTGTAGAAAGTTCTGGATCTGGAAGATGAATGAATAAACTTTCTCCTCTCTCATAATGATTGTATGCCTGATATGCATATACAGAAAGTACAGGGAATAATGCGATCAGCTGAATGCACTGACGCAGTACATTTGGCAGTGAAATGTCACTTGCATTGTCATCATATGAAAATAATGTTAAGACGCTTCGTGCTAATGTATTCATCATGTCACGGCTTGGTGCTTTCATGATGATATCTCTTACAAAGTTTGTAGGAAGCTGTCTGTATTCTCCAAGCATTCCTTCAAACTGTTTTAACTGGTCCTTTTTAGGGAGTTCTCCAAACAACAATAAGTATGCTGTTTCTTCAAATCCAAAACGATCTTCTTCGATAAATCCCTTTACGATATCCTCGATATCAATTCCGCGGTAATATAATTTACCTTCACACGGCACGATTTCACGGTCGATCATTGTATAAGCATTGATCATGGAAATGTCAGTTAATCCTGCAAGGACACCTTCACCATTACGTTTACGAAGACCTCTTTTTACATCATATTTTACAAACAACTCTTCATCAATCTTCTTATTACATTTCTTAGCCAGTTCTTTGATCTCAGGGGTTACCTCTGAAAACTTATTCGGCATATCTTTAACCATCGTTTTTTCTCCCTTCTAGCAATTGCTATCATTTCTAGTTTACATCATGGTATTTTCCAAGGAATTCTCTTGTTCTTTCATTATCAGAACTGAATACCTCATCTGGAGATGCATCTTCAATGATGACTCCTTTATCCATAAAAATAATCCTGTCTGAAATTTCTTTTGCAAAAGCCATCTCGTGTGTGACGATCACCATCGTGATATTTAGATCTGTCAGTGATTTGATGACTTTTAATACTTCTCCAGTAAGCTCTGGATCAAGTGCAGAAGTCGGTTCATCAAAGAACAAGATCTTTGGTTCCAAGGCTAATGCTCTTGCGATCGATACTCGCTGTGACTGTCCACCGGATAATTCACATGGATAAGCATCTGCCTTTGTCTCAAGACCTAATTTCTTTAACAGCTCCCTTGCCTTCTCTTCTGCCTGTTTCTTAGGTACTCCTGCAACACATACAGGGGCTTCCATTACATTTCTTAGAACACTATAGTGTGGAAACAGGTTAAAGTTCTGAAATACAAATCCTGTTTCCATTAAAATTTCTTTCAAAATATCTTTGTCTGCGTAGACTGGTGCTCCATTCTTTGTCTCAACCAGTGTCTTTCCATCGATCGTGATCGTTCCGGATGTGATCGTCTCTAACTGATTCATACAACGCAGTAATGTTGATTTTCCTGATCCCGATGATCCAATGATCGAAATGATCTCGCCGTCATTGATGTTGAAGGAAATGTCTTTCAATACGGTAAGATCTCCGAATTTCTTCTCTAAGTTTTTAACGGATAAAATACTCATCTTCTTTCCTCCCTAACGATAATAGTTCATTCTTTTCTCAATGACTGAGAATACTTTTGATACAATGGCATTCATGATCAAGTAGAAAATACCTGCTACAACAAGATAGATCATTCCACGGCTTCGTGCCATCTGGTTTGTTGCCACAACGTAAATCTCCATAACACCAATAACATGAGCTAAGGATGTATCCTTAACCAATGTCATACACTCACTTCCAAGGGATGGTGTGATGATCTTTACAACCTGAGGTAAAATGATCTTAAAGAATGTCTGTGATCTGTTAAATCCTAATACTTTCGCTGCTTCATACTGACCTTTTGGAATTGCCTGAATACCACTTCGATAAATCTCTGCAAAATATGCTGCGTAATTTAAAGAAAAACCGATAATTGCCGCTGTCATACGATCAAGGCTTAATCCTGCGATATAATATAGTCCAAAATAGAATCCATATAACTGCAGGATCAGTGGTGTCCCTCTCATGATCAATAGGAAAAATCGAATTGGCATCTGAATGATCAGAAGCTTTGACATTCTTCCTTTAGCAATTATCATACCAAGAATCAGTCCAAAAATCAAAGTCAGAAAGAATAAGATCAATGTAGATTGCAGACCATTTTCAATTAATAACTTTACGATTTCTGGAAAACTTTGTGTTCCATCCATAATTTTCTACTCCTATATTACTTATTTTTATCTATATTTATAAGGGACGGGTTATTCCTTTATAATATCTTTATAAACGGAAAAAGGGCTTTAGCATGTAAGCCCTTTCTTCCTTAAAATTTATTTCTTTAATTATTTGATTGTTGTGATGTCTTCATCAAACCATTTTTCGCTTATCTTCTTTAATGTACCATCTTTTGCCATTGCTTTTAACTGTTTTACAACTTCGTTGCAAAGTGCTTTGTCATCTTTTCTGAATCCAATGACATATTTTTCTTTTGCTACACTGTCTTCTAATACTTTATATTTACCAGCATCTTTCTTTGTGTAGTATTTTGCAACAACTTCATCCATAACAGCCGCATCTAATCCGTGTCCTAAATCATTTAAAATCTGAACATTGTCTGCTAACAGTTTGATCTTTGAATTCTTTAATTCTTTTACACTATCTGCTGCATCAGCTGCTGTAGATCCTGACTGAATTCCAACTTCTGTATCTTTTGTAATGTCTTTTAAAGATTTGATCTTACTGTTTGCTGGTACAATCAGTACCTGATGGTTATCCATGTAAGATTCTGAACATAACATTTCTTTTGCTCTGGCTTTGCTGTATGTAACACCATTCCATAAACAGTCAACTTTCTCTGTATTAAGTTCCTGTTCTTTGGAATTCCAGTTGATTGGCTGTAATTTTAATTTGATTCCCATTCTCTTTGTTACTTCTTTTGCAAGATCGATATCAAATCCTACAATATTATCTTTCTTATCTGTAAATCCCATTGGTGGAAAGGATGAATCAAGTCCAAGAACTAATTCTTTCTTAGACTGTACATCTTTCAATGAGTTATCTGCCTTCTTCTTTTCTTCTTTCTTACCGCATCCTACGAGCATAGATGCTGCAAGTGCGACTGTTAATAACCCGACTAAAAACTTTTTCATAACTTTATCGCTCCTTTATATATTTTATTCAATCAGCACACTACCATGCTAAAGTGTTTGTTTTATAATAGCAAAGTTCTCTTGCTTTGTCAAACCTTATCCTCTGTTTTTTGTTACATTTCTATTACATATTTATTGAGTTTCCATGAATCTTGTGTTATTCTAGAAGAGTATAAAAGGAGGAGTATCAATGTATTATAAAAAAATACTTGCTGCAGCATTAACTGTTTCATGTATCGGTGGTATCGTACCTGCAAACTCTGTACAGGCAGCAAGTCTTAAGATCCGCTACAGCGGCAAAACACGTTACTATAAAGGAAAACAATTACATGTCAGCTATGCAAATAAGAACCTGTCTTCTAAATATGTTGGCATTCAGATCAATAAAGTCAATATGATCCCTTATTATGACTATCTTGTAAAGCAGGGTCCGAAAGTCAAACGTACTTACTCTAAGAGCAGTGGAAAACTGATCCTTAAGAATGGCGATGACACACTGACAGCTTATGTAGGAAAACGTACATACTACTTAAATGGGGTAAAGAAAACCTTCAGCGTTGCCCCTACAAAGGTAAAATATTATAAGACAAAGAAGACTATCATCTTAATTCCTGCTAATGCGATCGTCAAAGGACTGGGATTAAATTATAAGTATAGTTCTTCTTCAAAAAGGATCTATATCACACAGCCTGTCATTCCTTCAGATTCAACAACACAGGTCCAAACACAACCAAGTGGTTCTGTGCAGTATACAAATTATAATAAGAGTTTATCAGCTTATGTAACTGCAGAGAAAAAACAACATCCAACTTACGGTGGCAAGAGCATCAGTACATCAACTTACACAAGCTATATCGATCCATCAAAGGATACAACAAATAATTTTCAGTTCTTAACACTGGATACATACCGTGAAGTTGATCCAACTGCATATAACAACTTATTAAATAGTAAATTAAAATCAAACAGTGTCTTAATAAATAAAGGAAATGTCTTGATCGCTGCTGCAAAACAGTATAATATCGATCCTGTATATTTACTATGCCAGACAATTCTTGAAACTGGATATGGTACAAGCACCTTATCTCAGGGAAAAGCGATCACAACCGTTGTTTCTGGAAGTTCTGTTGTAAGAGATAGTTCTGGAAATGTCACAGGATTTAAGACTGTCAATGGAAAATATAAAACATCCACAATTTCTAAGAAGATGGTGTACAACCTCTACGGAATCAAAGCCTATGATAGTAATCCTCAGCTTTGCGGATTCAGCTATGCATATTATCAAGGCTGGACAAGTGTCGATGCAGCAATTTATGGTGCCGCTAAGTATGTAAGCCAAGACTATATCCATAATCAGACTTATCATCAAAATACACTTTATAAATTCCGTTACAACCCAAATATCAATTATCTATGGCACGAATACGCAACAGATCCATCCTATGCAAAACAGATCGCTACGATCATGTATAGTCAGTTCCGTAATGTTTATAGATCAGATGTGTCATTTACATATGATAAACCACACTTCAATTAGATTTTTAATTTTGTAGTTGGCCAACTGTAGATTTTGAGTATATGATAAAAAATAAATAAACGA
>OHWF01000447.1_pt1 | contig 19486 bp, 18 predicted proteins | sample 1579681 | NCBI WGS metagenome assembly OHWF01 (sample SAMEA3882554, study PRJEB24775) | human gut metagenome | biome: human-associated habitat; feature: intestine environment; material: feces | place: Netherlands | collected 2009/2010 | reverse complement strand
ATTTTACTGCTCATAAATACTGTCTCCTTACCTGGTAATATTGTATTTGGCATAAATTCTATCAATGAACTGTTCAGGTACGAACTTTGATATATCTCCTCCGTATGATGCAAATTCCTTGACAATTGTAGAGCTTAAATATGAATAATTGAGGCTAGAAGTGAGAAAAACCGTCTCTATTTCCGGATTCTGCACTCCGTTAGCCTGTGCAATCTGCAGCTCATACTCAAAATCTGTCACTGCACGCAATCCTCTTATTATGATTGTTGCATTGATTTTCTTCATATAATCAACTAAAAGTCCTTCGAAGCACCCTACCCTGACGTTTGGTATATGTGCTGTCATTTCCTTTATCATACTAACACGTTCTTCCAAAGAAAACAACGAGTTTTTTGCACTATTATTGAGTACTCCGACAACCAGCTCGTCAACTATTTTGGCTGAACGCTCTATTATATCCAGGTGTCCAAATGTCACCGGATCAAAGCTTCCCGGATAAATTCCTACCTTCATATTGTATCTCCTATGCACGCTTTATGAAAACATGCTTGTTTGTTTTATAAATTTTTTCTTTGACTATCTCATAGCCAAGCTCTGTGAGATAATCAAAATCCGTATCGTTTGAAGCCTCAACCACGATAAGTGTATCATCCTTTAATATATCGCTGTCCGAAAGTGTAATAAGCACTTCCTTTTCAAGCTCCTTATTGTATGGCGGGTCCATAAACACGATATCAAATTTGTATTTGCCCTCAAGCGTACGTACTGCCGTAACAGCATCCGTCATCATAAGCCTTGAGACCTTATCAAACTTTGTAAAATGGATATTGTCCTCGATGCATGAGGCGGCTTTTCTTGAATTCTCCACAAATACAGCATAAGCTGCACCACGGCTTAACGCTTCAAGTCCTATCTGTCCGCTTCCCGCAAACAGATCTAAAAAATATGCTCCCGGAACATCAAACTGCATGACATTAAAAAGAGTCTCCTTCGTCTTGTCAGTAGTCGGTCTTGTATCTTTTCCCTCAATAGTCTTTAGAGGGAGGCTTCTTGCCGTTCCTGCTATTATTCTCATACTTTTCTCCCTGTTATAGTCTATTTCTGGTCCTTTAAGACGTCCTTATTCTTTGCAATATAGTCAATAAGTGAAACAACTGTGAGCACAAGTGCCACATAAATGAGGATTGTTCCAAGGATATTTAACCAGCCAAGCTGTAGATTGATATTAAAAATAATAACAATAACCATAAGCATCTGGAAGGTTGTCTTAAACTTGCCCCAGTAGCTTGCTGCAATGACAATTCCATTGTCTGATGCAACGAGTCTGAAACCGCTTATGATAAACTCTCTTGCAATGATAATAAGCACAACCCATACAGGGATAAGCTTTAAATCAACAAGGCATATCATTGCCGAGCACACAAGCAGCTTGTCTGCAAGCGGATCCATAAACTTGCCGAAATTTGTAACAAGATTGTATTTTCTTGCAATTTTTCCGTCAGCCATATCGGTCAGACTTGCAATGATAAATATCGCAAGCGCTATATAATTTCCGTATCCGTCAAAAAACGGTGAAATAAGGAAAAATACAAAAAACGGAATAAGTATCACTCTTAAGATTGTAAGTTTGTTTGGTAAATTCATTTTACAAGTTCTCCTATCAAATCATATTCATACGCACCGGTCACCATAACCTTGCATATATCGCCGGTCATAAGTGTCTCATCAGTGTTGATGAATATATATCCGTCAACATTCGGTGCATCTCTGTATGTACGGCCGATATATGCATTTTCATCAGCCACCTTACCCTCTATGAAAACATATAATTCTTTACCCTTTAGTGTCTCATTTTTATCAAAAATGACCTCTTCCTCAAGCTCCATGACATCTGCCTGCCAGTCAGCCTTTATATCCTCATCTATCTGATCGGGCATTGCAGCTGCCTTTGTGCCCTCCTCCGGGGAATACGTAAATGCTCCCAGACGGTCAAACTCCATATCATTTACAAACTGCATAAGCTCCTCGTGATTATCCTGTGTCTCACCCGGGAAGCCGCATATAAGTGTGGTCCTTAGTGTGATATCAGGTATTCTCTCACGCAGCATTCTGATACTCTCCATGAGCTCAGCCTTTGTTGTTTTTCTGCCCATGCGTCTTAAAATATCGTCATTGCAGTGCTGGATTGGCATATCCAGATAATGGCATACCTTCTCATCCTTTATCATGGACTCTATAAGCTCATCGTATATTTCCTCAGGATAGCAGTACATAATCCTTATCCAGAACAGCCCGCTTATCTTGTTGAGCTCATCCAAAAGCTTATGAAGTGACTTCTCACCATACAAATCCACTCCGTAAAGTGTGGTCTCCTGGGCAACAAGTATAAGCTCCTTTGCTCCCTGCTCCACAAGGCTCTTCGCCTGTTCGATCAAATCCTCCATCGGCACACTTCTGTAACGGCCTCTGACAGAAGGAATGACACAGTAGGTGCAGTTTTTATTGCACCCCTCCGCTATCTTAAGGTAAGCGAAATGCCCTCCTGTGGTGACAATACGCTTTGTCTTTATGCTGGGAAGCCCCTCTAAGGTGTGCAGATTGCTGTATCTGTGTTTTTCAAGTGTCTCATGGACAGCTTCAACTATAGTATCATATGAATTGGTGCCAAGTATGGCATCAACCTCTGGGATTTCCTTAAAAATCTCATCCTTGTATCTTTGTGCCAGACAGCCTGTCACAATAAGTGATTTGCATTTGCCTGTCTCCTTATACTGAGCCATTTCGAGAATTGTATTGATACTCTCCTCCTTTGCATCACCTATGAAGCAGCAGCTGTTTACGATAATGATATCAGCCTGCGTCTCATCATCGGTCATCTCAATGCCGTCATTTGCAAGCATGCCTATCATATACTCTGAATCCACAAGGTTTTTATCGCATCCAAGCGAAATAAATAATAATTTCATAGTACCTCTCAAATGTAAGTATTTACAATTAAAGGGAAAGACAAAACAGCCTTTCCCCTCCTAGATTAAGCCTCTTCGCCTTCGTTTAAATCCTCATCATCTGAGACGATTCTGACAGCTCCCGTGTACAGCTCCTCTACAGCAATAGATAATGGCTTATTGCACTTAGGGCGTGCGATAAGTGGTTCTGCGCCATCAATAATCTGGCGTGCACGCTTTGCTGCAGCAATAACGATAGAATAACGGCTGTTTACTACCGGCTCTTCACCTATCTCTACATTGTTGTTTACTACCTTCATTAACTCTACATACGATGGATGTATCATATTATTTATCTCCTTTCGAAAAGCTTAAAAGCTCTTTTCTCATTTTATTTATAAAATCTATATTTGATGATACCAGATAATCCTGATTCTTTTTTTTGTCGTCAGAGCTGTGGATGATGTCATTCACAAGCTCTACACAATCGTCAAGCTTATCATTTACCACTAAATAATCATATTTCTCTATGCCCAAAGACTCCTCATATGCTCTTGAAAGTCTCTGTGCACAAACCTCTTTTGTCTCTGTGCCTCTTCCTACAAGCCGGTCCTTAAGCTCATCTGCACTCGGCGCTGACACAAACATAAGCACCGTATCAGGAAACTGCTTCTTTATCTTTAAAGCTCCCTGGATTTCTATCTCAAGAATCACATTCTTTCCGGCGCTAAGCTGCTCATTGACATATGACTTTGGTGTGCCGTAGTAATGATCTACATACTTGGCATACTCAAGCAGTCCATCTGCCTTTATCATCTGTTCAAATTCTTCCTCTGAGATAAAAAAATACTCTCTGCCATGCTCCTCACCCGGCCTTGGACCTCTGGTCGTGGCTGATACGCTCAGTGCATAATCATCACCATGCTTTGCCATAAGCTCCTTCATGATAGTTCCCTTTCCGGAACCCGAAAAGCCTGAAAAAACAACTAATTTTCCTGTGTTACTCATCACAATCTCCTAAAATTACTCAATATTTTGAATCTGTTCCCTGACCTTTTCTATATCAGTTTTAAGACTGATGCCTGTGTCAGAAATCTTAAGATCATTGGACTTTGAAAGGATGGTATTCGCCTCACGGTTCATCTCCTGTGCGAGGAAATCAAGCTTTCTTCCCACACTGCCACCGGCATTTAGTGAGTCCTTCATGGAAAGGATATGGCTTTTGAGCCTGACTGTCTCCTCATCCACACAGATCTTGTCCGCAAAAATAGTGACCTCCTGGGCTATTCTTGAATCATCAAGCTGATTGTCTGCAAGCAGCTCTCTTAGCTTTTCCTCAAGACGCGCACGGTATTCGACAATAATCTGTGGCGAACGCTCCTCAATGAAATCAACATATGATACCATATTATCGAGCTTTTCGCAAAGGTCTTTTTTAAGATTTTCTCCCTCGCGCACGCGACTTTCAACAAATGGCTCAAATGCACCGCGAAGAGCCTTCTCAAGACTGCTCCACAACTCATCCTCATCTACAGGCTGCTCCTCCATCGCAAATACCTCCGGATATCTCGACAGCGTGCTCACTCTTATATCATTCTCCAGTCCGAATTCCTCCGCCATCTGATTCAGATACTTAAGATATTCTCCCGCGAGAGCCTTATTATACTGCAATGAGAGATTATTTTCTGTAAAATCCTCATATGTGATATAAATATCGACCTTGCCACGCTCTATGTACTCCTTAAGCAGAGTCCTTATTGCACTCTCGAAGAAATTGAGCTTTTTAGGCATCTTGATATTGACATCCAGATATCTGTGATTTACAGATTTTACCTCAACTGTAATCTTACGGCTTGCATCTGCGTACTCGTATCTGCCAAAGCCGGTCATACTTTTAATCATAATTTTTCCTTTCGCATATGCATAGATGAGTTTATTATATAACTCCTTGAGATTTTCGTCAAATATATTATAATATAAATATTCATGATTATAAATATTCAGCAGCTTAGAATATTTACAGGAAATAAGGAGGAACATCATGGCTTTAGACGGAATAGTCATTTCAAATATAGTTGCAGAGCTAAACAGCACGATACTAAACTCAAAAATCAGTAAAATCGCAGAACCTGAGGCAGATGAGCTGCTTCTTACCCTAAAGGGACCAAACGGCTCGTTCAGGCTTTCGATGTCTGCAAGTGCATCGCTTCCATTCATCTACCTGACACCCACAAATAAGGTAAGCCCTCTCACTGCCCCTACATTTTGCATGGTTTTAAGAAAGCATATAGCAAACGGACGCATCACAAAGATTTACCAGCCGGGCATGGAGCGTATCATAAACTTTGAAATCGAGCACTTAAACGAGATGGGCGATCTATGCCACAAGGTGCTTATTATCGAGCTGATGGGCAAATATTCAAACATCATCTTTACCGACTCCGATGGTACGATAATAGACAGTGCCAAGCGTATTCCCGCATCCGTAAGCTCTGTGCGTGAAGTGCTTCCGGGCAGAGCCTACACCATCCCCGCGACACAGGAGGATAAATATAATCCTCTGACTGTAGATTCGAAGCAGTTTGCGGATATTATATCAGCAAAGCCGCTTACTGTTTCAAAGGCTATCTACTCATCCTTTTCCGGCATCAGCCCACTTGTGGCAAATGAACTGGCTCACCGGGCAGGCCTTGACGCGGACTCCCCTGTAGCTGCCTACTCACACGATGAGCTTTTGCACCTGGGAAGCAACTTCACATGGATGATGGAGGACATAAAAAATAATCGTTTTACGCCGAATATCGTGCGTGACGGTAATGAACCAAAGGAATTTTCTTCAATAGAGCTGACTCAGTATAGCGATTTAACAGTCACAAAATATGAATCTATATCAGAGGTTTTAGAGCTTTACTACTCTGAGAGAAACACCTATACACGTATACGCCAGAAGTCAGCCGACCTGAGAAAACACGTAAATACCCTCCTGGAGCGAAACCAGAAAAAATATTCCCTGCAGATGAAGCAGCTTAAGGACTCCGAAAAACGCGAAAAGTACAAGGTGTACGGCGAGCTTATCAACGCATTCGGCTACGGACTTACACCGGACGACAAGTTTCTTGAAGCTGCAAACTATTATGATGACAACAAAATCATCAAAATCCCTATCGACAACACAAAAACTCCTGCCGAGAACGCGCAGAAATACTTTGACAAATACGGAAAGATGAAACGTACTGCCGAAGCATTGAACGAGCTGATTCTTGAAACAAAAGGTCAGATAGACCATCTCGAATCAATCCAGAATTCACTGGATATCGCTTTAAGCGCTGACGACCTCGTCCAGATAAAGGATGAGCTGATAGAATACGGTTTTATCAAAAAAGGAAAGGGTTCAAAGAAACAGAAGGTAAAAAGCAAACCCTTCCACTATATCTCATCAGACGGCTTTGATATGTACGTTGGCAAAAACAACTACCAGAACGATGAGCTCACATTCAAGCTGGCAACCGGAAACGACTGGTGGTTCCACGCCAAGGGCATGCCCGGCTCACATGTCATTGTAAAAGCTGAAAACAAAGAGCTGCCGGACAGCACCTTTGAGGAGGCCGGCAAGCTCGCAGGCTACTATTCAAAGGGCAAAAATGCCGACAAGGTAGAGATAGACTATCTGCAAAAGAAAAATGTCAAAAAGCCAAACGGTGCCGCAGCCGGCTTTGTCGTGTATTACACAAACTATTCTCTCACGATTCACCCGGATATATCCGATATCAGGCAGATTGAGTAAGCAGATTATACTTATTTCATAACAATTTCATAACCATTCCAATACGCTTAAAGTAAAAAGCTGATATACACATGCATAGTCCTGCATGCGATATCAGCTTTTATTTTAGCCATTTAAGCTCATCACAGATTCATCCTCTTTAATTGTTCTTTTGCAAATTCATCCATTTTCTTTTTCAGTATTCTGTTTTCCGGTGTACAAAGCGCCGGGTCTGCTTCAAGCACCTCATCCACCATCTCAGATGCTTCCTTTAGCACATCGCTGTCCTGATACACATCCGCAAGAGCAAACGCAAGATCTCCACTCTGCCTGATTCCAAAGAAATCCCCGGGACCTCTGAGCTTTAAATCCTCACTTGCTATATAAAAGCCATCATTTGATTTATTTAGTATCTCCAGACGTTTTTTTGATTTCTTTGAATTTGACGAATTGATGAAAATGCAATACGACTGTGCATCCCCCCTGCCCACACGGCCTCTTAGCTGATGAAGCTGTGCAAGTCCAAACCTGTCTGCATTTTCTATCATCATGACGGTTGCATTGGGCACATTTACACCAACCTCCACGACTGTTGTGGACACAAGCACCTGCGACTCATTATTTGCAAAGCGCTGCATCACCTCATCCTTTGCCTTGCTCTTCATCCTGCCATTAAGCACATCTACCGTGATATCCTTTGGCAGTGCCGCTTTAAGCACATTTGCATAGTCTGTGACATTTTCCCCTTCCGAGTTTTCGGTTTCCTCCACAAGAGGGCATATAACATACGCCTGATGGCCGGCTCTCACCTGCTCAGCAATAAAGCTGTAGGCCTTTGGCCTGAATGCCGTGCCAACCACACAGTTCTTGATCGGAAGCCTCTTTGCCGGCACCTCATTTATGACAGAGATATCCATATCACCGTATATGATTATTGCTAACGTACGCGGTATCGGAGTGGCACTCATCACAAGTATATGTGGCTTTCTTCCCTTATCCGAGAAGCTCTCCCTCTGCTTCACGCCAAATCTGTGCTGCTCATCTGTGATAACAAGCGACAGATTGGAAAAATCCGCTTTCTCCTGTATGAGCGCATGAGTGCCTATAATAAGCGCATTTTTCTCGTTTTCAAGGCACGCATAGGCTTCTCTTTTCTGCTTTGCCGTCATGGAGCCGGTAAGAAGCACAACAGGACTGTCAAGTCCAAACTGACCAACCAGTGAGCAAAATGTCTCATAATGCTGGTTTGCAAGCACCTCCGTCGGAGCCATTATGGCAGACTGATAGCCACATTTTGACGCCCACGCCATAAGAAGAAAAGCAACAATCGTCTTTCCTGAGCCCACATCGCCCTGAATAAGCCTCTGCATCACATAAGGACTTTTAATATCCTGCTTTATCTCATCTATCGTCTTCTTCTGCGCGCCTGTCAGCTCATACGGAAGCTTCTCAATCAGTCCGTCTATAAAAGCATCATCCGTAAACTCAAACTCATTTTTGTCCTTCTGCTGCTTTTTATTCTGATACCGCATGCCCATGATAAAGAGAAAAAACTCATCAAAAACAAGCCGTCTTCTTGCCTCCACAAGAGCGTCAAAGTCATCAGGGAAATGTATCTGCTTCATAGCATAATTATACTCGCAAAAACCGTATCTGTGCCTTATATCCTTAGGCAGGTAATCTGACAGCAGTGTATCATGTGACAGAGTCTCCTTTATCGTCTTCACTATCAGATTGTTTGTCACACCGCTTGTCACGGAATACACAGGCTGCAGTGTATCGCGTATAGCCTCGTACTTTTGCACCTCATACACCACAGGCTGCTCCATGACATATCTGCCGCCCTTTGGCTTAATATGTCCGTAAAATATAAGATGTCTCCCCTGCACAAGCTGTGCCTTAAGGTATGGCATACGGTACCATACCAGCTGTATCATATGCCCGGGCGAGCCGATATCCTGCAATGTAATCTGCATTCTCGCTGTATTTTTCACTACAGGTGCCTTTTTAATCACAGCATGGATGGCATAGGTGCTGCTCTCATTTACATTATTCAGTTCATCAATATCCGTTATTTCCGGAAACTTTACATAATCCCGGGGAAAATGAAGGAGTATATCACCAACGGTGTATACTCCCATTTTAGCAAATGCTTTTTGTGTTTTTTCCCCGATTCCCTTAACCGCGGTAATCGGTGAAGCTATATCCATATTTGCTCCTAAATATAATAAATATCATTTATATTCTTTAAAAGGCTTTACTCTACAGAAATAACATAATAGTAGATTGGCTGTCCGCCATCGTTGACCTCAACCTCTACATCAGGATATTTCTCTTCGATTGCTGCCGCAAGCTCATTAGCTGAGTCCTCATCAGAATCACTTCCGAAATAGATGCTGACAATCGCTGAATCCTCATCTACCATGGCATCTACCATCTCAAGTGTGGTAGCCTTTAAGTCTGTTCCAACAGAAAGGATGCTCTTGTCTCCGATTCCCATGAAGTCGTTCTGCTTGATGGTTTTTCCGTCAATCTCAGTATCACGGACTGCATATGTCACCTGTCCTGTCTTGACATTTTCTATCTCAGCCATCATCTGCTCTTTATTCTCCTCGGCGCTGTGGTCAGGTATATAATTTACAAGCGCTGTGATACCCTGTGGGATAGTCTTTGTAGGGATAACAATAATCTGTTTATCCTCAACAAGGTCTACTGCCTGGTTTGCAGCCATGATGATATTCTTGTTGTTTGGCAGGATAAATACTGTCTTTGCATTTACATGCTCGATAGCGTTGAGCATATCCTCTGTGCTAGGGTTCATGGTCTGACCACCCTCTATGAGATAGTCCACTCCAAGGCCTCTAAACACTTCATTCATGCCTTCTCCGATTGAAACAGATACAAAGCCCATTTCCTTTGCAGGCATGTTATTTGTCTTTTCATCAGCCTGAGCAGCTTCATAAGCCTCTTCCTCAGCCTTCTGCTGTGCTGCAAGCTTCTGTGAATCCTTGATGAGCTTTTCCTGATGCTCCTCACGCATATTGTCGATCTTTATCTTGCTGAGTGAGCCGAAGGTAAGTGCCTTCTGCAGTGCAAGTCCAGGGTCGTTTGTATGTACGTGAGTCTTTACGATCTCATCGTCAGCTACAACGACTATAGAGTCACCGATTGACTCGAGGAATGCCTTGTATGCGTGCTCCTCATTGTCTGACATTGGCGCATTGAGTACAATAATAAACTCTGTGCAGTAACCAAACTTAATCTCTGCCTCTGTCTCAGCCGAAATCTTTGCAGGAGCTGCTCCTGTTGATGCGCCCTCGATTGTATAATCAATCTCCTTGCCGATAAGGGCATCATATGCTCCCTTTAATACCTGAACAAGTCCCTGTCCGCCTGAATCAACAACACCTGCCTGCTTTAATACAGGAAGCATCTCCGGTGTCTGGTCAAGCACATACTCAGCCTGCTTTATAACCTCTTCAACAAATGTGACAACATCCTCTGTTTCGTCTGACAGCTCCAGAGCCTTTTCTGCTGCGCCCTTTGCCACTGTAAGGATAGTTCCCTCCTTTGGCTTCATAACTGCCTTGTAAGCTGTCTCAACCGCCTTCTGGCATGCCTCACAAAGAATAGTGACATCTATCTCATCGTATTCCTTTATAACCTTGCAGAAGCCTCTGAAAAGCTGTGATAAGATAACACCCGAGTTTCCTCTGGCACCTCTTAAAGAGCCTGATGAAATAGCCTTTGCAAGCTCTGCCATGGTAGGCTCTGTGAGCGAGCTGACCTCCTTGGCCGCAGACATGATTGTCATTGTCATATTTGTTCCGGTATCGCCATCCGGTACCGGGAATACATTCAGCTCATTTATCCAGTCTTTCTTTGAATCAAGATTCTTGGCTCCCGCAAGAAACATCCTTGCAAGGAGCTTTGAATTAATGCTTGTGATCTCCACTTTTTGTAGTCCTCCTTAATCAATTACCCTTACGCCCTCAACGTAAATATTGATCTTTGCAATTTTCATTCCTGTAAATGACTCAACCTTGTACTTAACCGTCTCGATAAGATTGTCCGAAACAGTGCCGATTGAAATACCATACGCTACTATTACATGAAAATCAATCGTAATTTCGTTGTTCTCATCTACCTTTACATTTATTCCATGGTTCAGGTAATCTCTCTTTAAAAGCTTTACAAGACCATCCTTCATGTTGACCGCTGCCATGCCTACTATTCCAAAGCACTCTACAGCTACAGAGCCTGCATAGGTTGCAATAACATCTGTATCAATTAAAATTTGTCCATATTGGGTATCCATCTGTCCCTTCATAATATATACCTCCATCATATTGTGACGTAGCTAATGTTATTATACCTTTTTTTTCACAAAAAGCAAATATTTTTATATTTTATCCTTGCATTCTTTATTTTAATCTGATAGAATACATTTGTTGTGAGCTTAAGAGTATGGTAAGCTTAGTGAAATGCAAGGAGGTGCAATATCATGGCAAAATGTGCAATTTGTGAAAAAGGTGTTCATTATGGAAATAATGTCAGCCATTCTCATAGAAGATCAAATCATGTTTGGAAGTCAAACATTAAGAAGGTTTCTTGCAAGGTCAATGGAGTTCCACAGAAGTTATATGTATGTACTTCATGTTTAAGATCTGGCAAAGTTGAGAGAGCTTAGTCTTTATTTTTGAATCTTTTGAATTTTAAAGGACATCCGTTAGGATGTCCTTTTTATTTGCTCTCATATATGATATTAATCCTGCTTATCGTCCTCTTTATCGTCTACCTTTACATCGTCGAGATTAAGGTCATCATTTTTTCCCTTTGAGAAGCGGCTTACAATGTCCGGCACCATATCAAGTATCTTGGTCATGCCGTCCTGATTCTTTACATTGACAAGCTTTGTCTGTCCATTCTGGATAACGAGCACTGCACTTGGCTGAATCTTTCCGCCCATACCGCCGGCTCCGTTATTTTTCTTTTCTGCCGAAAATGCTCCTGCTGCCACTCCAAACGACACATCCACAAGCGGAAGTATGATTGTATCCCCTATATGAATCGCATCACCGACCACCGTCTTTGTAGTGATAAAGCTGTCCATCCCCTTGAAAAGTGACTCTACTGTGTTATTGAAACTATTATCTGCCATAATATCTTCCTCCTATCTGCTTATCCTATTATATAATCTGCGGCAGTTTTTATCAAATAAAATTCTAAGTGTTGCCGCTAAAATACTTATTACTATCACATGCCCCTTTATATCAAAGCTGCCCTTTGCATATAGATTTTCACTCTCGAAATCGGGTGTAATCCGCCATCTGTTTGTATAGCCGACAGGAAAGCATGCTAAAAACCCCAATGAAATACCTGTTGTATCCGGCGAGCCGGTTGAATAAACCATTGTAAGCTTAAGCCTCCTTGGGCATATTCTTTTAAGAATGATAAAAAGCTCTTTTTTCAGATGTGAAAAAGCGGCTTTATTTCTCTCATCACTGTATTCTCTTTTTAGCTTATAGATACAGTTTTTTATTCTATCTGACTTATCTTTAAATTGTTTTTTATGTGTCTTTTTGCTTCGCTTTTTATGAGTAAGCTTTGTTTGTTGTTTTATATGCTGATTCTCATCAGTTACTGACCTGTACTCATTATGCGTACGTGCCGTGCATTCATCCTCTGCCTGTTCATCTGTGATGTGTTCTGACTCATCTGCCGGTATTTTAGGCCCATCTCCGGTGTTTTCACTGATTTTATCTTCTGTTTCAGTTTTAGCTGCATCATCCATTACATCATCATTAAAAGCCTCATAATTATCTCCCAACGAATCAGCAAACAGCCCCTTCTTCACAAAGACAAGTCTTATATATCCGTCAGTTTCATCCGCATACTCTATATGCAGTGCAAACAAATGAAAAAGCCACGACGCATGCGCTTTTGCTCTTATGTCTGTATTGTCAAAGCTTCCGACAGCCCTGTACTTGACCGGCACAAACAGTACGCAAAGCAGCGCTGTAAGTATAAGAGCAAGCACTACAAGGAGTATGATGCCTATGACCTTTAAAATCGTAAATATCATATATCTAATTCCTCCGTCTGCTCTTTAAATAGCTCTTCACATCAGTTTTACCTGTATTTTCGTATGTCTCCTTAACAATATCACAGGCCAGCAAAAGTGCCTCATCATAATTACCCGCTACTGCGATTATGTGCAGATTCTTCTTAGGATATCCCTTTTGCAGCAATTCTCTTGTCGGAATGATATCCAAAAGGTTTTCCTCATTTGACGGAAACGTGATGATGTATGTGTGAAGCATGCCGGCATTATGCTCTATCTTCCACTTGATTTTCTTTATCTTTCCGGTAACAGACTCTCCTACAAATAAATCCTCATACCATTTCATTCCAAAACCTCAAAAAGCAGTTTTTAAAACTGCTTTTTAATAATACTAATAATACTTGTGTGTCCCCCATAAGTTGCTTTTCTTTAAATCCAGGTACTCATTGTAAGCCTTCTCAAGTATCTGCTTCTCATTTGCAAACTTGAGCAGATGATATGCCTCGTGATACTTATAAAACCCTGAATCCATGAAATACTCTTCTCTTTGCGGTTTACTATAATAACTTTCGCCCATCATAAGATACCAGTGTACATCCTTTTCCACTGTATCATGTGGCACGGTAAAAGAATAGTGGCTCTTACCCACGTATTGGATTATCGTTGCACTGGCACCAGTCTCCTCTTTCACTTCACGGATTGCAGTGTCCTTATACTCTTCATCAGATTCCACAGTTCCCTTGGGCAGTACCCACCCCTCGTACCTGTTCCTGTAGTTCTTGTATAAGAGTAATATTTTGCCACGAAAGATTACCACACCGCCACAGCTCGTTGCTTCTATCATTGCCATTCCTCCAAGTGTGGTTTAAACGCTATCTGTCAGTTCAAGCGAAATATGAACGATAACGTCTGTCATTACACTTAAGTATAACCTACTTCTAAAAAAAGTGCAACAAGCCTATTCATTGAAATATTTATCAAATACCTTTTTTGCCACCGGCACCGCATATGTGCTTCCGGCACCCGAATCCTCCACAACTACTGCGATTGCCAGATCATTGTAGCCATCTTTTTTTCCATAGCCCACAAACCAGGCATTGGTCTGGTCTGTAGAATCTGATACCTGGGCAGTTCCGGTCTTTCCAAAGGCCTCATAGCTCTGATTGCTTAGCTTTGCGCCTGTTCCATCAGATACCACTGCTGCCATAAGATTCTGGAGAAAAGCTGCCTGATCCTTTGACATAATCTGCTTGTATGAAGCCGGTTTATTCTGCTCCACAAGCGCCCCGCTCGCATTTTCCGTATGGTCTACCAGATATGGCCTCATCAGATTTCCATCATTGCAGATTGCACCTGCAATCATGCACATGTGAAGCGGTGAAACAAGCGTGTTTCCCTGTCCTATCGTGGTCTGCATTGTCAGAGCTGACGAAGCATTGTTATCCAGTGCAAATTTACTCTTTTTTGAATCAAAGGCTATAGGCAGATTCTTGTTGAAAAGCATATCGTCACACAAGGTATTAAGCTTATTGTTATCTACCAAAAGACCTATATTGGAAAAGGACGAGTTGCATGACTTTGCAAACGACTTTGTTAAATCCTCCTGTCCGTGTGATTTATTGCCGGCGCAGTGGATTGTAAAGCCGTCCTTTGTAATACTGCCATCACAATCAAAGCTATAGTCGTTGTATGTAGACGGATTTTCGTTATAATACTCAAGTGCTGTAAAAATCTTAAACACTGAGCCCGGAGCATACTGTCCCTGTGTTGCCCTGTTGTAAAGAGAAGTGCTGCCCTCACCGTTTACGCTCTCCCAGTCACTTGCGATGGTATTTGGGTCATAATCAGGCTTTGACACCATAACTGCAATCTTTCCTGTTTTCGGCTCAATTGCAATGACAGCACCTTCATAGTCGTCAAGAGCATTGTATGCAGCCGCCTGTGCTTCGTAATCCAGTGTGGTTATGACATTATCACCGGTATTTTTCTTACCGCTTATATCATTTACTATCTGGTCAAGGAAAAACTCATGTGAGCGAAGCAATGAGAAATTTTCCTGCTTTTCAAGCCCGGCCTTACCATTTACGGCAAAGCCCGCTACATGCGCAAACAATCTGCCGTCAGGGTATTCCCTTGTCTCAGATGCATCCGAGCTGACCTTTGTCCGAGCTATGACATGTCCATCCTTAGTCTGTATCTCGCCCCTCACTACATTCTTAGAGAAAAGATCCTGCAGCGAATTGTATGGGCTGTTGATGAATTCGTCGCTTTTTACAAATTGGAAATATAAGAAATAACCTATCAATCCAACAAAAACTATAAGGAAAAAATATGTAACAACCGCATACTCTCTATTTCTGTGTCTTCGTGCTGTTTTTGCCGCCTGCTGCCGGTTTTCTCCTTCTCTGTTGACTTCCCTGCGCCCCCGGCTCTTTAGCTGTCTGCTTTTGTCTGTTTTTTGTCTCATGGTCCTTTCGTCTCTTGTCATCTATTTTTCTCCTTTTTTCAGGGGATGCCTGCATAATATACATGCCCTGTATCATTCCAAAAATAATCATCGTAGATAGAAGCGAGCTGCCACCGTAGCTCACAAGCGGCAGCGTCACACCGGTCATCGGTATAAACTTGGTTGAGCCGCCGACAGTTAAAAGCACCTGAAGCGCATACACACTGCCAAGTCCAAGCGCCACATACTTGTAAAACGCATCCTTCATCTGCATGGAAAGATTAAATATCATAAGAAAGCAGCTGACACAAACCATAATGAGGCAGACAGCAAATATACCGCCCATCTCCTCTGAGATAGCCGCTATGATAAAGTCTTTAGACACAATAGGTATCTTATTCGGCAGTCCCTGTCCAAGTCCAAAGCCAAACAGTCCGCCTGTACCTATGGCAAAGAGCGACTGACACACCTGATAGCCGGCCTTGTCTATGACAGAAAGAGGATCAAGCCATGCAACAATTCTGTTTTTCACATGTGAAAACAGATGATAGCCTGCGTACATTCCAAGTCCCACAAACGCGAGTCCTCCGGCAAAAATATAAAACCTTTTTGTCGCAACATAAATCATGACCAGATATGTAAAGAAATACAAAAGCGCTCCACCGAGGTCGTTTGATGCAACAAGTATCAGCACAAACACTGCCGATACGCCGCTTGTTATGGCAAGCTGCTTTAAATCAGTTGATTTATACAGCATGGATGCTATAAAAAACACAAAAAGTATCTTTACAAACTCAGACGGCTGAATTGAAACAGGACCAAATGTCAAAGAAAGCTTTGCTCCTCTGCTCGCCACTCCTACCACAAGCACTGACAAAAGACCAAGTATTCCCACACCGGCATATGTCCATGTCAATTTCCGAAACATCGTGCCTTTTTGCATGATAAGCGGTATTAAAAACGCAAATATCGTTCCGGCAAGTACAAAAACAAACTGCCTTAATGCCTTGTCAAACGAAATTCTCGTTAGAATAATCATGCTAATACAAAGCATCATCACCATATTGTTGAGCACAAGCTCTGAGGCATTCTTATAAAACTTATGATAAATCAAATAAATTGATTCAAAAAGCACAAGCTGTGCTATATAAAATCCTATTATCTTTGTATCCATTGTCGTGACAAAGAGCACCAAAAAACCATCTAAATGAATCAGAAACATATAAAATCTCTGCAGATTATATATATGCTTCTGCTTTTTCGGCTTGTCGGGATACTTGAATAAATGAAAGCATAAAAAAGTATATATGGGAAAAAGTATTATCATAATATACTTGGAAAGCTGTACTATCAGATGTACCATGTTATTCTACTCCTCTTTTGTAATGTCCGTTTGTATATTCAGCTACCTTATCATCCATAACCGCCTTAATCTGCTTTGGAGTCTCGATTGTAAAGCTGTATCTAAAACTTCTGATACCTGCCTCCTTAAGCTTACCTATATTCTTTGTGAGCATGGTAGGCAGTGAATTATATATTGTATTATAGCACTCCTTACAGTTGTTACAAACTGCAAAGGATTTATTGTATCTGTCCTTTAAGTATATAAGCTTTTGCTTTTTATCACAGCCCTTTGTGTTTTTGTGCACACAATTGGCGGTGGTCATAAGCGGATAATATCCATAGACTATCATCTGCGAGCCTATATTGTTTCTATGCATAATCTCCTTTGAATTGAGTTCAAGCGGCACTGTGTCACCACTTACTCCGTGCTCAAAAAAAGCACTCTTTGAAACATCATTAAAGGTATACATATTGTGGTCCAAAATAATTTTTTTATCTGTAAACAAATTTTCTGTCAGATAAAGCTCCTCATAGTTTTTCACAACAAAGCCCTCGAAGCTTACCTTATCAAGCTCTTTTGCGATAGATACAAAATAATCAGATGAATCTGCCCTTAATATCGTAGGCAGCATGAGATACACTTTTTTATTTCGCTTTGTAAGGCATTTCACATCATCTGCAAACTGCTGTATCAGAGTATTCCTGTCATACATGTCAAAATCCAGATAAAATACGTCAAAGCAGTCATAGCCAATAAGTGTATCAAGCTGCGCGCGTGTCATACACGAGCATATGGCAGTGTAATCCTTTGCATTTACAGCTCCATCTTCATGTGCTGCGTCGCTTTTTACGACATGTTCAGGGAGCTCACACATACTTGATATATCAGCATATCGTGCATCATCCCTGTAATACTTTTTCAACAGCTTATCACAAAGCCCTGAAATTGCATCACGCCGCAGCTTATTTAGTGCTCCGTTTGGCACAAAGACGTTTTCTCCGATTTGAGCTTTAATATGTGAAAACTCAAAGTCTGTATCACCGGTTTTGTTTATCCTGTCTATAGCGGCCTTTTTATCAAGCGGTGCCTTAAGTGCGGCGCTGACAGGTTCTATTGATGCTTTGTATGTCACATCACCTCTTTTTACAGTGAGGCTTCCGGGCTCGCCCTCTCTTAAAACAAGCTCTCCCTCTATCGAGAGCTTTCTTTTTTCAGGCGAAGGCTCTGCAGCATTTGAAACGAAATTAGGCTTCACATAAGTCACCATATCAGAGCCATTGTGGTCGAAATAATACCTGTCTGTGAAACCACAGCGGTTTCCAAGTGCCTTTATCCTGTCATAATCAGCATCGCTAACAGGCTTTTTGCTGTCAATATAGCTTCTGTAGTATTTTACCACTCCGCATGCATACTCAAGCTGCTTCATACGCCCCTCAATCTTGAGCGAATAAACACCTGCATCATGCAGCTTGTCAAGAGCCTTTATACCACACATATCTTTAAGGCTTAAAATGTATTCATCCTTTTTGCCCTCCACGGTATACGGCAGTCTGCACGGCTGTGCACAACGGCCTCTGTTTCCGCTTCTACCACCTAAAATACTGCTGAAAAGGCACTGTCCGGAATACGAATAGCACAGTGCTCCGTGCACAAAGGCTTCAAGCTCCATGCCTGTTTCCTCATGTATGCGCTTCATCTCGGCAAGAGAAACCTCCCTTGCCATGACCACACGCGTCACTCCAAACTGTGAAAGAAAACGCACTCCGTCTGCTCCAGTCACCGTCATCTGTGTACTCGTATGTATCTCCATTGACGGAAAATACTCATGGATAGCCTTCACCACTCCAATATCCTGCACTATCACTGCATCAAGTCCTCTTTTGTAGTATGGAAGCAGGTAGTCGTAGAGCTTTGAAAACTCACTGTTTTTAATCAGCGTATTGACCGTCAGATACACCTTTACTCCTCGTAAATGCGCAAAATCAATTGCCTCTAAAAGCTCCTCTTCTGTGAAATTATTGGCATATGCCCTGGCTCCAAACATGCTTCCGCCCACATACACAGCATCGGCGCCGCTTTCTATCACACCCTTAAGTATCTCAAGGCTTCCTGCCGGTGCAAGCAGTTCAAAATCTTTATTTCTCATATATTTCCTCATATAGATGCTCATTTTATATTATATAAACCTGCAATAAAATAGGGAACAGTGTACGATAACTGTTCCCCTTTTATTGCTATTTATCGCTACTGTCATTTGCCCCATTGGAAGCATGTGCAGATTTTTTAACAGGCTTTTTTCCATCAAGAAGCGACTCCTCAAGTGTTGCCTCAAGTCTCGCCTTGTTGAGTAAAAGCTCCTTGTTTTGTGCCTCAAGCTCCTTCATGCTTGCCTCAGCATTCTCGGTCTTTACCTGATTGGAAATTAAATCATGCTTTAAATCGTATATTTCCTTATCCTTATTCTCTATATCACCCTCGAGCTTTTCGACAAGTGCCTTTGCCTTGAAATAATCATCCGCAATATTGAGCTCGATAAGTGTGCTCTTCATATTGCCCGGAAGATGCTTATACTCATCCATATCATCAAACTCTGCAATCTTGTTGTTGATGTATGCCGCAACCTTCTGTAAGTATTCCTCATTCTCATATCCTGACAGTGTGTAAACCTTTCCGTCTATTACCACCTCGGCATTTGTTTTTGCAGACATTTAATCATCCTCCGTTTTCACATTTATTCAAACCAGCTATATTAGTATTAATATTACTATCAATTTCAATATCAAATACTTAATTATTATATGCCTTATAGATATAAATTGCAACTTTAAGCCCTTTTTCTCTCAAAATGCTCAAAGGCTAGTTCTGTCGCCACTCGCCCCTTTGGTGTGCGGTTTATAAAGCCGTTCTTCACCAGATACGGCTC
>OHWF01000436.1_pt1 | contig 20072 bp, 20 predicted proteins | sample 1579681 | NCBI WGS metagenome assembly OHWF01 (sample SAMEA3882554, study PRJEB24775) | human gut metagenome | biome: human-associated habitat; feature: intestine environment; material: feces | place: Netherlands | collected 2009/2010 | reverse complement strand
AACACTCATTATTAGCACTGTCAAGTGGTGAGTGCTAATTTTTTGAGATTTTTTTTGCAAACCTTGATTTTACGGGGTTTGCAACACTTTTTCTTCCTTATAATCATCACTTTTTCTTGGTTTGACACCATTTTGACACCAATTTTTTATTTTTGGTGTCAGCTAATTGCTACGTTTTCCAGTCTTGTGATTTCACTCTCAATTCTGGACATCTCACTTACATGATTGTATACGTCCATCGTTACGTCTATGTGGGCGTGTCCCATAATATATTGAAGAACTTTTACGTCCATTCTCTTTTCCGCCATTCTGGTACAAGCCGTATGTCGCATAATGTGAGCAGATACCTTTGGTAACAATTCAGCATTTCTATGTTCAGTCTTTGCAATTTCGACTTCTTTTTTGTTATATGCGTCTACAATATTATATAAGATATTGTTTATCGCATTAGGCATGAGCGGTCTGCCGGACTTCGCCATGAAAATGAATCCTTTATAACCGTCTATCTCAACATCTTTTCCTTTTTGAAGCATGAAGTTTAATTTCTTTTGTTCTTCAAATGCTCTTTGTACATCTGATGTCATAGGGATAGTTCGGATTCCAGAATCCGTCTTTGGCGTGGAAATATGGAATTTATAGCCATCTCCTAAATCTTTATAAATCAACTGATGGTCAATACTTACCGCTTTTGTTCTGACATCTACATCTTCCCAAGTCAATCCAATCAATTCTCCGCACCTTACACCAGTTCCTAACATGACTCTGAGCATTGGATAGTAGGTGTTGTATACTTGATTATTTTTCACAAATTCCAGCATTTTTTCCTGTTGTAAAACTGTTAAGGCAATACGTTCTTCTGCCTGTCTACCATAATCACTGATAGAAAACTTTGCCGGATTCTTGCGGATAATATCATCATCAACAGCCATTTCCAGTGCCGGACAAATCATATTGTCAATAAATTTTATTGTAGAATATGCATATCCTGCTTTAGAAAGTTTTGAGTAAAATGATTTGATGTGTGATGGTAAAATCTGAACAACCTTGATGTTTCCAATTTCATCTTTGACACGATTCTCCCATGTTTTCAGATAATTTGCTCTAGTGGATTCTTTCAGTTCCCTAGTAGACATATATCTTTCAAACAATTTATTAAGAGTAAGTTTTTTGATTGCTCCATCAGTTAAAATGTTATCTTCCAAGTCTTTTGCAATCTGCTTTTCCTTTTCCCTTAATTCCGGTAAATCCTTTGCATATACTGTCAGACGTTTTCCACTTCTTATATCTGTATAACGGTAACTATATCTACCATCTTTACGCCAGCTTTCGCCCTCTCTTAATTTTCTTCCTTTATGGTCTTTTCTGCTATTTGCCATGAGAAACATTCCTTTCTGTAATAGCCCCCTTTTTTGTTCTCATGACGTGGTTATGTCTATAAATATTATACCATATATCACAAGAAACATAAATGAAAAAGGGTGCTATTCTTCCAAATATGAGAGGTAATTTTTGACTTTTTCTACCGAATAAAGAACCCTGCGTCCAATTACAATTTTTGCTCCTGCCTGTTCTCCAATCTTTCTTGCAGTAGCATGACCACAAGATAACATTGCAGACAATTTATCTATATTTACCGTTATCGGCTGTGAGGTTGGTCTTTCTTTTGTTTTGTTCATCTGTCAGCCCTCCTTTTACCGACCTGTATTATCGTCATTTTCTGCACACCAGTAAAAGTATCACTCTCCTTTACCATGTGCTTTTTTACAAGCAGTCAGACGGCTTCGGCAAGCTCCGCTGGTATCTCAACCATTCCCATTCCTGTGGGCTGAACCGTGTCATACGGGTGTATCATTATCCTGTGTTGCAGGTCATGGCAGAACGACTTTTCCAATGGTCGCTCCCAGATCATTGCAGGAATCGCTATCTTCCGAATGGAAAAGTCACGGCGTACAACTTCTGATGGCTCACTGCAAGCACAAACGTATCTGACTGCTTTATTCACTTGTCAAAGAACTGTTAGGCTCTTATCAGCCTGTATCAATTCATTTTTGCAAATGGACTGATACAGAATGATAAGAAAAGCGGAACAGGAAAGAGGGGAGTTTGTTAAATCATGCTCCGCTCAAGTATTGCTTAGTATTCGTCTATTTCAAATTCACATATCATTTTCAAAAGAGCTTCTCTGATACGTCCTTTCAATTCCATATCAACCACAATGTATACGTTGCCGTATTCATCATAAAATGGACGTAAACAGCATTTTGATATGTAGGCTTCATAGAACAGCAACAACTTTTCTATGGCATTTTCGTTACCGTCCACGGCTGATGATATGAGAAAAAATGATGGAAGTGTATGTTGCTTATTCTTCATTTGTTTTCTTCTCCTTTAACTGTTTTCTGATTTCTTCAAGTGAATTTCTTCTATGCCTGTAAGATGTACTTCGATTGATATTCAGCTTTTCGCCAATTTCCGAATCACTCATATCTAAGAAGAAAAACATCAATACAATGTTCCGGCTTTGCTCCGGCAACTGTTTCAGTGCTTCTGCAAGTTCTTCATCAAGTACACGGATTTCTGTACCGCATACATCGAATGTTGTATATTCACTTTCGTAATCGTCCCAGACAATCAATTTCTCAACAACAATTTCTGGAAGTTCACAAAAAGATACTTCCTTTGCCTGTCGTCTGGCTAATTCCTTGCGGTAGTTACGGACAATGCCTTTCACAACCTTTTTGAGTTTACAGTCAAACTGACATTGTATTGTCTTTTGGAAGTCTGATGGTTTCAAAATCACACCCCCTTTCGCTATGAAATGAAAAGTATGTACCCCTCTTTCCGCACCATATCTGTACGGCAGGGTGTGATTTGTTGCAGAATTACAAAACTTTTTGAAAATATAAAAACAGCCTATTTGCACTAACAACAAATAGACTGCATTTAAAATATCTAATATATGAATTTTTAATTCATGTTTGATGTCTAATGATAAGCTAAGAAAGAAAGGAAATAAATTCGATTGTCGTTGCAAACCGCCTGTTCTACTTAGAATCACAAATTGCTCCCTAACCAGAACAATCCTGTAAAGAAAAAAGGACGGCTCTGGATATACCAAAACCGCCCTAATATTTGCGAACACTATAAAAAGATATTACCTACTGAACGGTTTTTTTTATTTACCGAATTAGATAATACTTTAATCGCATTTATAGTGCATATCATATGAATTTATAACACATTCTAATTGTATGACATGAAGTATAAACTCATGACAGGTGATTTAAAATGAGAAAAAAGAAAGATACACACAGCTTTGATTTTCGTCCTTTAGGACTGGCAATCAGAGAAGCCAGAGAGAAAGCAGGGCTTTCCAGAAATGATTTAGGCGATAAAGTCTTTTACGGAGAACGTCATATCGCAGATATTGAAAATATCGGAACACACCCTAGCTTTCAATTATTCCATGATTTAGTTACCATGTTCAACATATCTGTTGACGAGTATTTCTATCCATCAAAAAAAGCTGAGAAAAGTACAGTTCGCCGTCAGATAGATTCGTCACTTGATTTATTGACTGATAACGAATTAAAAATTATTCAAGCTACGATTGATGGTGTCTTGAACAGTAGAGAGAATAAGCAGTAATTTATCTCTTATTCTCTCTGTTTTTCTGTTTAGATTTCTCACTGCTTATTTGTTGATCAGCTTCGCAGTAGCAAATAAATCTTCATTTATAAATAACAAGTTACTGTGCCTTTTCAAATTTTATTCACAATTTCTTAACCGTTCCACAATAGAGTGATTTCCTCCGAGTTTTTTATAGGATAAAAGTGGTGCTAGCGTACATATCAGCACAACTAAAATAATCGAACTGATTAACGGAATTACTGGCACTTTAAACGGAATCCTCATATAATTCATGGATTGGAAGCAAACATAAGTGATAGCAGAACCAATCGTTAAAGTTACAAATATTGAGAAAATAGCATATAAAATACCCTCTCGAATCAAAAGTTGATTTATCTGTTTTCTGGACATTCCAATGCTTTCCATAACAGAAAAAATCAATCTACGATTTTGTATACCACTTGCGATTGTATTTGCATAATTTAAAACTCCAACAAATAAAAGCAATAAAGCGATTATTGTACCTATCTCCATCATATTTCCCTGTGCTTCTTGAATTGTTTTCATATTCTCATATTGAGATTCAACATATAAGTCATTACTATATGGACTATTATTTATCAGTGAGGTAATCTTTTTTTCTAAAACTTCATCATATTTCTGATTATAGTAAATATACACGTCTAATATTGTCGGCTTAGAAGTCAAACTTTTTAAATAATTTTGACTTACAATCAACGAAGCTCCAATATCTCTTCCGCTGTACTGTGTTTCATAGGACACAGCTTCAACAGTAATTTCATATTGCTTTCCATCAAAACTGAAAGGGACTTTTTGATTCAAATATTCTTTGGGTATTTCAGAGCCTTCATACTGTACAATACAACTTTTCCCATTGAGAAAATCTTGTTTATCAACAGGACTACTCAACGATTGATTTACATAATCAAATTGGTCTTCATCAATGCCTATTAACATGCCATAATAATTTGACGGATTTGTTTTATAATTGGTTATCACGTCTTTTGAAGATACATATGGTGTCCTTTCTATATAATTAGTTATCCACATATCAGAAAAACCCTTTGACACATATGGGAAACTAATTGGTACTCCCTCTACAAGATGAATGTCTTTCATACCGTCCATTTTTTCTATTTTTTCAACAAAAGAATCCTCTATGGCTGGCTTTAGAGAATTGATATTCTCTGTAGTTTGTGTCTGGTTTTGAACAACAAAATCAGCATTCCAATAATTAGGAAGTACTGTTCTTTCTCCCTGACTACTTATAATCGTTGTAAGACAATAAAATACAGATAAACTTATTGCCAGCGATAGCAACACAACAACTGTTTTCTTTTTGTCTTTTTTAAACTGTTCAAATGCCATTCTCCAAAAGAAAGCTCCCTTTTTCTTTTTATACCCTTTTCCATTAGAGACACACTCTATATATTTTGTAGCTTCTACGGGGGTAACTTTTGTTGCAATTTGAATAGGCTTTCTCATTCCAAGAAGAATAGAGAAAACTGTCACAGCGACACTCACAATTAAAATGAATGGATTGAATTGCAACGCCATATTTCCAGTGGAAATTCCCAATACGCTAAGAATATACGGAACCAGTTTTATGCATAAAAGAATACCTAACAGGTTTCCAATAAATATTCCTGCTATTGCAATAAATAGCATTTGTTTTGTTATGAATCGAACAAGCTGTTTCTTTGTCATACCCAGAGATTGAAGCAATCCATAATATCGTATCTTCCCCGAAATGGACAAATACAAAATATTATAAATTAAAAGATATGCACTTAGGCATATAACAAGAGCCAGACCGCATATGCCCAATAGCAGTTTAAAAGAATTTTCGATGTAGTCTGTTGGAGCAAAAATTTGTCTGTCTGAAAAATTCAATGATTTTTCTAAGGACTGTATTGTAGTTGGTAAAACGTAATTACGGTTCAATTTTATGCAAAGGATTCCATCATTTTTTAAATCATACCCTGTCTCATCATAAAAGTTTTTTGACACAAATCCGGCAGATTTGTCTCCGTATCCATCCCATATGCCACTAATCACAAATTTGTCTGTATGAACACCGGTATTATTCTCGTAAGTTAAAACAATACTATTTCCGACAGATAGATTTTCATTTCCACATGCTTTTAGAATATCTTTTGTAACCATCAATTCATTCTTATTTTGTGGATAGTGTCCATCTAATTTTGTTCTTGCAGGAGACATCAGATTATTCCAGAACGTTTCATCACACCATAACAAACCGATTTCAACTGTATTATCAAACTCTGAACTTTTAATAAATCCAGCATAGGATTCCATCCCTACATTTTGTATGTTTTTGTTGCTCTGTAAACTTTTAACCTGTTTTGATGTAAAACCATTCATAGTCGTAATATCATATTCAGCTCCATTTAATCGTGTATTTTGTAATCTGCTTGAATCCAGATAAGTCCAGCCGATTGTAAATACACAAAAAAGCATAAACGCAGATAAAACTATTGTGAAAAACAATATTCCATATTGCTTTTTATTGGATTTTACACTGTTTTTTGCCAGTTTGTTTATAATCATCTTATTATTATTCGCTAACATGGAAACCACTTCCTTTAGATATTTTCCCGTCCTCAATCTGAACAATTCTGTCTGCCATTTGTGCAATATCTGTATCATGCGTAATCACAATCAATGTTTGCTGATATTGTCTGCTTAACATTTTCAACAATCCGATCACATCATGGCTGGTAGCAGTATCGAGATTACCTGTTGGTTCATCTGCAAGAATAATTGCAGGTTTCGTTGCTAAAGCTCGAATAATCGCTACACGCTGTTGTTCGCCACCAGATAGCATTGAGGGGAGCATTTCCTGTTTATTTGAGATATTTAATATATTGAGCAGTTCTTGAATGAACTCTTTATCAATTTGTGCACCATCTAACTCAAGAGGGAAAATAATATTATCATATACATTTAAGTCTGGTATTAAATTATATTGTTGAAAAATAAATCCTACTTTTCTTCTTCTGAAAAGAGCAAGCTGTTCAGAATTTAACGTTTCAAGATTTACTCCATCAACGATAACAGTTCCACTGCTAGGCGTATCCAATCCACCAATCATGTGCAGAAGTGTACTTTTACCACTTCCAGATTTTCCAATGATAGAAACAAATTCTCGTTCAGCAACTTTAAAATCTACACCATCTAATGCTTTTACGGTCTGATTTCCTGTTTTATAGTATTTTTTTAAATCCTGTGTTTTGACAATCACATTTTTCATAGTCAAGTCCTCCTTATGATTACATGATAAAATAGAAAAATCACAAACCAGTCACAAAAAGAAAAAATCACAAAACTGTGATTTTTCCTAATCCCGATTTGGAAGATATATCATAAAGGTACTTCCTTTTCCAATTTTTGAATGAACTTCGATATATCCATTTTGTAGCATAATGATTTCCCTTGCTAAATATAGTCCAATACCAATTCCATCATTATCATGTACCTCTGGCTCACGATAGAAGCGAGTAAAAATAGTTGCTTGCCGTTCTGGAATAATACCTTTTCCAGTGTCCTCAATACTGATTTTCGTAAAAAGCTCCTGTTTGCACACAACGATATGGATATTTCCACCATCATTCGTATACTTCACGGCATTATCTAAAATATTGAAAATTGCTTCTGCTGTCCATTTTTTATCATGGTTTAATTCTAATCGTTCGTCATATTGCACATCAATTGTGATATTTTTCTTCTCTGCCTTTATTATCACATTACTAATTGCCATAGCAAGAGTGTTAGCAAGAGGAGTTTTTTGTTTTTGAATTTTTATTGTCCCTGTTTCAAGTCTGGACATTTTTACCATACTTTGCAATAGAAAATCTAATTTATCAACCTGACCGTTCATCTTTTTTAAATATTCTTGATTCCTGTCAAAATCCTTTTCATCTGTCATCATTTCTAAATAAAGTTTTATATTTGCAATGGGAGTTTTCGTCTGGTGAGAAATATCAGACACCAATTCTTTCAATTTATTCTTTTCTTCTGAAATTTCTAAATTTTTGTGAGTATACAGATGTGATAAGCGAACCAGTCTATTATAGATTTTCCCCCATAAATCATCTTGTTTGTAGGAACTTGTTTTTAATTCCTCATTTTTCAACATCTTGTTTATAGCAATATCTAATTTTTCTGTATATTCATAAACATCATGCTTTAAATGAATATATTTCCAAAGTATAAAAGTGGCGATAAACACTAATGCAAAAAATATTATAAAAATCATTGTTTCCATATGTACCCCATTCCATATACATTTGAAATGTAAGAGTGTTCTTCAGTTTCAATCTTTTTACGTAATCTGTTGATATTTACAGCCAGCGTATGTTTGTCCGTTATTTGTACTCCCTCGTCCCATAAGGAATCTAATAGAATTGAATAGGTAAGTAGTTTTCCCTTATTCTCAATCAATTTTTTCAAAATACGATATTCTGTAGGAGATAGTAAACATTCATTTTCTTTTTGCCGAACTGTACCAAGCTCAAAATTCACTTTTAGAAATCCGTCATCATAAATATTTGCTTCTTGTGACTTTCTGGTTAAAATAACATACACTTTTTTCAATAAAATCTTCATAGAAAATGGTTTGGTTACATAATCGTCTGCGCCTAATTCATATCCATTTAAAATATCTTCTTCTAAGTCTCTTGCAGAAACAAATAAAACTGGGACTTGTTTTTTGGCTTTCAACCATTTACAAAATTGAAAGCCGTCCCCATCTGGTAAATTGACATCAAGTATCGTCAAATGAAAAGATTCATTTTCTGTGAATTTTTCAGCTTCTTTACAAGAATGGGCTGAAAAGATATGATACCCCTCTTTTTTTAATGCATAAGTGATTGTTTGATTTAATTCCACATCATCTTCCAAAACAAGAATAGTATACACAAATAAATCCCTCCGTAAGAAATATTTTAGCTTTTTTAATTATATCAAAGAACTTACTAGAAATACATATTTTTTAGAGGGAGCATTTTGTCATTGATAGCTCCCTCTTTTGATTATACTTATATAATCTTCCAGTTATCGTCCTTATGAAGCATAAGCTCATACTGTGAGATTTGTGTCATTTTCGACTTGTTATCCAGATATTTTACAGATATATTGACTTTGAGGTTATCGCCATCTTTGGTAAAGACAGGGTTTACCAGTTCTGAAAATACATAGTCGCCGGATACAGGAGCAAGCACTCCGTCTTTGACATAATAGGCAAGTTCCTTTTCCGTAGCTGTCGGGTACAGCTTAAAGAATGTTTCCAAGAAAGCGGTAGCGTCCTTGACAGTATCGGAGCTGACACTGACATCTGCTTCCTGTGCTTTCGGCTCATACTTTGATTTCTGTACCGCCGGAGCAAGGGTTGGATTCTGGGTAATGACCATTGCACCGTCCTTATCCACATGAACGGTCACGGTGTAGTTTTCTGTGACTGCCTGTGTCTGTTCTCCCTCTTTTACCTGCTGATCTACTTCGTAGGCAACGGTAAAATCGTTCGTTCCAGACTGCTCTACATTCCAGACCAGCACATTTGCAACGGTCACACTGGTTGGTATGTCCGTTCTGATGGTATCAGCGTTCAAGTCCTGTAATTCTTTGGTAAGGTATTTACTGATTTCTGTTGTCCTTGCTTCAATGGCTTCCTTGCTGGTATCCCATGAGTAGTAGGCTTTCGCAAAGTTCTTGACGAAATTTTCAATACCGTTGGTATCGTTCAATCTTAGCTGAATGATTTCTTTTTCATGTACCGTGTGGGTGTCAATGGCGGTAAAGTTCTTATACACACCAAAGCTGGTGCTTGCTAAAAGCACCACCCACAACAGCAGGACAGATTTCTTATGTGTCCCGACTTTCATGGTACGCACTTTCTTATTCTTAGGTGCTTTCTCTGTTTTTTCTTTCTTCTTAAACATATTTCAAGTCCTTTCTATTGTTTGATTCTTCCGGCACAAATGATGTGCTGTTGCCAGTAGGCAGAGGTCAAATCGGTATAGCCGATTGGATTTCCGGCATGATACATCTGATTGTTTCCTACATAGATTCCTACATGGGTAACATAATCACTGGTATTATAGGTGGAATGGAAAAAGACCAAATCGCCAGCCTGTGCCTGTGACAATGGGATATGCTGGATTGCGTCATACTGTGCCTGTGCGGTTCGTGGCAGACTGATTCCGGCTTTTCCGTAGCACCACTGGGTAAGACCAGAACAGTCAAAAGAGGTGTTCGGGTTACTGCCACCGTAGACATACTTCCAGCCTTGATACTTCAACGCTTCATTCATAACCGCCTGTACCGTTTCGTTGCTGAACTGCTTCACGGTCAGATATTGGTTGACTAGCTCCACATAGAACATATTTCCGTAGTTATAACGCCAGCCACCATTTTTACTAACCGCTATCGGGTTCGTATAGGTCACTTTTGTACCGCCGGATTTATTCTTTGCGAAATTCTCTGCAAGATTGAAGCTGTGCTTTTTCCCGTTCTTCGCCACATAGTCTGCATAGCCACCACCATAGTTATAAGACTGTATGACCACGTTAATGTCATTCATACCTTTGGCTTTACAGGAAGAAAGCAGGGACGCAAAATATTTACACCCCTGCTTAATGGATTCTTCTGTACTTAACGAGTTTGGCGGTAGTCCCAGACTTTCGCTGGACTGCATGACATCAGTAGCCGTACCGCCACTTTCTACCTGTATGATGGCAAGCAGGACGTTCACATACTCCGAGATACCGTTTTCTCTGGCGTATTTTTCTACCATCGGCTGATGTTTGAGGACATCGGCTGACAGGTTCATGCCAGAGTAGACAGGCGAATAGCTGTTGGAACTGTCGTCATCTTCGCCGGAAATCAGTATCCCAAAAAAGAGGACGATGGAGAAAAGGACAGGAAATATCGTACCTATGATAAGGATACGTTTTAATCTCATTTCTTCCGTCCTTTCTCTGAATGTTTCGTAACAGTTTTACGGGCAGATTTCCCATTGACCTGTGTTTTCTGTACCGTAGATTTCTTATGATTACTGCTGGATTCTGCTACATTCGGCTGGTTCGTTCTGGTAACAGATTTGACCTGCTGTTCCTGTCTGATATTGGTTCGGACAGTTTCTTTTCCAGCCTTGATTTCTGCATTTTTTATCACAGGAGAAGTAGCAGGACGTTTCGTATCCGGCTTCGTAACTATATCGGTCTGTACAGGTTTTGGAACAGGTGTGGCAACTGGGCGTTCATGGCTTCTGGTAGCTCCGGCTGTCGCTGATCCATTCGCATGAACTGTCTGCCTTGCTTCCTGTGCTTTCTGTAATTCCTGCTTTTTCTGTGAGATATTTTCCCTGTGCAGGTTGCGTTTCTGTGTACGCTGTTCCTGTCGGTTTTCCCGTTCTTCCACAACGCCACGCTTAAAGTCTGATACATTATCCTTTGCTTTCTGTTTCGCAGAGTGAACAGCATAACCAGCCTGTGTCGGCAAGTCTTTTACATTTTCTTTTAGAGAAGAAGCACCGTCACGGACTTTATTTTTTGTATCCATCACAGCACCTACCGCAGAACCGACACGGCTTCCCATGCTGGCAGAGGTATTTTCCCGTTTCTTTGACGATTGGTTCGTTGCTGGCTTTCCGGCTCTGGCAATACTTGCACCAGCCACCGCACCTGCAACACTTCCAGCACCAACTGCCCTTGCAATCCTGTGTTCCATACGTCTTGCCCTGTGTCGCATGAACACCATCGGTCTACGGAATATCCGGCGACCTATCTGCTGGCTGTCATTGGCATTAAGGCTGAACATACTCATTAGTTCTCCGAACTTCATGTAGATTCCGGCAAAACAGATTATCTGCAAAAACGCCACCATGAAGAACGGATAGTCCGTGGAAATGTTGTAGAACATACTGGAAATCGAAAATGCCACGGTCACAATCAGCGTAATTCCGGCTCTTGTCATAATGGCATTGAACACACGGACAACTGCCTGTTTCGCCATGTTCTCATAGGTCGGTATCATGGACAGTAAAAAACTAATCGGTAAAAACATGGCATATATGATAAATAGTATCTGGGAAAATAACATCATGCCGGTAAGCAGAAAGATAAAGATTGTGATACCGAGATTGAAAATGAGCAGGAAGAACACCATGCCAAGACGGTTGACGACCTGTGGAATGGTAAGGTTGTCATTGTCGTTATCTTCAATCTCTGTTTTCACAATATTTTCCCTTGTTTCCCCATCTTCATCGGACGGGCTGGCAGATACCAGAGCTTCTACACGGTCAGTCCCGATTTCTTCGGTATCGCTGTTCCCGAACTGTAATAACAGCCACGGTTTTTCTACCTGTATCGCAAACAGGCTGTCACGGATAAGGTCTACGCTGTCCTTGCCTTTGCTTTGTGAATCGGGGAGCATGATTTTTGTCCCCAAATCCAGAGAAGCGGTGCTGATGTCCGAACTGAAATCATTGATTTTCTGGATATAATTGGGAGCATAAGCAATAAAGGACGCAGACACAATGAACACCACCACAAAGTTGATAACAGCGTGAAGTGCTTTGCTTGTTTCCCGTTTGAGAAGCCCTGTATAGGCGGTGTAAACACCTACAATCAGAATGATAATGAGCAGGAATCCCACATAGAATCCACTGCTGGAAAATCCGTTTTCGGTCACTCCGGCAAGTGTCTGGATACTTTTCCCGATACTGTCTGCCATGTCATTGATGAAGTCCAGCTTATACGCCTGTTGCACCACATATCCTGTGGCATTGCTAAGATACAGGCTGATTGTCCAGACAAAATTTGTGATACAGTAAAGCCCGTACTGCACCGATTTTCCAATGCCGTCCAGCCAGTTCCACGGTAGCCAAGACCAGCTATTGTCCACATAGAAATCAAGCTGATAGTTGGAAAGCGGATACTTTGAATACAGGTTGTCTGCATTGACCGTATCATCGACCAGTCCAGACGCATGAGCTACCGTCCCAAGCAGGGACAGCAGTACCAGCGTAACGGTCACGGCAAGCAGAACCAGTTTCAGTACATGGAATACCTTTTCTTTTGTGACAGATTTCATCATTCCAAATCCACCTCACTTTTTATCGGCGGTCTGGTATCAAAGGCATGGAGCAGTTCTACAAAGACAGGGTGTATCTGTACCACGCCGACACGTCCGTATAAATCCTGCATTAAACATTGTCCATTCTCCAAATCCCTCAATCGTTTCTGGTTATTTTCGTCCTCACTGTCCAGCCCGAAGAACTCTAAGGTCTGTTTGATTTCATTGGTATCTGTGGAGCGGAACGCAAACTTTAAGCCGATGTTATTTTTCAGACTTTCTTTCGATACGTCCCCAGAGGATTGTGTCACGAAATATACTCCGGCGTTCATGGCTCTACCAGCACGCACCAGCTTATTTGAGAGTGTTTCTCCCTGTGCCACATTCAAGAACGCCCATGCTTCGTCAAGGTCTACAATCTTAAAAATGCTTCGGTCACTGTGAATGAAGTCAAGGGCAAAGGTACTGATAACAATTAAGATGGATACCGACAACAGTTCAATGGTCGTGTATTCCTCAAAGGTGGTATCCTTATCCGGCAGAACCAAATCTGCAACCTGTATAATGTTGAGCTGGTTATCCAGACTGATTGCATTTTCCACCGAACCGTCCGAGAACAAAAGCTGTGCAAAATCATAGTCCGTAAAACTTTCGATATGGTCTGCAATGTTACGGGATACGGCGGTATCCTCTTTTCGCAGTTCCTCAATGACCTGCAACAGCCCGTGGTTTGTGTTCTGGGATACCGTGCGGACAGCTTTTCTAAGGACAGGGAACTTTTCGCCGTCCCTTGAAGAAATTCCTGTAAGGAATGTAAGAATGTCGATGGCAAGACTTTCAGCGTCCTTGACATCTTTCATAATCACATACGGGTCTAACAGTCCTTGATTGCTGGAATCACTGGTAATGTTTACAATGTTGATTTCCTCTGCAATCTCCGGCAGTGTTGCTTTCCAGTTTCCACGCTCACTTTTCGGGTCTAGGATAACTGCCTGTCCACCGAACAGAACGGAATAATACACCAGCAGGTTATTACAGAATGATTTTCCACCGCCAAGCGAACCTACAAAGGCAGAAGCCAACGCATTTGTGACAGTACCTTTTACCCCTTGACTGGCAAGGGACGGTTGCAGGTAGACATTTCTTCCTGTATCCACGGAATACCCGATATAGATTCCTGTGTTTTCTCCCAACATCTGGGTAGCACCGAAACCAAGTCCGGCTAAAAAGTCAGATTTTACATACTGGATATAATCATTGATATAACGCCTGCTGGCTGGAAGAAATTCTCCATGCAGTCCCATCATATCTCCGGCAGGGCGAACCAGCTTCACATTCAAATCATCGTAAAAGTCCTTGACTTCATCACAACGGCGTTTCAGTTCGTCAAGATCGGGTGCAGACACCCGTATGACGTAACTTAACTTGTACATGCTTTCCTTGCTCTGGTCTAAATCTGTTTCCAGTTCATCGACACTGTCTAAAGCTTCCACCACATTTGAACTTGTTTCATTTCCGGCTTGATAGGCGTGATTGTCCAAGTCCTTTAATTCCTTTTTCTTGTTGCGGACAGTGGTTAAGGCTTTCTTATTTCCTACAATCTCAACATTCATGGACGTATCCACAGGGAATGTGAACTGCTGTTGCTGGAAATAAAAGATTTCCGATGATGGGAAGTCCAGCTCCCCGACAATGGCATTGACCGTAAAGTAGGATACATAGCTTTCGCTGTCCTCATGTTCCAGACGCAAATATCGCTGGCTTTCTTCCACTACACAACGGGTAGGACGGATAAGGTCATAATACTTAATCAGTGTTTCCCTTTTTAATTTTCTTTTTGGTAGAGGATACACATAATCTTCATAGGCTATCCCGTCCCTGCCGTAGAGGTGTTCCATCAGATACGCAAAGTCTTTGGCTTCCAGTCGGCGGATTTTGAACCTACGGGAGATTTTATTTTCCAATAACTTCTCCATCTTCACATAACGGTTGATTTCATCATTGCTCATAGAAACAAAGTCGTTCATCAGCGTATGCCTTACCTCATTCAAAAACTCACGGAATGTCAGAAATACCGATTTTTTGATGTTCTTCAGATTGACTTCGTCCTCTGTGACCATAAGCTTGAATCCCAGAAAGAAACGGTAATCCACTTGATTGTCGCCTATCATGGATACAAGGGCTTCGGTCTGGTCGTCTATCTTTTGGATTGCTACCTCACGGAGCTTTCCAGTTACCAGCTTCTTTGACTGTTCCTGTATGCTTCGGATTGAACTTTCAGTTGCAATCTGCAACGCATGAATCTTTCCCTCACGGGACTGTGCGATAAGCTGACGGAAGCTGTCATGCACAAGGTATTTCTGTTCTGGGGATAAGAATGAATAATTGTACGGTATCAGCTCATAGTAGGCGAACACCTCATTGTCCTTATTCCAGACAAGGTTATTGTCGATATATTTAATCGGGAACATAGGTCACACTCCTTACTGCCGTGATAGTTTCCTCAAATTTCTGCTTATGCAGGTTCACGGCTTTTCCGGCATAAGTCACTTTGGGACGCAAGGCATACAGAACCATCGTCTTGATGTAACTGTATGGCTTTTTCCCGTCAAAGGTTTTCTGTGACATAAACCATGTGAGGGCAACGGGAATCCCGAAATATTTCAAAAACGCACCCTCTATCATGGAAAGTGGCGGTACATCTGCAAACAGAATGATAATAAATTCCGTCAGCACAAACCATGTAATCTGGGTAAAGGTCACAGGGAATGGCAGGTTGACATCATTGATAGCATACAGTACCTTTTCCACGTTCCAGATACTTGTATAACTTCGGATTTTCTTCACTTGTAAATGCTCCTTTCTTCGTTTTCCTAACAACAGGGACAGCCGGATTTCCCAGACTGCCCCAAGAGAAAAGCTGGCAGTAGCACCAGTGGCGGTGCTGATCTGCCAGCCCTTAACGCAGTACCTCACAGATACCAGCGTTTGTTGCAATAAATGTCCCCTCTATATCGAGGTCACGCCCGTAGGCTTCGTAGTCAATATAGTTCTGTAAAGAGGACGGGATTTCTCCGAGTGCCTGTTCTTCATCAATCAGATAGTAGGCTACGTCGGTCATCGTTTCACAGCCGGAATACAGAATGATGTCGTCCTTATGTTCCACCAGTTCTTCCAGACTTCCATAGCAGGATATAAAACTGTCCAAGTCGTCCAGCAGGTAATCCGGTAATTCTTCCAACTGCTCATAGATACGGTTCAGTTCTTCGATGGAAATGTATTCGCTAATCTCCATCGGGAAGTTGTCCGTATCATGGATTGCGTATTCTTCGTACTCTGCATTTAAGCCGATACGTTCTGCAATCACTTCTTCGTCCAACGGAAAAGAGAACCAGTCCCCGACCAGTTCTCCCTCATTGTACTTGCCAAGATTGGCTATATAGACTTGCATATCATCAATCATAAGCGGTCACTTCCTTTCACTCATTGTATTCATAAAATCTGCCATGCACACACAGGAAATGTTCTGATGTTTCTTCCATATCTGAACAGTTCCGATGGTATGTAATATTGCAAAGTCCGGCTTCCAGCTCTTGCAGGTTTGAAAACCATTCTCTTTGAATTGCAGGTATATCTTCGTGTGGGATTTCACTCTCTGAAATTGCAAGGCAGACATTATTTAGCAAGTCGAGGTCTGTATCTTGCAGGATTTCAAAAGGAAAATCATAATCACTGATAAGATAACGGTCACTGTCCGGCGGTAAACCAATGGATTGTTTTAATGCTTCTATGTTGCAGGGAAGTGTAAACCACGCACAGCCTGTATCTTTTTCCTGTTCATCAAGATTGATAACAAATACTTTCATTTCTGCCATAAGCAATACCACCTGTCAAAGTTTGAACATACCGTTGTTGCAGAGAGCATAACGTCCTTTTTCTTCCAGTTCATGGGCGTAGGCTTCCAGATTAAAATATTTCTTTCCTTTTTCGGAAAGAGCAGAAAATTCAATGTTATGCTCCAAGCGGTAACGGGCAACGTCCATGATGTTGTGACACTCTGGATAAAACAAAAATTCTTCGGATTCCTGCAACAAATCCTCAACACCGCCAAAATAAGGAATCAAGTCTTTGTATGCCTGCTGAACTTCTGGCGATAAATCCGTGTAAGCAAAGTATAGCTTGTTTAATCGTCTTACAGAAGTTGTCCTTACAATATCGCCAGCAAAGGGGAGCTTCATATCTGTGATTTGATAGTCTTTGCTGTCAGCTTCCACACCGAGCAGGTCACGGAACAGCTCATAATCAATGGGTAAATCAAACCAGCGAGAGGTTTTATCCTCTGCTGATTTGGTCGTTTCAATCAATACGCTACATTCTTCCATAGGCTTTACGCTCCAATAATCTTATTGAATAACTGTAACAATACGTCTTTTACGCCGGACGCATTGAATACAAGACCAACGGCTACTAAGGCAACTACCAAGAATCCGATAAGTTTGGAAAACTCACGCTTGAATCCCAAGTAGATACCGATAACAACAATCGCCATCAGCACAAGGCTCTGTGCGTTGCTTAAAAACCAGTTATAAAGGTTCTGTCCAAAATTCATACTTTCTTTTCTCCTTTCAGTTCCATCATTTTTCGGTCAGACTGTCTGCCAGCCTGTAAAATACACATGGCAATCACGCCAACTGTTCCACCTAAAGAGAAGAACAGGAAGTCAAATAATAATCGTTGCATTTTTCAATTCTCCTTTTCTAAAATCACATCTTCGGTTGATGTGGTCTGTTGTTCGATTATCTTGTAGTGCTTTTCCGTCAGTTTCGTGGATTTACGGATTTCTTTCAGATAATCAATCCCTGTTTTCGCTGTGATTGTTTCCAGCATTTTGAGTGTCGGGTCAACCTGCCGTTGAATCCAGCGTAGGGTTCTGTCCAGTGTGTAGGGTTCGGGTTTGGTCGTGAGCTTTAACGGCTCTCTGTTTTCCCCGATGAACCACGCCCAGCGGACAGATAATTTCCAGTCGCTCCGTTTCTTGTCTGCTTCCTTATCCACAAAGCGTACATAACGGTTGATAATAGAAAATGCCGTCCGTTCAGCGTCATAGTAAGTCAGCAGGTCACGGACAGCATAATAAGCACGTTCATTTTTCAACCGTATTTCAAATCTGTTTTTTATGGGTGCTTCCTCAATGGGAATCCCCAGTTTGATGTACTGCTCATAGCTTTTTTCATAGACACAGAAGTACACCTCACTTTTCAGTGAACCGATATAAAGCGTATACCCCATACCAGCCTTGTCCTGTTCCTCATGCTTGACCAGTTCGCCGGAAGCATAGGACTTAAAGGAACGGAACACCGATACACATTCCTCATTCCGGCATTTTTCGGTCAGTTCTGGAATATCTAACATTCCCGTATGGTCATTGATGGCAAGGTCAAGGCGTTTCATCACACCACCGTCCACCAGAGCGTCCATAAGGAAATCATACCAGCTCCGTTCCTGTGCCAGCAGATAACTTTCAAACTGGCGACAGCCTTTTCCTTTCAGTTCCAGCAGGACACCTTTTTCTTCATCGGGAGAAGTATATACGAAAATATCTCCGATGTAGTAGTGTTCTGTATAACTGTAATGCCCGAAGTCCTCATGTATCATGTACTGAATATTGAGCTGTAAAATATCTTTGATGATATGTCCAATATCCAGCGTTGGAAACCGTATCCTCACATAGTCAAACAGCATGGTAAGCGGTGCTTCTGGATTGAATTTTTCCAGAGCTTCCAAAAGTTTCACTTTCATTTCTTCTGTGACCGCCACCTTGCCGGATTCGATACGGCTTAAATGTTCACGGCTGATTCCAGCCATGACCGCAAGTTTCGTCTGGGATACACCGTACTGCAAACGCCTGTCTGCAAAATCCTGTATCCACTCTGTATCATTCAGTGCGATACCCCCTTTACGAAAAAACTGTGACATTTTTTATCCGATGTCACAGCAGTAAAAAAAGCTACCAAACGCTTGATTTTAGCCAAGAATCGGTAACTTTTGTGTATGTTTCCTTGTGATTTGTGCCCCTCTGTTAGATACCGAGGGGCTGTTGTCTGCTGGCGTGGCTACCGCCACACCAGCAAGGCTAGTCCGTACCTGTGGCTTTCGCTCCGCACGCCACCTGTCCGTCCTGCCTTATGTGTGCAAGTTCCCCAATCGTACCTAAGAAATCATAGCCTTTGGGTACAAGGGGAGTATAAAATTCAGATATGACACTTGTTCCCACATCACAGTATCCACGTCCTTTGATTCGCTTCTGGAAGAACTGTTTTTTTACATCATTTCCAAAGAGCATACCGTAGCCGAGTTCACTCATGCGACCAAGTCCCACACGGAAATTGAAGTTATCTCTGATACCGTCCCCGAAATACTTTGCGTCTGGACGCTGGCAAGCCACAATCAGAAAGTATCCAGCCTGCCTGCCGAGCATGACGATTTTCTTTAGCTGGCTTAACAGGGCGGTGCTTTCTTTTGTCGTGAGCATTTCTAGGAAAGCCACGTATTCATCAAAGATAAGGAACTGTGGAGCAAGCCCCAGATAGGCATAGTTTTCCCCTGTACGGTAGTTCGGGTGCAGTTTCATTTCTTCCGAGCGTGTGACCATGCCCTCATAAAAGGCATTGACGCAGTCAATCATATCGTTTTTCGTGTGGTAGACATTTTCCATGACGGTTCCCAAGTCTGCAAGGTCAGCGTTCTTCGGGTCAAGAATGTATAAATCCGCATTGGTTCTAAGCAAGGCTTCAATGATGGTCAGCAGAAAATAGGTCTTTCCACCACCTGTACCACCGCAGATAAGGGCATGGGGAAGTGAATCATATTCCCACACCAGATTTTTCATTAACCGCAGACCGCCGTTTTCAGTAATCACTTCATCAATCGAAATACGGTTCGCTATCATATCATAGAGCAGGGTATATTCGATATAGCCGTCATGCAGTGTCTTGTCGGTCAGTTCACAGTACAGCCCCGATTCCAGTTTATCCTCTAAGGACAGGAGCTGTTCTTGATATTTTCCCATTGTGATTTCACAGCGGATATGAAGCAATCCCTTTTCCATTTGATAATAAATCTTTGGAAACCACACGATTTTTTCTCTTGATCTGCTTTGCAGGTCAGTGAAAAAACCGCTGTCTTTGGTGTTTTCCGCTTCATACCATTTATTTTCCAGCACCATGCGAGCCAGTTTTTGCCTGTGAAACAACCGCTTGATACGGTCATATCCGTAACGGTAGTAGAGAAAAGCGACCAATGCACAAACACCAGTCGCTATCAGA
>OHWF01000412.1_pt1 | contig 21302 bp, 22 predicted proteins | sample 1579681 | NCBI WGS metagenome assembly OHWF01 (sample SAMEA3882554, study PRJEB24775) | human gut metagenome | biome: human-associated habitat; feature: intestine environment; material: feces | place: Netherlands | collected 2009/2010 | reverse complement strand
TCCTTGGCTTATATGTAGTGCAGCAGATCGCCGCCGCCCATGGCGGCAGGGCAGTGTTCGGGCAGAACACCCCCCACGGTGCCAAAGCGATGGTGTACCTGCCGCGGGGCTGAAAATTGATCGGAATCCTTGCTTTTCCCGGCCGGATTTCTTATACTTTGAACAAAGAAGTCTTTTTTTGGTGCAAAATACAGGAGGAATCATGGCTGAAATTTCAAGTCTGCTGACATTGCAGGGCCAGCTTGCGCTGCTGACCCTCATTGGCTTTTTTCTGGCCCGCAAGGGCATCATCAACGCGCAGGGACGCAAGTGCCTGACCGACCTGCTCATCAATGTCATCCTGCCCGCGAACATCATCCAGTCGTTTCTGGTGGAGTTCAGCTGGGATGTGCTGAAGAGCAGTGCGTCGATCCTTGTGATCTCGCTGGCGCTGCAGATCGGCTGTGTGGTGCTGTGTGCCCTGGGCTACAACTGGCTGCCCTTTGCAAAGCGGAGTGTTTACCAGTATGGCACGGTCTGTTCCAACGGCGCGTTTCTGGGCAGCGCACTGGTGGACGGCATCTGGGGCAGCAGCGGCCTGCTGCTCAGCTCCATCTACCTCATCCCCCAGCGTGTGGCAATGTGGTCGGTGGGCGTGAGCTACTTTCTGCAGGACGAAAAGCCCGCTTCCAAAGAGGAGATGCGGGCAGACCGCAGGGCTGTGCTGCGGAAAACATTCACCCACCCCTGCATCCTGGCGGTCGTGGTGGGCATGGTGCTGATGGCCTCTCAGCTGCCGCTGCCCGGCTTTTTGGGCCGCACCGTCAAGAGCCTGAGCAATTGCAACATGGGTGTTTCCATGATCCTGATCGGTGCCATCATCGGCAGCAGCCGGATGGGCAAACTCTGGGATAAGGACTGCTTCCTCTACTGCCTCATCCGGTTGGGGCTCATCCCGGCGGCGGTGCTGCTGGGATGCAGACTCTGCGGCGCGGAGAGCCTTGTGACCGGTGTTTCCGTGGTGCTGGCCGCCATGCCCATGGGCGGTGTGACCGCCGTTCTGGCGGAAAAGTACGGCGGGGATTCCGCCTTTGCCAGCAAGTGCGTGGCGGTCTCCACGGTGCTCTCCCTCATCACCACACCGCTGTGGTGCATGGTCGTGTAAGGGTGAATGTGAAAAACGCCTTGTCAATGGCAATCATGGCCGAAGAATCACGGTTCTTTTTGTCCAATCGGCGAATAGCCTTTGCCGCCGGATGGTGATACAATAGGCAAGGTGTTGCGCGGCGGTGCCGCAGAATGCCGTAACATGACAAAAATAAGGAGAGCGCGTGGAAAATGGAACCATTTTATCTGATGCCCGGGCAGGAACGCTGTGAACAGTTTAAGGATGCGAACGGTGTGCCCAAAGTCCGCTACTCCTATTGTTCGCTGAACGGGGCGCTGTTCCGCTGTGTGAGCCGCAGCGTGGAAGAAGCCGAGCGCCTGTGCGAGGACTGGCTGGTGGGTCAGGACCGCTGCTACATCAACTGAAAAATGCACCCTCTGCTCCTTTGCGGAATAAGCTGTAAGAGAATCAGCTTATCGGCAAAGGAGTTTTTTTATATGATGAATGGCATCCTGCGTATCCAGACCTATCGGCCCCGGCAGTCGGCTCCGGTGGAGGGAGTAACTGTTGTGATCACCGGCAGCGGCTTCACGGCTCACCGCATCACCGATGCCGGGGGCAATGCCGAGGATGTGGCCATCTGTGCCCCGGCCTGCGCCCTCTCGCTGGACGAGAACAACACCACGACCCTGCCCTATGCCGTGTGCAGCCTGACGGCCAGAAAGCCGGGCTACCGCACCGTCCGCATCCAGGGCATCCAGATCTTTGCCGGGCAGGTCACGCTGGCCCGGCCTGAGATGATCCCGGACACCGAGGAGGGAAAAGACATTGTCGACCCGCCTGTGATCATCCCCACCCACGCTCTGTTTGCGGGGAACGGCGGCAGCGGCCCGGCTCCCACCAATCCATGCACCGGCAGCCGGGTGCTGGACCGTGTCATCGTACCCAAAAATATTACGGTCCATCTGGGCAGGCCCGCCGCCTCGGCCCGGAACGTGACGGTGTCTTTCCGGGATTATATCGCCAATGTGGCTTCCAGCGAGGTCTACCCCACATGGCCCATTGAAGCGTTGAAAGCGAACATCCACTGCCAGATCTCGCTGGCGCTCAACCGCATTTATACCGAGTGGTATCCCAGTAAGGGCTACACCTTCAATATCACCAACTCCACCAGCTACGATCAGTATTATGTCCATGGCCGCACCGTGTTCGATGTGATGGTAAAGCTGACGGATGACATCTTCAACACCTACATCCGCAAGACCGGCACCGTGAATCCCTATTACTCCGAATACTGTGACGGAAAGTCCGTTACCTGCCCGGGGCTCAAGCAGTGGGGCACGGTCACGCTGGCAAATCAGGGCCGCAATGCCCTGAGCATCCTCAAGTACTATTACGGCAGCGATATCGAGATCGTCCGCACCAGCAACATCCAGTCCATCCCCAGAAGCTATCCGGGTTCCCCCCTCCGGCAGGGAGACCGGGGCACGGCGGTGTTCACCCTGCAGCGGCAGCTGAACCGCATCACCAAGGATTACCCCTTCCTTGGCCTGCTGACCGTGGATGGGATCTTTGGCAGCAGGATGACCGAGACCGTGAAGAGATTCCAGAAGCAGTTCAACCTGACCGCTGACGGCGTGGTGGGGCGGCAGACCTGGTATAAGATCAGCTATATCTATGTTTCGGTGAAAGACCTTGCAGAGCTGACCAGCGAGGGAGAAACGGCCGCAGGCACCCTCTCGGACGGCACCTGGGGCGACACCGTCCTGCGCGTCGGCTCTTCCGGCAGCGCTGTGGAGCAGCTGCAGTTCTGGCTGAACACTCTGGCCCAGTACGAGAGCAGCATCCCCTCCGTGACAGTGGATGGCGTGTATGGCAGCGGCACCGCCGGTGCGGTCCGGGCCTTCCAGCGAAGATACGGCCTGTCTGTGGACGGCGTGGTGGGCCGCGCCACCTGGACAGAACTCTACAATCAGTTCCGCAGCATCCAGTCCGACAACGGCAGGCCAAACGCTTACCCGGGCACAGCCCTGCGGCAGGGCAGCAGCGGGCAGAACGTCCGGCTGGTGCAGTTCTGGCTCAAGATCGCGCGGACGGTCTACCAGAGCCTCAGCAATGTGACGGTGGACGGCATCTTCGGCCCGGCCACGACGGCAGCGGTGCGGCGGTTCCAGACCTACTTCGGCCTCGCCAGTGACGGCGCCGTGGGCCGCACGACGTGGAACAAGCTCTACGAGGTCTACAACGACATCGCCAACCGCCTGCTCTCGTCCAGCCTGCGGCCCGGCGAATATCCGGGCCTGCTGCGCAGCGGCTCCAGCGGCACAGCGGTGCGGGAGCTGCAGTTCTACCTCTACCTCATGAGCGCCTACGAGAGCAGTATCCCGTCGGTAAGCATTGACGGCAAGTTCGGCGCGGATACCGAGCGGGCAGTGCGGGCGTACCAGCGGTTTGCGGGGCTTACCGTGGACGGCGTAGTGGGGCGCACCACATGGAACTCCCTTTATGGCCGCGCCAGCCAGCTGCGCTCTTCCGGCCCGGTGGTCACCTTAAAGCGTCTGCCCTACCCCGGTGCCCCGCTGACGGTGGGCAGCAGCGGTGAGACCGTATTGTATTACAATCTGCTTTTGCAGCGCATCGCCTATTATTTTTCCAGTGTGGAAGTCCCGCCCCTTGCCGACCGTTATACCGAGGAAACTGCCACCGCCACCCGCAGCGCCCAGCAGCTGCTGGGGCTGGAGCAGACCGGCATTGCCGATGCCGACACATGGACGGCGGTGGAGGCGCTGAGTTTGCAGCTGGCCGCCCATGCCCCGAATCCCGATAGAGACACCCCACCCAGCACCGCTTACCCGGGGCGCGCCATCGCCGAGGGCAGCGCCGGGCAGGAGGTGGGACAGGTGGAGCGCTGGCTCAACCGCCGGGCACAGCTTTCCTGCGGCGAGGGCTATGTGGCCGACAACAACCGCTTTGGTGCGGTAGACGCCGCTGCCGTGCGGGCTGTCCAGCAGCAGGCGGGGCTGCAGCCGGTAAACGGCATCGTGTACCGGGAAACATGGCACGCTCTGCAAGCCCAGTGCACCGACCCCTGCGGCTGCGAGAAGGAGGAATGAGGGATGGCACGCCTTTTGATCTATGACGCCTACGAAAACAAGGTGTACACCTACGCAAACCTGAACGAGAACGACCCCATGCCTTACAGCACCCTGACCACCCTGCGGCTGCGGGAGTTCCGGGGCAAATCGTCCAGCCCTACCCTGTGGACCACCATTGCCGCCATGGAAGCGTGGAACCTGACCCGCCGCAAATACGGCAGGGGCATCCCGGTGGGGTACGCCTTCCGCCGCATCTGGGAGGGCGGTCACGGCACCCGCAGCCAGCACTACGCGGGGGTAGCGTTCGATGTGGGGCAAAGCCTTGACCAGCGCCAGCGCACCGCCATTTACAACGCTGCCCGCACTTCCGGCGCATGGGGCTATGTGGAGCCGCTGAGCCAGACCCCCACATGGGTGCACTTTGACCGCCGCTACGGCACCCCGGCGTGCAGCGGCACCACCGCCGGTTACCCCACCCTGCGCCGGGGCAGCCGGGGCTGCTATGTCATGATTTTGCAGGATGCGCTTTCCACCCTTGGCTACCAGACCGGCAGCCGTATCGACGGCATCTTTGGTGCCCGCACCGAACAGGCGCTGCGCGGCTACCAGAAGCGCACCAGCCTGCGGGTGGACGGCGTGTGCGGCTGCGACAGCTGGAAAAAGATCTCCACCGCCGTCATCGGCATCGGGCGCACCAAAACCACCATTGACTAGCGTTTGTCCTATATAGCTTATACAGAAAGAACGACCGCACAAAACAATGTGCGGTCGCTCTTTTTTCTCACTTTACGGCCTGTTTCAGCTGTTCCAGATCTGCGGCATCCGGGTGGGAGAGCGCCTTATCGAAGTTTTCGATCAGGGCATCCAGATTGGGGATGTGCAAAGGCTTTGCCTTCATGGCCTCGTACCGCTGCCGGACGGACACCGGCATTTTGCCCTGACACATAAAGCTGCCGATGACAGTGTTGCTGCCATCCAGCGCCTTCCGGGTGGCGGCAAGGATCTTTTCGAAGTAGGGCGCACTGCCGCCAAAGCCTGCGGTGCCGAACAGGAATACCCGCTTGCCGTGCAGCTGCTGCAAGAAATCCAGCGTGTCGGCGTCCGCCTTGCCCTTATCCGTCCAGAAACCCACATACAGGGTGTCTGCTGCCAGCGCGGCAGCGTCCGGTGCGCCGAAATAGCAGCAGTCTGCCTGCGGCAGCTGCTCCTGCAGGGTCTGTGCCAGCAGTGCGGTGTTGCCGGTTTTGCTGCTGAATACGATGGCGTAACTCATTTTTTACCTCCCTCAGAGCAGCGGCAAAGCTGCCGGATGCTCTTGTGCATACGTTATTTTACGGCAGTTCCTTTGCCGGGAGAGCCTGAAATCATGGAACAGTATAGTACAGTGCCCTGCCAAAATCAAGGGTTGACGATATTCTCGCCTTTCCCGGCCAGAAAGCTGCGCAGGTTGCCGGTGGTGATATCCATCAGCCGCTGCAATGCTTCCTTGGTGGTCCATGCGATATGCGGGGTGAGCACCGCGCCCGGCAGACTGCGCAACCGGCTTTGGGGCGGCAGCGGCTCGGTGGCAAAAGCATCTGCACCGTAAAAGGCAAGCTTGCCGCTTTCCAGCGCATCGGCTACGGCCTCCTCGTCCACCAGTGCGCCCCGGGCAGTGTTCAGCAAAATAGCGCCGGGCTTCATTTTTGCAAGGGCTTCCCGGCTGACCAGCCCGCGGGTTTCCGGGGTGGCCGGGCAGTGCAGGCTGAGCACATCGCTGCGGGCAAGCAGGGTGTCAAAGTCCACGAACTCCACCCCATCGGCGGCGTACTCCGGGCGCACCGTGCGGGTGCACACCAGAACCTCCATGCCAAAGGCCCTTGCAATGCGGGCGGTCTGGCGGCCGATGCTGCCGTAGCCGTAGATGCCAAAGGTCTTGCCCAGCAGCTCCACCTGCGGCAGCAGACCGTACTCTGCCGGGATGCCCAGCTGCCAGTATCCGGCCTTTACTGCCCGGTCGTACCGCTGGGCGCACTGGCAGATTGCCAGCAGCAGGCTGAAGGTCATCTGCGCCACGCTATAAGTAGAGTACCCCGGCACGTTGGCTACTGCCACCCCATGGCGGCAGCAGGCTTCAAGGTCGATATTATCCGTACCGGTGGCGATGATACCCACCCACTTGAGGTTCGGGCACTGCGCCAGCACTGCTTCGTCAATGCGGCACTTGTTGATGAGCACCAGTTCTGCATCCCCGATGCGGGGCGCGATGTCGGCGTAGTCGGTACGCACATAGCTGGTGGTGTCCGGCACCAGTGCCTTTACCCCGGACCAGTCCAAGTCCCCTTCTTCCATCACATAGCTTTCCAGAATCACTGCCTTCATAATTTCCCATTCCCTCTCTGGTTTACGTTATTCCGTTTCTTTCAGCGGATAGAGCGCCAGTGCAAGACTGCCGCCGTAGGGGCGGCTGTCCAGCGCGGCATAGCCCTTTGCCAGCAGCAGCGCCAGCTGCACCCTGTCCTCCAGCGGCACCCACACCGGCGCGGTGTGGGCGGGCGCGCAGCCGGTGCACAGCAAAAAGCAGGGCGCAAGGCTTTCCAGAGGGCGCAGCGCCCGCAGCCCGAAGCCCTGCCGAAAATACAGCGGCAACAGCGCTGCCGCCGTTTCGGTGCACTCTACCACCGCCCATGCCGTGCCCTTGCGGCGCAGCCGGTCTGCCCGGGCTGCGGCAATTTCCACCAGCCGGGCGGGCAGCTCCTCGCCGGTATTTACCGGCGGGGTGAGCAGGCAGCCGCCCTCCAGCTGCCGACGTCCCAGCCAGTTGCGCAGTGCCGCTGCGGCGGCGGTATCGGCGGTGAGGGGCAGCACCAGCAGCGCTGCCCCGGATGTACCCCACGCCTCGCCTGCGGTCAGCATCCGCAGCACCTCGGAGCAGGGGCGGTAAAACCCCGCCCCACCGCAGCGCACCAATGTAAAAAATTCTTCGGCGGAAAGCCGCCGTATCTGCCGCTGACGCGGCGGGTCGCATACCTGGATCATTTGCAGTTCCTCCGTTCTGATGTTCTTTCCATCAGCATACGGAAAACTGCGTGCGAACCGGCGCGAAACAGCGCGCCTTACAGTGCAAAAATCAGTCCAGCGAGATGTCCTCGCTCAGCACCTGCCCGATGGGCTTTGCGATGCACAGGTCGGCAGAGGCATCCGCTCCGGTGGGCTGCATGTTGATGACCACCAAATTATCGCCCCGGAAATACCGGATGAGCCCGGCGGCGGGGTACACCACCAGACTGGTGCCGCCGATGATAAGGGTATCGGCATGACGGATGGCATCCACCGCGCCGGACAGCACCTCCTCGTCCAAGCCCTCTTCGTAAAGCACCACGTCCGGCTTTACGATGCCGCCACACTCGGTACAGCGGGGCACGCCGGTACTGTTTGCGATGAAATCCACATCGTAGAACTTGCCGCAGCGGGTGCAGTAGTTGCGCAGGGTGCTGCCGTGCAGCTCGTACACCGTTTTGCTGCCCGCCGCCTGATGCAGGCCGTCAATGTTCTGGGTGACCACGGCCCGCAGCTTGCCCTGCTGCTCCAGCTTTGCCAGCCGCAGATGGGCGGCGTTGGGCTTTGCGCCCTTTACGATCAGCTTGTCGCGGTAAAAACGGTAAAACTCCTCCGGGTTTTCCTCCCAGAAGGTATGGCTGAGGATGGTTTCGGGCGGGTAATCGTATTTCTGGTGGTACAGGCCGTCCACGCTGCGGAAATCCGGGATGCCGCTTTCCGTAGAAACGCCCGCGCCGCCGAAAAAGACGATGCTGCTGCTTTTTGCAATAATGTCTTCCAGTGCCTTGACCATAGTTGAAACGCCCCTTTCCTCACGGAAATTTTTGTGTTAAGATAGTACCAGTATAGCACATTCTTGCAGGAAAGGAAGAGGCCGGTTTTGAACGTCTGGTACATCAACAGCATCCTTGGTGCCATCTGCTTAGAGGAGGAGAATGACGCGCTGTGCGGGGTACATTTTTGCCCGGACGGTGCGCCGGAGCTGGAACCTCTGCCACGCAGGGTGGTGGAAACGCCCCTGCTACAGGAAGCCGAGGAGCAGCTGAATGAATATTTTGCCAGGGTGCGCCGGGAGTTCGACCTGCCGCTGGCAGCAAAGGGCACGGCCTTTCAGCAGACGGTATGGGCGCAGCTGCGCAAGATCCCCTACGGGGAGGTGCGCACCTACGGGCAATTGGCGGCGGCGCTGGGCAAACCCAAGGCCAGCCGCGCCGTAGGCAGCGCCTGCCACCGCAACCCGCTGTGCATCGTGGTGCCTTGCCACCGGGTCATTGGCGCAGACGGCAGTCTGACCGGCTACGCCGAGGGGCTGGAGATCAAGGAATATCTGCTGGAGCTGGAGCGGTTTTAAAAAATTTATTTTAGGATAACAGAACGTCTGCCGGCGTTCCGTTCCCCCATTTTCAAACTTATAAAACTCAAAAAGGCTGCTGCGCATCGTTTTGCGCAGCAGCCTTTGGTGTTTTATGCAGTTTTAAAAGCCCGTGGGCGGGACGTAATAGCTTGGGATAGACCCGCTTTTGGGCATAGCTGCGGCCTGCTGGCGCAGCGCCGAGCGGGTGACCTCTGCCCAGGAATACTGGGTCATATACTCGCCACGGTAGGAATTGAACGCCGAGCGGTCTCCCCGCAGGAAATTATAATAATCGCAGTCCACCTTGCTGGTATCCAGCGCCAATGTGCTGCGGCCGCGTACCAGCAGCCCGTTGACCCCTGCATCCTCCAGCGTATGGCTGAGGTCAAAGATCAAATTGCGCAGGTGGCTGTGCAGCGAGGCGGTGTCGGGCTTATCTTCCCACAGGACAGCCAGCATCTCGCCGTTGGTACAGGTGGCGCCGTTGCGGTCCACAAGGTAGGCCAGCAGCTCCTTGCTTTTGCTGCGCTTGAAGGAGAGCGGACGTCCGCCCACAAAGATCTCAAAGTTGCCGAAGCACTGGATCTTGATGCCCACAGGTGCCGTTTCCGGCGGGTAGCGCAGATTTTCCAGCACATTGCGCACATCGGCCTCGTTAGCGGGCTTGAGCAGAAAACCGCTGACGAAGATCTGCAATGCTTCCAGCGCATACTCCGGGTGCTCGGTGACCACGATGATATTGCAGCGGGGCTGCAATTTCTGGATCATGCGGGCAAGGGCAAGGCCATTCATGCCCGGCATTTCCAGGTTCAAAAAGGCAGCATCCATCGGGCCCTGCCGCATCCACGTCAGGGCATCGTCAGTCGTCATGGCACTGATATAGTCACAGTCCGGTGCCACCCGGCACAGGATGCGGATCAGCGAATTGATCGCAAGCTGACCGTCATCCACAACCAGTATTTTCATAGCTTCATCCCCCTATCTGCTTACGCAAAACAATTCCCCGCTGTTAGTTTAGCACGCTGCAAACTTTTAGGCAAGTTTTTTTCCGGAAAAGCCCAAAAAAGAAACGTTTTCGCCCAGATATCTGTCCATCTTCTCCTGTCTCTTCAAGTCATTTCCGCAGCTTCGGTCGCCTTTTTCGACGAAATACCGGAGCATTGCGCGCTCAATTGATATATCAAATCAGCGTTCATTTGTCCCCGCTTCCCGCAGGAAGGCACGGCTTTTTCCCGACAAACACAAGGCCGCTGCACCGGTCTTGTGCAGCGGCCTTGTGAATAATTTGCGTTTGGCGTGCTCTGCGGCGCGCTCCAAACGTTTTTTCACGGGTTCTTCAATGGAGATCCAGCTCCGGCGGGACATCCAGCTGGTCGGAGACATATTTCCCATTCTTTTTGCGCTGACGCACACACTCGGTAAGCAGATATTCGATCTGCCCGTTCACCGAGCGGAAGTCATCCTCTGCCCAAGCGGCAAGGGCATCGTAGAGTTTAGCGTTCAGGCGCAGGGGCACCTGTTTTTTCGGCTCTGCCATATCAGTACAGGCTGCCGCTGTTCACGATGGGCTGGGCATCCCGGTTGCCGCACAGCACCACCAGCAGATTGGATACCATTGCCGCCTTGCGCTCATCGTCCAGTTCCACTACCTTGTTCTCGTTCAGACGATCCAGCGCCATTTCCACCATGCCCACAGCGCCGTCCACGATCATCTTGCGGGCATCAATGATGGCGCTGGCCTGCTGGCGCTGCAGCATGACCGCTGCAATTTCCGGTGCATAGGCCAGATAGGTGATGCGGGCCTCCACCACCTCGATACCTGCCTCTGCCACGTTCTTCTGGATCTCGTCTCGGATGCGGGCAGCCACCACCTCAGAGGAGCCGCGCAGGCTGCCCTCATCGGCTACGCCGTCGCCGGTGGTGTCCACGTTGGGAGAAACATCATAGGGGTACACCCGCACCACGTTGCGCAGGGCGCTGTCGCACTGCAGGGAGAGGTATTCCTTGTAGTTATCCACGTTGAACACAGCCTTGGCGGTATCGGTCACGCGCCAGATGACCGCAATGCCAATCTCCACCGGGTTGCCCAGACAATCGTTGATCTTCTGGCGGGAGTTGTTCAGGGTCATCATCTTGAGCGAGATCTTTTTGCTCATGGACTCGACGCTCATCTGAGCATTCTGGCCGTTATTGCCAAACAGCGCAGCCACGCTGTTTTCCTTGCTGTTCACGTCTCCGCTCTGGCTCAGGCGGGTGCCGGCGGCGGGGTTGACGGCGGTGCAGAAGGGGTTTACCCAGTAAAAGCCCTGTCCCTTCAGGGTGCCGATGTAATCACCAAACAGGGTGAGCACCAGCGCCTCCTGCGGCTTTAACACCTTGAGACCGCAGAACAGGAAAATGCCTGCGATCCAATACGCAATGGACAAAATCAGCAGCGGAATGCCCAGAAACAGCCGGTGCGGCCGATCTGCATTGAGCAGCGTGATACAGAAAATGAACAGGGCAATGGACACCACATAGCCCAGCAAGGTGAGCAGCAGCATGGCCATACCGTTTTTGCGGGTATTCAAAATTTTCTCTTCCATAACAAGTCCCTCCTTATCAGGGTCGGAAGCGTTTCTTTGTGATATCAAAATCATATCATTTTATAAAAAAATTGTCAAGTACTTCCAGCAAAAAATCCCCGCCTGCCCGGATACTGCGGACAAAGCGGGGTCAAGCATTATGGGTGCGCCGGGCAGACAGAGTTTCAGGCGTCTGCCTGCGCTTCTCCCCCAATCAGCACCACGGCAACATCATTGACGTTGGTACCGGTGGCACCGGTGATAATAAGCCCCTCCACCGCCTGCAAGGCGTGGTAGGCATCGTTGTTTTGCAGGGTGTCGAACAAGTTCCAGCCCTTTTCTGCTAAGGCGGCGGCAGTGTCGCCGTCCACATAGCCACCAGCGGCATCGGTGGGGCCGTCGGTGCCGTCACTGCCCACGGAGAACACCGCCGCGTTTTGTCCGGCCAGTGCCGGGGCTGCGGCCAGCGCCAGCTCCTGATTGCGTCCGCCCAGCCCTTTGCCGGTCAGGTGCACCACGGTTTCCCCGCCCGCGATAAAGGCCAGCTTTTTCCCCTGCCCCGCATGGGTGCGGGCGATGGCACCCAGAAAGCTGCCTGCCTCCCGCGCCTCGCAGCAGAGCCGGTCGGTGAGGAGCAGCGGTGCATAGCCTAGCTCCCGGCAGGCTTTAGCGGCAGCGGTGCACAGCTCTCGGACGCTGCCGGTGATCTGTGTGGTCACGTTGTCAAGGGCTTTCGGCGTTTCCTGCGCCAGCAGCGCCTTTGCCTGTTCTGACAGGTCCAGGTGGTATTTCTCCGCAATGGCAAGCGCTTGTGCACAGGTGGAGGAATCCGGCACCGCCGGGCCGCTGGCGATCATATCCAGCGGGTCGCCCAGAATATCGCTGAGCACGATGCTGAACACCCTTGCAGGCACGCAGTGCTGCGCGAACCGCCCGCCCTTGACCCCGGACAGCCGTTTGCGGATGGTATTCATCTCCACGATATCGGCTCCGCTGGCAAGGAGCTGATTTGTGATGTCCTGCAATTCCCCGCCGGGGACAAGCGGCTTTTCAAACAGGGCGCTGCCGCCGCCGGAAAGCAAAAACAACACCGTGTCCTCTACGGTCAGTCCCTGCACCAGCGCCAAAGCTTTTTCGGTGGCTGCAAAGCTGTTGTCATCCGGCACGGGATGGCCTGCCTCATAACAATTTACACCGGGGATTCTGCCTTTTACATGGCCGTACTTGGTCACCACCACGCCGCCGTCCACGCGCCCTAGTGCCTGCACGGCGGCATGCGCCATCTGCCATGCGGCCTTGCCTGTCGCCACCAGCAGCACTCTGCCGCCTCCGGGCTGAAAGTCCTCCAGCGCGCGGCACACGGCTTTATCCGGCAGAACCGCCTGAACGCTGGAACAGATGATCTCATCCGCATCCCGCCGCAATGTAGTATTCATAATAAAGCCCTCCTAACAGAGTTTGCCCATTCTCGATCCGAATGACCTGCTGCGCAATTTCCGGGTGATGCAGGGCTTTACGCGGTCAGGTCTTTTTTGCCGGGGTTCAGGATGAACCATACGCCCTCGCCTTCACGGCTGCGGTTTTCGTGGCTGCCATAGTAGACATAGAGCTTGCTCAGGGATACCGCACTGATTTCTTCCGCAGTGGGGGCGGCGGCAGTCAGGGCTTCGGCGGTGACTGCGCCGTTCTCGGCTTCGCTCACGTCTGCCCATGCGGTCTCGTTGGCAGTCGTCAGTTCATTCACCTCGGCACGGCCCATGTATGCTGGAATGTTCTCCGGGTCAAGGCCGATGGCCTCGGTAAAAGACGCCACAGCCTCGGTGTAGTTCAGCTCGGTCAGGTATTTCCGTCCCAACTCGATCTTATCCGCTGCCGTAACCGCTTTTTTGCTTTTTTCAGTTGCTACATTTTGTATTCCTCCAAAGCGCAACCCCAAAGTTATGCTTCAAACATTTTCCAGCTGACACAGCCGTCCAGCCAGAATTTTCCGTTTCCAGAGGTCATGCGCACCTTATTCTGTGCATCCAGATCGTTAAAGTGCCACCACTCCGAGGCCAGCGGTGTCATGCCTGCATTGGTACAGTACCCCTGCAGCCGCCGCGCACCGTCTGTCATGGATGCCGATGCAGTGGCCCGCTTCCATGCGGTGGCCGAATTAGAAGTTACCGGGCCGGTAAAGCAGGCCGCCGCACTGCTCAGCTCGTGCATGGCAGAGGGCATGGCGTATTCCTCACCGGTCACCTGTACAAAGGGACACCCCGCCATGCTGTGCTCTGTCTGCTCAGTGATTCGCAGCAGGGTCGTGTCCATTGCCACACCGCGCTGATGGTTGGAAAGAGACGTTGCAATAAACCAGCCGATATTCCACGCGCCCTTGTTCAGCGCCGTCATCAGTTCCTTGTCCATCCTTGCCTTGGCGTACACTGCATCCTTTACCAGCATCTGCACCTCATAGGGCCGGAATGTCTCTACGATCTTCAGGCAATCGCCCGCCTTCAAAGCGTTTTTCTGCGCTGCACCAACTTTTTTTGCCATAGCGTAATTGATAGGCATTAGATACTCATCCCGCCCAAGGCGCTGGTTGTAGAACAGGCCGTCATACAGTTTCTGTCCCGTAATGCCTTCAATATCCTTTCCGCAGGTTTTAAAGATCGATGCCTTGGCATTGGGGTTTTCGTATACGATGGAAGGCAGAACATCGGGCAGATTGATCATACACAGTTCATTTTCCAACCAGCCCACGGTGCCGTCCAGCAGGCAGACCTGCCAATATGCGCCAGACTCCTGCCGGATATAAAACATATCTCCCGCTGCAAGTCTGCGCAGTACCGTACTGGTCCCATCCGGTCTCTCGTACAGAAGCATCACAGCCGCCCCTGCAAAGCCTGTTGAACCTTCCAACGGCAGTTCGAAGTTCTGGGGAACGCGGATGCCATCCCGCAGAACCGCATTGTCGTCCAGTGCTGCATTCCACATCGGTCCGGTTTCAGAGACCGGATCACTGACTTCCTGCTGCTGCCAGCTGACAGCCCGCTCTTCCACTGTGGGTTTCTGGCAGCCCGTCAGAAGCCATGCGCATGCCATGGCCGAAAGGCACAGAAAATCACGTCTTGTTGTTTTCATGTATTTTCCGTCCCTTCTTCCTGCTGTTCCTGTGCCGGAGTTTCCGGCGCTGTCGGTGCCTTCGATGCGGTCTCCTGCTCTGCCGCCGATCCCTCCGGCGACTGCGTCGGCTGTTGTGCCGCCGGGGCAGTCTGCCCCGCTTCCGTTGTTTCGGTCTGTGTCGGCTGCGCTTCCAGCAGTTCTTCCTCCGGCGGTTCGCCCTCTGCATCCTTTGCAAGATCGTCCTCCGGTGCCTGATCCCCAACCGGCTGAACACTGCCGCTGCCGTTCAGGTTGCTGCTAAGTGCGCCCTCCCCGAATGTGCCCGACTGACTGACGCCGTTGATAAAATAGTAGCTTTTTTCATGGGAATGATCCCATCCCTGCTTCGGTTCTCCATTTGTCCCAAAAGCATAGGGCTGGCCGTCGATCACACACCACCCGGTCATCTGATTTCCGTTGCCGTCCAAATAGCGCGTGCCCGCATCCGTTTCAACCCAGCCGGCCTGACTGACACCGTCCACAAAGAAATAATCCTTTCCATCGATCTCTGTCCAGCCCTGTGCCGGTGCGCCGCTGTTGTCGTAGTATTTCAGGACGCCGTCCGCTTTTTTCCAACCGTTCAGTCGGTTTTTGACCCGTCCATCGCTATCCAGCTCCCAGACCTTTCCGTCCTCCTGATAAGTACCGGTGCGCGGATGTCCGGTTTCGTCAAAGCAGTACTGCACTCCGTCCAGCATGATCCAGCCGGTGTACAACTGGCCGGTCTCCGGTTGGAAATAGTAGTATTTTCCGTCTATCTTCGCTTCGCCCTGGGTGAGCTCTCCATCTGCGTTGGCATAGCCGACATAGCCGTTCTCTTCGATCCAGCCGGTCTTCAAAAAGTTGTTGCTGCCAAAATAGTAGAGCTTATAGTTGATCTCATACAGCCCCTGCGCACGGGTGCCGGTAGTCGGCGAGATATAGTAGCGATGCAGTCCTTCGCCGTGCCACCCCGTAGTCTTACTCTGGATCGCTTTGTAAACTCCAAAAGCGACCCCTGTGAGCAGACACAGGCACACCAGTACTACACCGACGGCTTTCAGCGGCGTTGCCGCCCTTCTTCTGCGCGTATTCTGCGTCACGCTAAACCGATATCGTTTGATCTTCTGGCGTTTCATTCTCATCTTCCCATATAAAGATTCAGCCCCCTGTGGAATGCCAGAGGCCGAATTTCATGTTTAATAGGCGTCCTGTACCGTCTCTTTACCGTTTTCACGCTAGGTCGTCACAGTAAAGCCGTTGTAATGCAGCAGGCCATCCTCGCCATCACCGATGCAGCTGAAAGCATACTCCGAACTGTTCGGCTTGCCAATAGCGGCATACAGCTTGGAAACGTCTTTGCCCACATACTTCAGGGCAGTTTCCAGGCTGGCAGTTTCTGCCGGAGCAGTCTCTGTAACGGGCTTGCTTTCCACAGGCTCCGTCTTTTCTTCTTTGGAGGAAGCAGCCGTCTCCTGCTTTGCAGGCTTAGATTTTACCGCAGTCTCGGCCTTGGATTCTGCCTTGGATTCTGCCTTGGATTCTGCCTTGGACTCTGCCTTGGATTCGGCCGGTTTCTCCGATGCCGCCTCGCTTACCGAAGAAGAAGCTTCGGAAACTGCCTCCGAGACCGCCTTGCTTTCCGGCACAGCCTCCGACACTGCCTCCGACGAAGCAGCCTCCAATGCCACAACGGAAACCGATTCGGATTCCACAGCCGAGGAAGCGGTCGTTTCTGCTTTTGCCCCGCATCCCGATGCCAGAAGCATCGCACCGCAGAGCACTACACCCATCATCTTATAGCTTACATTCATTTTTTTGTTCCTTCTTTCTATTCTTTCAGTCAGTCGGCCAGGGCGCAAAAGACCCATTCACCGTCCGACAGAAATGCTGCTTTTAGTTGCTGCTCCCGCACATTCTGCGGAAGATACGCCGTAAACGGCTGTGTTCCCTCTCCGCAGGGGGAGGCTTCGTAGGTTCCGGTCTCTGCCAGAATGTAGATCGGAGAGTCGTCATCCACACGCTGCCCGCTCAGATCGCCTGTCAGGCAGAAAGTCCCCTCCATTCGGCTGTCCTTCCGTTGTGCCTTCGCACTTGTACCGGTATCTGCTGCTGGGACTGCCGTGCGTTCCGGAGCAGGCATTTCCGGGGCGCGTTCCAGCAGCCAGTTCAGGTTGCGTTCCACCAGTTCCACCAGCAGCACATCGGGCTGCTCTTCTGTAACAGCCGTCAAAAGGTAGGGCATATTCCGGGAGAAACAGGCATTGCCGTAGCTCTGTGCCAGAAAAGGATGCAGATTGATGCCAAAGGAATCGCGGTATACAAAAATGCTTTCGTCTGCCGCCGAATTTTCCGTGTGGATCGTGATATCATCTGCCGAGTGGAATTTTTCGTCATACTGATAGGTAAAGTCGTATGCCGTATCCTGTTCCGTCTCGTTTCCGGCAGGGTACACCATCTCATACAGGTCGCCGGTATGCGGGGATGTTTTTCCATTGATGCAGGAATCAAACTCCGCTTCAGAGCCTTTCAGTTCTTTCAGCAAAGTCTGTGCTGCCAGCTGTGCGCCCCGCATATTCCAGTGGCTGTCCCGACGGTAATACAGCTGCTCTTCGTGGTCAGACAGTGTTTTGAACAGATCCACATACCGGACATTCTGCTGTTCCATCTGCTGCTGAAGCAGTTGGGCGTTCCGTACGGAGGCTGCCGTATACCGTGCCGGCATCTGACCGCCATACAGGGAATTTTTATTGGGTGCGATGGTAAAGCAGAACCCAATGCCGTTCTCTTCGCAGTATTCCTGCATCAGACCCAGTACATGAGCGGCCGCATAACTCTGCCGGGCTGTAAAGGGTTCTGCGCCGGTATAGTCCGCAAGGGTGCTTTTATAGAACAGCCAATCGTCTTTTCCCAACAGCACACTGCTGCTGTCCAGCGTTTTGAGCACGGTTCCGGTAAGCTGATCGTTCAAGGTGATCATCTCATGACGGAGCCCGAAATGATCCGCAAAATAATCCGAAAACTCATTCAGGATACCGGTATTGAAGCTGCCATCCTCTTTCCGTAATTCAGGAAAGGATGCAAGCTGCTCATTGCCCACCGCTTTTTCCGTCTGCCAAGGCATCACAGCCACAGGCAAAATGCAAATTGTGGCAATGACCCCCACAAACAGGATATATCCTAATTTTTTCACTTGCATTTTTCCACCTCAGAACTGGAAATAGATAAAAGGCACATAGGATGCAGCCGACAGATGCAGGATATCCACCAGCAAAAGCGCCAGCACCCCTGCATAACTCAGTGCCTGAAGGCATGCATACACGCTTCCGGTCTGCTGCTCTGCTTTACGGCAGACCAGCGGCAAAACCGGCGTACTGCCCACAAGGCCAACCGCCAGTGCAAACAGGGTCAGCGGGGTCAGACACTGCGCCAGCAGCAGCCCTGTCTGCGCAGAGGCAGAGCCCCCGGAAAACATGGCTCCTATCATTGAGAAGGCCTGCCCCATGTTGTCTGCACGGAAGATCACAAAGCCAACCAGCACCACAAGCAGGGTGTACAAATGTTTCAGCACCGCACACGCAGGGTTCCGCCCGCCTTTGCCATGTTTTTCCAGCCCGAACAGCTTTTTAACGGCGTTCTCTGCCACGATAAAGAAGCCATGCCACAGGCCCCAGACGATAAAGGTCCAGTTTGCACCATGCCACAGCCCCGTGCAGAAAAACACAATCAGCTTGTTCCAGTAAGTCTTTGCCTTGCCCTTCCGGTTGCCGCCCAATGGGATATACAGGTATTCCCGGAACCAGGTGGAAAGGGAGATATGCCATCTGCGCCAGAATTCCTGAATACTGGCCGAGATGTACGGATAGTTAAAGTTTTCCTTGAAGTGGAACCCAAAGCACAAGCCCAGGCCGATGGCCATATCGCTGTATCCGCTGAAGTCGAAATAGATCTGCATCAGATAGCACACCGCGGCCAGCCAAGCCGTCCGGCTGTCCAGCACAGAGCGGTCGGCGTTGTAGATCAGTGCTACAACATTGCCGCAGATATCGGCGATCAGCAGCTTCTTGCTCAGGCCCACAATAAACCGGCGCAGGCCTTTTGCCAGCTGCTCCAGCGTATTTCGGCGGCTATGTATCTCATCTGCCACGTCCTCATAGCGGATGATCGGTCCTGCCACCAACTGTGGAAACAGAGCAATGTACAGCAGTACATCCCGGAAATGAGTGCTCTTCAGGCGTTCATTCCGGTATACATCGATCACATAACTCAGCCCTTGAAAGGTGAAGAACGAGATACCCACCGGCAGAACGATGGAAGGCACCGGGATCGTCACGCCCGGCAGCCGGTCTACTGTCTGTACCAGAAAAGTCAGATACTTGAAAATACCCAAGATTCCCAGATTAACGGCCACAGCGGCATAGAGCACGCTCTTTCGCCCGGAGACGAACAGACCGGCCAGATAATTGCAGAACACAGAGAACAACAGCAGCAGAACATACCACAGCCCGCTGAAGGCATAGAACAGCAGACTGGCTGCGACGAGCCAGAGATTTTTTGCTTCCCGCCCGGGCAAAAGATAATAGCATCCCAGCACGATGGGCAAAAACAGAAACAAGAAAATTACGGAACTAAAAACCATTTTTCGGCTACCTCAGCAATCACGGAAACTGGTAGCTGAACACCGTTTTATTCAGCGGCATTTTATACATATTATATTCTGCATGGCCGTATCTGCCGGCACGATAGCCCCACTCCAGTTCCACATCATAGATATAGGGAACTCCGTTCTCGCAGATCATGACCCATGCATGGTCCGAGTCCTTGCGGCCCACACCGCCAGACACTACATAGGCATTGTAGCCCAGCCGCCGGGCCATATAAAGGAACTGGCCTGCAAAGCAGTAGCAGTTGCCCTTTTTGTGTTCAAACATGAACAAAGCGCTCTCTTCTGCCCAAGCCGTTGTGCCTCTTGCCTGATGCGGACGGGCAAGGTATGCGCCGTGATCCCGGACATACAAATAGGCGGCGCGCAGCTTTTGCGCCTTCGTCATGCCAGAGTTTGTGCACGCAGCCAGTGCCTGATCCACATAGCTGTCCAGCGTTGCATTGCCAGAGGTATAGCGGCCATTCGCATCAAAAGTAAGGTATCCTACCGCGCTGTTCGTCAGGAACGAGCCATCCTCTTTGACATAGTACATTCCTCCGTCGATCTCGTGCAGCCCCTTGGCGTACCGATCGATGGCATAGCCATTCTTCGAAACATGATACAGCTTGCCGTCAATCGTCACAAAGCCACCTGTGCCGGTGCGTCTACTGACTGCACCGCGTATGCAGTCGGCACCAGAAGCATGGCCGACATTGCAAGAATAACAGCCGTTACACTAAGTTTTTTCAGCATTTTTTCATACCACTTAATCGATTGATTTTTATTGATACTCGTTCCAGATCTGTTCCTTCAGCTTTTTTCCTGCCTGCGCAGGATCCATGCTGAAACGACTGCCGCAACAGCCGAAACGATCATGCCAACGATTCCAACCACAAAAAAGATCTGTCCGGTAGACGCAGGTATTCCCTCCTTATTTGAGTCATCCGCTGGTGCGGAGCTGGTCGATCAGAAGATAGGCCATCTGCATATCAAAACGATAATCCGATGGATACTACTCCTGCAGATCTTTCAAAACCTTTTCAGCTTCACTGTACTGATCCAATGCCTGCAGTACAGTTGCCAGATTCAACCGGGTGGCAATAGTATCGTAGCCGCTGTCCACCAGTTTCTCCAGCAGCTGCTGCGCTTCAGCATAGTATTCTTCTGCATTTTCTTTGTCAGATGCTGCCTGCTGCATCATAAGATCCGCAAGCATCTCCTTTTGAAGCACAGCCTGACCTTCCGGAAGGTTCTGGCATCCCTGTTTCAGAATGCGCACAGCCTTTTCCATATCGTCCTGATTCAGCGCTGCATTTGCGGCCGACAGGTAAGCATGGCTCAGGAGCTGCGGGTCCTCCACCTCATTGAACACTTTTATGTAAAGCGCAAGCGCCTGATCATAGTTCTTTTGCAAGGACAGAATCTCTGCCGCAACCAGATCACAGTCACCGAAGGAAGCGCCTTTTTTCTGCAATGTATCCAGCTCCTGCTGTGCCTCTTCCAGCTTTCCATCATTGGCAAGTGCAATAGCAAGACCCCCGATAGCTTTCAGTACCTGCTCCCTGTAACCGGACGGCCGCCTGCAGTTCCAGCACCGCATTGGCGTAATCCTTATCATAATACTTAAAGATCGAGCAGATCGTAGAGTACCCCACTCTACAGCCACTATTCTTTTTTAGATTTTACAGCTAATTCCGCAATCGGTCAATGAAAAACACTCCAAAATCCAATTTTTTTGGGAGGGAAAAAAAATTGTTTGACGCAATCGACAGTATTGCCAAAAACCTGACAATTTGATTGTATGCTCCGTCAAACAGGCCCATTAAACAAAAGGAATTGTATCGCCGATGCAGGCGTTGGGCGTGGATATCCAGACCATCCAGAGCATCGTAGGCCACGCCGACACCGAGATGACTGAGCATTATCTCCATGTTCAGGAATCCATTCGGCAGAGTGCGATCCAGTTGTTCAGTGAGGCATTTTCGGCCTGAAAATTGGACGGAACGGCACGAATTATCGCGAGCCAGCTTTTCAAAGCGACGGCATCAACGCTGGCTCGCATATCGCAGCAGATGATGTTGCGCTCAAAAAGCCCACCTATCCCTGCGATTGACCAGATAAAATCTTTGGCATTGTGGTCAAAATTGTGGTCAAACCCAAATGAGACCAGCCCGTAAACGAAAAAAATCCAACGATTTCTAACGTGAAATCGTTGGATTTAAATGGTCCAGCAGAGCCGAACAAATCCGAACTTTTTTCCTCCGCTGAATCGGCGGTCAAAGTGTCCTCAAACCGGACGGTTTGGGTGCCATCCTTATAGTTGAACGTGAGCAGCATCCAGTCATCGTACAGAAAAATGGCATTGACAAAAATTTCAATCAACGCTTTTCGTTGC
>OHWF01000411.1_pt1 | contig 21377 bp, 17 predicted proteins | sample 1579681 | NCBI WGS metagenome assembly OHWF01 (sample SAMEA3882554, study PRJEB24775) | human gut metagenome | biome: human-associated habitat; feature: intestine environment; material: feces | place: Netherlands | collected 2009/2010 | reverse complement strand
AATCAGTATAGCACTAATAGTAAGAAAATTAAAACGGTATTGCATATAGAATGTGGTGCTGATAAAGAGCGTACAAAACATTTTTTTTCAAATTTGAATAGTGAAGGACTTTGGGATTTTGATTATGTAGGATTATCTTATTATCCATATTGGTCAGGAACATATAATCTTTTGATGGATAATATTATAAATATAGGAAATCTATTTCATAAACAGGTTATTGTTGTTGAAACAGCTTTTCCATATACGGATACATCAAATGATGAAATGCAAAATGTTGTTACTGGTGAATTAACTAAAAAAGTGATGGGGTTAATACCTTCGGTTGAAAATCAAGAAAAAGTTTTAGAAAAAGTGATTAAAACAGTAAAGATGTGTAAAAATGGAGCTGGTGTTTTTTATTGGGAACCGGGTTGGTATCAAATTAAGGGAGTTGGTGTTGCTCGTGGAAAGGGGAATGAGTGGGAAAATCAAGCTGTTTTTGATAATAATGGTTATGCACTTAAAAGTATAAAAGCATTTGAAATATAACATAATGTCGAATCAAAAAATATTCTGCCAAAGCAAGGAGATATGAAAGAACCGCCCGGATGGGCGGTTTTTTCAGCTATACCATTTCATGAAGCATATCCACAATCACTTCTCTGCAATGAGCTCCGAGATGCTTTTGTTCCTCTTTGCTGAGTGTTGCCGGATCAATAGGAGTGCCGTATCGGATAACCACATGCTTCTTTTTGACCCATGGAAGGTGATCCTCGAATATTTCATTTGTTCCCATGATTGCCATTGGCACTATCTTACATTTGCTCTTTGTGGCAATCTTGAAAGTACCTTCTTTGAAAGACTGTACCTCTGTCAGGTCATCTTTGTTTTTGCAGCGTGTGCCCTCAGGAAATACACATATACTGATGCCGGATTTGACCTGATCTATGGCTGCAAGCACAACCTTTAGTCCCTGCTTGATGTCATCGCGGTCCAAAAACAGGCAGTGCAGGCGCTTCATCCATAGACCCAGCACCGGTATTTTTGTGATACTCTGCTTTGAGATGTAGCCGGTCAGGCGTGGACATCTGGAGTAGGTGATTATGATGTCAAAGAAACTACGATGATTTCCTATATATAGTACAGCCTCGTCCTTTGGCACATTTTCCTCCCCTATAAATTCAATGTCTGCTCCGCTTAGGAATATGATGACACGGAAAGCCCACTGTACAAGGCGAAGCTGTGCCATATCGGCCCATGCCGGGGCAAATTTGTGTATTATCCACATGGCTCCGAGTACCGGAAGACCGAGCAGCAGATAGAAAAATACGAATATTACGATTAAAACTGAACGCATATTTGACCTCTCTTTTTCATAATATAAATTGTAATGAAACTATTCAGAATTATTGAGAATAGATATAATGTAGTTCAATATTTGATATTATATCATATCATAAGCGATATGATAAGAAAGAGAGGAAAAAATGTCAGAAAAATTGAGAAAATTTCTGGTGATGGCTGCAGGTGTGCTTGTGATATTGGAAACGACAGTAATTTCGGGCTGCCGCGCAAATATTTCAGGCACGGAGAGTGACAGGATGGTTGAGTACACGGTGATTTGCGGGGATGAAATCCCGGAGGAGTTTAAAAAGCAGATAAATGAAAACAAGGCAAAGGCGATGAAGCTGACGTACAAGGATGATGAATATTTATACATAGCGGAAGGCTTTGGCACAAAGGAGACAGGTGGCTACAGTATTACGGTTAACCAGTTTTATGTTAAGGATAAGGCAATGTATTTTGATACGCGTCTGATAGCCCCGGATAAGGGCGAGAAGGTCAGCAATCAGGCGAGTTATCCGTATATAGTAATAAAGACGGAATTGAGTGAAATGCCTGTTGTGTTTGAGTGAAAATTTCGTAAATTGTGTTAAAAGTTGCGAAAAAACTGACAATCAGTACTAATGCCCTATTGCTATCACTGCGATACTTTGCTATAGTAAAGTTACTAGATATTGTGGTGACATATTTATATATTCAAATATATTGATTGATATAATTGTTGATTAATTTGACCTGTTTTATATTTATACAGAGATTGATTTCATATATATGACATCGTCGTTACAATACTGGTTACCATGAGGACTATAGTTATGTGCCAGTGGGCATACCCACAATAAGGAGGCTTAAAATGGAACAGACAGAAATCAGAAAAGTCAGAGCATCGATCCACCAGCAGTGTGGCAACAGGGTAAAAATCCAGCAGGATCTCGGCCGCAACAAGGTTGACATCCAGGAGGGTGTTATTCAGCAGGCATACCCAAGTGTGTTTACGGTTCTGATAGATGATGAGTTTGAGCAGAATCCGCCACAGCTCTTATCTTTCTCCTACACTGATGTGATTACAAAAGATATAAGGATGCAGCTTTGCTAGTATCATGATGTAAAGATGTTACATCTTTTATAATGATCATGAATTTAAATATTTGCATCTGCATAAAGTTACTCCATCTTGAATATGTATTTTATATACATATTTGAAGTGGGGTATTTTTTATGGAGTTAATTACACAAAAAATCAGACAATGCATAGAAAAGGTAAAGGATATGTCGCAGGTTGGCTTCGACAGGGATTATGTCATAAAGGACAATAAGCCTGATGTTTCCAAAGTGGTTTGTCAGAACGGGCAGGTAAAGCTTGACGAGATAAAAGCGTCAGGCGAGAATATCTGGCTAAGTGGAAGCATTGAATTTGAAGTGCTGTATACGAGAGAGGAAGTTTTTGAAGGCGATGAGCCGGAGGAAAATATCGGCGGAAACAGGGTGGAGCATATAAAGGATGCAATACCGTTTCAGGAGAAGCTTGTGCTTCAGGGAGTCTGCGAGAAGGATACGGTTCGTGTGTATACTGGGCTTGATGAGCTTACGGTTGGGGTTATCAATTCGCGGAAGCTCTCGGTCAGAGGCATTATAAGCGTGGAACTTTATGGAGAGAGGGAAGAAAATCTTGAGGTTGCACAAAGGATAGATGACAAGGACGTGGAGCAGCTTATGGGGCAGATGAAGGTGCTTAAGCTTGACAGTGTTGTAAGGGATATTGTCAGAATTAAAAATGTCGTCACCTTGCCAAAGACCAAGCCGAATATATGCAAGCTCATATCAAGTCTTGTTGATATGAGAAATCTGGAGTATACATACGAGCGTGACCATATCACACTGACAGGCGAGTGCCATGCGTGTATAGTGTATCTGAGCGAAGAACAGGAAATTTGCTGCTTTGAGGTGCAGGAGGGGTTTTCAAATGAAATACGCTGCGAGGGTGATAATGCCGGAAATATTGCCTGGCTTCGCACACAGCCTGCCATGCATCAGGTTGAGGCTGAAAATGATTATGACGGAGAGCTCAGGCAGCTTTCGATTGAGGCAGCGCTTGCGGTGGATGGAAAGGTCTGGAGTGAGGAAACAGTAGAGGTGCTCAATGACATGTACAGCGTATCATGTCCGGTAAAACCTGTGTTTGAAAAGATGAAGGTATGCAGCCTTCTTATGAAAAATGACACAAAATGCCGTATTTTGGAGCAGTTGTACAGAGAAAACAGCAAAAAGAGAATTTTAAGAATCTGCGGTACAAAGACGCAGGCCGCTATTGCACAGATAAAAAATGCAGACACAGGAATTATTGTGTCAGGTGTATTGCAGGTGAACTGTGTGAATATTGTGGAGGATGATGGCTGTCCGATAGAGATGCATACAGACTCTGTGCCGTTTGAACAGTATGTTGAGATACCCGGCATGGATGCCAACACCTGCTGCGAGGTAAATGTGCAGGTAGACCAGGTGCAGGTCAATCTACTCGACAACAGCGAATATGAAATTAAGGGTGTTGTCAGCATAAACGCTATTGCCCTGCAGCAGGATGAAGTGTCAGTCATAATATCGGTGGAGCAGGAAAAAACAGCGTCTGATACTGAAGAGGAAGCAGCTCTGGTTGGCTATATAGTGCAGAAGGATGATAAAATGTGGGACATTGCAAAAAGATACCGCACCACTGTTGAAAACATAATGGAAATAAACGCTCTGACCTCAGATAGCATCAAAACTGATGATAGACTTATAATAGCGCGCATGTGAATCATAAATGAGGGGCAAAATAACTTTTGATCTTTTAATCATATCATTATATAAAATGTGGAAAATTCTGTAAATTTACAAAAAGATGTGGAAAAAAGATTCATTTTGTGCGATAATATATCCGAATGTATATTGAACGTAAATTGTGGAAGGAAAGGTCAATCTGACCGTCGTATTACAGGAGGAACAAAATGAATCGGAAATGGACACGTGCTATATGTACTGTGTTAACATCGGCACTCGTTTTTACAGGACCGGCAGTAGAGGGCATTACATTTAGCGGATACATAAACAGTGGACTTGAGAAGGTATATGCAAAGACAAAGAAGCAGAAGGATGCAGAGAAGAAGAAGTCACAGGCTGAGCAGGATCTCAAGGATAAGAAGAATGAGATTAATGGTCTAAAGGATCAGCAGCAGACTACTGCTGATGATATAAAGAATAAATCCGCAAAGCTTGATGAGATTCTTGCAGCACAAAAGAAGCTTCAGACAGATATCACAAATAAACAGGCAGAGATAGAGCAGAATCAGAAGGATCTTGCAGCTGCTCAGGAAAAGCAGCAGGAGCAGTATGACGCCATGAAGAAGCGTATACAGTTCATGTATGAAAACAGCGCTGAGGACAATATCTGGACAGCAATTATTGAGTCAAATGGTATCACAGATATGCTCAATCGTATAGAGTACGTGTCAGATGTATATGATTCGGATCGTGCTCTTATGGATTCTTATCAGGCAGCAGTTGAGCAGGTAAAGGAGATTGGTACTAAGCTTGACAACGACATGAATGAGCTCACAGCCATGCAGGATGACTATGAGAAGCAGCAGGCAGATGTCGAGGCGGCTATAGTAGCTCTTGAAAACCAGAAGGAGCAGTATGCAAGCCAGATAGCTCAGGCACAGCAGCAGGCAGAGAATTATCAGAATATCATTACGGCACAGGGCAAAATCATTCAGGAGCAGGAAGCAGCGGCCGCAGCAGCCGCTGCCAGAGCGAACAGCTCGCCAAGCAGTTCAAGCTATGATGGTGGTGGAGCCGGTAAGGGCGGAAGTATTGCCAGTGACTATGCAGCAGGCGGTGGAAAGAACCCGGGTGCTTCAACAGGAGTTTCAGGAAGCTCTGTGGTATCATACGCTATGCAGTTTGTGGGCAATCCATATGTATGGGCTGGAAACAGTCTTACAAACGGTGTAGACTGTTCAGGCTTTGTACATGAGGTATATGCACATTTTGGTATCAGCACACCGAGATATTCACAGGCATTTAAGTCTGTGGGACAGGCCGTATCCTTCGATAATATACAGCCGGGAGACGTAGTGGTATATCCGGGACATGTAGCTATATATGCAGGTGGTGGTGTTATAGTGGAGGCACAGTCCACAAAGGCAGGAATCACAGCAAACAGAAACGTACAGTGTCATACAATACTTGCTATACGACGTCTTGTATAGGATGGTTAGGAGCCGATAAGTATATTTATTATACTTGCCGGCTCTTTTTATTTTTACCACAAAGAGCTGAATGGTTACCAATAAAGTAAGGGCGTAAGACGCGGACATGCCACGACCCAATGTTAGTAACCGGCAACAAACTCATTGTAATAAATAATAGCAATTTCCACCCATAAGGTGTATTATAGAGATAGACGGCACCAATTCGCACAAAACGAACTAGCAAGCCTGTAAATAAAGTAAGAAAAGCAGGAGGAACAAGCCATGCAGATGGAACAATTACAAAAAGACATGATTGCAGCAATGAAAGCAAGAGACAAGGTAAGAAAGGATGCTATATCCTCACTTGTATCGGCAGCCAAAAAGGCGGCAATAGATGAGGGCTGCAGAGACAATATACCGGAGGAGCTTGTCAACAAGGTCATCCTTAAGGAAATGAAATCCGTGAAGGAGCAGATTGACACATGCCCTGCCACAAGAACAGATCTGCTTGATGAGTACAATACCAGATATGCAATCTTTGAGGAGTACGCTCCTGCAATGATGTCGGCAGAAGAGGTAGAAAAGGAGCTCACAGAGCAGTTTTCGGATGTAATCGCAACAGGAAACAAAGGACAGATAATGAAGGCAGTCATGCCGCATTTCAAGGGCAAGGCTGACGGAAAGGTCATAAATCAGGTGGTTGCAAAGCTTTGCGCAAAATAACAAAACACATCACAACAATTATACTTGCAGTGCTGGCTGTCATGGCCGGCGTGTAGGCATATATATGCAGGGCTTGACAATGCCGATATAACGGATTATGATTTCTCGGGAGGCAGATATAAGAAGCTGCTGGAGAAAAATAACTATAAAATAAAAGAAAAAGTGTGGAAAAGAGTCGATATGGGAAACGTTACTCTTGATCACTAGAAAGAAGATTTTATGTCAACAAAAATTGGAAGAAATGACCCTTGCTGGTGTGGCAGCGGAAAGAAATATAAGACCTGTCATGCGGCATTTGATATGAAGCTTGAAAAGCTTGCTGAGGCACATCATAAGATACCGAGCCATTCAATCATTAAGACACCTGACCAGATAGCGGGAATCAAGGAGAGCGCCAAGATAAATGTCGCAGTGCTCGACTACATAGGAGAGCATATCCACGAGGGTATGAACACAGCAGAGATTGATAAAATAGTCTATGATATGACCACCAGCATGGGCGGCATCCCTGCACCGCTCAACTATGAGGGTTATCCTTACAGCGTATGTACATCAGTAAATGAGCAGGTTTGTCACGGATTTCCTTCAAAGGACGTCATCTTAAAGGATGGTGACATCATAAATGTAGACTGTTCTACAATTTTAAACGGATATTTTTCAGATTCATCAAGAATGTACTGTATCGGAAATGTAAGCCCTGAGAAGAAAAAGCTCGTTGAAGTCACAAAGGAGTGTGTGGAGCTTGGACTCAAAGAGGTAAAGCCGTGGGGCTTCCTCGGAGATATGGGACAGGCTGTGCACGACCATGCATTTGCAAACGGTTACACAGTAGTGCGTGAAATCGGTGGACACGGAGTGGGACTTGAATTTCACGAGGATCCGTGGGTAGGCTACAATACCAAGCGCGGCACCGACATGGTCATGGCACCCGGCATGATATTTACCATCGAGCCAATGGTCAACATGGGCAAGGCCGATATCTACGTAGATGACAAGAACAACTGGGAAGTATACACTGACGACGGACTTCCATCAGCCCAGTGGGAAATCATGGTACTCGTCACAGAGGATGGCCATGAGGTGCTGAGCTGGTAAACCGGTAAGTATTATCAGAGTGCTATTATTAGCAGACATTATTTCATAGGTGACAACATTATAAAGGGCGTGTGAAAAACGAAGTTTTTTTCACACGCCCTTTTGTATAATCCCATACAGAATCTAGTAAGTGAAGCGTTAGCTTCGGGAGAGCATTTCTGCATCCACGGACATGGCTTATAAACTCATAGTAGATTGCTTCGCATAAGTACCCTAAATTTACCGGAGAGTATGCAGTGTGTTCCGAAGAAAAATATAAACTGCCACGGCGTTCCATAAAATGTGGATACGACAATTCATAGCAAACTATCAATAAACTATCCGCAAATGCTGCCGTGGCTGATTTTATATTTTTCTGAGGAATATACTGCATGCTAGGCCGGTATCCACAGCATAGATATGCGAAGCCCTATAAAGCGCAGTACCATAAGCGATGCACTATGATGCGTCCCTACAGATTTGTATTCACCCCATTTATGGTCGCATTCTCATTATCCCTCATAGGAATGACGAGACACTTCTCCCCATTGATGACCTGTGCATGAATCTGTGAAGCCTTCTCCGGCTTTACATGAAGCACCACATCATAGGTCTTAATTTGGGCAGTGTAATTATCAATCTCTTCCTGCTTCTCAAGAAGCTGTGAAGTGCGCTCCTCAATCTGATTATTTTTCTCCTGGATAACAGAATCCTTCTCCTCAAGCTGCGCATTTTTCTCATTGAGCTCGAGAGTTAAATCGCCGACCTGGCTCTCAAGAGCAAGCTTTTCCACGCGGATTTCATTAGCTGCAAGAGCCTTTGAATCAATGACATTGGCTGCGATAGGCGGCTTGTCACCGAAGGCCTCATTGACGGATTTTTCAATGCGTGAAATCTTTTCCTCAGAGACATGGCAGTCACTCAGCACCTTGTTCATAGCCTCGCTGTCGAGAATGAACGGATCATCGTCATCATCGTGAGTCTCAGCGTAGTCATCGGCCATCTCTGACAGATTCTGCTGGATATCAAGCAGCTTGTCATCCGTGCTCTCGTCCTCAGCACCTAGCACATTTCTGACAATTGAATGAAAAGCCATCTTCTGCTCAGTAGCTGTGCGCTCCACACCGCAGCCGAGGCCGTTTGTCATAAACTCAGAGTGAGGCTCCTTGGTATTTTTCGTATAGAAAAGAGTGGAGTGTATGTCAGTGCTCCTATCATTGAAAGCAGGGAATAAAAAGCCTGTCTCAGGTGCACCGACTACCCAGTCCCTTATGCGGGCTCCAATACGCTGCTCCTTTTCCAGATAGCCAAGGCCCGGCTTTGAAAGTGTGACAGGGCAGATAGCGCAGAGAATGTATTTGTACACTTCCTCGGACTCATCCACGTTGATGTTGTCCTTTGTGCGTGTCATGACATCGTAGCTGTCGAGATACAAAAGAATCAGATAGTTCCCGGCCTCATCGTAGGTGTCGATGACCAGGTCATAGTATGTATCGAGCAGAGTCTCATCATTAAGCTCGCTGTCGCGAAGCGCCATGAGAATCTGCTGTCGGCCTCCGACCTCTTCCTCCTCAAGCGGAAACTGCAGATTGAGCAGGTTGTTTCCGAGAGTGCCGGAAAGCACCTTGTTTGAAATCTCGAGATATTTGTAGTATTCATCCTCATCCAGAGTGAGAAATTTGCCACCGAATTTGCAGACCTTTTCATGGTTGCAGTCCACATAGCAGCCGACCAGACGACTGAAGGTTGCCTGGTCTTTTTTTAATCTTCGTTTTAGTTCCAATACTTCTTTTTTGTTCATATTATCCTCGCATTATTTTCATACCATTCAAAAATTTTTGTAATCACATTATATGTATGGAATAAATATTTGTCAATTGAGCGGCGCCTTTTATGTCCCGCTGTCAATCAAGAAAAAAGATGACAGAGCAACCACAAAATGCTATAATTTAGGAAATCAACGGATTATGATATAAAGGCTGACACAGAGACATCCACAGGTGTCTCTGTTCTTGGATTGAGGCATAAATGGAGCAGAAAATGACAAACAATCACATTACAATAGGCATTCTCGCACATGTAGATGCGGGAAAGACAACCCTGTCTGAGGCCATGCTTTACAGTACCGGGCAGATTCGCTCACTCGGGCGCGTGGACCATCAGGACGCGTATTTGGACAACGATGCGCAGGAGCGTGAGCGTGGAATAACCATTTTTTCAAAGCAGGCAAGGCTTGATATTTCGCGTGGCACAAATGCGGCAGATACAGCACATACAGCAGATGTAACACGTACGGCAGATACAGCTCGTACATGGCATGTAGTCATGCTTGATACACCGGGGCATGTGGATTTTTCGGCAGAGATGGAGCGTACCCTTCAGGTGCTCGACTATGCAATACTTGTAATCAGCGCAACTGATGGAGTGCAGGGGCACACGCGCACACTGTGGAGACTTTTAAAGCACTATAACGTGCCGACATTTATTTTTGTAAACAAGATGGATATGCAGGGCACGGATGCGGAGAAAGTGCAGGCAGAGCTAAGGAGCGAGCTGAGCGATGGCTGCGTTGACTTTTCTTCACATGATTTATTTGATGAGCTTGCCATGTGCAGTGAGCCTCTTTTAGATGAATTTATGGAATCGGGAGAGCTTGCGGATGCACATATTGCGCAGGCGGTGGCTCAAAGGGAGGTGTTCCCCTGCTTTTACGGCTCGGCACTTAAGCTTGACAGAGTGGATACGCTGATTCAGGGACTTTCGCGGTTTATGTGTGAAAGAAATTACCCTGATGATTTTTCTGCCCGCGTATACAAGATAGGCAGGGATGACAGAGGCAGCAGGCTGACATTTTTAAAGGTTACCGGAGGCTGTCTTAGAGTCAGGGACAAAATAGAGTACAAAGCGCATGGCGGTGACGAGGCGAAAGGCCTTCTGATTGAGAAAATTGATCAGATAAGAAAGTATTCCGGCGAAAAATATGAGACAGCTGATGTGGCAGAGGCGGGTGAGATAGTTGCTGTCACAGGTCTTAGCTCGACATTTCCGGGGCAGGGGCTCGGGGTTGAGCATCAGTCCAATATGCCAATCCTTGAACCGGTACTAAACTATAGGATGATTCTGCCGGATGATGTAAATCCGGCTGCATTTATGGAAAAGCTAAAGCAGCTTGAGGAGGAAGACCCACAGCTTTACATAGTGTGGGTGGAGGAGTTTAAGGAAATCCATGTGCAGCTCATGGGACAGGTGCAGATGGAGGTGCTTGTGCGTCTCATAAAGGACAGGTTTGGTGTTGTTGTTACATTCGGACCGGGCAGCATTGTATATAAGGAAACGATAGCAAGGGCTGTCGAGGGAGTAGGACACTTTGAGCCGTTGCGCCACTATGCAGAGGTGCATCTGCTTTTGTCGCCGGCGGAGCGTGGCAGCGGAATCACAGTCACATCCACCTGCAGTGAGGATGTGCTCGACAAAAACTGGCAGCGCCTCATAGCCACACACGTTGAGGAAAAGGAGCACAGGGGTGTGCTCACAGGCTCAGCGCTTACCGATGTGAAGGTCACGATTCTTACAGGAAGAGCACATGTAAAGCACACGGAGGGAGGCGATTTCCGTCAGGCTACATACAGAGCAATCCGCCAGGGGCTTAAATCCACAGAGAGCGTGCTGCTGGAGCCATACTACAGCTTTATCCTACAGGTGCCGATGGAGTATGTCGGCCGTGCAATGACAGATCTGGAGCAGAGATTTGCAAGAGCCGAGAGCCCGCAGTTTGCCACAACCGCTGCGAGGAAGATGGCAACAATTACAGGAAAGGCACCGGTTGCGACAATGCAGGATTATGTGAGTCTGGTGCATGCGTATACAAAGGGGCTCGGGCACCTGACACTGGAGCTGTGGGGTTATGATGAGTGTCACAATCCTGCGGAGGTGATTGCGCAGATGCACTATGACAGCGAGGAGGATTTCCGCAATCCGACAGGCTCGGTATTTTGTGCGCACGGCTCAGGCTACGTGGTGCCGTGGGATGAGGTTCCGGAGCATATGCACCTGCCTTATGTCTACCACGGAGATGAGTCTGAGGAGGCACTTGCAGCGAGTGCCCGCACGCAGAATGCATTTTCAGCGGAGGATGCGCAGGCGCTTGCCGGAAACCGCCGCAGGATGAGCTTTGAGAAAGTTGTTTCAGGTATGTCATCGGTGGAGCTTGATGCGCAGCTTGCAGATGTTTATGCCAGGGAGTTTGGCATGGGCAAAAACGATATCGCAGAGGATCAGAGGCGCAAATGGTCAGGCAAAAAGAAAAATGAGTATGAAGGTCTAAGTGGTAAACCGCGCACCGTAAAGCATGATAAGCACGGCAATCCGATTTATCCGAAGAAATCTCCTGGTGAAGAGTACCTGATAGTTGACGGATATAATATAATATTTGCATGGGAGGATTTAAAGGAGCTTTCACGCATAAACATTGATTCGGCGAGAGATGCGCTGAAGGATGTTTTATCGGATTACCAGGGCTATAAGGGCTGTCATCTGCTGCTGGTGTTTGATGCGTACAAGGTGAAGGGCAATGCCGGAAAGAGAGAGACCTTCCACAACATAGAGGTTGTGTATACAAAGCAGGACGAGACAGCCGATGCATTTATTGAAAAGACTGTGTTTGGCATACGTGACAGGTACAAGGTAACAGTGGCAACCTCGGACGGACTGGAGCAGCAGACGGTCATGAGCCTTGGGGCACTGCGAATGTCAGCCCGCGAGCTTAAGGAGCATATTGAGATGACGAAGCGTGCCGGGATGGAGGCATTCATATCACGATAAACGGTCATGAATGGTAACAATATGTGTATAAAGAGATGTTTATAAAGACATTTGTATGTCATAAGCAGAGATATTATAATAGTAAACATGCAAGAACATCAGAGATAAGGAGACAAGAAAATGGTAGTAAACGAAAGCATGTACCAGCTCGGAAGCGTGCGCTCAGCAATCAGGGAGCTTTTCGAGTATGGTAAAAAAAGAGCAGCAATTGTAGGTAAGGAAAATGTATATGATTTCTCAATAGGAAACCCGAGCATACCGGCTCCGCAGATAGTAAACGACACAATAAAGGAGCTTGTGACAGATTATGATTCTGTTGCGCTGCACGGCTACACCTCAGCACAGGGAGACGTGGAAACGAGAGCGGCGATAGCTGAATTTTTGAACAACATACATGGCACACATTTTAATGCGGACAACCTTTACATGACAATGGGAGCAGCGGCATCGCTGTCAATCTGCTTTCGTGCTTTGACAAGTGACGCATATGATGAGTTTATTACCATAGCGCCATATTTCCCGGAGTACAAGGTATTTGTGAATGCAGCAGGAGCAAGGCTTGTAGAGGTGCCTGCAGACACAGAGCATTTTCAGATAGATTTTGAGGCTCTTGAGGAGAGAATCAATGCGCACACCAGAGGTGTCATAATCAATTCACCAAACAACCCATCCGGCACAGTCTATTCTGAGGAGACCATCAAAAAGCTCTCAGACCTCCTTGAGAAAAAGTCTAATGAGATAGGAAGACCGATATTCATTATCGCAGATGAGCCGTACAGAGAGATAGTCTACGACGGAATCAAGGTACCGTTTGTGACCAAATATTACGACAACACGCTGGTATGCTACTCATACAGCAAGTCACTTTCACTGCCGGGAGAGAGAATAGGATACGTCCTCGTGCCTGATGAGGTGTACGATAAGGCAGAGCTGTATGCAGCAGTCTGTGGTGCGGGAAGAGCACTCGGTTACGTGTGTGCACCAAGCCTGTTCCAGAAGATGATAGTAAAATGCCAGGGGGCAACCGGTGATATCAATGCCTACAAAGAAAATAGAGACCTTCTGTACGAGGGACTCACAAGGATAGGCTATCACTGCTTCAAGCCGGACGGAGCCTTTTATATGTTTGTAAAGGCACTCGAGGATGACAGCAATGCATTCTGCGAGAAGGCAAAGGAGGAGGATGTGCTCATAGTAGCAGCAGACGGCTTCGGCTGTCCGGGCTGGGTGAGAATATCATACTGTGTGGATAGGGAAATGATAAAGCGCTCCATGCCTGCATTTGAAAAGATATACAAAAAATATAATAAATAATAGTTGATTATAACGAATAAAAAATGCACAAATTCCGAAAATTATCTAAAACGGTACAGCTTTCGGCATTTTTAATGTATACTTTTTACAAAATCTGTGGAAAAGGGCTCTGTGTGACCGTTGTGTGACCAAAGAGGTGTATAATCTTATTCAAGAGGAAAACGTATAAATAAAATATGAGGATAAGAACGCGTGCTTTGAGATAAGGAGCCGGAATATGATAGATTATCACAGAGCATACATAGGGACGAAAATGGAATTAAAGCCAGAAGCATTTAAAGGGATAATGTTCAAGGCAAAGAGATCGGAAAAAATTTTAAAAAAATTTAAAAAAGTACTTGCATTATTCGTTTGACCATGATATTATAATACACGGTTCGTTGGTCAAGCGGTTAAGACGCCGCCCTCTCACGGCGGAAACACGGGTTCGATTCCCGTACGGACTGCTAAGTATTTAAAGCCGGTACATTCATGGAAGCATGATGTACCGGCTTTTTCGTTGTATATATTCATATGAGGCAGAGCTATTTATGAGCAGCTGCAGCAACTGCATGCTTTTATTATAAAAGTATGGTATAACATGAAAATTTCTCAATAAGGAAATCTGCCCTTGCAATATACCCCGCCGGGGTATATAATGCTCTTGAAGACAGATACCCATAAGGGGTATGGTTAGACATGTAAAACAAATGCATAATGCGGAACAAAGAACAAATGGAGGCACCCATGACAGAAAAAGAAACCAAATGCTGTTGCTGCAACCGCAAAAAAGAGCGGTCAGAGCAGGAATATAAGGATCTCATCAACAGACTTAGCCGTATAGAGGGGCAGATCCGTGGAATCAAGCGTATGCTGGATGAGGATTGCTACTGCCCTGACATCATCACACAGGTGGCGGCCGCAAATGCCGCGCTCAACAGCTTCAATAAAGTCCTTTTGGCCAATCATATAAAGACGTGTGTGGCAGATGACATAAGAGCCGGCAAGGATGAGACAATAGATGAGCTTTTGAACACACTACAGAAGCTTATGAAGTAGTATTATAAGAAGGCAGGTATAAAAATGAGTACAATAATCACAATATTAATAATAGCAATAATTGCCGCACTGGTGATTGTGGGCTTAAAGGAGACAATTAAGCATTCAAAGGGCGAGGGCGCCTGCTGTGGCGGTGGAGCCATGAAGGAGGACGAGGAAGCCACAGTACAGCTTACAGGCGAGATAGTCACGAGAGCAGATGTGCACATAGACGGAATGCACTGCATGAACTGCAAGAACTCAGTCACACGCTCGCTTCAGAAGATGAGCGGAGTATCGGCAGAGGTGGATTTAAAGCATGGCGTGGCACATGTTGAGGCAACCAGAGAGCTAAGCGATGAGGAAATCACATTTGCCATCGAAAGACTGGATTTCAAGGTGACAGGAATTGAGAGATTTTAGAAAAGGCTTCTGAATAGTTAGATTCGAATAGTAGAAAGAAGGAAATACAGACAGTATGAAGCAATATACAGTTACAGGGATGAGCTGTGCGGCATGCTCTGCCAGAGTGGAAAAGGCGGTCTCTAAGGTTGATGGTGTGACGAGCTGCTCTGTCAGCCTTTTGACCAACTCGATGGGAGTCGAGGGAAGCGCGACAGATGCGCAGATAGTGGAGGCAGTAGAGCAGGCGGGCTATGGAGCGAGTCCCAAAGGCACAGCAACAGAATCAGAAACTGACAAAGCGAATAACAGCTTAGAGCAGCTAAAGGCAGCGCAGGATGCGCTTGTAGACAGGGAGACACCGAAGCTTGTAAACAGGCTTATAGCATCGCTCATATTCTTAGTTGTTCTCATGTATTTTTCCATGGGACATATGATGTGGGGCTGGCCGTTGCCTGAGTTTTTCAATGGAAACCATGTGGCTATGGGGCTTTTGCAGCTTCTGCTTACAGTGGCGGTAATGGTCATAAACCAGAAGTTTTTTATCAGTGGCTTTAAGGGCTTGATTCACGGCGCTCCTAACATGGATACGCTTGTTGCGCTTGGCTCTGCGGCATCGTTTGGATACAGCGTGTATGCACTTTTTGCCATGACAGCTGCGCAGGTGAATGGCGATATGGATGCGGTCATGTCATATATGCATGAGTTTTATTTTGAATCCGCAGCCATGATTTTGGCACTGATTACTGTCGGAAAAATGCTTGAAGCGCACTCAAAGGGCAAAACAACAGACGCTTTAAAGAGCCTGATGCAGCTTGCCCCAAAGACAGCAACTGTTGTAAGGGATGGCGTGGAGCAGGAAATCTCTGTGGATGCAGTGAAAAAGGGCGATATTTTCGTGGTCAGACCGGGGGAAAATATCCCTGTGGACGGTGAAATAATAGATGGAACAACCGCTGTCAACGAATCGGCACTCACAGGAGAGAGCATCCCTGTGGATAAGCAGCCGAAAGATGCAGTAAGCGCTGCCACAGTGAACCAGTCAGGCTTTATAAAATGCCGCGCAACGAGAGTGGGCGAAGACACCACACTCTCACAGATTATACAGATGGTTTCTGATGCCGCAGCGACAAAGGCACCTATTGCAAAAATCGCTGACAGGGTATCAGGAGTATTTGTGCCGGCGGTTATTACAATTGCAATCATTACAATAATAGCATGGCTTATAGCCGATGAGACCGTGGGCTTTGCGCTTGCCAGAGGCATTTCGGTGCTCGTGATAAGCTGTCCGTGTGCACTTGGACTGGCAACTCCTGTTGCGATAATGGTAGGAAATGGCAAGGGCGCAAAGAGCGGTATACTCTTCAAGACAGCGGCAAGCCTTGAGGCAACAGGCCGCACACAGATTGTGGCTCTTGATAAGACAGGCACCATAACAAGCGGTGAGCCGAAGGTGACGGATATCGTGCCGGATGAGAAATTTTTTGAGGAAATCGGCAAGCATGCCGGTGAGTGTCATCGTAAGGCAGACGATTTAAACCCGTACTCATCAACAGATAAAGCACTGTGGTCAAGGAAGCTTCTTGCAATAGCTGCATCAGTCGAGGCCAAGAGCGAGCATCCGCTTGCAAAAGCCATTATGGAGCGCGTTAAAACGGATGAAATCGCTGTTGCAGAGGTGACGGATTTTAGCGCTGTTGTAGGAAATGGTCTGACTGCAATACTTGCAGGCAAAATGATAAAAGCGGGAAATCTTGCTTTTGTAAGCAAATTTGTAAAAGTGTCAGATGATATGCGCGCGAAAGCTGTCGAATTTTCAAAGGAAGGAAAAACTCCTCTGTTCTTTGCCGCGGATGACAGGCTTTGCGGTATCATAGCTGTTGCAGATACAATAAAGGAGGACAGTCCGGAAGCTGTCAGACAGCTTAAAAATATGGGTATCAGAGTTGTTATGCTCACCGGTGACAACGAGCAGACTGCCAATGCCATCGGAAAGCAGGCGGGAGTGGACGAAGTCATCGCAGGTGTGCTTCCGGATGGTAAGGAGGCTGTCATAAGGAAGCTAAAAAAACAGGGCAGGGTAGCCATGGTTGGTGACGGAATCAATGATGCACCGGCGCTCACACGTGCGGATATGGGAATTGCAATCGGCGCGGGAAGTGATGTGGCAATAGATGCAGCGGATGTTGTCCTGATGAAGAGCCGCCTGATAGATGTACCGGCAGCAGTGCGGTTAAGCCGTGCTACATTGACAAATATACACGAAAATCTGTTCTGGGCATTTTTCTATAATGTAATAGGTATTCCACTTGCGGCCGGTTTGTGGTATCCTTTATTAGGATGGAAGCTAAATCCGATGTTTGGAGCGGCGGCGATGAGCCTGTCGAGCTTCTGCGTTGTTACCAATGCCCTGCGGCTGAATCTGTGCAGGGTGTATGATTCTAAGCATGACAGAAAAGCAACACCAGATAGAAAAAACAAAACAGATAAACCAAATGAAAGTGAGGAAAAATCAATGACAAAGACAATGAATATCGAAGGAATGATGTGCGGCCACTGCGAGGCAAGAGTAAAGAAGGCACTCGAGGCGCTTGATGCAGTTAGTGAGGCAGCGGTAAGCCATGAGAGCGGAACTGCAGTAGTGACATTAAGCTCTGACATTTCCGATGAGAAATTAAAGGAGACTGTAGAGGCTGAGGACTACAAGGTTACATCAATTCAGTAATCAGTCAGACAGTATAACAATATGAAGAAATATATAGCATTGGTATTGGCTGCAGTGCTGGTGCTTGGGATTTTTACAGGATGTGGTAACAAGGGCAACAAAGAGACAGAATCACAGACAGATGAGAAAGCCACTGAGTCGGTGAATTCTGCAGAAAATAATACTGAGGACAGTATGCAAAGCAGTACAGAAAATCAGAATGTGGCTGACACAGAGCAGCTCACCACAGAAAACGGACAGGAGAGCTCAGTTCTTGCCTGTCCGTCAGTAAACGGTAAGCTGCATGTGGAGGGCAGCAAGCTCGTTGATCAAAATAACAACGAGGTGCAGCTTCGCGGAGTCAGCACACACGGTCTTGCGTGGTATCCACAGTATGTGACCAATGATTGCTTTGCCACGCTGAAAAGCTTTGGAGCAAACGTGGTGAGGCTCGCCATGTACACCTACGAAAGCGGTGGCTACTGCACAGATGGTGACAGGCAGCAGCTTGAGACACTTGTGCAAAACGGAGTGCAGTACGCGTTCAACAACGACATGTATGTCATCATCGACTGGCATGTGCTAAACGAGGGAAATCCAAACCGCTACAGTGATGTGGCAAAGACATTTTTTGCCAAAATGGCACAGCAGTATGCCTCATACAACAACGTGATTTACGAGATTTGCAATGAGCCGTGCAAAGGTGCGACCTGGGGAGATGTGAAGTTTTATGCCAGCGAGGTCATTCCGTCAATCAGAAGCTACGACAAGGATGCAGTCATACTGATAGGCACACCTAACTGGAGCCGGGATGTGGATGAGGCAGTCAAGGACCCTGTCACAGGCTATGATAATATCATGTATACACTGCATTTCTATGCCGCAACCCACAAGGAGGACTTGCAAAACAAACTAAAATCGGCGGCAGACGCCGGACTGCCGATATTTGTATCAGAGTTTGGCATCTGCAGCGACGACGGAAACGGTCAGGTGGACATAGATTCCGCAAACAGCTGGATCAGCCTGCTCGACAGCTACGGTATCAGCTATGTGTGCTGGAATCTTTCCAATAAGGACGAAAAATCAGCGCTTCTAACACCTGCCTGCGATAAGACAAGCGGCTTTACCTATGAGGATCTAAGCGATGAGGGCAAGTGGCTGTACGGTGTGCTCACAAGTCATGTGACACAGTAAACATCAGGAACATGAAAATATCCGGAGGTAATATACACTCAGCCGGCATGCACATGAGGCAGATGCAGATACTTCTCTCTGGTGGCAAGTCCGCCGCGGATATGGCGCTCGGACTTGTTGATATCGAGAATGTGACGCGCTTTTGCGGCAAGCTCCGGGTCAATGCGAAGCAGCCTGTCAGCATCCGTGATATCCTTGTGCACAGTGGATTTGCTGATGCCAAACTGCTTTGCAGCCTGACGCACAGTGGCATTGTTTTCAACTATGTAGTTGGCGATTTCCACCGCCCTTGTCTCAATATATGATTTCAAAAAATACTCCTGCATATTCTGTTGTTACAGTTTATGCGGGAGTATTTTTAATATTACACACAGGTTGTAATTCTATTTACGTTTTTCGTAATAAAAAAAATAAGAAAACGGTTTTTTAATAGTAATAATAATATCAATTTTCCGTATTGCATTGGTGCAAAAGTTGCGCTGCCTGATCATATTAAGCTCATTAAATATATTAAGTGTATTAAGCGTATGCGGATGCGATGAGCTCAATACATTTATCGTATCCAAGCACAGAGCTGTTTAGCACCAGGTCATAATTTTTTCTGTTGCCCCACTCCTTGTCGGTAAAGTAGCGGTAATTTACAGAGCGCTTCTTATCGACATCCTTTAGCAGCTTTTTGACCTCGTCATCGCTTTTTTGGTAGAGCTTTTTTATTCTTGCAGCCTTCTCAGGGGTGTTTGCCTCTATAAAAACATTCAGCACATCATCCCTGTCAGAAAGAATGTAGTCTGCGCAACGTCCCACAATAACGCATGGCTCTTTTTGCGCAATATCCTTGATGAGCTTCTGCTGGATATTGAAAATCTGGTCGGAAAGAGAAACTCCTGTGATGTCGCGCCCCACAAATGCATATGAAAAAATGCTTCCGGCAGGTGCATATTCGCCCTGGTTTGCGACAATCTGCTCAGAGATACCGAGCTCCTTTGCCACATGCTCAATTATTTTTTTATCGTAAAACTCAATGCCGCATTTTTGAGCAATCTGCTCGCCGATAAAGCGACCGCCACTGCCAAATTCGCGGCTTATAGTTATTATTTTAAAACTCATGATGAAACCTCCCAGCCTATAAAAGTGTTTATAACTCATTATAACGTAATTGCACATAAAATCAAAACAGAAATTTAACAAAATCGCTTGCAGATAAGCACTCCGTAATCTATAATGACATAAGAATACATGTTGCTTTTACGTAATCAATGAGATGGCAGCAGATAACATATGTTATGTTTTTGTTATTGTTTACACCACAGTGTGGCAAACAGCAATTACGTGACGTTTCAAAGATTGTAAAACAGCAGCATAGCGAATAAACAATTAGGAGGAAAACATGGATCAGGAAAAGGTCATAGTCATAGACTTTGGTGGTCAGTACAATCAGCTTGTTGCGCGCCGTGTCCGCGAGTGCAACGTGTACTGTGAGATTTACTCATACAAAATAGACATTGAGAAAATCAAAGAAATGAATCCAAAGGGTATCATCCTTACAGGAGGTCCAAACAGCTGTTATGAAGAGAATTCTCCATCATACCAGAAAGAGCTGTTTGAGCTGGGAATACCGGTGCTTGGCATCTGCTACGGTGCACAGCTTATGATGCATAAATTAGGCGGAAAGGTAATCACACCGGAGGTTGGAGAGTATGGAAAGACAGAAATCACATATTCTGCAAACGGCGTGATGTTCAAGGATCTGCCATCAGAATCAGTATGCTGGATGAGTCATTTCGACAGAATTGCAGAGGCTGCACCGGGCTTTGAGGTAGTTGCGCACACTGCAGACTGTCCAATAGCCGCAACACAGAATGTTGAGAAGAAATTATATGCAGTACAGTTCCATCCGGAGGTACTTCACACCAAGAACGGAACACAGATGATTTACAATTTCGTCCGTGGCGTATGTGGATGTGCAGGCACATGGAAGATGGATTCATTCGTCAAAAACACAATCGACGAAATCAGAGAGCAGGTCGGTGACGGCAAAGTGCTCCTTGCACTTTCGGGTGGAGTAGACTCATCAGTGCTCGCAGCACTCCTTGCCAAGGCAATCGGCAAGCAGCTCACCTGCGTATTCGTAGACCACGGACTTCTCCGCAAGAACGAGGGCGATGAGGTAGAGGGCGTATTCGGCAAAGACGGTTCGTTCGACATCAACTTTGTCCGCGTCAACGCACAGGAGCGCTACTACAGCAAGCTTGCAGGCGTCACAGAGCCTGAGCGCAAGCGTAAAATCATCGGTGAGGAATTCATCCGTGTATTCGAGGAAGAAGCTAAGAAAATCGGAAAGGTTGACTTCCTTGCGCAGGGAACCATCTATCCGGACGTAGTGGAGAGTGGACTCGGCGGAGAATCTGCAGTCATCAAATCACACCACAACGTAGGAGGTCTCCCGGAGCATGTCGATTTCAAGGACATCGTTGAGCCACTCAGAAACCTCTTCAAGGACGAGGTCCGCAAGGTCGGACTGGAGCTCGGATTACCTGACTATCTCGTATTCCGTCAGCCATTCCCAGGCCCAG
>OHWF01000399.1_pt1 | contig 22059 bp, 15 predicted proteins | sample 1579681 | NCBI WGS metagenome assembly OHWF01 (sample SAMEA3882554, study PRJEB24775) | human gut metagenome | biome: human-associated habitat; feature: intestine environment; material: feces | place: Netherlands | collected 2009/2010 | reverse complement strand
GCGTTCATATGAAAATCTCGAAAAGATACTGGAAGCACTGGAGAAGGCTAAGGTACGTCTGCGTGCAAATGTAAACTTCGAGCTTGCTCTTGAACTTCTGTTCCTGACGATCAGGGAGAGATAGAATGACAAAAATAGTTGGAATCAGATTCAGAAATGTCGGCAAAATATATTATTTTGATCCGAAGAATTATAAAATGCAGGTGGGCGATCATGTGATCGTAGAGACCGCCCGCGGAGTAGAATTCGGCAGAGTTGTACTTGGACCGAAGGAAGTTGGAGAGGACGAGGTTGTTCATCCGCTCAAAGAAGTCTTGAGAGTAGCGACTCAGGCAGATGAGGACAGAGAGCAGCAGAACCGTCTCAAGGAGAAGGATGCCTTCAAGATCTGCCAGAAGAAGATCCGTGAGCATGGTCTGGAGATGAAGCTGATCGATGCAGAATATACATTTGATAACAACAAGGTATTGTTTTACTTTACAGCAGATGGAAGAATCGATTTCCGTCAGCTTGTCAAGGATCTGGCGGCAATCTTCAAGACAAGGATCGAGCTGAGACAGATCGGTGTCCGTGATGAGACCAAGATCCTCGGAGGAATCGGAATCTGCGGCAGAAGTCTCTGCTGCCACACGTATCTGTCAGAGTTTGCACCGGTATCTATCAAGATGGCGAAGGAACAGAACCTTTCACTGAACCAGACCAAGATTTCCGGCGTATGCGGCAGACTGATGTGCTGTCTCAAGAACGAACAGGAAACATACGAGGAACTGAATAAGAAACTTCCGGGAATCGGGGACACTGTCACACTTTCGGATGGAATTCAGGGAACTGTACAGAATGTAAACGTTCTTCGCCAGAGAGTCAAAGTCGTTGTCGAAGTAAACGACGAAAAGGAGATTCAGGAATTTCCGGTAAATGAACTGAAATTCCGTCCCCGTAAGAAAAAAGTCAAAGTTTCCGAGAAGGAAATGAAGGAACTGGAAAAACTCGAAGACAGAGAAGGAGATAAAAAATCTCATGGAAAGAAATCCGCAAACTGATCTGGTACATCCGGGAGAGCGGGTCGATGACCTGCAGAATGGATTTTATGTAATTCAGAATCCAGAGAAGTTCTGCTTCGGAATGGATGCGGTTCTTTTGTCCGGCTTTGCAAAGATCAGAAAGAATGCAAGGGTCCTGGATATGGGAACCGGCACAGGGATCATTCCGATCCTGCTCAAAGGCAGAGGCAAGGGAGAACATCTCACAGGACTGGAGATACAGGAAGAATGTGCAGATATGGCCGCACGCAGTGTTGCGTACAATAGTCTGGAATCTGCAATTGATATTGTATGCGGAGATATTAAGGAGGCTGCTGGAATTTTTGGAGCAGCTTCTTTTGATGTAGTAACAAGCAATCCTCCGTATATGATCGGAGAGCATGGACTGCGTAATCCGTATATGGCAAAAGCAATTGCGAGACATGAGGTGCTCTGCACATTGGAGGATGTTGTCAGCCAGGCGTCCAGAGTACTCAAGGACAGGGGACATTTTTTTATGGTGCACCGTCCGTTCCGTCTTGCTGAGATTTTTCAGGTGCTGATGAAATACAAGCTGGAGCCGAAACGCATGCAGCTTGTGTATCCGTACATAGACAGAGAACCAAATATGGTATTGATCGAGGCCTGCAAGGGTGGAAACTCCAGAATCACGGTAGAGCGTCCGCTGATCGTTTATGAGAAGCCGGGAGAGTATACAAAGGCGATCCTGGAAATCTACGGGATGGTCTGATGATTCGGATAAGAATTCAAGAAAGGAACCTGATTTATGAGCGGTAAATTATATCTGTGTGCAACACCTATCGGAAATCTGGAAGATATTACGCTGCGTGTTCTGCGTACTCTCAAAGAAGTAGACCTGATCGCGGCAGAAGATACGAGAAACAGTATCAAGCTTCTGAATCATTTCGAGATCAAAACGCCCATGACCAGTTATCATGAATACAACAAGATCGACAAAGCTTATACACTGATCGAGAAGATGCAGTCAGGAATGAACATTGCACTGATCACGGATGCAGGTACTCCTGGAATTTCAGATCCGGGAGAAGAACTTGCTGCCATGTGTTATGAAGCAGGGATCGAAGTGACCTCACTTCCGGGACCTGCTGCTTGTATTACAGCACTTACTCTGTCAGGGCTTCCGACCAGGAGATTTGCTTTCGAAGCTTTTCTTCCAATGGACAAAAAAGAACGCAGGGAAGTCCTGGATGAACTGGTCAATGAGACAAGGACGATCATTATGTATGAGGCACCACACAAGCTGGTCCGCACACTTAAGGATCTCAAAGAAACTCTTGGCAACCGCAGAATGACACTTTGTCGGGAACTGACGAAGAAACATGAGACTGCTTTTCATACGACGATCGATGAGCTGATCGCTCATTATGAGAACGAAAAGCCATTAGGGGAATGTGTCCTTGTGATCGAGGGCAAGAGCCGCCAGGAACTCAAGGAAGAAGCTGTAGCTTCCTGGGAGGAGATCTCCATCGAGGAACATATGGAAATCTACGAAAAACAGGGGCTTTCCAGGAAGGATGCCATGAAGCAGGTGGCGAAGGACCGAGGGGTATCCAAGAGAGAAATTTATCAATATCTGATCCAGTAAATACGAGAACTGTATTTCCAAAAAATGTGAAATACAGTTCCTTTTTTTATACATTGTTTTTACAGAAAACCGGGATTTTTAATGGAAAGAGAGTTGTTTTTGTGTTATAATAAATTAGTATACGTATGTCCAACAGAGGATATACAACCAGTAATTTTTATATAACATTGAATGACAGGAGGCAGCACATGGGCGGAGAAAATACGGAGTACGGAGCGGACCAGATTCAGATTTTGGAAGGGCTGGAAGCGGTTCGTAAAAGACCGGGTATGTATATTGGAAGTACATCCAGCCGGGGTCTGCATCATCTTGTATACGAAATTGTAGATAATGCGGTAGATGAAGCTCTGGCAGGATATTGTACAGAGATCCAGGTAAGCATCAACCCAGACAACTCCATTACAGTTGTAGATAATGGTCGGGGAATTCCGGTGGGTATCAACCACAAAGCAGGAATTCCGGCAGTTGAGGTTGTATTTACCATTCTGCATGCCGGCGGTAAGTTTGGCGGTGGAGGATATAAGGTATCCGGAGGTCTTCACGGCGTAGGAGCATCCGTTGTAAATGCTCTGTCCGAGTGGCTGGAAGTTACCATATATCACGAAGGCAGAGAATACAAGCAGCGTTATGAGAGAGGACATACAATGTATCCTCTCAAGGTTGTTGGAGAGTGTGATCCGGAGAAATCAGGAACAACTGTTACATTCCTGCCGGATAAGGAAATCTTTGAGGAAACTGTTTATGATTATGATATCCTGAAACAGCGTCTTCGTGAGATGGCTTTCCTTACCAAAGGACTTCGCATTGTCCTCAGAGATGAGAGAGAAGACTCCAAGAAAGAAAAAGTATTCCACTACGAGGGTGGTATCCGTGAATTTGTAACATATCTGAACAAGAGTAAAGAACCTCTGTATCCAGAGGTTATTTACTGTGAGGGAGAGAAGGACGGCGTTTCTGTTGAGGTTGCGATGCAGCACAACGACTCCTATACAGAGAACAGCTATGGATTTGTAAATAACATCAATACACCGGAGGGCGGTACACATATCGTTGGTTTCCGTAATGCACTTACCAAGACTTTTAACGATTATGCAAGAAAGAACAAACTTCTCAAGGACAGTGAACCGAACTTAAGCGGTGATGATATCCGTGAGGGTCTGACTGCGATCGTAAGTGTCAAGATCGAAGAACCACAGTTCGAAGGCCAGACAAAACAGAAACTTGGCAACAGTGAGGCGAGAGGCGCCGTAGACTCTGTTGTCAGCAAGCAGCTTGAAATTTTCCTTGAGCAGAATCCATCTGTAGCCAAGGCTACTGTTGAGAAATCTGTTCTTGCACAGAGAGCAAGAGAAGCAGCACGTAAAGCACGTGACCTTACCAGAAGGAAATCCGCACTCGATGGAATGTCACTTCCGGGTAAACTTGCGGACTGCTCAGACAAGGATCCGAAGAACTGCGAGATCTATATCGTAGAGGGAGATTCCGCAGGCGGTTCTGCCAAGACAGCGAGAAACCGTGCGACACAGGCAATCCTTCCGCTTCGAGGCAAGATCCTCAATGTTGAGAAGGCACGTCTTGACAGAATCTACGGAAATGCAGAGATCAAGGCAATGATCACAGCTTTTGGAACAGGTATCCATGAAGACTTTGATATCAGCAAACTGCGTTATCACAAGATCATCATTATGACCGATGCCGATGTCGATGGCGCACATATTGCGACACTTCTTCTGACTTTCCTTTACAGATTCATGCCGGAACTTATCAAGCAGGGCTATGTATATCTGGCACAGCCGCCGCTGTACAAGGTAGAAAAAAACAAGAAAGTCTGGTATGCCTACGATGATGCGGAACTGAACCGCATCCTTGAGGAGATCGGACGTGATAATAACAACAAGATCCAGCGTTACAAAGGTCTTGGAGAGATGGATGCAGAGCAGCTTTGGGAGACAACCATGGATCCGGAGAAACGAATCCTTCTCAAAGTAACAATGGACGAATCTGCTACATCTGAGATCGATCTGACTTTTACCACTCTTATGGGTGACAAAGTTGAACCAAGACGTGAATTTATTGAAGAAAATGCACGTTTTGTAGAAAATCTGGATATCTAGGAGAATAAAAAATGGAAGACAATATTTTTGACAAAATCCATGAGGTGGATCTGCAGAAGACCATGGAGAAATCTTATATAGATTACGCCATGAGCGTTATCGCCTCACGTGCTCTTCCGGATGTAAGAGATGGTCTGAAGCCGGTACAGAGAAGGGTTCTGTATTCCATGATCGAACTGAACAACGGTCCGGACAAGCCGCATCGTAAATGTGCCCGTATCGTCGGTGATACCATGGGTAAATATCACCCTCATGGAGACAGTTCTATCTATGGAGCACTTGTAAATATGGCACAGGACTGGTCTACCAGATATCCGCTGGTAGATGGTCATGGAAACTTCGGTTCCGTGGATGGTGACGGTGCTGCTGCGATGCGATACACAGAGGCTCGTCTGAGCAAGATCTCCATGGAGATGCTTGCTGATATCAACAAGAATACCGTTGATTTCCAGCCAAACTTTGATGAGACAGAACGGGAGCCGGTTGTACTTCCGTCCCGTTATCCGAACCTTCTTGTAAACGGTACTTCCGGTATCGCAGTTGGTATGGCGACAAATATCCCGCCACACAACTTAAGAGAGGTTATCAATGCAGTTGTCAAGATCATTGACAACATTATCGAGGAAGACAGAGAGACAACGATCGAGGAACTTCTTGAGATCGTCAAAGGACCGGATTTCCCGACAGGAGCAACGATCCTTGGAACAAGAGGAATTGAGGAAGCATATCGTACCGGTCGCGGCAAGATCCGTGTCCGTGCGGTGACAAATATCGAGACACTGCCAAATGGCAAATCACGTATTATCGTCACAGAACTTCCATACCTCGTAAATAAAGCCCGTCTGATCGAAAAGATCGCAGAACTTGTCCGCGACAAGAAGATTGACGGAATCACAGACCTGAATGATCACTCCAGCCGTGAGGGAATGCGAATCTGCATCGATCTCCGCAGGGATGCCAATGCAAATGTTGTCCTGAACCAGCTTTATAAGCATACACAGCTTCAGGATACTTTTGGCGTGATCATGCTTTGCCTTGTTTCCGTAAACGGAAGCCTTCAGCCGAAGGTACTGACTCTTCCGGAGATGCTTAAGCAGTATCTTGCACATCAGGAAGATGTAGTGACAAGAAGAACCAAATACGACCTGAACAAAGCACAGGAACGTGCTCACATTCTGGAAGGTCTGCTCAAAGCACTGGACAATATCGATGAAGTTATCCGTATCATCCGTGCCGCAAGAAACGTTCAGATCGCAAAACAGGAATTAATGGATCGCTTTGAACTGACAGATGTTCAGGCGCAGGCGATCGTAGATATGCGTCTCAGGGCTCTTACCGGTCTGGAAAGAGAGAAGCTGGAAGCAGAATATGCAGAATTAATGGAGAGGATCCGCAAATTACAGGCAATTCTTGCAGACAGAAATACGCTTCTCCGTGTCATCCGAGAAGAAATCATGGTCATCAGTGCAAAATATGGTGATGACAGACGTACTTCCATCGGATACGATGAGTATGACATCTCCATGGAAGATCTGATCCCGGTGACAAATACAGTCATTGCCATGACAAAACTTGGTTATATCAAACGTATGACAGTAGATAACTTCCGCAGCCAGAACAGAGGCGGCAGAGGAATCAAGGGCATGCAGACACTGGACGATGACTATATCGAAGAACTGATGATGACGACCACGCATCATTATGTGATGTTCTTTACCAATACAGGCCGTGTATACCGTCTTAAAGCATACGAGATTCCGGAAGCAGGAAGAACTGCGAGAGGAACTGCGATTATCAATCTTCTGCAGTTGATGCCGGGAGAGCGCATTACAGCAGTTATCCCGATCAGCAAGTTCGAAGAGGGACATTACCTGATGATGGCAACCCGTAAGGGACTCGTCAAGAAAACTCCGATCCAGGATTATGCAAATGTCCGCAAAGTAGGTCTTGCAGCGATCGCACTTCGCGATGATGATGAACTGATCGAAGTAAAGGCAACGGATGATAAGAAGGACGTTATCCTGGTAACCAAATATGGCCAGTGCATCCGTTTCAAAGAAACAGATGTAAGAAGCACAGGTCGAGTTTCCATGGGGGTTCGCGGTATCAATCTGCTGGATGGTGATGAAGTTGTGGCTATGCAGCTTAACACGCAGGGATATTATCTCCTTGTTGTTTCTGAGAACGGTATGGGCAAGAGAACCTCCATCAGTGAGTTCACCTGCCAGAACAGAGGCGGTAAGGGCGTGAAGTGCTACAAGATCACTGAGAAGACAGGCAATGTTATCGGTGCAAAAGCTGTAAATGAAGAAAATGAGATCATGATGATCACCACAGAGGGAATTATTATCCGTCTGCAGTGCGCTGATATTTCTATTCTGGGAAGAATTACCTCAGGAGTAAAACTGATCAATCTTTCCAAAGGAGTGACCGTTGCAAGCTTTGCGAAAGTCAGAGAGAAAGAAGAAGACAAAGAGAATCAGCAGACAGCAAAAGAACCTGTAAACGAAGCAAATGATGAAGTACAGGAGAGCACGGAAGAATAAAGGGGACGTTAGATCATCATGGAGAAGGAATATGTCACATTAAACAGCGGCAGCAAAACTGCTGCCAGGAGCAGTAAGAATACCAAAAGCCGCCGAAAGACCGGACATTCAAAATCCAACATCAGAAGATCTGCACTCGAAACAAAAAGAACGGGAAGTTCAAGGACTGGCATGCGCAAGGTAAATGGCAGCAGTAAGTCAACCAGTCCCAGAACTTCCAGAAGCAAAAAGAAGAGCAGATCCAGAAAGATGGATATTCCCGTACAGTATATTGCGGGAGGCGCAGTGCTTGTAATTTTGCTCATAGCGATCATTTTTGCTGTGAGAAGCTGTGGTATCAGCCACAAAACACCGGAAAGAGTTGTCAAAGCCCTGATCGAATCCTACGAGAGCGGCAATGAAAATAAGATTAAGAAATGCTATGGAGTGACCAAGGCAGATGACAATCTTCAGGCAGAGATAGATGCAAATATCAAGTATTTTGCAGCGCATTCTCCGGAGAAGATCCAGATCAACAAGTGCGATAAGATATACCAGGATGGTAATTATGCATTTATATATATTACGTATGATCTGGTACTCAAGGACGGACAGAGCTATCCGTGCATCAGTACTTATATGACTCAGAAAAAAGATGACAATAAGTACTATATACTTGCACCATCAGATGTTACCAATGATATGAACAAACAGGCAGCAGAGAAATATGCGCTGTTCATGAAGACAGATGCATATCAGGAATACACCGTTGCCTACGATAAATTTATCAAGAAGAATCCAGGATACGAAGAAAAAATCGCTTCAAAATTAAGTTAAAAGGATCCTGGGGAGGTGTAGCATGAAAAGAATCATAATGATGGTATTACGAAATCTTTTCTTTGTGCCTTATGGATGGTTTATGCTGAACTGGTATGCGGGACATGTGGATGATTATCCGGAAGAAAAGCGTTATGCGCTGCTCAAGAAAATCGACTGCAAGGCGAATACAGGCGGAAACATTACGATCAAGTCCTACGGAGTAGAGAATATTCCGTCGGAGAATGGATTTATGTTTTATCCGAATCATCAGGGACTGTATGATGTTCTGGCAATCCTGGATGCCTGCCCGGTGCCGTTTTCTGTTGTAGCCAAGAAAGAAGTGGGTAATGTTCCATTTCTGAAGCAGGTATTTACCTGTATGAAGGCTTTTATCATGGACAGAGAGGATATCAGACAGTCCATGCAGGTAATCCTCAATGTCACGAAGGAAGTCAGGAGCGGTCGCAATTATCTTATCTTTGCGGAGGGGACCAGAAGCAAGAATGGAAACCATCCGCAGGAATTTAAGGGGGGAAGTTTCAAGGCAGCTATGAAAGCCAGATGCCCGATCGTTCCGGTAGCACTGATCGACACCTACAAGGCGTTTGACACAGGCTCAGCGGCTCCGCTGACCGTTCAGGTACATTTCCTGAAACCGATGTGCTATGACGAATACAAGGACATGAAATCAACAGAGATCGCAGCAGAGGTCAGAAGAAGAGTCGAAGAAACCATTCAGGAATATGGTGGATGGGATTAACTGAATATTTGAGAAACAGACAGCCGGGAGCAGTTAAGCTTCTGGCTGTTTTTGTGTACAGATCATTCTTTTTCCCTGGCAAGTGCCTGTTTCATGAGAGTGCAGTCTTTGCTGTATTGACAGACCCCGTATTCGCAGCTTGAATCAAGAAGACGAAGCCCCTCTGGAAACTGCTCGAATTCACAGATTACAGTCTGTGTCATGTCAAAATTCCGACAGTATCCGTTAAAAAATTCCTCAATGATCTCACCCATAAAAATCCCTCTTTTCTTTTATATAGATTTACTTTTTCTTAAGATCCAGTCTATCATAGAATGCTTAAGTTTCCAACAAAAATCCGGGCTGCCCCTGCCTTGCGTGAACAGCTGTTTTTTGAACGTCAACTGTGTTTGACTTTAAGCGTGGACAGCCCGTATAGTTAAAGTAGAAAATATATGATGAAAACAAACAAGATTTGGAGGAATCGGGAATGAGCAAAAGTTATTGGATCTGGTATCCGGGAGATTTTGAATTATATCATGGAATGAAGCAGAATTTCAGCCGTGTGGAGAGAGGCTTTGGCTGGCCGGCTTTCTGGAAAAGCGAAGGATTCCGCAACCGCGTGGCTTTTCGCCGTACTTATCATTTGGAAAAAGAAACTTCCTTTACTGTATATTCCAATGCAATCGGGCATGTACTGGCAGGAGAAAAGAAATACCCATTTGGAAAAAAGATCACCTGTGGACCGGGAGAAGTTGCAATCGCTGTTCACGCAGGATGTATTGAGGCTTTTCCATGTATTTATGTAGAAGGTGATGTGATCTGTTCAGACAAAGGCTGGATAGCAGAAGATTATGATCAGGAACCGCAGCCGGCAGGAAGAAGCAGATATTTCACCAGACCGGAACAGAATCCGACAGTCTGGGAATACAGCGAGAAAATATATGAACCAGTCAACGTAACAGAATACAACGGCGGAACGCTCTATGAATTTGAGACAGAGCTGAATGCAGTTCTGGAAGCAGAGTTCAAAAACGGATATCAGCCGGTACTGATCTGCTGTGGCGAATCCAGAGAAGAGGCAATCGACCCTGTAAACTGCTACTATAGCTGGCAGCCGGACAAGGAGACTGGCAAATGTCCTTGCTGTGCAGTACATTTTGCATACATTCCGGATTGCAAACCGGGAGAGATCATACTGAAAGCAAATCATCAGTATGTCGACATTCCGGTGAAAGCTGCATTCCACTGCGGAGAGGAACGCCTGAACCAGATCTGGTCTGTGGCAGAGCATACATTCCGCCTCTGCAGCGGCATCTTTTTTATTGATGGTGCCAAACGTGACAAATGGATCTGGTCGGGAGATGCATACCAGAGCTTTTTTGTAAATCGTTATCTGATGGCAGATGCAGATATCGACCAGAGAACGATTCTGGCACTGCGCGGCAATGACCCGATGACGAGACATATCAATACGATCGTAGACTATTCTCTTCTGTGGCTTCTGGGGGTGGATTATCACAATGAAGGATACGGTGACAGGGATTTTCTGGAACTGGTTTATCCAAAGATGGTTTCCCTTATGGAATTCTGCAATGGAAGACGCGATGAACACGGTTTCCTGATCGGAAAGGAAAAAGACTGGATTTATATCGACTGGGCAGACATGGACAAAGATGGCCCGCTCTGTGCAGAACAGATGCTTTATGCGGCATGCTTCCGTGTGATGGCAGAGATCAGCGAAAAGCTTGGCAAGGACGGAAGTGCTTACAGCCAGGAGTATGAGAAACTGGCTGCTGCCATTGAAGAGTTTTTTTGGGATGAGGAAAAAGGTGCGTACATCGATTCTTTTACTTCCGGGAAACGAAATGTGACAAGACATGCAAATATTTTTGCTGTATTATTTGCTATCGCAGATAAGGATAAGCAGGAAAAAATCCTCACAAACGTACTCGAAAATGATGAGATCCCGGCGATTACAACACCATATTTTAACTTCTTCGAACTGGATGTACTGTGCCAGATGGGAAAACTGACCGAAGTTTTGGACAAGATCCGTTCCTACTGGGGCGGCATGCTGGATCTTGGAGCAATTACCTTCTGGGAAGAGTACGATCCGTCTGTGCCGAAGGAAGAACAGTACGACATGTACGGTGATCATTTTGGCAAGAGCCTCTGTCATGCATGGGCAGCAAGCCCGATCTATTTCCTGGCAAAATATTTTGCCGGACTGGATCTCGTAAACAGAGAAGAGACGACTTATGTATTAAAACCACAGATGCAGTATTTTACAGAACTGGACTGCACACTCCCGGTGGGAAGCCATGGAACAGTCCGACTGCTCTGGGATGGAGAATATCTGGAAGTGACACCGGCTGCAGACGGTGGAGTTCTGGAACTCGGTGAAGAAAAAATTTCTCTGGTCAGAGGAGAAACAAGAAGGGTAAAGATTTGAAATGAAAAAAATAGATTTTAATAAAAACTGGAAATGTAAATGTCTTACCAGAGATGAAGAACCATACTCTGTGACTCTTCCGCATGACGCCATGCGGAGTGAGCCGCGAACAGAAGAAAGTTTGAGCGAAGGAAATTCCGGCTGGTATCTGGGCGGCGATTACGAATATACGAAACATGTTTTTGTGCCATCAGAGTACAGCGGCAAAAAAGTTCTCATTGAATTCGAGAGTGTTTATCACAATGCGGAAGTTTATATTAATGGAACAAAAGCAGCATACAGACCGTATGGTTATACAAATTTTTATGTAGATACAGAAGGGCTTCTGAAATATGAGGCACAGAATGAGATCCGTGTGATCGCACGAAATTCTGATCAGCCAAACAGCCGCTGGTACTCCGGAACCGGCATCTATCGTCCGGTATATCTTTGGACAGGCGATAAGAAGTACATTCCGGTCAATGGAATCAAGATCCATACAGTAAGCTATACCCCGGCAGTGATCGAAGTAGAAATCAAGACTTCCTGCCCGGGAATGGTGAAAGTTGAAATCCTGAACAAAGAGCAAAATGTTCTTGCAAAAGAAATAGAAAATACTGGACACCCGTCGGTTTTCCGTATGGAGATCCCGAACGCAAAACTCTGGGACTGTAAGCATCCAAATCTTTATACTCTGCGTGCAACATTTGGAGAAGATGTTGTAGAGGAAACATTTGGAATCCGACTTCTTGAATGGAGCCCGGAAAAAGGCCTTACGATCAATGGTAAGAGAGAAATCCTCCGTGGTGCCTGTGTGCATCACGATAATGGTGTGCTGGGTGCCTGCACGTATCCGGAGGCAGAGGAGCGCAGAATCCGCATCCTCAAAGAGAATGGCTATAATGCGATCCGTTCGTCTCATTATCCATGCTCTAAGGATATGCTGGATGCCTGCGACCGTCTGGGAATGCTGGTGATGGATGAATATGTCGATGTCTGGTATATCCATAAGACAAAATATGATTATGTGAATTACCTTGCGAAATGGTGGCAGCAGGACCTCAAGGATATGGTGGAGAAAGATTACAACCATCCGTCTGTTATCATGTATTCTACGGGAAATGAAGTTGCAGAGACTGCACAGAAAAAAGGAATCGAACTCACCGGCAGAATGACTTCTTACCTTCATAAACTGGATCCGCACAGACCAGTAACCTGCGGGATCAACATTTTCTTTAACTTCTTAAGTTCTATGGGAATGGGCGTTTACAGTGATGATAAGGCAGAAAAAAGCGCCCAGTCTGCAAAGCAAGAAGCAGAGAAAAAAGAGAAGAAGAAACCAGTAGGAAGTGAATTTTATAATACCCTTGCCTGTCTGGTCGGAGATTACTTTATGAAGATCGGTGCGACCCTCCCGCCATGTGACTGGAAAACAAAGGATGCATATGCGAACATGGATATCGCAGGATACAACTACGGACTTTTCCGCTACAAACATGATCTGAAGAAATACCCGAAACGTCTGATCCTCGGTACAGAGACTTTCTGCAAGGATGCATACAGTTTCTGGGAAATTGCCAAGAAGAATAAGCGGATCCTGGGAGATTTTGTCTGGTCAGGATGGGAATATATCGGAGAGACCGGAGACGGTGCAGCTGAATACGAAGAATACAAAGGCAAGATGCCGCATACAAGAATGACTGGAAATAACGGAAGAATCGACCTTCTTGGAAAGCCGCGTGCAGAGGCAGCTTACACAAGAGTTGCTTTTGAACGGGAAACAGGTCCGTTTATCGCCGTGAAACCTGTTTATCAGAAAGAAAACCTGAACCTGACAGGATGGGCTCTGACCAAAGCACTGGAGAGCTGGTCATGGCGAGGATGTGCCGGAGAAAAAGCTGAAGTAGAAGTTTTTGCAAGGGCAGCAGAGGTGGAGCTTCTGGTCAATGGAAAGAAAGCTGCACGTGGCAAAGTAAAAAAATGCAGGACTAAATTCCACATTCCATATGAGGATGGCGAGATCACAGCAGTTTCCTATGATAAGAACGGACGTGAGATCAGCCGCCAGACACTGGTGACAGCAAATAAAGAAACCATGCTTCATATCAAACCGGAACAGGAAACTGTGGAAGCGGGCAGATTGCTGTTTGTTCCATTGCAGTACGGAGACTTTAACGGAATCTGGAAACCGATGGAAAAACATCACCTGAAAGTTACAGTAGAGAATGCTACGCTTGAAGGTCTGGGAAGTGCCTGCTCCTATGTGGAAGGTAACTATGCACAGGATACCGTCGATACTTATTATGGTGAGGCGATGGCTGTAGTCCGTGCCGGAGAAAGCGGATCCGTGAAGATCACGGTCTCTGATGAAGAAAAAACATATACATGTGAGATTCCGGTAACAACACAGAAATAAATTATCATATAGGCAATATAGACAAAAACAAATATCACAATTTATGCAAGATTCCCTGAAAAATTTTACTTGTGAAAATTCAATAAAAAAACGCTCCCATTTACGGCTGAAAAAGTGCAGTCTGCGAAAAAAATGGGAGCGTTTTTGGGATTTATGTTAAATTTAGGTCATGGAAATTATGGAAGCATTTGAGCGATGAGGCTTACCCATATTTCAGGGAAAGAAAGGAGATAAAATCATGAGCAGAAAAAATATCTGGCGTGGTATGACTACTCTTACAGCGTCTCTTCTGACCGTTTCTGTTGCGGCAGGACCTGTAGTAGACAGTTATCGTACAGACATCGACAAATTTCTTGGAACCAAGAGCAGTGCTATGGTAACAGACAGTACAGACGAGGATCTGTATACATATAAGTCTGATTATTCCAGCACTACAGAACTTCTGGAGTCCATCGAGGATCTCGGAGAACGTATGAGTGAGGAAGGAACTGTTCTGTTAAAGAACGAGAATAATGCGCTTCCGCTGTCAAAAGATGAGACACAGAAGCTGTCCCTTCTTGGATTTTCCAGCTACTATCCGGTACAGGGCGGTGACATGGGAAGTTCCCTGACTGAAAATGAAGGAACAGATGCAGATACTGTAGACTTTGTTGAAGCATTAGCTGCAAAAGGATTCAGCATCAATGAAGACCTTCAGAATCTGTACAAGAGTCTGGAATCAGAGTTCAAGACAGAGGTTAATATGTGGGGAAATATCGTAGAGTACTACCACATTACAGCGCCTGCAACAGATGGTGTATTTGCAAGTAAAGAGCCGTCGCAGGAAAAAATGGACAGCGTGGACAGCCAGTGGAAAGAATCCATGGATGATTACAATGTCATGCTGGTAACGATCGGACGTTCCTCTACAGAGAACGGAACTTACCTTCCGGGTGTGGACGGCGTAGATGCATCTCAGGATCTGAACCAGACCGATCCGCTTGGATTAAGTGATGATGAGCGTGACCTGATCAATGCTGCAGTCGAAGCAAAAGAAAACAACGGCGGTAAAGTCATTGTTATGCTGAACAATGCAAATGCAATGGAGATTGATGAGATCAAAAATAATGACGGCGTAGACGCTATCCTGGAAGTAGGTCTTCCGGGAGGCTATGGTTTCTATGGTGTTGCAGATATTCTTTCTGGAGAGGCAAACCCGTCCGGTCATCTGACAGATACCTATGCTGTAACAAATGCCAACTCACCGGCAGCACAGAACTTCGGAAATTATGAGTGGATCAATGCAGATCCGACTGTAAATATCAATGCAGAAGAAGTTGAAGCAGAAGGTATTTATACAGGATATAAATATTACGAAACCAGATATGCAGACACTGTACTTGGACAGGGAAATGCAGATGCAACCGTAGGAAGTTCTACAGGAAAAGCATGGGATTATGATAATGAAGTATCTTATCCATTTGGATATGGTCTTTCCTATACAACCTTCGAACAGACTCTCAAGAGTGTAGATGTAGACCTTGAGAACAGAACGGTAACTGCTGAGGTAGAGGTTAAGAATACCGGTGATGTTGCAGGTAAAGATGTTGTACAGCTTTATACTTCTGTTCCTTATACAGACTATGACATAGAGAACAAAGTAGAAAAATCAGCAGTTCAGCTTCTGGATTATGAAAAAACAGATATGATCGAGCCAGGAGAAAGCCAGACTGTTACCATCACAGCAGATGCACAGGATATGGCAAGCTGGGACAGCACCTGTGATAACGAAGCAGGTACAACCGGTAACTGGATCCTGGACAACGGAACTTATTACTTCACTGTTGGAAACGGTGCACATGAGGCTGTAAACAATGTCCTTGCCGCACAGGATCAGAAAGTTGACGGAAATAAAGACAACGTACAGACATGGGAACTTGGCGATTTTGATTCTTCTTCCTTCGCTGTAACCTTAAATGGTACACCAGTAGAAAATCAGCTCCAGGATGCAGATCTGAACAACTGGATGGAAGACACAGTTACTTATCTCAGCAGAAATGACTGGGAAGGAACCTGGCCGGAAACATACAAAGACCTGACAGCTACAAACGAAATGATCAGTACTATGGCTGATGACTACAGTGATATCGAAGCAAACGGAGATCCGTCTTCTGTAACCTTTGGTGCAGACAATGGAATGACTCTGGCTAACCTCAAAGGAGTAGACGATATTACAGATGAAAGATGGAGCACTCTGATGGATCAGATCACTCTGGAAGAATGCCTGATTCGTACAGGACTTGGCGGAACCAGTACAAAAACGATCGAATCTATCACTTCTCCGGAAGCTATCCAGAACGACGGACCGAACGGATTCAACTCCTATCCGCTGGGACAGTATGCAAACTCAGACGATTCCACAGGAGATCCATGCGTGATCGCAGAGGATGATCCGAACCGTGATTACAAAATGGGTGTTATGGCAGTTGAAACTGTAATTGGTCAGACATTCAGCAAACAGCTGGCAGAAGAATGGGGCAAAGTAATCGGTAACTATTCTCTGTGGGCAAACACAGCAATCTGGTGGGGCGTTGGAACAAACCTTCATCGTACACCTTACAATGCACGTAACCATGAGTACTTCTCTGAAGATGCAGTTCTGACAGCTGGTCAGGGTGCAGCAATCATCGAAGCCGGACATGAATATGGCGTACTGATCGCACCGAAACATCTGGCATTCAATGACACTGAGATCAACCGTACAGGTATTGCCGAGTTTATGACAGAGCAGGCTGCCCGTGAAAATGAACTGCGTGGTGTACAGTCCTGTATCGAAGATGCAAATGCGCTTGCTGTAATGACTACATACAACCGTGTCGGCTGTGTGACAAGTAATGCACATACCGGACTGCTTCTGAATATCCTTCACAAAGAATGGGGCTTCAAGGGCCTGATGTCTGAGGACTTCATTCAGGATCCGGCTTATACGAAGATTCACATGGCAGTACATAATGGTGTAACCATGACATGTAACACCGGTGATAACACAATGGCAGCAGTAGAAGCAGTATGGCCATACTGGAGTGTAGAAAATGCAAGCCAGAGTGAAGAACTTCTGACAGACCTGAAACAGGCAATGCTGTATCAGAACTATGCACTTGCAAACTCAAATGCAATGGATGGTATGTCAACTACTACACATATTGAAAAACTGAACACATGGTATGATAACCTGATCACAGGTCTTCGTATCGGATTCGGTGTACTGACTGTACTCTGTGCAGCAATGTATCTGCTTGGACTGAAAAAGAAAGAGCAGTAAGGAGGAAAACGAAACTATGGCTGAAAAGAAAAAAATGGGCGCAGGACTGGTCTTAAGTGTAATCACTGCTCTTGTGACTGTTGCAGGACTGGTTCTGTACATGATGAACTGCAAAACAAATTATTTTATAAACAGTGGCGTTAACAATGCGGTTGTAGCCTGCCTGGCTGCAGCTGCGATCCTTGAGATCGTTATGATCGCAGCTTCTATGAAAATGGGAGCAAAACCGGTTCTGGATATCCTTCCAGTAGCGTGTGGTGTACTGACAGCATATGCACTGATTCAGTTTATCAGCAGCAGGATCGCTGCGATCGGATCGATCATGACTTTTGAGAACAACGCTCAGAATATGGCGGATTTAAAGGGTGCAATCATTGGAATGATCGTGTGCGCGGCTGCTCTGATCTGTACAATTATTTCTTCCTTCTTCAAAGTAGTAAAGGATTGATTTTATGAGCAAGACAAAGAAAGATTTCTGGAACGGTCCCCTGACCGGTTCCAGGATCAAATCAGATGATGTAAAACTTCCGGAGATGTTGATCGGATATTTTATCGGACCGTTCGGAGCACTTCTGGCTTCCGGTATCTTTACCAGTATCCTTCAGAACTATTTTACAGATGTCCTGAAACTGAACCTGACATTTCTGACAACCTTACAGCTGTTTTCGACCATCCTGATCGTGGCGGCGAACCTGATCGTAGGTCAGCTTATTGAACGCACGAGAACAATGGCAGGAAAGGCAAGACCGTGGATCCTTCTGTCCGCACTGACCCTGTCTATTGCCTCTGTTCTGATGTTTGTAGTTCCTTTTGAGGGAACTGCCAAGATGGTATGGATCGCGATCGCGTACAATCTGTTTTATGCAGTAGCTTATCCAATCTACAATACAGCAAACTCCACACTGATCCCTGTATCTACAAGAGACAGTAAGCAGCGAGGAGCCCTGGCTTCCTTTACCAATGTGGCAGGACTTGCCGTTATGGGTGCAGGTTCCATGGTATTTCCGATCCTGGTTTCTTTCGCCCTGAAAGAAAATCAGCATTTGTGGCTTGTAGCGATGACAGCGATTGCTATTTTCTCTGCACTGACGATCTTCTTACAGTTCAAGTTCACACGTGAGCGTGTAACAGAAGAACAGATATCTGAGGGAGCAACAGAGGAAGCAAAGGTTAAAACTGCTTCTCTGAAAGAACAGCTTTCTGCAGTTGCCAGTGAAAAAATGTGGTGGATCGTTATGCTGTTCTACATGGGATTCCAGTGGAGCGGCGCGATGAAAAATGGCTCCATGACTTATTTCTGTAAGTGGGTAATGGACAATACTTTCTTCGGTACAGCAGATGCATGGGGCGCTTCACAGTCACTCCTGAGCATCATGGGTGCGGTTCCGATGGCTGTGGCAGCAGTGGCGATCGTACCTCTCTGCAACAAATTTGGAAAACGTATCGTATGTATGGTCGGCATGCTTCTGGGATCTGTCGGCGGTGTAATCGCTATTATGGGTAACGGACAGATCGTTCCTGTAGCAATTGGCGTCGCGCTTAAATGTCTCGGATCCGCTCCGGCATGCTACATGATCCTTGCAATGCTTGCGGATGTTATCGACCATATCGAATACAAATCCGGAATCCGTACAGATGGACTGACAATGTCTATCTACAGCTCCATCATGGTAGCTGCAACTCCTGTATGCAACTCTATTTTCAGTGCGATCTTAAATGCCAGTGGATATGACCAGGTAGCAAATATCACACTTGGTACTGCGGCACAGACAGCTGCAGCACAGACAGCAATCTCTGTCGGATATATCTGGGTAGAGACAATTGCTTATGTGATCTGTGCAGTTCTGATCTTCTTCTTTACAATAGAGAAGGATCTGCCGGAAGAGCAGAAAGCAATTGCAGCGAGAAAAAACAAATAAATAAAGAGCCTAAAAGGGCTGTTACAATGAGGCGGTCTTCTGGTATATATAAGGTTAGTAAGTGTGAAACTGTGCCTTAAATATGCCGGAAGACCGCCAGTCAGTTTAAGTCAGAAATGGAAGGAGGAATTTGATTCATGCGCAAAAGAAAATTGAAAATGGCATCTGGGATATTCCTTCTTCTGCTGATAGCAGGACTGTCCGGATGCGGTCAGAAAAACACGGAGAAAGAAAATCTCTGTCATATCGTTCTGGAAGCCGGAGAAGGCTACCATGTAACAGATCCTGCCAGAACAATAAAATCTGGAAGTGATGTGAGCTTTACGGTCACGCTGGATGATAACTGGCAGTTTCTTGGCACAGATTATCATGGCGAGACCGAAATAACAAAAGAGGATGATGGAAAAACAGTAAATCTTGTTTTGCATGAAGTAAATTATTCAGAGAGTATCTGCATTCAGGCCGAAAAAGGAAAATATGAGATTGTCTATGATGCCAATGGCGGACAAAACATTTCAGGAGATTCAGACAGAGTAAGTATCTGTTACCGCGGTACACATCAGAGGATCAATACTTCGACCGGAACGGATCTTTTTGCCAGAGATGGATACACACTGCTTGGATGGAATACCAGAGCCGATGGAACCGGACAGGCAGTGGGGCTCGGAAGCCGGACCGAATGGAAAGAAGAACTTGTGCTGTATGCACAATGGATTCCCTGGACAGGCGAGGCAGATTTTGTATACAAAAAAGTGTCAGGCTTTGCAGTCATAACCAGTTATATCGGAAAGTCACAGCAGATCTGCGTTCCGTCCAGCCTTGGAGGTTTTCCAGTGCGAACCATCCGGGAACAGGCTTTTGCAGACACAGAGTGCAAAACCGTGATCCTTTCACCTGGGATTCATGAAGTTGAAAAGTGGGCATTCAGGAACAGTCGACTGGAACAGCTGTATATCTACGATGATCTGGAGAAAATCAGCGATTATGCATTTCAGGACTGCGATATGCTTCGTACCCTGCATATCAATTCGATCGAGGCTCCAGCTTACAGTGGAAATTATTTCGATACCTTTCAGGATAAATACGATCGTCTGTTGAGTCTGAAGGACAAAAAGAAGATTGTCCTGTTTTCCGGTTCTTCGACGAGATTTGGATACGACAGTGCGATGCTCGATCAGGCTTTTCCTGATTATGAGGTGGTCAATATGGGAGTTTTTGCTTACTCACCGGCACTTCCGCAGCTTGAACTGATCCGGTCCTGCATGAAGGAGGGAGATATTCTTCTGGACTCTCCGGAATTTGATGCGGCAAACAGGCAGTTCTGCTATCAGAAGGAACTGGATTATGCGACATTTGCCATGATGGAATCCAATTATGATGCATTTGCCGATTTAGACCTCAGGGAATATGCACAGGTCTTTACAGCTTTTTCTGCATACCAGACAGCAAGACAGGATATGGAACGAAAAAATTACGATGTCTGTGCTTCAGATTATGATGAGGATGGAAATGAAGTGGAGGGACCAAGTTACAATGAGTATGGGGATTATGTCGTATATCGCCCGAATACCACGAGTGAAAAACCGATTTACGGACTTCCGGTAAATTATACAGTAAACGCCTTTCCGAAAGAAACGTATATCGATTCTGCGAATGCAGAGTTTCAGAAATTTCTGGATCAGGGAATAAAAGTTTATTTTACCTATTCACCCAGAAATAAATATGCACTTTCAAAAGACAGTACGCAGGAGGAAAAAGCCCGCCTGCATGAATATTTTAAGAGTCAGCTGCGGGTTCCTGTTATTTCTGAACTTGAGGATTCTTTATATACAGGAATCTATCTGTATGGAACAGATAATCATTTATCTACAGAAGGAGCACAGATCCGGACCGAAAAAGTGCTCCGGGATCTGAAAGAACAGCTTGCGAAGGAGGAGAAGAAATGAACTTTATATCACTGACATTTGTTTCCCTTTTTCCAGTTGTGGTGTTCCTGTACTGGAGGATTCCGTGGAAGCACAGAGAACTTTTTCTGCTGGCAGTGAGTTACTTTTTCTATATACGGGAAAGTTCCTGGGCGGGAGGACTGCTTCTGCTTACAACGGCTGTTACTTATCTGGCAGGAATTGCTATTGAGAAAGGCAGACACAGAAGAACCTGGCTGATTTTTGCTGTGGCTGTGTGTCTGGGACTTCTGATCGGCCTGAAATATTCAGTCCCGCCGGTGGGAATCTCATTTTATACTTTCCAGACAATGGCATATGTGATCGATGTATATCGAGGCGAGATTTCTGCGGAAAAAAATCCTGCAAGTTATGCTCTGTTTGTTTCATTCTTTCCACAGCTGGTGGCAGGCCCGATCGAGAGGGCGGGGAATCTCCTCGGACAGCTGAAGGAAAAACATACAAGGAGCCGGGTAGATCTGCTGAATGGTTTCTGGCTGATGCTCCGGGGATTTTACAAAAAAGTTGTCGTGGCAGATTATCTGGCTGTGTATGTTGACAAAGTGTATGCTGCACCGCAGGATGCCGGTGGGATTGGTGCGGTTCTGGGAACCGTGTTTTTTGCCGTTCAGATTTATTGTGATTTTTCCGGATATACAGATATTGCAAGAGGTGCGGCACGTATGATGGGGATACGGCTTATGGAAAATTTCAGGCATCCTTACCGTGCAGTAAGCATACAGGATTTCTGGAAAAGATGGCACATCAGCCTGACGCGCTGGTTTACGGATTATGTATATATTCCACTTGGAGGAAACCGCAGAGGATTTGCGAAGAGATGCCGGAATGTGCTGATCGTTTTCTTGTTGAGTGGATTCTGGCATGGCGCGTCCTGGAATTTTGTTGTGTGGGGACTGATCCATGGAATCTATATGGTTGTGGCTATGTGCTTCTCGCGGATAAGGAAAGATAAAAAGAGGATTCTGCATCCGGCGGCTGGATGGGGCATGACGATGCTTCTTGTGAATATTGCCTGGGTGTTTTTCCGGGCGCCTTCGCTTTTCGGTGCGTGGCAGATTTTGTTGCAGCCGTTTGTGAATCCGCTGGGCAGTGGAATCTCGGAGACGATGAGTTTTCTTGGCATTCAGGGCTTGGCGATTCTGCGGCTGCTTGCGACAGGAATTACCTGGGTGATTCTGGAAC
>OHWF01000385.1_pt1 | contig 22509 bp, 17 predicted proteins | sample 1579681 | NCBI WGS metagenome assembly OHWF01 (sample SAMEA3882554, study PRJEB24775) | human gut metagenome | biome: human-associated habitat; feature: intestine environment; material: feces | place: Netherlands | collected 2009/2010 | reverse complement strand
CTGCCTGTAAGAACTCAGGCTGATCTGCGTTTTTCTTCTTTACTACTTCGAGTACCTCATCAACGTAACCCATTTTTCTATCTCCTTAATATTAATTTTTAACGTCCGGAACCAGTAAAATCCCGAATCGTCATGTTCTGATCATAATCTGTTGTCTGTTTCTACATCAACCTTTTTTATTGTAACGAAAAATGCAGGATTTTGCAATAGAAAATTCTTTATTATTGTAATTTTCTACCACTATGGCGTAATAAAGCGACTTTTTGAGTACAAAATGAAACAGGGTGATTCAAAACTTGCATTCTGAACCGCCCGGTTATAACACTAAATAAGTATATATTTTATTTATCCCTGCTTATTTTCGACCAGTCAACGAATTCAGATTCCTCGTCCGTATCATAGTAGGTCAGTTTAAAGTAATCCACCAGTTTTGCCAGGGCAAAGACAAGTATCTCTTTTTCAGAATCGTTCATCTCATCCGCAACATTTTTAATCATCTGGCGGTGAAACTGTTCGTGATGATAATAGGCAGCTTTCCCTTTATCTGTCAGGCGCAGCTTTATTACTCTTTTATCCCGCGTACTCCGTTCCCGGACAACATATCCTTTCTCACACAAGGCATCCATTGCTTTCGTGAGTGTGCCTGTTGTAACGGACATCAGTTTTGCAACGGTTTTCATATTTCGCGGCTCATCAATTCCCACTGCCTCGATAATATGCATATCATTATAACTGATATCTTTAAACTCTTCTGTGATCAGGCTTTTCGCCTCAATCTCCAGAATATCCTTGAATAATTTTACAAGAAGATCATTTAATGTCTCTTCCAGCGTCATGTTAAACTCCTTCATGATCTGGTGTGACCTACCACTCGACTGCACATGCCCCCCAGGTAAGTCCGGCACCAAATCCAGCTAATACGATTTTATCGCCCCCGCTTATCATACCATGTTTGTGGACATTATCAAGTAAAATAGGTACGCTTGCGGCCGAAACATTTCCACACTTCTGTAAATTACATGGGAATTTTTCCATTGGCTGATGCAGACGCTTTGCCACTGACTCAATAATCCGGATATTTGCCTGGTGAAGCAGAAAATATTTTACATCTTCAATTGGAAGTTCTGCCTGTTCAAGTGCTTCACTGACCGCCTTTGGAACCGTGCGCACGGCAAACTTATAAACCTCTCTCCCATCCATCTGGGTGAACGCATAATGCTGTGCACCAAGCTGGCGGTAAAGATTATTCACCGGACGGTTCTCACAATGCAGTGCCATGCCACCGGCTCCGTCTGATCCCTGCACCATGGAAAGCAACTGGCTTCCTTCTGCGCTAACTACAGCAGCTCCGGCTCCATCCCCGAAAAGCGCACAGGTACTGCGGTCTGCCCAGTTCATCATTTTTGACAGGGTTTCTGCCCCGATAACCAGTGCATGTTTGTAACGTCCGGTACGGAAATAGGCATCCGCCGTAGCCAGTGCAAATAAAAATCCGGAACATCCCGCACTCAGATCAAATGCCGTTGCACTTTTTGCTCCAATTGCAGCCTGTACTTCACATGCCAGCGATGGAAATATGTAATCCGGGGAAATGGTTCCCGCGATAATCAGATCAATTTCACATCCAGATATTTTTGCATCTGCAAGTGCTTTCTCTGCCGCCTCTACCGCCATGGAAGTTGTTGTCTCTTCCACTGCAATATGGCGCATGCCAATCCCGGTACGGGAACGAATCCACTCATCTGAAGTGTCCATAACCTGGGCCAGGTCATCATTGCTTACAACTTTTTTCGGAAGCGCACTTCCGGTTCCTAAAAATTTCATTTTATGATTCTCCTCTATGGAACAATTAGAACTTTCTGAAGCGATCATACCGCTCCTGTGCAAGCTGCTTACCACTCTTGTCATTCTGTGCACGTAAAAATTCTTTCATATTTCCTTTCATCCATGCCGCAATCGAAGTCAGCGCATCGTCATCCGCTCCGCCATACTCCGGAATCACCTTATCCACAACAGACAGTTCTTTCAGATCCTGCGCCGTGATCTTCATGACAGTTGCCGCTTCTTTTGCACGTTTTCCATCCTTCCAGAGAATGGAAGCAAATCCTTCCGGAGAAAGAATCGAATAGGTGGCATTTTCCATCATCCATACTTCATTACCAACCGCAAGGGCAAGAGCTCCGCCACTGCCGCCTTCGCCAATCATCAGGCAAAGAATCGGCACCTGGATTCCGGACATTTCATAAAGGTTTCTTGCAATTGCCTCACCCTGTCCGTTCTCCTCGGCTTCTTTTCCCGGATATGCGCCGGATGTATTTACAAAAGTAATGATTGGCCGATTGAATTTTTCTGCCTGCTTCATCAGACGGATTGCTTTGCGGTATCCTTCCGGCGAAGGCATACCAAAGTTGCGTTCCTTGCAGTCCTTTAAATCTTTTCCCTTATGCACCCCGATCACGGTTACCGGCTGTCCATCCAGATAGGCAATACCACCGACAATTGCCGGATCATCACGGAAATAACGGTCTCCGTGCAATTCCATGAATTCGTCAAAAATCTGCCCCATATAATCGACAGATGCCAGACGTTTCATCTGACGTGCCGCCATCACTTTATCCCACGGTTCTAACGGTCTGGAAAACGTATTTCTCTCGCGCATCAGTTCGGTCGGCTCATAACGGTCATCGTCATGTGCCGGATCAAAGTTTGCATAGCCTTCGGTCGGACGATGCAGACGAAGAATTTTCCCCAGCGTATCTTTTAACTCTTCACGCTCTACAATTGCATCCACAAATCCGTGTTTCAGCTGAAACTCAGCTCTCTGGAATCCATCCGGAAGCTTCTCCCCGATGGTCTGCTCAATCACACGCGGCCCGGCAAAACCAATCAGCGCTCCCGGCTCTGCAAGGATAATATCTCCAAGCATTGCAAAACTTGCGGTCACACCACCGGTTGTCGGATCTGTCAGAACCGGAATATAAAGAAGTCCTGCATCCGAATGCCGTTTTACAGCTGCAGAAGTCTTTGCCATCTGCATCAGGGAAATAATTCCCTCCTGCATACGTGCACCACCGGAACAGCAGAATAAGATCACCGGAAGTTTCTGTTCCGTTGCCTTTTCCATTGCACGTGTAATTCGCTCACCGACTACGTGTCCCATACTTCCCATCATGAAACGGGCATCAATCACACCGAGAACTGTCTTCTCTCCGTTGATTGTACAACTTCCCATGGTTACGCCTTCGTTTAATCCGGTTTTTTCCTGTGTTGCAGCAACTTTTTCTTCGTATTCCGGGAAATTCAGCGGATTTTCGGTCTTAAGATCATTATCCCAGGTTTCAAAAGTTCCTGCATCCGCCACCATACGAATACGGTTTTTGGTGCGGACACGGAAATAATATCCGCACTCGTAGCAGACATATTTATTTTTGATGACACGCTGTTTATCCAGTTCTTTTTTGCAGATTTTACAGGTAACGGTCTCTACAACAGGTGCTGCTTCCTTTGCCTCTTCCTGCTTTGGCTCTTCTGCCTGTGTTTTTTCTGGTTCTTCGTTGTGATTTACTTTGATATATTTTTTATTAAAAAACATTGCCTTTCCCCTATCCGATTGCAAATGTCAGTTCTGCGGAACATGCCAGTTTTCCATTTACTTTTGCTGTTGCCTGCCCCACACCGATCGGTCCCTTCACCTTGATAATTTCGGTTTCAAGCACCAGAGTATCCCCCGGAACAACTTTCTGCTTGAATTTTGCTTTATTGATTCCTGCAAAATATGCCGTCTTTCCTTTCCATTCCGGCTGCGAAAGAATCGCAACCGCACCGGTCTGTGCCAGTGCTTCCACGATCAGCACACCCGGCATAACCGGATTTCCCGGAAAATGACCGGCAAAAAACGGTTCATTGAAGGTTACATTTTTCTTTGCCACTGCGCGCACGCCCGGCTCTACTTCTTCCACTGTGTCAATCAGCAAAAACGGATGTCTGTGCGGCAGGATTTCCATAATTTCCTGTGTTGTCATACTCATAGCTTCTACTCCTCGTATTTGCGAACCAGAAGACTTGCGTTATGTCCGCCAAATCCAAGAGAGTTTGACAGTGCATAGGTAAATGACTCGTGGGATTCTTCTTTACAGTAGTTCAGATCCATCTCGTCATCCGGTGTCTCATAACCAACTGTACGGTGAATGTATCCTTCTTCCAGCTCTTTGACACAGGTGATAAATTCAACCGCACCTGCGGCACCAAGAAGATGACCGATCATGGACTTTGTAGAATTGATCTTAATGTCCTTTGCATGATCCCCAAACAGTAACTTAATGGCACGGGTCTCAAAAAGATCGTTGTGATGCGTTGCAGTACCATGCGCATTGATGTACGTGATCTCGTTTTTGTCTACCCCCGCATCCTCGATGGCATTCTGCATAGCGCGTGCTGCACCTGCACCGTCTTCGAGTGGGGAAGTAATATGGTAAGCATCTGCAGAACATCCATATCCCACAACTTCTGCATAGATTTTTGCGCCTCTTGCCTTCGCATGCTCAAGTTCCTCAAGAACAACAATGCCGGCACCTTCACCCAATACAAAACCGCTGCGGTTTTTATCGAAAGGAAGGGAACATTTTTCCGGATCATCGGATGGAGAAAGCGCCGTCAGTGCACCGAATCCGGCAATCGCACATGGACATACGGCTGCCTCTGTTCCTCCGGCTACCATGACATCTGCCTCTCCGTACTGAATGCTGCGGAACGCATCACCGATATTATTCGTACCGGTCGCACAGGCAGTTACATCATTGGTACATTTTCCCTGCAATCCCAGCTGGATGGAGACATTTCCTGCTGCCATGTTTGAGATCATCAATGGAACGAAAATCGGATTGACTCTGCCCGGTCCTTTTTCCACAATCTTTGTATACTCACGCTCGATTGCCTGAAGACTTCCAACACCGCATCCAACGGCTGTACCGCAACGGTAAGCGTCCTCTTTTTCCATATCAAGCCCTGCATCCGCAACGGCTTCTTTGGCTGCTGCTACTGCGTACTGTGCAAACAGTTCCATACGCTTTGCTGCCTTAAAATCCATATGCTCTTTTCCGACAAAACCTTTGACTTCTGCCGCAAGATGTGCTTTATATTCACTTGCATCAAACTTCGTGATAGGACCAAATCCAATCTGTCCGGCATGGATTCCTTTCCAGAATTCTTCCACATTCAGGCCGATCGGCGTGATTGCTCCCATTCCCGTCACAACGACTCTTCTCATTTTCCTTTTCCTTTCTTTCTATCAGGTTCCTTAAATGGCCATACCACCGTCTACGGAAAGTATCTGTCCGGTAATATAATCCGACTCCGGTGATGCAAGAAATGCGACTGCATTCGCAATATCCTGTACCTGTCCGGCTCTGCCAAGCGGGATCTGCTTTTTTAATTCTTCCTGGGTCTTTTCCGGCAATACTGCGGTCATCTCTGTCTCTACAAATCCGGGAGCAACCGCATTGACGCAGATTCCTCTGGATGCAAGCTCCCTTGCAACAGATTTTGTCAGACCGATCACGCCCGCCTTGCTTGCTGCATAGTTTGACTGTCCCGCATTTCCAAGGATTCCGGATACCGAAGAAATATTGATAATTTTTCCGGCACGCTGTTTTAACAGATAGCGTGACAGATGACGAATTGTATTGAAAGTTCCCTTCAGGTTGGTATTGATCACAGCATCAAAATCGCTTTCCTTCATGCGCATCAGCAGATCATCCCTTGTAATTCCGGCATTGTTCACCAGAATATCCATATGCTTATATTCTTTGATAAGGGATTCAATCATCTCCTGACATGCTGTAAAATCAGAGACATTGCAGCGAACACTCACGGCATCTCCTCCGGCCGCTTTGATCGCTGCAACCGTTTCATTTGCAGCATCTTCGGAACCATTGTAGTTCACCACAACAAATGCTCCGCGTTTTGCCAGCTCCAGCGCAATGGCTCTTCCGATTCCCCTGGAAGCACCTGTAACAAGTGCATTTTTACCGGTTAACATATTTATTGAAATCCTCCATTTTGTCGATGTTGCATGTGGTAACATCGCGATTGATCTTTCTCATAAATCCGGAAAGGCTGCGTCCCGGTCCGATCTCCACAAATTCCTCTGCTCCGTCTGCAATCAGGCGCTCAATTGTCTGCTGCCAGCGCACGGAAGAAGAAACCTGACGTACCAGATAATCCTTGACGTCTGCCGGATCTTTGACATAATCTGCAGTCACATTGGTCAAATACGGAATGGTGATCGGCTGAATCTTTACATCTTCGAGTGCCTCCCCAAGTTTCTTTCCTGCTTCTGCTAAAAGTGCAGAATGGAACGGGCCACTGACTTTAAGCGGAACCACGCGCTTTGCTCCGGCTTCCTTGCAGGCATCTCCTGCCTCGCCTACAGCATCTGCTGCTCCAGTGATAACGATCTGTCCCGGACAGTTGTAATTTGCAATGGAAACAACTTTGTTTGTTTTTGCAGCGGTTTCCTCACAGATTGCTGCGATCTTTTCCGCATCTAGTCCAAGAATTGCAGACATACCGCCGCCTACCGGATATGCCTGTTCCATATAAATACCGCGCTTGCGGACAACCGCAAATGCATCCCGCATTGTCATCGCTCCGGATGCAATCAGCGCACCATATTCGCCAAGGCTTAAGCCTGCCGTAACGTCGCAGCCAATTCCCGCTGCTTTTAATGCTGTATAAATAGCCGCCTCGGTTGTGAGCATACAGATCTGTGTGTACTCTGTAATGTTCAGCTTATCATTTTCTTCAAAGCAAAGAGCTGCCACATCCAGACCTGTCACTTCATTTGCCAGATCATAAACCGCTTTTGCTTCCGGCATGGCGTCGTAAAACTCTTTTCCCATACCAATATACTGAGATCCCTGTCCAGGGAACATAAATACTCTCTTCACTGTCTTCTCCTATTTCTGTCCCAATAACTTTTCGGCACCACGCATAACATCCCGGATAATTTCCGCACAGGTCTCTTCTTTTTTTACCAGACCCGCAGACTGGCCTGCCATAACGCTGCCGTACATGACATCGCCCTCGACAACTGCTTTGCGCAGTGCTCCGAGTGTCATCTGCTCAAGTTCTTCGAACGGTGCACCTTCTTTTTCTTTCTTTAAGTACTCGCGGGTCATTTTGTTACGAATAACGCGAATCGGATGGCCTGTGGACATGCCGGTCACTTCACTGTCAATATCTTTTGCTTTGACCACGCGCTGCTTGTAATTTTCATGAACCGTGGATTCTTTTGCAACAACAAAACGGGTTCCCATCTGTACTGCCTCTGCGCCAAGCATCATAGCTGCCGCAAATCCACGTCCATCTGCAATTCCACCGGCTGCAATGACCGGAATGGATACCGCATCTACTACCTGTGGTACGAGTGTCATCGTCGTCTGGGCACCGATGTGTCCACCGGACTCCATTCCCTCAGCGACCAGTGCATCCGCACCGCCACGCTCCATCAGCTTTGCCAATGCCACGCTTGCCACAACCGGGATTACTTTGATTTTGGCTTCTTTCCACATGCTCATATATTTGGCCGGATTGCCGGCGCCGGTTGTTACTACCTTAACGCCTTCCTCCACAATTACTTTTGCAATCTCATCCGCTTCCGGATTCATCAGCATGAGATTTACTCCAAACGGCTTGTCGGTTTCTTTTTTTGCTGCCTGAATCTGCTCACGCACCCAGGAAGCCGGTGCTCCACCTGCTCCGATGATGCCAAGTCCGCCGGCATTGGATACCGCACTGGCCAGTTCATGTGTTGCGACCCATGCCATACCGCCCTGAATGATCGGATATTCGATTCCCAGAAGCTCTGTCACTCTTGTTTTCATAGCTTATGCCTCAACACCCTTATTTTTCATATAATCAATGACATCCTGAACGGTAAGGATCTTCTCTAAATCCTCAGAAGGAATCTCTACACCGTACTCTTCTTCCAAAGCCATAACCAGCTCAAACAGATCTAAGGAATCTGCCTCAAGATCCTCTTTGAAACGGGACTCTGCGGTGATAGAATCTGCGTCTACGTTTAACTGGTCTGCAATGATTTCTTTTAACTTTTCTAACATAATGGGTTCTCCTTTTACTGTCTTCAATTTTGTTTGATTGTGAAATAGTTTGATTGTCAAACAGTTTCTTAGTCAAAGTATATGCAAAGATAGTTTGATTGTCAAGATATTTTTTCAACAGGGTAATGATAAAAGAGTACAAAAAAGCACAGCAAACACTTTCTTCCTACACGAAAATGTTTGCTGTGCATATGGTTCTGTTTTTTGAACTTATCCGATAATGAGTTGCATTGCCCCGTATATTCCGGCATCATTGCCAAGCTGTGCCAGTTCAAAGCGGGTATCACGACATGCATGGAAGCAGCTTTCCTTAAAGTGCTTCTGGATCGTATCGATTAAAATCTGTCCGGCTTTGGACACACCACCACCGATCACGATAACTTCCGGATTGGTCACGCATGCAATATTCGAAAGGGTTGACCCTAAAATTTCTCCCACTTCATCTACCAGTCCAAGAGCTACTTCATCGCCTTCTTTTGCCACATCAAAAATGTCTTTCGCAGTAATATCTTTATAATCACGAAGCTTTGTCGCATCCTGTGTTTTGGCAAGTTTACGTTTTGCCATGCGTACAATACCAGTCGCAGAAGTATACTGTTCCAGACATCCATACTGCCCACAGTTACAAGGCTCGATCTCATCATGATTTACGGTAATGTGTCCGATTTCTCCGCCTGCACCGTTATATCCGGCAACCACATGTCCGTCCACGATAATTCCACCGCCGACACCGGTACCAAGCGTTACCATGATGACATCTTTACTTCCTTTTCCACCGCCCTGCCACATTTCGCCAAGACCTGCAACGTTCGCATCATTTCCGACTTTTACTTTCAGACCTGTCTGTGCACCGAGTTCCTCCGCAACATTGATCACTCCCCAGCCGAGATTGACACACCCGTTAACAACGCCATCACTCCGCACAGGACCCGGAACACCGATTCCCACACCCTCTACATCACTCTTACTGATGCCTTCCTGCGCCAGTTTGTTATCAATCGCCTGTGCAATATCCGGCAGTACTGCCTTTCCGTTATCGCTGGTATCTGTCTTGATTTCCCATTTGTCAAGAAGCTCTCCGCTTGTCTCAAAAAATCCCATTTTTACGGTGGTTCCTCCCACGTCTACGCCAAATCCATATTTCTTCAATTCCTGATTCCTCCTTGATCTATGTGATATGTATTTTTCTTCTACCCCATGTATCTATATTCTACCATATTCCGGAATTTCTGCCTAGTATCGATAAAAAAAATCAACCGATGTATCCATAAATACATCGGTTGCACTGTTTTATATATGTTTATTGTACGTTTCCACCACCGGTATCTCCACTCTCTCCGGTATCACCGCTATTATCCGTGGTTCCGCTATTGTCCGGTTTATTGGTATTTTCTCCATTTTCCGGCGTATCAGTGTTTCCTCCGCTTTCTCCGGAATCGTTGTCCCCACTATGTTCCGGTTTGGAATTGTTATTCTGATCACCGGCATTGCTGTCGTTATTGTCCGGCTGGTTATCATTTTCGGAGCTTCCGTCCGTTGTATTATCTTTCTGCTGGCTCTCGGAAGTCTGCTGGTCATCCGTCTGGTTTTCCTCCGTCTGGTTTTCTTCGCGCATCTTGTCGTGTTCTTCCTCTTCCTGCTTCTGCTGATTTTTAAAATCATCCGAAAGCTGAGCATAAGGAAGGAAATCAAGCGAAGATAATCCCTCGTGGGCCGCAGACATATATGCTTTCCAGATCTGTGCCGGATATGTGCTTCCACTCAGATTGGAAATGGCTTTTGGATAATCGCATCCCACCCAGACTGCGGTTGTATAATATCTGGTAAATCCGCAGAACCATCCATCTTTGTGATCGTTTGTTGTACCCGTCTTTCCGGCACACGGCATATCGGCAAGCTTTGCAGAACGTCCGGTTCCACTGTCCATAACGGAGGTCATGATATCCGTCATCATCCGCGCCGCATCCTGCTTATAAACCGTTTTTTCCGTCAGGCTGGACGTATAGACTACATTTTCGTCAGAATCCACAATTGATTTTACACAGGTCGGTTCCCTGTAAAGTCCGTCATTTTCAACCGCTGCATACCCGGATGCCATCTCAAGTGGAGAAACACCTTTGGTAAATCCACCAAGAGATGTGGCGAGGGTATAATCTCCGTCCTTGATCTGTGCAAAATTCATATTTTTTAAATACTGCAGGCCTGCTTTTGGTGTCAGTTCATCATACAGCTGCCAGGCAATCGTATTAATGGAATGTGCAACCGCATATCTGAGCGGAATCTTTCCGGCATATGTATTGTTTGCATTTGACGGTCCGTCTTTTAGTTTATGGTCATCCACAACGGTATCCGGAGTATACCCGCGCTCCAGCTGCGGAGTATATACCAGCAATGGCTTAATCGAACTTCCCGGCTGACGGTAACTCTGGTATGCACGGTTTAACGTATAGTTATCCGAATCCTGCTTACGGCCGCCCACGATTGCCACAACATATCCGCTGTTGTTATCAATTGATACTGCTGCCGCCTGCATCTTGTAAGTTCCGTCTTTGGATTTGTCTTTAAATCCTTTCAGGGTATCATCAATGGCAGACTGCAGTTCCTTTTGTTTTTCCATATCAATCGTCGTATAGATTTTGTATCCTCCGGAAAACAGTTTCTTCTGACACGCACTGTAAAGTTCGTCATATGCTTCCCCATAAGACTTCTTTTCCTTATCCGAATCAAAATAATATTTAAACTGGAAACCTTCCTGTTCCATCAGTGCACGGGTTGCGCAGTCATACGTGTAAGTGTCAATCGAACTGTTAATTTTCTCCGTGTCACTCTTTTTAGGCCGGTTCAGTGCAATCTCTTCTTTGGTTGCCTCATAATACTCTTCCTGGGAGATTTTCCCGTCATCCCGCATATTCTTTAAGATCAGATTCCGCCGGGTAATGGTATTGTCCGGGTGTGTCACCGGATCATAATTGGACGGGCGGTTCGGGATCGCACACAGATACGCGGTCTGCGATACATCAAGATCTTTCAGTTCACAGTTAAAATATCCATGACAGGCAGCGTCAATTCCGTAATAGCCGTTTGCAAAATACACGTTATTCAGATAAAATTCCATAATTTTATCCTTACTGTAACGTTTTTCGAGTTCCCACGCAAGAAACATCTGCTTCACCTTGTACTGCCACGTCTGTTTCGGCTGCATATAAATCAGCTTGGCAAGCTGCATGGTAATCGTACTTCCACCCTGCGTACCACCCTGCGATTTTTTCAGTTTCGACATGACTGTGGCTTTGACCGCGCGCACAAGTCCTTTCAGATCCACACCGTTATGCTGGTAAAACTTCTTGTCCTCAATACTGATAATCGCTGCGACAAAATTCTTTGGAATATCCTCGTATTTGACATACTGCGCATTCTTGTCTCCCCTTCGTTCAGAGATCAGTTTTCCGTCTTTATCAAAAACGGAGCAGGTCTGTGAAGGGATAAACGTAGAATCGTCGGAAGCAGATACTTCCTGCACTGCCTCACGGCGCATCTGCTGTATCTGATCCGCATATCCGCCAAAATAGTAGTATCCAAAACCTGCCAGCACAACAAGCATCAGCACGATCTGCAGCTTTATGACAAACCAGAAAAAGCGATGCTGCTTTTTCTTTCTTTTCTTTTTCTTCTTGGTTGACATATACTCTCCTCCATATTTATTTTGGAAACATACATCATACATTTTATCTCTTTTGGACAGTATATGCAAATTATCTTTTTATTAAGATTTTATTATTTTCACTGCTCCATATTTTTCCCCAGAAAATTTGCAGCTGTGGCAGACAATGCTTTCAACAGTCCAAGTGTTTCCTTTTGTCCGCTGTTATCTGCCAGAATCACAGCACCCTGACAGTCTCCATTGCACAGAATACTTGAAAGCACAATTCCCTTCGGAAGGGTTGACATTGTTTTTTTTGTAATGGAGCAGGCCTGTTCTTCTCCTGTTTTCACAACTGTGCTGCGCTTTTCAATCATTTCTTCCATTTCTTCGCTCAGCTGTTCCCCCTCAACTTCCTTTTTCCCGGTTCCCGCTGCTGCGATCACATATTCCCGATCCGTAATGCAGACCAGAGCCTCTGTGGTCTGTGCCAGTGCCTGTGCATAACTTCGTGCAAACTCGCCCAGTTCCCCAACCGGTGAGTATTTTTTGAGCATAATTTCGCCCTCCCGGCTTGTAAAAATCTCTAGGGGATCCCCCTCCCGGATGCGCAGTGTCCTGCGAATTTCTTTCGGAACCACAATTCTTCCCAGATCATCGATTCTGCGCACAATTCCAGTTGCTTTCATATGATAAATTTCCTCCTGTTTTCCAGATTACTTTCCATATTCATGTTGTATGGGTAGTATGCCGGAATCCCGGAAAAATTATGCACAGAAAACAAAGCATTTTACTTGAAAAAACGTTCATCCCGTCATACAATAGAATTAGCTTTCACATAGGAGAAACGTATTATGGATTATAATGAAAATGAATTTAAGGCCAAGGCCAATATCAAAGCCAGACGCATCTGGCTTGTATTTGCCCTTCTTCTTAGTGCAAACTACGGCACAGATGTATCCCAGGGTGGGTATCCTTCCACAAATTTCATCATTTTTTTAATACTGTGCTGGGTTCCTTTTTTTGCCGGTGATCTTCTTTTGCGCATCAGGGGAAAGGCTGATGACCGCTATCGGTATGCGCTTGTCGTCGGTTACGGTATTTTTTACACGTTCCTGATCTGCACCACCGATTCACCGATTGCCTTTACCTATATTCTTCCGGTTGTCAGTCTTCTGGTTCTTTACAAAGACCGGAAATTTATGGTGGGATGTGCAATCGCCAATATCGCCAGTGTCATTATCAGTGTCATTTATCATCTGGTCGTTCTCGGTCAGAATACTGCAACGGACCAGAAAAATTATCAGCTGCAGATTGCCTGTCTCCTGCTCTGTTATATCGGCTATATCATGTCTATCCGCCATCTCATCGAATCCGATGGTGCCCTGACAAACAGTATCAAAGCCGATTTAAAACGGGTTGTTACAACTGTTGAACAGGTTAAAACCGCCAGCAATACCATCATGGATGGAATCACCGTTGTCCGCGAACTCGCCACGGAAAACAAACATGGTTCTGACATTGTCGTAGACGGAATGAACAAACTGACCGACCATAACGGCCAGCTGCAGTCCCGGACAGCCTCCTCGCAGGAAATGACAGGAGATATTAATTCCCAGGTACAGAATGTTGCTTCCATGATCAATGATATGGTATCCCTGACTGCGGAATCCGGCAAACATGCAAAAACAAGTTCCGTTGATCTGGAGAGTCTGGTACAGACTGCCGGAACGATGGCAGATCTGTCCAATGAGGTAGAACATATTCTGGACGCTTTCAAGGCAGAATTTGAAACCGTAAAACAGGAAACCGGAACCATTGACAGTATTTCCAGCCAGACCAATCTGCTGGCACTTAATGCTTCCATTGAAGCTGCCCGCGCAGGGGAAGCCGGAAAAGGATTCTCCGTCGTTGCGGAACAGATCCGCAAGCTGAGTACCGAAACCAAAGATTCTTCCGGACAGATCAGCGAAGCACTCTCGCGGCTGGATGAAATTTCAGGAAAAATGACTTCTTCCATTGAAGAAACCTTAAAACTTATTCAGGTCACTCTGGAAAAAGTAACCCAGACCGGTGAAAATGTAAATAAAATTACACAGGATTCTTCTCTTCTGGGTGAACACATCCAGACAATTGATTCCGCCATGAAAGAAGTGGAATCTTCCAATCGTCAGCTGGTAGAAAATATGGAACAGGTATCTTCCATCGTGGAAACCATGACCACATGCATCAGTGATTCCGATGAAACAAGCAAACGCATGCTCAGCAAATATGAGGAAAGTGCTTCCAACATCAATAACATAGAAAATGTAATTCAGGAGCTGATGTGTGAACTGGGCATCGGTGGTTTCATGGGTCTGGATGATATTCATGCCGGTATGAAAGCAAAAGTTATTCTTCCAAAACATCTGGAACGCATGGAGTATCACGGAGAAGTCAGATCTGTTGCGGAAAATAGTATTTCCCTGATTTTGTCTGACAATCCACAGTTAAACGGATCCGAAACCTGTAAGGTTCAGGTCACGGTTGACAATGTTCTCTACTGTTGGGATCAGGCGCAGATACAGGCTGACACGGCATCCGGTTCCCATGCCTATGTATTGCAGCTTTCCGCACGTCCGGAAATCAAAAACCGCCGGAAATACCCACGGGCAGATGTGTCCAATCCATGTACCATCACGCTGAAAGATTCCGACACAACGTTCTCCGGTCAGCTTGACAATATCAGTGCCAATGGATTTGCATTTCTGATCCGGGATCCGTTTTTCATGGATCACAAACATGCAGATGTTGCTATCGATATCCAAAATTTTGCCCTTTCGGATCAGTCCCATCTGGAAGGACATGTCATCCGGTGCTCGGATGATGAAGGTGTATATATTGTGGGATGTCAGATGCCGGAAGACAATTATGCAATACGCAATTATGTAGATTCCCTTCTCGGTCAATAAATAAAACAGGGAAAACTTCTATGATTCCATAAAAGTTTTCCCTGTTTTCTTATCATTTAAGCTGTCAGCAAAAGTTTTTCAAACTCTTCTTTGGGAAGCGGTCTCGAATAGTAATATCCCTGAATACTGTCACACTTCATCTGTTTGAGGAAATCCACCTGTTCTTCTCTCTCAACACCTTCTGCCGTAACGCACAATCCAAGTTCCTTTGCAAGTAAAATCGTATGTTCCAGCAATCGTTCCCCACTGAAATCTCCGATGTAATCAATCAGACTTTTGTCAATTTTTAACGTATCGAAACATTTCATGTTCAGTGTTGCAAGGGAAGAATACCCCGATCCAAAATCATCTACAAGCAATGGAAAACCATTGTCATGGAACTTATCTGCCAGCCCCTTGATATTGTCATTGTCAATTGCTGCGCTCTCTGTAATCTCAATCGGAACCAGATGGGTTTTTACTCCGATTTCATCAGCGATCTGCTGATACCGGCTGACCACACTGTCAAAATACAGACTTGCCCTGGACAGATTGATGGATACCGGAATAATCTCCTTTCCATGTTTCTGCCATTCTAACTGCTGCATACATACTTTTCGGAAAACATACTCATCCAGAACTTTTATCAGTCCGTCTCTCTCAAACAACGGAATGAATTTGCCGGGTGGAATAACATTTCCCTTTTCATCTCTCCAGCGGATCAGACCTTCTGCCCCTACCATCCGCTCTGTTTCCGGATCATATTTCGGCTGATACCACACCTCAAAACAGTTATTTTCCAGAGAATGTTTAAATTCATCCTCCATGGCTTTATCTTCAAGCATGCGGATCGTATCTTCATGGCTGTAAAACTGATAGCTGATATCTTTGCGATCCTTGATCTGATTCTTGGCAAAATTTGCTTCGCTGTATACCTCTTCCACTTTAGCATCCGGTTTCCACTTCGTCACTCCAAAATAAGGGATCAGCTTCGGAACCTTCAGTCTTTCCGACAATTCTGCCAGTATGGTCTCCAGCTGCTGTAACTGCCGGATCGTCTTTTCCTGATCCTTTCCACTACTGTAAATCACAAAACGGTCTGCATTGATATGTCCTGCCAGATCATCTTTTTCCAGTATCCCCTGAATACACTTCCAGATTGCTTTGAGTGTTTCATCCCCTTTGATAATTCCACAGATCGAATTGATAATTTTAAAGGAGTGGATGTCCATGGACACCAGATATCCCGGTTGCCGGAAATCCCGGATTTTCTTCTTAAAACTTTCGTAATTATTTCCACCGGTTACACTGTCCACATATGCCATGCGCTCAAGTTCCCTCTGTTTTTCGGAACTGATATCGGAAAATCCTGCTACCATCCGGTGCAGCTGTCCTCCATCCGATGTATTTACAAATTTTGCACGGCAGTATTTTACTTTCCCATCCCGCACAATCCGGTAATCATACTGATATGCTTTTTTCAGGCTCAGCTGCTTACGGAGATTTTCAATGGAGGTCTCATACAGCATTGTCTCACGATCTTCGGTAAGGACAACCTTCCCCACATATTCTGCCATGATAGCTTCATATCCCGGAATTTCCTTAAGCGTATCATTGAGCACAGAGCGCACTGCGGAGTTCACCTTATATACATATACCTTATCATGATCCACATCTACATAATATACACTGTTAAAATTGCTTCCCAGTGCCTGAATAATCTCATTCTGGCGTGTGTCTGCCCTGATCTGTTCGATCAGACCCAATACATATTCCGGTTGTTTCTGTGAACCGCTCTGAATCCTACCCATAGAGATCTGATATACCATGTCTTTTCCCGAAGACTGAATCTTTGCACTTACCGTCTTTGCGCCATGGTCAATATCCTGAAACAGTTTTAACAGTTTTTCTTTTTCCATAATTCTGTCCATGAGGATACTATGCTCCAGATCCGTAGCATTCTCCACGATTCCCATGTGACGGGCTGCAAACTCTGATGGCCTGATCCTGTGTTCTTTGGGATAATAGTAAAAAAAATACTTTCCCCATTTTGCCAGAATCTCCTGAATCTCTGTTGATATATCCCTGCACTTCTTCTGATCGTTTTTTTCTACCATAGGCCTGCCTTTCCCTGGTAAACTGTAAATATTGTCTGATTATTTCCGTACAAATATACTATAGCACAAACTATTTCCCTCGTAAAGGTAGTAGATTTTCACAAAAACACACGAAAAGCGCATGCAACAGAGATGTCACATGCGCTTTCCAACTACACAGCATTCGCTTATGTTCTATTTTATTTTACGGTTTCTACCTTAATCACATTCGTATTTCCTACTTTGCCATTGATCAGACCACCGGTCAGAACAACAGCATCTCCGCTCTGTAATGAAAATACTTCTTTTGCCTTTTTCATTGCATGGTAGAACATAACTTCCATCGAACTGAATTCCTCGCAGAGAACCGGAGTAACCCCCCAGCTTAAGTTCAATTTCCGCCATACTTTCTCGGAAGTCGTCATTCCGATGATATCTACCGGACAACGGAAACGGCTGACCATACGTGCGGTAGTTCCGCTGAGTGTACTTGCGACAATACATTTTGCCTGGACATCAACTGCCATCGCACAGGTTGCATGCGAAATGGCATCCTGAATGCTTCTTGTCTCAAAATCAGAAGTGCGGAAACGCTTGGTATATTTGATCTGGGATTCCGTATACTCAGCAATCTCTGCCATGTTCCGCACAGCATCTACCGGATATTTACCGGCAGCCGATTCTCCGGACAGCATGATCGCGGATGATCCATCGTATACAGCGTTTGCCACATCGGAAAGCTCTGCACGTGTCGGACGCGGATTGTGAATCATGGACTCGAGCATCTCGGTTGCAGTGATAACACGTTTTCCGAGCATACGGCACTTACTGATCAGATACTTCTGAACCGCAGGCACTTCCATACCCGGGATTTCGACTCCGAGATCTCCACGGGCAATCATGACACCATTGGCAATCTCACAGATTTCTTCAATGTGCTCCACACCCGAACGGTTCTCAATCTTTGCAATAATATCAATATCTTCGCCGCCGTTCTCGTCAAGGAATTTACGCATATCCTCGACATCTTTCTTTACGGAAACAAAAGATGCCGCAACGAAATCCACGTCGTTTTTGATACCAAACAGCAGATCTTTCTTATCCTGCTCGCTCAAAAATGCATGATCCATGACCTTGTTCGGGAAATTCATGCTCTTTTTATCCGACACCTCGCCTCCGACAAGAACCTTACAGATGGCATCCGGTGCTTTCAGCTTTTCTACTTCCAGAATAATCAGACCATTGTTGATCAGGACATGATCTCCCACCTTCAGATTGTTGATCAGGTTTTTGTAGGTTACGGAAACTCTCTCCTGATTTCCCACAATATCATCCGTTGTCAGTGTAAATGTATCTCCATCTTTTAACGTGATCTTTCCGTTTTCGAAGGTTTTGATCCGGTACTCCGGTCCTTTGGTATCCAGCATGATCGCAATTGGAAGACCTAACGCCTTACGCACTTTTTTGATCGTATCAATCTTCTTCTGATGTTCCTCATGGCTTCCATGGGAAAAGTTTAATCTGGCTACATTCATGCCGGCTTTACACATCTGTGTCAGTACAGATTCGCTTTCGCTTGCAGGTCCGATGGTACAAATAATCTTTGTTTTTCTCATAATGCTTGTTCTCCTGTCTCTATCCAAATTTTTTTGTATCCCCTGAGTTTCATTCTGTCACACACAGACGGGATTTGCGCGGATATACCGCCCGACGATCAGCCGACGCGCCGGTGGAACAAGAAATTTGGGCTTCGAGGTCAGAATTCTCTGTACCAGCAGCCACTGCTGTGTCATATGGCTCACCGGAAGGAAACGAAGCCCGATTCGCCTGACTTGCGGAACAACGGACGGTTTCCCTTCCCTGAGCACTGTCTGGGAAATGCAAAACTCTCCTGCATCATTCAGGTAATCCTCCGCCTGCCGGTTATGCATACTGCTGCTAGGCACATTGACCTTCTGCTGCATTCCACAGGCATCTGCTACATTCATCTCCACCGGCATGCGAAGCACAAACGCCGCAATGACCACAGCGGAACAGATCAGCACAATATGATGTTTCTTTTTGGTCCGTTTTCCGAAGTGCTTATGCATTTGCAATCACATCTGCCAGAGCTTCCATCGCTGGTAGGTCGGACTCTTTCATGGCGGAACGGATCGTTACCATCGGCTCCACAATGGTAATATTTTTCATGGTTTCCAGAATTCCCTTCATCGTTCTTCCGGCCGTCGGTCCCCAGGTACCGTTCTCAATAATACCTACGGTACGGTTCTGGAATGCCTTGGACTGTAAATGATGCAGGAAGTCCTGCATACATGGGAATACACCGCCATCGTAACTTGCTGCTGCAAGAACCATACGGTCATAACGGAACGCATCTTCCACAACTTCTGCCATATCATCACGGGAAAGATCCATGACAGAAACTTTCTCTACTCCTTTGGCACGCAGCATCTCAGCAAATTTCCGTGCTGCTTTTGCAGTATTTCCATGGATCGATGCATATGCTACAAGAACACCCTTATCCTCCGGCTTATAGCTGCTCCAGGTATCATATAATCCAATGTAATAACCAAGATTTTCATTTAATACCGGACCATGCAGCGGACAGATTGTCTGGATATCCAGTCCTGCTGCTTTCTTTAACAGTGCCTGTACCGGTGCACCGTATTTTCCTACAATATTAAAGTAATATCTTCTCGCTTCACAGGCCCATCCTTCCGGATCTTCATAATTCAGTGCACCGAATTTTCCGAATCCGTCTGCAGAGAATAAAATCTTTTCACTGCTCTCATAAGTTACCATCACTTCCGGCCAGTGTACCATCGGTGCCATATAAAAATTCAGCGTATGGGTACCAAGGGACAAAGACTCTCCTTCTGCCACTGTAATTTTATGGTTCTCATCTACCGGAAGCTCGTCAAAAAACTGTGGAAGCATCTGAAATGTCTTGGCATTTCCCACCAGAGTTACTTCCGGGAAAAGCTCTACCAGACGTCCGATACTTCCGGCATGATCCGGCTCCAGATGGGAAACAACCAGATAATCCACTTTCCGTCCGTCTAATGCGGCCAGCAGATTTTTCTCCCACTGCTCCACACCTCTGGTGTCTACCGTATCCATCAAAGCTACCTTTTCATCCAAAATCAGATAAGAATTATAAGACACTCCATGTGGAACTACATACTGGCTCTCGAACAGGTCAATCGTCTTATCATCTACTCCGATATACTTTACTGCTTCTGAAATTGTTACACTCATTTTTTCTCCCTCTCTTTTTGTTTTTATTTATGTATTATGATGCATACATATCATTTTCCTCTTCACGCTCTAAATCCTCCGGACTCATATAGCGGCGGAACAGACGCTCTAAAATAAAATCAAATACAATCGATGCAACTGCCGGAATTACCACAAGCAGTACCGGTATAATATAAATCGACAGAGCCGATGCAATTAAAATCACCAGCAGCAACAGTGACCATGGCAGATGTCTTACCATCAGCAGGAATGCATTTTTCAACGTCTGTTTTACGGTATTTTCAAATCTTGCAATATATGGGAACAAAAACGCACTCCACATAACAGCAACAGCAATCATAACCAGAAAGAAATAGAAAAATGCGCCCGACATACGACCGGTTTTTAATACCTGATAGGTGATATAGGCATCACAGCCCAGAATAATCATAACGGCCAGCCATATAAGATATGGCAGTGTTGCAGCCTTAAAGTTGTCCCTGAACGCTCCGAAAAAGGTTCTTGTGGTATATCCGCGGTCACCGCGGATGGATTTATGTACCGTGTAATACAACGCGGTGGTCGATGCCCCGATCGTAAAAACCGGAATGCAGCAGATCACCCATAAAATGCTGACCCACACGCAGTCCACAAGTTTTCCCAGCATCTGAAATACAATATTATCCCAATTAAATTTCACGCTTATTCCTCCAGTCGCCCAATAATTTCTTCTGCGATTTCTTCTTTTGTTTTTCTATCCGTAGCTACGAGAATGTCTGCAGCCGCCTCATACTTTGGCCGGCGTGCTTCCATCAGTTCAGAAATGTATGCAACATTCATATGACCGTTTAAAAGTGGACGATCCGTACTGTTTTTTACACGTTCGTATATGGTCTGCGGTGTTGCCGTAAGAAATACGATTCTTCCCCCATCCCGCATGCAGTCTACATTTTCCTGTCGCATTGCCACACCGCCTCCACAGGATACGATTGTCGGCTCCTGCTGATTTAGTGACTGGATCAGTTTTGTCTCAAGCTCCCGGAAATAAAGTTCTCCGTATGTTTCAAAAATTTTGCTGATCGGCATTCCCTGTTCTTTTACGATACGCTCGTCCATCTCCACAACCGGATACCCCAGCTTTTGCTTTATCGCACGTGCAATCGTGCTTTTACCGGCTCCCATAAAACCGATCAGGAAAATATTTTTCTTTTCTTTATTCATGAAAAAATTTCTCCTTCACTTCTTCTACCGGCATATCCATACCTGTATATAACCGGAATGCAGCAACTCCCTGCCACAGAAGCATTCCCTTACCTCCAATACAGGTACATCCTGCTTCTTTTGCTTCCCGCAACAGTTTTGTCTCTGCCGGATTATAAACCGCATCACATACAACCAATCCCGGGCGAAATGCAGATAAATCTTTTACCACACTCTGGTCATCCATCGGTTTCATACCAACGATCGTCGCATTTGCAAAAATGTCACTGGATGTGATCTCCTCTGTCATCTTTGCCGTATCCGCAATGTCATATACATTGACAACAATTCCTGGCACTGCTTTTCGGATCTTTTCTGCGGTCTGAAGAGTACGCTCAAAAAATGCATCCTTAATATTGAAAATCGTGATCTCTCTGGCTCCATCTAATGCACATTGTACCTGAATGGCTGTCGCAGCACCTCCACCGCCTGCAACCGTGATCTTTTTTCCTTTGATATCTACACCATGGTCTTTGAGGTTGTGAACAAATCCCTCTCCATCCGTAATATATCCGGTTAATTTTCCATCGTCATTGACGATTGTGTTTACAGCTCCGATAATCCGTGCTGCCGGAGACAGCTCATCCACATACTTTGCCGCCTCGGTCTTATCCGGCATCGTCACATTGATTCCACGCATATGAAACAGTTTCACCGCGTCAAGTGCTTCTTTTACCTGATCTTCTTTTACATCAAATGCAACATATGCATAATCCAGCCCCAGCTTTGCAAAGCTGTAATTGTACATTGCCGGGGAACCGGAATGTCCTACCGGCGAACCGATCAGTGCAAGTAACCCTGTATGTCCTGAAATTCTTTCTTCCATCTTTTTTCTCCTGTCCTTGTATGTTGGTTATATGATACCATAACTTTTAAATTAAGTACAACAATTCCAGTGGTCTTTGAATAAGTACCTGTGCTCTGTTTTTACGAAGGAACTCCGCATCGCGGAATCCCCACATGACCGAAACACATGGAAGTCCCGTGTTTTCCGCGGTCTGAATATCCACCTCGGAATCTCCTACATAAATGGCCTTCTTCGTGTCCGTTTTTAAAATTTTCATGGCTTTTTGTACCATATCGGGTGCCGGTTTTTTTGCCACACCTTCCATCTCACCGATTGCCGTAGTCATATAACCCCGGAAAAAACGTTCATCCAATTCTTTTACTGCCGAGTCCAGCTTATTGGATACAATTGCTGTCTTCACTCCGCGCACCTTTAATTC